>JAAUXU010014863.1_pt1 | contig 67802 bp, 60 predicted proteins | sample 7278151 | NCBI WGS metagenome assembly JAAUXU01 (sample SAMN14350113, study PRJNA611818) | marine sediment metagenome | isolation source: surface marine sediment (1.8m) | place: French Polynesia: Moorea | collected 2018-08
ATATAAACAGGGTGCGTCTGAATTGGACTAGACTGGAATTGAACATGCAGCTCCCCTACTAAAGCATTTTATGGACCAATTGGGTATCAACCAGGATCAAGTTTAATCGGCTGCAAGATCTAGCACACAGTTTTAAGTAAAAAATACTCAGTGCAGTCATATTAATCTACATTGTAAACAAGGAATCCAGACTCCAACCAAAAGCTGCTCTTTTTGACGAGGGATTCCCTACTTCAGGAAGGTTGCAACAGAACAGAGGAGGATGCAAAATATGAGGGTCAAATCAGTTACACTCTGACTGTCCAGCAAATCAGCCACTGGAGGTAGAACGAGAGGTTGGTACCCTAAAAAAGAAGCAGCTGCACTGACATATCAACATTTATATTTAGCAGACTTTTTAAAACAAAGTACTAAAAAAAGAAGTTGAAAGGAATGAAGTTAATAATGCCTACTTTCACCTCGACATGCTTGTCATGTCTTTGTCTGCCTGGATTGTAGTGGCGTGAGCAGCGAGCAGCTCCCAAATCAGCCTCAGACAGTTTTTTAAAATGCTTTCAACATATTGCTTTGTCTCTCTGGTGAGAGTTAGTGAGAGTAATGTATGCAGTCTTTAATGTCGGTTCCTTCTAGATTGGAGCTTGTAACACAAATTGTATTGCTACTAGAGTCACTTAAAACTGCGATCATCGATGTTGGGCTCATTCAGACGCACCCGGTAGTTGCTGCGACTTGCAGTCACGCAAAGCTGAAAAAATTCCTTCACATACTGTACAGTCTCCTAAAATGAAATTTTACCTCTGTTGTCACAAAGAAACATGACCCATTTCTCTTTTTGCTGTAGACCTCAGATTATTAAAGAATTTTGATGTGCTGACTCACGCGGAGGACGAGGACGATATGATGTCAGTTGACGAAGATGAGGTGGGCGTTGTCGTCGACGAGAGAAGTGTGAACGACCTGAGCGAGCTAAAGGCCGTCACAGAGCCTTTCGTGACCTTCGCCCACGAGTTTGGCGGCGACGGGCTGCATACTTTCTGCCCTGGTCTGTTTGTAGCAGGCAGGGAGGACCCCAACAACGTAATAGAACAAAGAAAATTTTCACTCTGCTGGACGGATCCCAGGGTCGTCATTGGACTCGTGGACCGCTGTCATGCAATCAGAGTACTTAATCTGGAAGGTGAGGCCTACGTTACCTCCTATTAATCGGCAGTCATTCATGCTGACTTTTGTCTCCACCTAGGCTATGAAGAGCTTAATGACTTGGTGCTGGAGTACATTGCTGGCTGCACAGAGTCCAACGTGGCCTCCGGTGGACTCATCAACCTCGAGGACGTTACTCTGCCCAAAAAGAGCTTCGTCAGCGAGCACGGTAAGGTGGCGTGGAGGTCATGATTGTCAAATGATTGAGCAAATCTCGCAAGGCTTCCGGACGCTACTGGAGCATTTGCCCAAGTTGGAATACATAAGGCATCCAGGAAAAATGGCACAAGTTTTTGAAGAGGGTCTGGAACCGTCATCGGGGTCGGACCACCTCCAGTTGAAACATTTCTCACAGGTACGATAGCATTTCCATGTCCGCACATTTCGCATCATTAACATTTAATCAAATGCGACCTTCATGGTACGTCCTCAACTTACCATGGACGCACTGTACAATATTGCGTAGGTAAATTTAGGCAACATATGACGTCTGCCAGGTACTGACGCATAAAAATTGAGTCCGTATGCTCTGCACGTATGAATTTCACAGCTAGAAAGTATGACAAGTGGTGGGGTGACCGACATGGAAGACTGGCTGTCTCAGGACTTATCAATAACTCCATGGAACCCAAGCAGCCAGAGTCTCCACAGGATTAGTCAACTCTGCCCACACCTTAACAAGATCAGCGTCCTCGCCTGCGACGAACATCTGGCCAAAATAGCAAACGTCCTTCAAGGAGCTAGAGGTAACCTTAGTTCTAAGAAGTGCTTTGAGCACAGATTCTGTACCTAACAATTCATAGTGGAAGAGTTGGAGGCTCACGTGACATGGTCAGGAATCTCTGGACTAGACCTCTTCGCTATTTCCTTCTCGCAGACTCTTACAAAGGTTGACCTCACCATTCTGGAGGGTAAGTAATGAAAAAATAGGATAAAGTTACTTCGCTTCGCCAAGCCGACGCCTCGCACTATTTAAGGCTACTCATGGAGTATCATTAGTGCCATTGGAAGATATTGCCCCTGTCTGACCTCCTTGCACTTAACGTTCTGGTCGGAGGATATCACGGACGAAGAGTATATTGACGTCGATGAAGACGTGGCCGTCAGATTCGCCAACCTCCTCGAGCTGAAGCTCAAATGTGAGGAGGCCGTGGACAGACTCCCCGAGGAGCTCCTCTTTTACTTGCTCGGGAGACCCAGAGGTCAGGGCCTCAAAGCAGTGCAATATTCGGCACCCTTATACTGGTTGGAGGAGGTTTGTATGCACTTTAAAGTTCGTCTCATGCCCACATACGTACAAATACGGATAATCTGCTACGTTAGAAGTCAGTACAGTGAAACCGCATAAAGTGACACAGTTTGATGGAAGTGAATTTGTCACGATGAGCGTATAGTTGTCACTATACCCGGGTGGCAATCGTGAAAAAAAAAAATGGTTCTTCAGTGGTTTGTCGCTATAGGCGGGATATCACTACAGTCCTGGCCGTAAGTAATTGCATGACGGCACCTCCTACGCTGTACTGAAACATGTTGAAGTGGAATTTTGATGTGGAACGTGCAGATGTGAGACTGGGACACAATGTTCAGTACGCAGGGTCAATGTCAAGGATGCCCATTTTGGGGCTAGAATGCTCAAAAGGAGGCCACCTGGAGAGGGGGGCATGCCAAACAAAAGAGAAATTTGGCTTTTCAGGGAGGTGCCGTCATGCTCGACGCAATTACTTACGGCAAGGACTGTATATCCGGATGTCACTATATCCGGGTGTCACTGTTCTGCAAATGCTACGGTACGAAAAGTGTTCCGCCACACTGCATATACACGATGTGCTTCTTACTCTCAGGTTCACCTGGGTCTGCTCTGCGCTTCGGGAGCGCTGGACCTGTTGGAGATGTTCGTGCTGAACAACACGTCAGTGAGGCCTATGGGCCTTGGCTTAGACGCCCTTGAAGAACTACTGGAGACGGCAGACAATCTCTCCTATGTGGGAAACTTGCGCACGTGGTCAAGGATAGACCACTATGACCCAGACTCCCCGCAGTACTTCAAGTGCGAGTCCCGCCTCTCCCAGCTGAAGCGGGTCGCCGTGGAGAAAAACTGGGACATTGATTTTGACATCGAGGAGCTCGAATTTTCTAAATGACCTCATCCTCCCAAGATCTCGTGTGACTTTGCCTGATGCTGTTTGGTAGCTGAGCTCATTGGACGAGGTTGAGAAACCAAGAGAAGAAGGTTTCATTGGTGAAAGATAGAGAAGAATTGCATGTACGCGTACTTCTAACTGACCGCTCACATTTCTGGCTGTTGTAAAGTAATTCATGAATTATTATCAATAAATATGTGGGTAATTCCTGGTTAGGATATTTGAGGTTTCGAGGTTGTCGATGAGAGCTTTTCGCCATTCCAAGCACTGCTGTAGACATTAGTGTATTAGGTACTGTACAAACATTATTCGTTCACTTGAGTGCTTCAAGACTGATGACCCCAGGAACAACATGCTTTTTTTCTTAAAACGTGCAGTAAAACTTTGCACTATCCAGCTAACCGAAACTTGGAGAAGCAAGAAATAAGCGTACTACGCACTACGATGTTAATCACTTTACTCTCCTGAAAGTTTCTTCAAGACGTTTCTTTATCAGGCTTTTATCTCATCCCGACATTGTGTACTAACTGAGTCTTGGTGAACCAGAACTGAGACTGACCTGACATTTACAAGTGCACGTAGATGGCGAGAGCAAAAAAGGTTCTGGCGAAGTCACGCCCGTCTTCATTTAGGGCGCTACCGCGTACGCCGTGTGCGCTTTAGCACACTTTGAGGCAATAAAACGCAATTACAATAGCTCGTGGAAGCAGGTTGCGGTTTTAGTGACCCACACTGTAACTGGGTCGAATGGTGTTTGGTCGACCAACCTTTCCCTCCCTTCTCCATGGAGACCACTTCCAGAAATGCCACCAGAGGAGAGCTGTTCTCCCATGAAGAGAAAATTTTCGGTCTAACTCTTTTCGCATGCCCAATGTTCCACATGTAACAACAGTGAGTTAGCACTGATAAACATATCTTGACCTGCCAACGTCGTAGGCGCGCCCACACGTGCGGGGGCCTCTTAAGTCCCTCGTTTACAGGCAGAGCGATCCGATTAACTCACTTGTTCCTGCTAAAGTGTGATCAAAATTTGTACACCTAATGGCTTTTTTGCATGCGGTCATTTCGGGAACAAGAATAACGAGGGAACTTCTCACTTACTTAGAGGCTTTCTCTCAGTTTTCTTTACTTTGGATACAAAGTGCTGCGGTGTGACTGTAAACACCAGGTCTGGTAGAAGTAAATTCATTGTATATTCGTTTTAACGAGAGCCTTTGGAAAGTACTGAGAATCTTCCTGCGGGCTCAGCAGTCTTAGCGACAGTCAGGATTGGACCAGAAGACGTGTGCCATTTTGCGGTGTCCCATCCAAGGTGTGTGTGTGTGTGTGGATCCCGTGTAATGTCTAGAGGAGCGCAGGAGCGCGAAACTCAGTTATCCTGCTTGGGTTGGCTTTGCCACCTGCTGAAAGAGCGCTTTCTCTCTGGACTACTAGAAAGCAGCATTATTACAGACGACCTCAAATCATGGCACGAGCCTGAGGAACAGAGAGACTCTCTCTGGGGAGAGTCAGTCACGCAGGTGCCAAGATAACAGCCAGGATGGGACCTTCGTGCCACTCCTGTAGGCAGTCATCATGCAGTCTTAAAGTTACCACAGTTAGGTTTTAGTATGAACGACGCCTTGTGCTACCCGAGACAAGCTTTGGGTGAAGGTTGATTGCTGTCATCATGACTGCCGGATGCTGTGATACCGGCGTGCAGTCAGTGCAAACCCCCACGGGGTCCGTGAGTGTAAATGGACGTGCAAACCGGGAGTCAACGCGTTAAAAGTGCAACACAAGTCGACTCTAGTTGTTGTTCTGCAGTGCCTCTTTCCCGTGCGTAACCTTTATGAATCCCTCTGCCAAGTTTGGAGATTTTCTTCTGATAGCTGGCCTTCGATAGTGTTGCCTGTCCACATTATGAATGAACAGAACATCCTGTAGGTGACTTATAGACGGAAAATGGGTGAACACAAGACCACCATGTGGTTATTTTATTGCTTCAACTTCTTGTTCTTCCTGGGATCAGTCATGACTGAGGAGAGCGATGAAGATCCATGCTACAGCAATCCCTGCCAGAATGGAATATGCGTCGGACACCCCGAGAATGGGTATGTACGCAGTACGTGGGAAACTCTTAATAGAAAAACTCATGATACGCCAACAGTGAGCGAATGGGAGTAATGAGTTCTCAAGCAAGCGGAGACCTCGTCCTTTGATCGTTTTCTTGCAAAAATGTTAAAAAAAATTAAAAGGAGCATGCAATAGGTCCGTTGAAAGCTGCCAAAGACCTTGGAAACAAGGAAAAATCTTTGTGCTTCTTTAGAGACATGGCAGGAGAACATGAAAGATTGACTCCCTGGCAATTGCTGGTTAGGCCTGCGCCACGGGATTTGGTGGTGCTGCTGGCGTCACTGCATAGAAACCTGGGTCTTTCATACTTCTATGCAGTGGGACTTGCATTTTCAAGGTCATGGGGAAAGTTGCAAGTGTTTGCACGATAGTATGAGGCCTCGGCAATGACTACTTTCCTCAATAAAGTAAGCCCTGACATACGTCAGCGGCAATTGCACAATTGATTAATCGATAACGGCTGCAGGTCGAATGTTGCGAATTTGAGCATGCACAACTCCGACACTGAAGATAGCGACGCATGTTGGACCGCTACTGGACGAATGCCATAAAGTCAGCCACTCTATTTTCAGGACATATCACTGCTACTGCGAGGATGGCTTCACTGGAGTCCACTGCCAGACTGACTGGGATGAATGTTGGTCAAGTCCATGTCAGAACGAAGGAGTCTGCATAGACCAAGTGGCGGATTTTAACTGTACCTGCCAGGCTGGTTTCACAGGTGAAGACAAGTCCCCTCCGAATGAGACAATGCTCTGTCCCTCGTGTCCACAGAACGTAACAGATAGAAGAAATATGTTGCATTATTAAAGATGACAGAACGTAGGAGTTTGCCTGAAAAACCCTAATGAGACGCGTCTCAAACGTAATCTCCGGTCTCACGCAATCCACAACAGCGCTCTTCCAAAATAATGACAGTCTTGGTAATTGGCAGGGGACTTTTTGCGCCAAAAAAGGGTTCTCTCTCGTCCCCTCCGCGATAAAAAGTCACCACCCCTGGCTTCTTAAATGTCGTCAGTGTGCACAGGACTTGGTACCGAACTTTCTTAGCCCCTACAATTCTCTGCATGACAGAATCTTTTTCTCTCTTGGTGGTTGATCAATACAGCACACTGGCGTGACTAGGGGACCTTTTTTTTTCGCAATGAGAGACTTCTTTCAACAACAATCCTGTAAATGGCAAGCTCTCTTTCTTCCCGGCAGTCGTGGCCCCCTTCTTGTGCACACACTACTTGGTCGACACACGAAAGCTCCTCAAAAAGAACTTGAAACGGTCTCACTCTTTTGAGGAAACCCATTAGAAATGCATTTGTCAAAGAGTTAATGATCCAAACAACTTTTCTTCCCCCCCTCTTTTTTTAGGCAAACTGTGCGAAACCAACATTGACGAGTGCCTGTCTGACCCGTGCTTGAACGAAGGCACCTGCATCGACTACGTCGCTGGCTACATGTGCGAGTGTCCCCGAGGATTCTCGGGTAGGGAAAACAAAAATAAAAACTACCCTTGGAAACAGTCTTTTACAGCTCTGGCTTTTCATCTCTCACTCTCTCACAATTTCCCCCTCCTTCTTATATAGTCGGTTTCCCCTCTTATCATGCAATATCATGCCCCTTCTTGGCTCTCGAGAAGGGAAACACTCGGCTGTAGTGGCTCAGCGAAAACGAGGGTAGATAAATGGTGAGGGTGCGAACCACCAAGTACTTACTACAGTGTGCGTGCCTGAAAAGTACTGTACATAGCCCGAAGCAATGTGCGAAGCAACGTGGCCGTGAGTGTGATCAATGCTTGGGGATAATAGAGATTATTAAGGCGTGACCGGCCACATTTCTATTACCTCGCCAAACTGTGCCCACCCCAGACTTCAGAGGACCTTTTGACACAAAATTGAACAGCGCACGCAGGGAGTCGAGAGTTCGCTGTTTATCTCACCCTCCCCTTTATTTGCCAATTTGTTCTTGAAAACACCAGAAATGTGGCACGCGCTGACCGCAGGTCCACCCTACCGATGATGTGGTCGATTCCCCTAATGCTCTGTCATCATAGGCCAGAACTGTGAGATTGACATATCCGTTTGCAACGCCAGCGCCGCCAGGGGCGAGAGGAAGTGCATGCACGGGGGGAAATGCATCGACGGCATCGGAGAGAGCTTTTACTGCGAGTGTGCTCAAGGTGACAATTACAGAAGGAGACTTTTACCAACGCTAATCTTACTACTCTGCTCTGGACTTTCCGAAGTACTTTCTGGCCTTGGGCTCGATGCAACTTTGCAAGAGTGACGAAACGAAATGCAGTTGAACTTTTCTGCTGCTATGAAACATTTAAGGCGGAAGTGGCTGCTTCACACATCGATACGCAGCTTGTACTTTGGCACAGTACTAACCATATCTACTGCGCAGGTTGGTCTGGCGAGACGTGCTCTGAGAACGTGAACGAATGCGAGGAGGATCTGCCCTGCTCCAATGGGGGGGTCTGCGTCGATCTACCAGGGGAATTCCTGTGTTCGTGCCCCTTCGGTAAGACAAGACTTTCTGCATGGACTGCCATGTGCGTGGACTAGTAGATCGGCTGAAAGCGCTTCGCTGGGTACTGTTTTTTCTGGCCTAGTGAAATCCTTCATCCCGGTGTTTCAAAGCCGTGGCATGAAATTCGCTGCAGCGACACAAACAGACCCACACGAAGAGGATATCCCAAGCTATAAGTAGTGATGCAACAACACAACACTTTGCCAAAATTCATCCTCTTTCTGGCTACACTTAGCTCTTACCTCTTTGAATTCTTACATCAATGGATCATAGTTGGAGAAGTGATCACTGAGACTGTTCCAACGATCATTGCTGAGTGATTCACTTTCAATCTATTTTCTCACTTTGCTCACTGTTGCTAACTTTGGTCTCGTACTACATGGTCTACAAGGGATAGAGCCAAAAAATGATAGGAACCTGGAAATTTGTTATGGTTCATTGACGTTTTTTAAGCTTTGACTGTGCTATGACAACTTGTGTTGATGAGGCTATTACATTGTCAATAAATTTTTGACAGCCAAAACTTCTGTGTTCCTCCTCCAGCTCAAATGCAGAAATGCAGTCAATACGCATATTGCCGAGGTGGTCACTCAGTCAGTACGTACAGTACTGACCAAAAGTAGCGCATACTGGATTATAGTGCATTTTGGAAGTTGGTTAATAATAGCTTTGGCACCAGTTCTTATCCAAAGTTGCTGAATCTTATGGTGTGATTTTGAGCAAAAAATGGCCACAATCCAGAATGCGACGACAAAAACAAAAGGAAGGGCAACACCACGAGGGCCATCAGTAGTAATATATACGACGATGGCAAAGCCACTTGAATATGACACAAAAAAGGCCATTGTCTACATTAAAGGCCAATGCTTGCTCTGTCCTTTCCCCTAGTCGCTTGACCTTGATCAGGAAGCTGGAGGAGACTTGGAAGAAGACCATAACCCCTGAGTACATTAAAAAATCAAGCACTGGTGTGATCAAGAGGCTGCGGGCCGTCATAGATGCAGATGACGGCCATATTGAAGGAATTCGTCATGATTCTGTCAGCCATGAAGGCACTGATGATGATTCAGACTAGCTCACACAAATCATTAGTCTCTATGTGATTCATCAACTCTCCAATTACTCAACAATTACATGTCATTGAGTGATAATAAAGGTTATCCCGTTTCTAGTTGAGTATGCGCCACTTTTGGTCAGTACTGTACATTGACGAAGTGGTCAGTCAATACTCGTACTGACGGGTCAATATGCGTATTGACAGACCATTTCGTCAATACGCATATTGGCCCGTCAGTACAAGTATTGACCGTCTTCGTATATTGACGGTGACACATACATTTCAAGCAAACTATAGAGAACACGAATTTTTGAACTTCTCGTGAGCTCTGCCATAAGAGGAAGGACTAGGCATATGAGCAGCCAAGGGGGTCTCCGCAGGAAGTTTTTGCATTTGTTTCTAGTTCTGACAGCCTCTCCTTGCACTTTTTGCCGTTTTCTGCGACAGTTTGCAAAACACATACTCATGGATGAACAAAATGGCCAGAGCTGTCCTTAATATTCATTTTTATCCCAAGCGAAGTAAATAAGTTTAACTGCTTTAAGGCTTCAAATTTTCCAACGATGTCAATAGATTTTGTGTAGCTGCAGTATTAAGGAAGTTATGATGATTGAAATAGGCTGGCGCTGACTTTTGAGCTGCCTCCCCCCCACACACACAAAAAAAAAAAAAAAAAATTTGGGGTCTGTGGGCCCCCTGGAGGGGTCCAGGAAGTGGCACTCCTGGCGGTGGGTGAAGGGGGGAGGGCAGAGCCCCTCACGTGACAAATTTTCTTTGCAATTTTAGAACTAAAAAGTCTGTCAGAAAGTGCAATTTTCCGCATTTCAAGGCGGTGACTTTTGGCGGGCACTGTGCATGCAGGCAATAACTTTCGTAACTAACTGTAACCAACATCAGTAAAAAGTCAGTTCTAATCTTTGTCTACAGGGAACCCATGTTCTACATTTTTATCCCCAAAGGTTTTGCCGGTGATACCTGTGAGATCGAGCTGGAGGCGTGCGACTCCAACCCATGCCAGAATGATGCACTCTGCTTCGTCTTGGACGACAGCTTTCAGTGCTATTGCGTCCCGGACTACCACGGAGACAGATGCCAGTTTAAATATGATGACTGTCTTCTGCCTCCCTGGCCAAAGTAGGACGAAGTGGCCTTGATACAGGACAAAAGATTCTTCAATAACTCTTTCCAAACAGGTGTTTCAATGGTGGAAAATGCATTGACGGAGTGGATGATTTCACATGCAGCTGCCCAAAAGAACATTCGGGCAAACACTGCCATTGCTCTGTAGAAACTGACGACTGCCTAGACCTGAACGAGTCAATATCTTGGACTCGCTCACCAGACTATGTCTTCAACACAACTCTCCCCAATGACTATGAAGATGAGATAGAAATGGACGAAACCACTACTAGTGGTGCTGCTGAGCCCATTGCTGGCGAGCAGCAGACCTTCCAAGAAAGACTAGACACGGAAAAAGAAAGCACGGAAGGGGTCACGACGACCCCCGAGTCGTCCCTGGTCACTTCCACCCCGACGCTGACCCCAGTGACCTCTCTCTTCGTGTACGTGACCTCCGACAACGGCGAGGTCGCTACAAGGAGTTTATTAGCAGGTGATGACTTCCTCATCACTCCAACGCCTGTCTTTGGCGAGGAAGGAAGTTCGTCCACCATCGCGATCAGCAGTTCAAGGGAAGAAGATAGCACTTCCTTCTATGAGGTACAGCCGACGAAGGTCCCGGTGACGGTAATCACGCAGCCGACCGTTGACATGGAGTCCATGATGACGCCGACTCCACCAGTTGTCACCACTACCACGATCGAAAGTAATGAAGAGGAGGACGTCACCGAGGACTTGGCGACCACTACAGTCGCTGTTGATCAGCAAGAGGACGTGGAGGAGGAACAGGTGTACCTCACCACTGCTACGATGACACCTCAAGTGAGCTTGAACGCCCTGCAATCTGCTGCCGCCGAACCGCCTCTCATCAGTCTTTGGCTTGCACTTTGTTGTATATTATGCTATGACGCTGGAGCAAAATTAGCACGCTGATAAAAGTATTGCAGCACACGTTTAAGACTCTCCAGAGGAGTAAGACACGTACAACAAACGCATTGTCAGTAGAAAAGGCACCTTAATAAATGCTAAGGGCTTGGAATCATTTGATTTTTGTCACAAGGGGGTTCCAAGTGACGTGCCTTTTTTACGCTTCATGCTTGAAAGCTTCAAGAAGAGAAGAAGCATGTTCACTTGTACCATAGTTAATCTGTTAGTGCTACGCACTTTCTTCATCGAGTGGAAGCTCTGTTTGACTCACATACTACATTGGTAGTATCGATCACAGCACGAGTGAGTATAACAGTTACTTGTAAATACCTTATGTAGCCTTGTATATCTTGTACATACGCCATTACGATTAGAGTGTCACATGTAGTTGAAGTACCTAACTTCCTTTTTATTCGCTTCAACAGATCTCGAGTAGTGAAGACGATGCAACATCTCCTCACACCGAAGACACGCTCTCCTCCACAATGCTGGTATCTAGAGCCGAGGACGACGCCGCGTGCATCTCGCACGTGTGTCGCAACGGCGGTACCTGCTTCGTTGGGGTCTTAGGCGACGCCGAGTGTCGTTGTCCCCTGAGGTATCGTGGCCGCCAGTGTGAGAAAGAGGCTATCGTGGAGACTCCTGGTTTCGTCGGCCACTCGCTCCTCGTTCACCTGCTGGAGAAAGGTCGGCGCCTTGATGAGGGATTCCAGCTACTCGTGTCCTTCAAGACGTCTGCCAGTGATGGCGTCCTCTTTCACGCTGGAGGAGGTACTGTCAGAACCATCATTGCACGAGCAACTTCTGTATTATGAAGAGTTCTTCTTCTTTTTCCACGTGTCCATCGCAGAGCATCCGGACGAAGCCGAGGTGTCTGCACACATATCGTCCGGCGTGCTTCATCTTCGTGTAAGCTGCGGTGCCCAGAACATGGCATTCGTCGACCCCAGGTTGCGGGTCGACGATGGCAATCTGCAGACCATTGAGTTGGAGCTCAAGTCCTACGACCAAAGCGATGGAGTCGAGACTTCTGGCAAGTGCGCTGCTACTGTCCGTCTAAATGAAACACACGAGATGCGTGGTGAGCAAGAATCGGAGCCAGCTGTGGCACCCTTGGCACCGTCGGTGATCTACTTGGGGCAGATGCTCAGCGGAGGAAGGAATGGAATCAGGAACGTGGGATTCAGGGGGTGCATCACGCACTTTCAGGTAGTCACTCACTGAGGTCGGTGTTCGTACGCATAACTGCAGGTGACAAAATTTTGCAGCTGGACTCCACAGACGTGCACCCCTTCGCGGATGCATCCTACGGACGCGACGTAGTGGAGTGCCGCTCAGCAGCGTGCGCCGTTCACCCCTGCCAAAATGGCGCAGTCTGCGCCGAGAACCGTGTCAACGGCGAATGGCGCTGCAACTGCCCGGCGGGGTTCACCGGAGAACTGTGCGAGCGCCCAGTTTGCGCCGCCAATCCTTGCAGGAGAGGAGGCACGTGTCTCGGCAGCAAGACAGGACCCGGCTTTCTCTGCCTTTGTCCTTTGGGCACCCAAGGAGCCCTGTGCGAGCTGAGTAAGTCCACCGTAGAGAGCTTTTTCCTGCACCGTTGCTTTACAGCAGGAATAGCACAATGTGCACTAGGCTAAGTCACAAATGTCCATTCTGCTTTGTTGGCCCTAGGTATAGTTGTAGCTCTTACCAGTCTTGATCACTTTTGAAAAACTATGCTTTTCAATGTACACTTTTGATCTAACTTAGGTTAGCTGGATATGTAGTACCTTTAAACAAGGCAAGAGACAAAAAGACAACATTTAGAGGCAAAGAGTTCTAAAAATGAAATTTGCTTACCCAAGCAGACTTTCATAATCGGTTCTTACCCTATTTCCGTTCTCTCTGCATTTTTATTCCCGACCTTACCAGGTGTCCTAAACTTTTAGTTAAGAGTGCACGTAGTAAAGGAAAAAATAGGATAGAACCCAAATTTTTTGGTCAAAGGCCAAAAACCCTGATTGCCCCCATATTATTTTCCTTTTCGAACTAACGTTAGTTCGTATGCATTTCAAACCTCAACCATGCAACAGCATGGTTACTACGACGAAATCAGCGCCCTCCAAAGTCACGCAACCTTCAATTCCAGTGCCCTTAACGGGCGGTATGACCTGACGTCGTAATTGCTGCGCCAGTGATGGCCCGTGCACAGAATGGCTATTGACACTAGTCTATCCATGTAATTGACGTACCACGAAGCTCAGTTTCTTTTGTTGTCAGAACTCGACATCTCCCAGCCCTCCTTTACGCGATCAGTGGGTGGCTACTCTTCGTATTTGGCGTATCCTGTCTCTGCCGCTGCGGTGGCGCACGGGTTTAACGCTCAGCTCCACTTCACGGCGGCCAAGTCCAAGCATCCTCAAATTGCGCTGCTGTTTTTCTTGGGCCACGAGGGTCCGCATGCGGCCGGAGACGACTACGTTGCCGTCAGCTACGTCAAGGGACACGTCTTACTGACGTGGGACCTGGGATCCGGTGAGTTGTTTTCTCGCTTGTTCTTGTTCCTACCACGGGTCGCATCAACGAGGACATTCCAGGTCCTCGACGTATCTTCACAAAGCGCCCTGTCGACCCCCGCTACTACGTGCACTCGGTGAGCTTCGGCCTGAAGGGGAGGGAGGCGTGGCTGCAAGTAGACAGACTAGGCAACGTCACTGGGAGAGCGCCAGGACTCAGGAGAAACCTCAACGTATCCTCGCAGGTAGAGATCACACGTACCAGTGCATCGAATCGTTTTTCTTGGATCATGACGTCCCTCAGGCTCTTTATCTTGGTGGCCACGAAAATCACAACTTGACCTTCCTCCCCCACGACTTGCCCATTCACAACGGCTTCGAAGGCTGCATCTTTGACTTTTCGCTGAGAGGCTCGGCCGGAACCACTCTCGTCGGACTTGGACAGCAACACGGTGGAAGCGGCGTCCAGGGCAGGAATGTCTTCCAGTGCCACACAGATGTGTGCGATGGAAACCCATGTCTCAACGGAGGAACATGCATTGGATACGGCTCGTCATACATGCAAGTTTATAAGTCACTTTACGACGCCAACTTTCTACTAATAGTGATTTCTCGTCTAGTTGCTCTTGCGTCGATGGCTGGTTCGGCCTTCACTGCCAGGAGTCTTCTCCATCTTGCACTGTGGGCAAGCACGAGTGCGCCAAAGGGTCAGAGTGCGCTGTTCACTCGAACGGGACCTACTTTTGCCTGTGCCCTTTGGGCAAGTCGGGACCGAGATGTAGAGAGAGTAAGAAATGCAGCAAAGTTGCGTGTTTGCGCCAATTGTACTAATCTTTGCGTGCTTAAAGATCTGGATATATCCGACCCTCGGTTTGACGGCCTGCACTCAACCATGAGCATGAGGGTAACCTCTCCTCTTCGTCGCCAGATGCACATCTCACTTCAGATCTTGGCAGATGAGGCCGACGGTCTCGTGCTCTTTATAGGCGACGGCAGCAAGCACAACGACGACTTCCTGGCCTTGTCTCTCAGCAACTCTAGCCTGGTCCTGACTGTCGATCTGGGAGGACCCCGGACAGCCAGCGTGGAACGCGTTTTAACGCTCACCCAGTGCTGTGTCACTCTGGGTGACTGGCACGAGGTTGGGATCTGGCGGGAGGGCAGAAAGGCTAGTCTGAGTCTTGATGACAAGGAAGTCGCCACTGGTGAGGCGAATCGGCTGGCTGGACTGACCCTGGATGTTGACCACATCGTTTATTTGGGTGAGTACAGCTTGAAAAGCCTGAGGAGATGATGACTCAGCTCCGTAGCAGAAAGTTTCCACCCCCGCTGTTCACGCAATCTCTCAGCGCGCGACTCCCGCTCTTTCCCCGTCAGTCCTGTTCCTCATCGGTGTCGTGCAGGACCAACGTCACGAAAGTTTCCTCATCCACGCACCCTCCGCTTATTTCATTTCCGCCTTTCCTCATCTGTAGGAGGTCTTTCTCCTTCTCACTCTCGCGAGGCTCGTGAGCATTCAACCCTGCCATTTTTTCGCGGGTGCCTTCGCGAACTGCACTTAAATGGCGAGTGGTTGCCGCTGACAGCCGATAGCGGCTGGATCGGCCGCGCCGTCACCGACTGCGACGGCACGCGCTGCGGCGGAGAGACGTGCAGAAACGGGGGACGCTGCCAGCTGGCCGATGAGGTCGCGGCCGGGTTCGTCTGCGAATGCGACGACCGATTCGGCGGCGAGAGATGCGACACTCCGGTGGTTTGCGCAGGTCCGGATGCATGCGCACCTGAGGCGGCCGGATGCAGAGTGGACGCAGTGGAGCCAGATGTGTCAAGATGCGATTGTCCCCTCGGATATGGAGGAGACAAGTGCGACGAAGGCAAGTGTTACCCGTACGTAATTTGTAATTTCGCCATTTGCATTCTACGACTGCAATGAGATTTCAAGGCTGTCAGATCCTTCGGCGTCATGAATTCGCAGCCTGCATAGTGTTTATGACGCTCAGCGATCGCTTATCCGCCGTTAACGATTAGCACTGCAAGAGATAGATAAAGTCCATTCATTTTCCCTCCTCCCTCTTTAGACACCTCTTTCTCGTGGCCGCGCTTCTCAGGAGACGGTCACCTCCGACTCGACCTGCAACAATTCGTCTCTCCGTTTCTGGACTCCACCCACCTCAGCCTGGAGATCAAGCCTGAGACCCCGGAAGGCATCATCCTGTGGCTGGGCAATCCTGAGAAAAGACAAGAAGACTACTTGGGCCTAGGCCTGAGGAACGGACTTCTTCACTTAGTATGGAGTCTTGGCGGCTGGCACCAGCTGCACGAGGAAGAGCTCACGGTGCCTGACATTAGTCTTGGTGAGGATGGCGAGTGGCATACAGTGAGGCTCTCGAGATCGGGTCAGATTCTGGAGCTGTTGGTCGATGGCCAGGTGTTCGGCAGCCAGGCGCCGGCGGACAGCGGCTTTTTCAGACTGGACGTAGAGAGCGTCGTATTCATAGGTGAGCGGAGGTGATTGGAATTCTCAGCTGTTTTGTCTCGACCGAGGTTAAATTCTTCTCACTCGTGAAGAGTCATTGAGATGTTCTTAATATGGCCACAACAATCGTTCATCACTCATAAGCGCAATGCGTACACCATTTGTTATACGAGTGCGAGTACGGATACAACGCAGTAAGAATGCGTATCAGTCCGGTACCTACGCACAGCTCATGTAGCACTCGTACTAGCACATGTAATAACGACGCAGCCACGCATCCATACCGCAGTGTGGGCGCGCCTGTACTGGCCAATTTTTGCCACACATATTGTACGCAGCATTTGTCGCAAATATTGGCTTCCCAAATCTCGGACTCCGCATTTATTTAGCACATTTTTAACCCCTTCTCTGCCTGTACGCCTTTTTTGACCTACACAGTCGGACCAAAATGCTCCTTCGTCATTGTAGTGTTTCATGTGACAGCAGACTCTTTGGGCGACTTTCCGACCAGACATTTAGTGATGAAACCTAACTTGTTTTTCATTCGCAGAAAATATCTGCCTTACTTCCTCATTGTCAGAGTCGCTGGTTCTTCCGTAACTGCATGTCAAGGCAGCTGATGCCAGAACGCTTAAGGGATTATTATGGACATGTATGGGTAACAGATTATCTTATAAACATGGAACCACCTATCTCATTGCCTTGAGTATCCTAGTCATTTGTTGTTGCTCACGTCTTTATAGTCTTCTTATGTAAGGCATTGAGACCTGCCACAAAAGATACTTTAATCTAGGACGATAGACAGAAACTGCTGCAGAAGGCAACCACTTCAGATAGTTACTCAAACCAGGTTGTCGCATAGTACATTCGAGGTCAAAAGCATTGTTACCCGTTGGGACTTGTTTGCTCCGGACTGTTCATGAGGAAGCATATTTGAACCATACTCAAAGATTGATGACAAGCCAAATAACCCGGGACAACAAATAACTCGACGGAGTCATTTTAGCAAAAGCTGTGATCTGAGGGAGTCCAAGAGTGTTCGCACGGCATCAAGGACGGTATTTTAGAGTGTATGGGACACAACTATGCAACGGTCGGAAGTGTGACACAACTGCTGATGAAAGCATCCTATGTTTCCTCCAGGTGGTCCGACCCCTCCAGTGACAGTGCCGGCCCTAACTCGTGGACACTTCACGTCTGGCTTCTCCGGCTGCTTGAGAAACATCTCCGTGCAGAACGTCACCCTGGACTGGCTGGCTCGGCAGAACGACCAAGAAAGAGACGGCTCGCTGACAGGGCTGAACGTGGATGAATGCCAGAGCAGCGCGCAATAATTTTTGCCTATGAGTGCATACGTCGCCCAGGGGCAAGAGGGGAGAAAGGAGCAAGCGCACGATCTGCAATCTTGTCAACCTGGGGAGTCAATGCGAGTGCAACTAGTGCGCCTTAGCAGCAATAAAAATGCGACAAAAGATGTTCCTCGTCTTTAATGTTGTTCTGGAATAGTTCGAAAAATGTGTTATTTTTCAGCTTCTCCTATCATCGCCTTTATCATAGAGGGGGGGGGGGGAGAAGGAGGGTGAAGACAAGAAGATGTCCCCTGGTACGACGTTCGAACCTGTCCGCTGCACGCACACGTCCGCTTAATCAGTGCCCGCTGCTGTGGCTTCATGGGAACCTCTTGATAATGATGAGCATATTGGTTTAAAAACCACCTTGCTTGCTCGTCCGCCTTCTGATTCCAATTCGTTCTACCATGTGCATACATACGAGGCCTCTCTCATCTCTGCTGCTCCTTTAAGCACAAGTCTGCAGAGCGGAGGGAAGAGAAACAAGGGATCGTTTGAAACAGAGGCAATTTAGATAAGGCTCCTTCTCCTCCTCCGCCTTCTTCCTCGTTATGCCGAGGCTCTGGAGCCAGGCCAAGCTTCAATTTGACGGTCCGACCCCAAGGTGGAGAAGTCGACCTCGTGGCGGAGGAGTCGCATGCACGACATCTTCTGGAGGACGAGAACTGGACGCAGCCTCGGAGTCCGGGCTGGGACTGGGTGCGACTGCCTAAATGGAGCTTCTACTGTGACGCCGCAGCCGGAGCCAAGAGCGGGCGAGTGATTTTTCTTGTTCGATGGCGACAACCTGTCGCTCGCTCCCCTTTTTGCTGCTGCTGTCGCCGAGATGGAAGAAGAAGAGCTACATGAGGTTCACGTCCGTCCTCTGATCGATCAACAACTGAGGGCAGCAAATTCGGGCGATCGCGACACTGATCTGCAGAGTTTGTTGTTGGGCGTGTTCAGGCTGATGGAAAATGATGGAGACACATCTGCGGAGGAGGGAGGAAGGGTCAGGTCAGTAGTGGGCGTGAGTTGAGATGTCGCGACGTGCTTGGCAGGGGGGAGAGACAGACAAGTGACCCAACTTTCAAGATGATTAGCCAGACTTCTTGTCAGAATAGGCGAGGCGTAATAGTGACAGTCATAAGTCCTGCTACATCGACTGACCTTCATGGAGAACCGAGCAGCTGGTTGGAGCTACCGTGTGAGCCAAAGTTAGAGCAACACGTACTTTATCTGCACTGATGCCCCTATCTCACTCTACATCGTCAACGAGGTGGTGATACGACAAATAGCGCAAGTTCTCTTTAATCTTTGTTCTCATCCCCGCCTTCCTCCTGGCCCTTCTTGGGGGCCTCGATGTGCCCCACCACCACCAGTACCAAACGTGGCACTTCGCAACAGCGACGCAGCACTTCTGGACCAGCGCTGGCATGATGACGTCCGTGCAGGTCTCGCCAGACCTCTTGATAACGCTCTGGCGCGATTGCACGCTGTGAACACGCCAGGACAGGTTCAGATTGAGGTTGTTTTTTGCTTTAACTTTGTTGTGTCGTCGTTGATGATGGCGTAACTGGCATTGTTGAAAAGCATCCCTTTTGCAATGGTACAACTGACTGAATTTAAAAAAATTCAGTCAAACCAATCTTGACTCTCACTGCATGCACGGAATGCGCGCACTCCATCCTGGTGTACGAGCTGGCGAGGTCCACTCCACTGGCACTCGGTGGCGGTGTCCACGTCTGCGTATGTCGGAGCCAAGCAGAACCTGCAGTGTCCAGAGCTCGGGCCGAGTCCCGCTGTCACTGCTCTGAGTCCCCCAGATCCTCTAATGACCGCATTGCATTACAACACGTCGTAAGGAAAGAGCCGACACTAAATTTTCCGCTTTTACGTGTGTAAGAGGCGCTCCCATGTCCAAGTATGGTTTTTCAGGGATGGAAGGAGAGTCCTGCTTTTTTCTCCCTCCTCCCTTTTGCCGAGATAAGCCTACGACGACCCCAAAGAGGGGCGGAAAAACCCAGAGATTGCAAAGCCCCAGCGCTTATCAACTAATGCTCGAGGCAGCAGCAGAGTCTATACTACCGAGCAGGCTATGGCTTTTCAAAAGTGTACCGTATGTAGCAGGAAAAGTCTGCGGCCGCGCCCTCCTGCCGGCCGACCACTGCGTTTCCACTAATTAATGTTAAGCCCGCTGCTCCATTTGCTGTTGGCAGGAAGTGCATGCATGTTTTTTTTCCGTCGAGGAAAGCCGGCGATGAAAATCACGGGCGGTGGAGGCGGAGGTGGAGGCGGCGGCCGCAATGACTTTTCAATCATGGAACACGCAACACGACGACGAGAAAGGCTTCTCGCCGAGGAAAGACACGTTCCGCCACCGACTTGGCGGAGGCCAAGCTGCCTGACCAGACGTTCTTCTCGTCTTGTGCAGTCCTGATGGTGGATGCTGAAATGAGCTCAGGCCTATCCTGGGCATTTCCAGGGAGAGAAGATGCGGTCCCCGCGCATTGTGACAATGAGCATTTATCCTCCTCGCGTCTTTGCTGGAATGCACTTCAACAGTCATTCTTCTTCTGATGTTCTGCGAGCCAGAAAAAAAGCCTCCTCCACCCACTCGGGCTTGCAATGCTGTGAGACCGTAAGCAATTTAAACAATTCCTCCTCTCTCACACACACGCGCGTGCACCTATGCAAGCACACGCTTCACGCTGATAAGAGGAACGAGGAGGTGAGGGAAATTGACGTCCAATTCTCGCCCCCTCTTCTCAATATATCCCGAAAAGTCCGTCTCTCTTCCCAGCTACTGCTGGTGACGCTGAGGAATGCGAACATTCCTGACAAGGGGGCGAAAGGGGCAAGGAGGGGGGGGGGGATGAGGGCAGGGGGGACCGAAAAAAAAAATCGCGTGGCCTATGTACGTATCTCTGTCTCGTCTCCGCTGCTAACGATCTAGTGATGACTTCGTGATAATCTCCGTCGTCTTGGAGATAGCGTGGCTGCCGCTCTCGCGCCTCCGCCACCACCGCCTCCGGCCTCCCCGGATGCATGGACGCCGCAATTAGGAGGTCAAGCGATAAACAGATCTCTTAGAGGGGACGAAAAAAGAGGCCATGTTGGGCATGGGTGACAGGTCTTGGCACCTCATTGTCATCCTCGCATGAATGAGCTTCGACTCCTGATCTCTGAAAGTGCCCAAAAAACCTGCCCTGATGACTTGCACTAAGTCATTAACCTCTCTCCTCGTCTGCCAATGACTCTTCTCTGCCATTAATTGCCATTCAATATGTTTCCCCATTTCTTGCCCGCCTCTGTTATCTCCGCGCCACCGCATGCAAACGTCTCTTTCCACTCAACTGAAAATGCACCTCAGCAGTGGAAGACACTGACGACGATCATTTCTGCTTTGCCGAATGTGTCCGCCTAGTTCACTTTTCTCTATTTCTTTGTGCGTGCGTGCCCGCGTGCGTGCATGCGTGCGTGCGTGCGTGTGCGAGTCACACACACACACACAAGGGGAATAAATGTAACCTCGCTATGAGTCGTCCTCCCCCCCTCCTCTCTCCTCGTCGTCGCCCCTCCTAAGTAAGACATCAGAGCTTATCTTGGTTTGGAAGATTGGCTCTTACAAAAAGTCGTCCTGTCTCTTCTTTCTCGCTGCCGCAGTCACCGCCGCCTTCTCCCATTACAGCACGTTCCCCCCCGACTTCTGCTGCTTCACCCTCGCCGCCTCCTGTTCTTTTCGTACCTCGGGCCTGGGCACTCTCCGGCCTCGCTCGACTACGGGAGCGCACTCACTCCCCGCCGTCCCTCCCGTCCCCCGTGAGGGGCGGCGCCTAGACGTTGGAGGAGGAGGAGCCAGGGTAACGGGCGATCGCGCCGTCGCCGACGGTTCACCGCCTGTCGTCGTTCGCTCTCTCGCAATCGCCGCCGGACTGCGAGGAAGTTTACAACTTTTCAGATACGACATATCTTTATACAGTGTTGAAATATCTCGGTGATAATTGCATACGTGGCTGGCGAGAGCGCGTGCAGTATCTCAAAGTGTCCGAAAACTATCTTGGGAGAGAGCGAGAACTTACATACGCACGCTCGCTACTAAATGTTGGTGCGCTGAAGAGGAGAAGAAGAGGTGAGCTTAGCGATATCTGAACCGTGTATCGCTCCGTCTATTTGTGTGTAGCGATATGAGGCAGGCAGCGAGCGAGGAAGGATAAAATTAGACTTACCCTCTCTGTAATCGCCTCCAAAAGCGCTCATAGCCTCAGAGAAGAGCGTTCCCCGCAAATGTTTTGACCAACTTGTATATAAACACTCTTTCAATGCACTTCGGTCTCGGGGGGGTTGAGAGGATTGAATCGCACGCGGCAGAACATGATTCTGCATGCATCCCCGGGGTCAGATAAGTCATTCCAACAAAGGCATGGTGGCATTCGAGTTAACAGATTGTTCGAATAAGATATATTCGAAGCCAAGGAGTGTGCAGTGCAGGAGGCGACCGTCACGGCGCAGGAGGCGGCCGTCGCGGCGGACCCGGACACCGTCACTAAGGCGGAACTGGACCTGTGTGATAGTCCAGTACTTCACTTACGTGCGAAGCTGCTGCCTTTGGATTTGCACTGTTCTCACAACTCTACGTACTTTTCAGGCGGGGAGGATAATACGTAGTTATAAAGTTTAAATCTGTAATGATACAAGCCTGGAAAGACTTGATTTTTTCCCAACTTAAGGGCGGAAATCTGATCCAATATTTTCATTTCTACGTAGCGGCAGCCGACCTAAAAAAAAAGCCGAGATGCAAAAGTTCTGCACCTCCGAACAGCCGGAATAGGAAGAAAGAAAAAGCACAGTTCAAAAAGTAAACTACAAATTGCCCAAAAGTAAGGACTGTACGTCTATGACCCTCAGAATGTGGTGCCCCGAGTTATGTAGACTGAGCGGTGCCGGGGCTTTTAGACAGCGACAGAAATTATTGGTGGCATGCGGACAAGTTTTATGACAGTCCAACTCAACACATTTGCAAGGTTATAAGTCAGATTTTCTCAGATCTGTCCTCGCGCCGCACAAGTACAGTACCGGGGACTTCCTAACAACGCATCCTGACATACAACATAGGCGGTAGTGCCGAATATCAGATCCCAGCAAGGCGACCCAACTTCAGGAATATGCATTCAACCTATCTGTACGGGAGTGCCTTAACAGTGTCTGAACGGCTGATCTGTACAAGCCAAGAACACAAAAAATAATACACTCGAGTGTATTGTACCTTTCTTTGTTTCAAAATGTCAATTTTCCCCTTAACACTACGGTGAATGGAAACCTCCGATACTTCTTCTTAACATAGCCCCGGGACGTCGGCCTCAAGCACACAAGAATTAGCGAAAGAAGCGAGGTCCGGCGAGGATGGCCGTGAAGCTTGGATCATCCTCCGAAATCAATGCTGACCTCCACGTTGTCCACCCCAAGTGGCGCTCTTGGCGCTGGGACCGGCTTTCACGCGGTCTCAAAGACTCCCCGCAGCAACATGCGCCAGATCAAAGCGTGCACGACGAGCACGAACACGGCCAAAATGTATAGGACGGAGAAGCTTCCTCTTTCCGTTGGGAAACAACCTCTCACCCCCAGCTTTCGCACCTAATGATTCAGCAAAGGCATGCAATTAAGACTTTCTACTCATTTTTTTTTGGCCCCGGAGGCAATTTGTCACCAGAGAAATATTTCAAACTTTTTGACAGGTTATTACGCGCACTAACACGCGCACACGCGCGCAAACGCACGCACAATGAGCGCGCACAAAGGCTGAGCGGAAGACGGATGCGTGGGGGTCACTGAAGGTTGCAGCGAAGGCCGAGCAATTTCCTGTTTGGTCTTTATTTTTCTGCTTCTCGCCACCGAACTGAACAGTTTGCACACGCCAGAGTAGCCGAGACTGTGTACACTGTAACTGTAAACAGACTGGATGCTGCTCCTGCCTGTAGCAACAACACAAGTGCCTGAGGAATCAAATATATCTTTTCCTAACTGTGTTCTGAGTCCATTGAAGAGAAATGATGCTGCAGCCACTGAACTTCTCCCGAGGTACTGCTCGAGCGGATGAACAAGGGAGCTCCGGATGAAGCTCTGGGTGCCAACTTTTGACCCCTTGCTACCCCTTGCTGGTAAACGGCACTTTTGACGCTAACACGCGTCCAGTGCAGTGATAGTGGCACTGAGGAGGAGTGATCATTGCTCTGCCTGCTCTCGTGACTGAACGCGGACTTTTGACCCCAGGTGTACACGTACGACACGTTACTGACGGGTCACACCGACATGTCGTGCAGCCCTGGCGCTCACAGTTGACGTTCTTTACCCATCATGGGGTCATGACGTAAAATAGTACTTAAGATTAATATCTGGGAGACTATAAAAGTCGTCTAACATTAATGCTCTCAATTATGAGGCAACAAAAATTCCTCCTCCATTCGCCCGACCTCAGGAGGAGCGAGGCTAAAAAAGAGCCGCCAAATCTGGAAACTGTCATACGTTCCTCTCTCTGCCACACCCAAGCCAAGGAGGCGGTGATAGCGGCAGACTGGCAGCAAAAATAACGACTTTTTCAATAGGAAAAAAAAGAACCCTCTAACGGAGCAGCGTTGTTGCATCCAGCGATCTGTTTGCTTAACCCCTAAGGGCGTGAGATCTCAAACGGTCGAGGCCAGGAAACAATGAAAAATATCACCCGGTAATAATTTACCTATTTTTTTGCTCTCCCCCCCAACTTTTACCAGATATCGCCAGAGCTCGAAGATGCAGGACTCTGCCTATCCCCACGCGGCGGCGTTCTCCTCCTTCGATCCGATGTACTCAACCGCGGCCGCCGCCGCCGCCGCGGCTGCCGCCGCCGCCGCGCATCACCACAGTAGTGGCGGCCATCAACATCACGTAGAAACGATGCACCAACGTGGGGGCGAAAGCAGCGGCGACGTTGCCGACAGCGCTTACATTTCCGCACGGGTGGAGGCCGTCGGTACTCCGACGGAGGTGGCGGAGGCGGAGACTTCGCCGCCTGCGTCCGCGGCGTCCCCTGCCAACCCTACTCCACCAACTATTTCTTCCGCGTCATCATCGGCGGGTACAGCGGCGGCCGCACTCACGACGACGACGGCGCCACTGCCGCTATGGTCCTCGTCGTCTCCGCAACAGCAGCTGCACGATAGTAACGGCAGCGGCAGTAGCACCAGCACAGTGAGCGCCGCTCTGCAAGGTAGGTGTAGAGAAAGGGTGAAGAAAACCACTGTAAGTGGTGTAAAAATTTAGTTAAGTCTTCATTTTAAGCCCCATGGTGAAAACTTTTCAGATCCTTATCGCTTCGCATCGTACAGCAATCATATGGCGGCGGCGGCGGCTGCCCGCGAGTCGGCGGCTTGGACGGCGCATGGCGCGTCGGCAGCTGCTGCAGCGTTATCTCCGTACGCCGCTTATACCGCCCAAAACATGATGAATTGGAACAGTTACAGCAGCATGGCCAGCTTTCAGAGTCTTCAACGGGCGGGACTCTCTTACGGTAGGACTGATGCTTAACTCATGCCTCTTCTGCTGCACGCAGCGTGCCTAAACCTTTCTTTATCATATTTCTACTGTGGTGTGCGTTCTTCTTGAAGTCCGCTGCATTTTCTTCTCAAATAACTTCATGCAAAACTTTTATCTGCAATCCTCTCCGCTTTCACGCTGATACGCTATGTGGTATCGAGGAGCACACGCTCTCGCTGTCGCTCTCCTGCTTGGAGACAAGTGCAATGCAATGCAATGGAAGCTTTGCAAATGAGTTTTCCTCATGCACGGCCTATTTTCCTTGCAGACCCCCAAAGTGGCGACTACTTCGGTGACGCTCGCGAGTGCGTCAACTGCGGTGCCATTTCCACGCCGCTGTGGCGTCGCGACGGCACCGGGCACTACTTGTGCAACGCCTGCGGACTCTACCACAAGATGAACGGCATGAACAGACCGCTGGTAAAGCCCTCGAGGAGATTAGTAAGAAAGAATGATTGCTTAAGGGCCGTTTACACGCTGCATTTAAATTTCCTCCTTGAAGACACACCGATACCGAGAAGATTTAAATCACAAGTGTAGCCGGTCCTTACAGACCAAGTGGAGCATGCAGCATTCTTTTCTTTTACAGTGCTCCATGTTCCAGGCCTCGTCGAGGAGGGTGGGCCTATGCTGCACAAACTGCGGTACGACGACAACCACGCTGTGGCGGAGAAACAACGAGGGCGAGCCAGTGTGCAACGCGTGCGGCCTCTACTACAAGCTGCATGGAGTCAACAGGCCGCTCGCGATGAGGAAGGATGGCATACAGACTAGGAAGAGAAAGCCCAAGAACGCCTCGGCGGCTTCTGCTGCGGCCACTGCTGCGGCTGCTGCGGCTGTGGATAGGAAGCAAAAGACGGAAGGTGAGACTCAACGTGTGCACAGCATATGTGGTCAGTGTTTAAACGTGAGTGCGGATACTTCCAGATACCAAGCCGTTGCTGAAGTCCGAGCTCACTCATCGCAGCAACATGAGCAACAGCAGCAGCAACAACCCTTGCAGCAGAACTACCAGCATTGGCAGCAGCAGCAACACCGCTGTCAGCAGTCACTACAGCTCTCTTTTCGAGGGCGCCGTCACGCCAGATATGACCCTCATCAAGCACCATTCCAATGTCAAATCAGAGCCTTCAGATCAGCAACAGCAGCAACACCACGCTCATCTCCTACATCATCAGCAACAGCAACCGCAACAGCAGCAGCAACAGCAGCAACACCAACACCCGCAGCAACATTACCACTCCTACCAGACGTCGGCAGATTCGGCGGCAGCTGCGGCCGCCGCCGCCGCCGCCGCTTTCTCTAACCTACCGCACCTAACACCTGCACCGTCTGCAGCGGCAGCGGCGCACGGATATTTCCGCGAGGCGGCCGCAGTAGCCGCGTACCCGTACGGGTCCCAGCAAATGATGGCGGCGGCGGCCGCCGCCACCTCAGTGCATCACCACCACCAGCCGCCCTACCCTTCCACAGAGCATTCCAAGCTGAATTTGCAGCCCTCGTAGCTTCTCCATGATTCATTGTCAAGACTTGCGTTGTGTATTGTCTTTGTCATATTATGGAATCAGTTAATTAACTATCATTGTTATTCTACCTCTGATTACGTTATAGTACACAGCGACATTGATATACGTACGTACTACGCGTACGGGAGCAGATCTTGATTGACAACTACTTCTTGCCTCCCCCCTTCCATTAAAGACGTATGATTTCTCGTCCCAGCAGCGCCTTGTTATTGCGTGAACAAGCTAATGGAGTGAGGAGGAAGGAGGGCATTTCTCGAATTCATTCGACTCGAAATAGCCATCAGTCAGATTCTCAATTGACACATTCCATGCCACGTAAATGTGCATCCTCGCCCACAGTATGACTCCTCCACGTACTGTCTACCTAGCGCGATGCGTGTGCACGTAGTACTGGCCCGCCCTACACTCGTAGCAGTGCGTACTACGTCTTCGTACTGTATGTGCAGAAGTCGTCGACGTACTACTGCTGCAGCGAGCTCAGCCTAAGCGAGCGTGAAAATGAACCCCCGAACGAATTGACGCGAGTTCGCGCCAGTAACGAGGAGGGTGGAGAGACTTCGGCCAGAAGAGACGGAAACTTCAGCCATTTGAGAAGACAGAGTTGTTACTTCTCGCTGTCCGTCGAAAGAGAGAAAGAGCGAGCATAACGTTCACACATGTGCGTACATACTCAGTACGAGCTCATTTCCTCATAGGAGCGCCGCCACCCCGCGCGTGCTGCTGTAGCATGGTGAGGCGCTGGAGTGATATCGCTTGAACGTCAAAGAATGACAGTAGTGAGGTGCCAGCCCGGCTGCAGGGGGGACATCTTCGCGGTCGCCACGTCACGAATAACTCATCAGCACTCACTTTTAGTAGTACTTGCAGAGCATGCTGAACTTTCTTACTGACTGCGCGACTGTGTGAGTGACTACGTACGCAGGAAAAAAGAGTGCTCCTTACGTGGCGAAGAATTCGCTGACCCTGAACGTGCAGGGTTAACACGGCTAAATTCAGAGGAGGAGTACGAATATCTCTTATTATAGAGCGGATGCAAACGACATGTGACCCACTTTTTTTTCTCTCTCTCTCCCTGACTTGCTCGCTTACACGTACACATCTACGGACGTGCAAAGATGTGCACTGATCTGACGTTCATCGCAACTTTTATTCCCATCCATCTGCACTCAATGCCGCCAATGCATGGCACTTTTCCTCCCAGAGCTCTAGGAGGTTATTGCCGTCACATCCTACTACTACTCTATACGTGTCTGATAGAGACATGGACCTGTTGACCTGTCTTCGATCTAACTCGAGACAAGACTTCTCCACTCTGCCATCTGCGCTTCTTAAGAGCTCTCTAGTAGCTCCTCCTCCGTAGAGATCTTTAACAGCGCAGAAGGTGGTGAGGAGATAGGGATACTGCTACAAATCCATCTCTTTTTACGCATTAAAGCACTCGCCTGCATAAGTGCGAGGGAGCCTCTCATATGCTGATGCCCTCGCCATCCCACCTTTTTTTTCTTCCTCCAAGACCAACTAGGCTGCATTCGTTTTCCCCACGCAGATGTCTGAGATCTGGCCCAAGTACTAAAGTTGCACCAGTGCAATCGCTCACGCACGTGGGTGTGTTTGCAGGACGTTCTCGTTGACGTCGGCTTGGAGCAAAGTAGGCGCGAGCGAGTTGAGGTCATCCGTATGTGCAGTACCTAAACTGATGGGACTGCAACAGCCGTCAGGGCCATCGTCAGTGGCGGCGGCTGCACCAGAAGTAAGGTTTCGATGCTATCTAAAGCTTTGACATTCTTCAGACTCTCTCTCTCTCTCGTCAGAAAAAGGGATCCGCCGACGTCTTACAGGAAGAAATTTGTCTCTGCGCCTATCTAAAGCACACCTCAGGCACACTCGCTCAGGTGGAGGATTCGATCTGAAATCAAGGAGTTGCCCTCAACCTGTAAACAACGGCGCAGTCGCTGATTGACATCTGAGGAAGACATATCTCTTTAACTGGGTCTTGCCCCTGCCCCGAGGAGTAGGTGCGATTAAGCTCCAAGGACAAAAAAATACGAGGATGAATGCACCTTGGTTCCTTTAAATCTGTTGTGATCAAAGGCGTACTTTTTTCCGCCTGCAGTATATCATGAAGAGAAGCTTTATCTTTCTGTAGCGTAGTAGGCAGATACAGCTTCTTATGTACTAGATGCCATCATCTCGAATGACTTATGGTCCAGCTCTCTCACTCACACAGATCTGTCCTCTCTCACACTCATTTTTTTGCCTCTCTCTCTGTGTTTTTTCTTCCGTAACAAACCTCCCCTCCCTCCCCAGATGCCTTCAATCGTCTGGCCTTTGAAGACGATTGAGATTCAAAGCAAGCAACCGGTCTTGGGGAGCTCTGAACGCCGTTGACGTGTCTCTTTTCGCTTCGTACCCACGTCTGGTCTACGTGTATATGACTTCATCTCGCGTGAGGCAGCATCAACAGTTTGGAGGTTTGGTACTTGTGGAGCTCCGGCGGGGATGCGGCGACGATCGACACCATCGATGGAGGGACGAGCTTTTCCACGCAGTATCGCTGCACTGCCTCCAGAATCAGCACATTTCATAAACGTGCGCACGCACACGCGGAGAAGTGTTTTCCGTGGTCGGCACGCCAACGAGGACGCTTTCATGCACTGGGTTGGCGTGCTGGCTGCCACTGCTGTCGTACGTACGTACATTTAGTTTGTCAGTCACTGAAGAAAGATGCTTGCTGAGACAGAGGGGTCGAAAAGAGAGATGAGAATCGGTTGACATTTGGAGGAGACATCTTCGCACCATCGCCAAAGCCCGACGCCAGCACTAGGTTAGTACAGGGAGCAGTCGCCAGCCCCAGCCACACCTCAATCTCCAGAGTAAATGTTGGTAATGGCCCCAAATGGGTCTTTTACAACGAGCGGCGGCCCCCAAGCCCCTAGTGAAGGAGGACTCTTAAACGTACACTGGTGCGGAGGAGCTCTCGAGCCCCGCTGCAGCGACCATTTTACGCCATTCATTTTATGAGTGCCAGCGCGCTAGGGGAGAGAGAGAGAGAGAGAGAGAGAGAGAGAGAGAAATAGGTTTACGATGAGTCAGAAGCGGAAAGCATTCCTTTCCCCAGGTCTTTGAAACAATTGAAAAAAAAGGTGGAAGAGGCGTGAAGGGTAGAGATGGGCATCTGAGTCAATATGGGCACACGTATATACAGCACTCGAAGAGGGAGGTGCTTGGCAAACGAAGGTGGCGCCAGCGCCAGCGCCAGGATGAAGGTTCTGTACAACGTCACGGGCTTGTGCAGTGTGGGGCAGCGGAAAATGTCGCCATTCGTCACCAAGTAGATTCCTACGGCTCACAGTATCTCAATTCTGAAGGGCACAGAAAGCAATTTTCTTTTTATACGAATTCAGGTGCTGTTGCTGCAATAACTAATGTATCCAACATTATGCAGTGGGGACTCGAAGGTAAGACATTTCCTGCTTTGACCGACTCATTAGTGGAGGACCCGAAGTTACGATAATTCTGCCTCTGACCGACGACTTCGTGACTTCCAGTCCCGACTACACCCACGTGTGGATGAGAATACTTATGTATTGACATGTGATGTCTACGTCTGGCTACGGTCGTACTGGTGCGACAGCGGCTGAATTCTCTGTAAAAAGTGCTTGTGCACATGGACCGTAGCGGCCAGAAAAAATACACTTGCCCGGGAGTTACGGAAGCTTTTTCTGGGTCAAACGATCATGTTGAGGACGAGATGCTTTCAATGGTGAAGATTTTTGTCAGTGTTGTGATGACGATCAGCGTGAAGAAGAGCGCGGGGAGCGCTTAGAAAGTCACCTGCGGCCAAATGGGGTATAGAGGTTTCGTGGCTGGATATGAATGTTCCGTTTATTTACTTGAACAGCTAGATCTGTTGACTGTTTTGGTCAGCTGGCGGCAAAGCTGGCGAAGAGCTTAACCTGAGGAGTGGAGGTTCGTAGATGCTTTCGAGTGCTGTGGAGGATGGAGTCGTCCAGTCGTTCTCAGAGGCCGGCATCATCGTACGGCGACAGACATCGCGTGTTTTTGCAGGGGATAATGGCCAAGGGAATCCTGGACTTCCAAGAGGTGCATCGCCTGTACAAGACCTCCTACAAGGTCGAGGGCATCGACGTCCCAGAGTTAAGAAAAGGTTTGGTCCCCCTCATCCATGAGATTAATTCTGAACTGGACGACCTCGAACTGAAGATTGTCAAGGTATATGACGAAGACTTCTACGATCGCAAGACATTCTACGCATTGATCAACCGCTCTAACCGGAGGGGACTGGCGTCCCGCGCCCACACAGAGTTCACCCCGCCAGAGCTGGAATTCCTTCGACTCCTCGTGGATACCGTCGTGGCTTCGGAAGAGAGAGAGATTGGAATGATCGCAGCCGTGAACTTGACGAGGCAACTCAACACGAAGCACAAGATGCGCGATACTGAATTGGTCATCGAACGGTTTGTGGAGGGCCGCTGGCTGCGCTTGTCGACGGACAAGAAAAAACTCCGACTGGCGCCCCGATTCATCGCCGAGATGGAAGAGTACCTGAGAGAAAACTTTGCCGACATTCTCAACATGTGCTCGCGCAAGTACTGCAACACGATCGTGGTGCGCGGTGTGGAGTGCCCTTATTGCGACCCCGCGGGCTCCACAATCTACCACTTATACTGCTTGGTATCCATGGCAACTCAGTCTTCCCCGGAGTCATCCGTACCCTGTCAAAAATGCAAGAATCCGATCGAAATTCCAGGGAAAGGTGGTGACAAGAAAAACCATTCGCTCAAGAGGTCATCGAATGACATCCACACGGACAGCGACTAACGGTTGAAAACAGGATGATATATATAGATATATATAATACTCAGTTTAGGCTATGTCTTTGTGATCCTCAGGATTAAGCAGGATGGATATGTCCTTTTCAGCAAAGTGGTGTCGGTACAAACTTTGCATTATTCCTTACACAGACATTTTTCGTAGAACTTAAACAATCTTGTCCCCCAAAGCATCCTTACGAACATTAATACTTCTCTCACCGGTCAACTTGTTTCTGTTCTCAGTCCCCTTCCTATAAAGTTATATAAATCGGTTATTTCTGCTGTGCCAAAGCGTGAAGACGTGAGCAAGACTTCTTCTTTCTTACCCTTTGTAATTTTCTAGTCTCGCCATCGAAGTAAAAGTCCTTCTTGATCACAAAATCGTACACGACCGCGTGCGAAGGCTCCTCGAACAGTGGATACTGCTTCGACTCAAGGTGGACATCTGAGGTTACTATCTAGAAAACAGGAATACTGGTACTTATTTTCCTATTGTCCTGGGCTTTGCCGTTACAATAAATGAATAATTACCTTCCAGCCAGATGGTGAAGTGAAGTCTCCTAGCTCTACAGTCTCATTTGCACTGATTCTGTACTGCACGTTGTAGTCATTGTTCACCCAGGATCCAAACTTGAGGTGGCAAGACTGGAGGCCGAAGGGAAAGTTCTCAAAGTTGGGCTCGCAGCCACTCTTGGTGTGGACGGAGATGATGAACACGAACTCGCCCCGATGCTTGACCATTCCAACCTAAGACGGAGCACATGTCTTTTGCTGCCGGAGTTGCCTGCATTCTTACCTGGCGGTAGATAAATTTATCCTCAGCCGCATTATGCAGGATCACCTCTGGGGCCCACACTTTAGAGAATGGCAGGGTAACTGACTCAATCCCCTCATAGTCCGCCGGATTCCAAACGTACCTTAAAGTTAGTAGTCACCTTTAACTAACTTAATGCGTGGGTAGACTGACGCATACATCTCACCGACCTTGCATCTTTCCACCTAAGGGACATCCAACCCTTGACGGTGAATGTGCCGGTAGCAAAGTCCAGATCGACAGATCTCACGGCCAAGCTCATGTCAATGAGAGTCTCACTCTCCTTCCTGGGAGGGATGCGGGAGTACCATCCTTGCAGTCCCATAGGCAGGTCCCTCAGGAGGCGTGCTCGAGCCCTCAGATCCGGACCCACGCAATTCCCCGGCGACGACAGCACCGTCAACAACGTCAATATCCCGAGCAACGACGACATTGCCGAGTACTTTCAATCTTCTCTCTAGAGCTTCTTCGTCAGAGCGGCGCACACAGCGTCATTCCGGTCGTATATTTCCTCGACAACGACAACTAACTGCTCCCAGATGTGCCGCCTTTGCCACGGCTAACATTGCAACACTGTACGAAGGACGGCATGCCACAAGATGTTTCTATGTGCGCTGCACATACGTTATGAATCATATGCCTTGATGGAGGCGATGTTGCAGTTTTACGTCTGACAGGGAGGAACGTGTGTCGTGCTTTACGACCCCGACGTGACCTCGTTTTTGAACATGTGGGCGACCTTCGCCCTTGACGCCTCCGCTCCTCAGAAGTTGGTGAAGAAATTCGAATTTCCCGCCTGGAGCGGAAGAGGAACTTTTTCTATCGGAGATCACCAAACCTAGTAGATAGAGAAAATATTTATTTTAAAAGTGCGCAGTTGTCAAGCATCAGGTTCGATGACGAACCAACTATCCGAGCGCCAGAATCGACGTAGTTGACCCCCAGGTCCATGGTGACGGCAGCCCTCTCGTCTCTGACCATGACGGCGGTCTGCGAGTCCGGGAGGTTGAGTCACGATCGAAATGGCACCTCTGAGTGACGGCTACTTTGGCTCGCGCAGGCTTGGCCGGAGGGAGATTCAGAAAGAGAGAAAGGAGTTAGGCAGAGAAGAGAAGAACAGAGAAGAAAAGTACCCGACTAGCGATGGACGTGGGCCGGATTTGGTCCGGCCAGATCTCAGCGAGCAAAGAGTTCAAGTGCTCCAGCATCCTAGACCAAGCCTAATCCAGCTACTACTCCATTGCAGGACAGAAATCGCAGAAAAAATCTCCATCACACCATCAGTCAGCTAAAGCTTTGTTCTCTCCTGGACTGACATGCGTTACGCCGACTGCTTCCTTGGTGAGAATCTTCTTTGACGCTTCTTGCTTTGGAAAGAGCACCGGTCAGGAGCTCGGCGAGGGAACAGCATTAGACTACTGCCTTGACTGGCCCGCCGTCCGGACCACAGTCGCCGGGATAGCACGGGTCGCCCGGAAAAGTTCACAACCCATTCTTGAACGAGCTGAGATTATGCTCGCCCGTACCGCGGGCTTCTGCAGACCGGCTCAGCCCCCAGACATCACTATACCAACCCAACCAAACCGAGAGAAGTAACCCTCGGTGCTGTGTGTCTGCTCCGGTCCAAGTTGGCACCGCCGTCCACAAGCCCCGAGGACTCCGTCCCGGCCTCACAGACCAAAAGTTCATCACCGATCCGCTGAATAAGCCGTCCGTCAAAGCCGGACGCAACAAGCATGGACAAGGAAAACTTCGCCAGTCCGGGTCGAAGCTTGCAGTGATCCGTCATGTCCTCCTCCCCGTCCCCCGGGCCCCAGGGTCCGCCGTCGACGGCAGGCAATGGCGAAGAAGAACGACCTACAAACCGAAGTCGTCGTCCGTCCGGGCAGGGTCAGCAGAGTCGGGAAGACCGGCCGGGATCGTCTTCGTCGGGGTCTTCTTCGGCTGCCGCCGATCGCTGCAGGCGCCAGCGACCGTCATCGGGCGAGATGAATGTCGCCGAGGAGCCCAAGTTTTGCACCGCATGCTCGGACTGCGCCTTACTTGTCAGACAAGGTCGGGCAGACAATGAAAACTTTGTGGTCACCTTCATTGTGCATTTGTTGCCTTTTTAGCCGATGGTCTTCCCCTGAGCGGACTTCCTGAGAGCGAGGACAAGATCTACTTTGGGAAGGACCAAATGGCCGTTCTCTATCAGTACATCAACGTCTGGGTTCAAAGGTAGAGACGTCAAATTAAGACTGTCAAGCATAGAGTCCGTATGTGCACTCAGTATGTTTCCTTATACATAGGCAATGCCCGTGCCTCTTCCGTGATCCCAAAACGGTCGACAGGTTCTGCGTCTTGATCCAACACCTGACTCGCTTCTGTGTACAGCAACTGAAGAATCTGGAGACCATTTTGAAAAAGGGTCGACGCCAGCACCAGAAGGATGAAGAGCAACCAGCCGAAGGAGAAGGCGAGTGCGACAACGAAGAGGTCTGGTCCGTGGAGGAGACCGAGAGGCTGCTTCTATTCATGGCCAAGATATTCATGCTGCAATTCCCTCTGTACTCGGGTCCCAAAATGGTAAGGATTAGCTGGCGTTCTCATGACACTTTTGCATGTGACTCCTTGGTGTCATTTTTTTTAGGTGAATCATCGCTTTGATGAGATGTCCACAGCAGAGGCCACCCAACTAGCTGTGTTTTGCGATGTGCACGACTCCACGGATTTCCCGATCGCGCTCCTGCGCAACGTTACTCTGTTCTGCCGATGCGGCGGTCTCTCCAGCATGGCCGCGGCCTTCAAACTGCCACCATCGCTGCTGCCCCCTTCCATCGCCCATTCGCTCATCTCCATTTTGTGCAACATAAAGTTGTGGCTCAACTACCGTGCCGTCCTGCAGTTGTTCGGGCCTGTCCGCGTCAACGCGCTCCACTACATGTGCGGACTATCTGACGCCGAACTGCGCAACCACCCGGCCAGAAGTATGGCCGACTTCCTGTGGTGCTCAATCAAAGAGAATGTGGACACCAGCTCGTCCTCGTCTTCGCCTGCTATCTTTGATCGCGACGGATTGGAACTAGCGCTAAAGTACTTCAACTCAAGCACGCTAACGATGAGGTTGGCTGGCATCGCTCAAATCAACTCTCACATCGGCCTCTTCAATGAAATGTGTAACACCGAGTCGGTTGTGGAGGCCGAGAGCGTAGGCTTGCAGCTTGCCGGCTGGATTTTGCAGAACAAGTTGGTGGAGCATATTTTCGGACCAAATCTTCACGTGGAAGTGATCAAACAAAGCCACGTCTTGTTAAACTTCTTGGCCGTTGAAGGCAAGATAACCAACGATCACTTGGACGCCGTGTGGGGCGCGGCCCAGTTGAAGCACTGCGCTAGGCAGGTGCAAGACCTCCTTCTTCCCCTTATAAAGAACCTGGAGGCCGGACCAGTACTGCACTTGTACGATCGCGTGAAGGAGCTCCCGGTCAAGGAACATACAGAGCAAACTATCCACTTGGCTCAAGTCTTGCAGAAATTTATCTGGACAAGCGGAGGCCACTTGAGCAACATCTTGCAGGAAGCCAATGCGTTGCAACAGCAGCATCAACAACAGCAAAGAGAGAGACAACAGCAGCAGCAGTGCTGTCCTAAGACCAGCAAGACAGAGTCAGTTTGCTCTAGTGAGGACGACCAGCGACCTCCAAGGGTGAAAGATACCAACAGTTCAAACGCCAAGACCCTCCTGGAGAGATCGGACATAAATGCTCCGGAGTGCGAGTTCAGCCTGCAGGACCTGGTGAGACATTTGTAATGTACATGAATATTGTTTCACTTTATCAAGCGCTCTTTTTCGGATATTTCAGGAGGAGTTGGACGAATTCAACGAGTATAGCGATGACGATGACGATGAGGACGAGGACGAGGATGACGAAGAGGAGGAGGAGGAAGAGGAAGAAGAAGAAGATGACGAAGACGATATGCCTTCTTCATCTGACGATGATGAGCACGACGAACGTTCGTCGCCTCTCCATGACCACCGCAGTATGAGGAGAAGGGGTGCTTCTATGAACCTCCAGAGGGTCCCTGGATCTACTTCTTCCCCTTCTCCCTTGAAACGAAAAAGATCGCCAGTAGTAATTAAGAAGGACAAGACTGCGTCAGCTCCTCCTGCTGCAACAGCCGCGGCGGGGACTTTACCGATTGTCATACCGATCAGACGGCGACAGGCGCAGGAAGAGAGAAGTGATTCCTCCCCTGGAAAAAGGACTGCAGGCTTGCTTGTCAAGGGGGCCAAGCGCGTTCGGGTCTCCGGTTGCTCTAGTGGGGGCAGATCCGACGAGGAAGAGGCCGTAACCGCTTCCAAGAAGCCGCTAGTGACTCTTCCTGCAGCTGCTGCCGCAGTCGCTGCTGCGACTGCCTTGGGTTCCCCGACGTCCTCGAGTGAAAAGAAGAGACGCACATCCTCAGGAGAAGGCGAAGTGAGAAAACCTGAGGAAAAGTCTTCTTCGTCTTCCTGCTGGTGGCCAGCTGCAGCAGCCGCTGCGACCTCTGGGACTCCGACAACTACTGGCGCCACAGCCATGACAGAGCTGGCCAACTTGGTGAATGCACAGCCAAGGACAGCTGGACCGATGAGGATACCTGCGCCGGAAGTAGGAACAAATGATTTTTTATTTTATTTATATGGCAAGGGTTATGGTACGCCGTAATACTTTTCTAGATCATGGACATGCGACCAGTTATCCAGTCGTTAGCAGCTCAACAGCAGCAGCAAGAGGGTGAAAATGTCGACAACGAGTCTCTTTCCTCTCGCCTCTCAGACAAGAACCTTGGAGACTTCGAGGATGAGAACTCTGTTGACGAGGACATGCTTCAGCTGGCCCAGACCCCGGACTTAGGTGCTATGTTGCAACAACAGCAGCAGCTTGCATGCATGGCCTCTCTTTGTCAGCAAAGACTTGCCGCGGCCCCTAGGCTCACCAGCAGGCAGCAAAGGGAGGAGGCCCGAATGATCGGTGAGGTTTATATGAAGAAAATAGAATAAGTTTCTTTTCTCAATAACTTTCTTCTTGGTTAGCTAACTACCGGCTCGAGAGCGCATGCGAACCCGGCAATACTCTCCTGTGGGATCTTCTTCAAGATGAAAACATCACCCAGTTGGCTGATGGTCTAGCCTTGGAGGCTGAAAAAGCTCTATCTAGTCTTCTCTGCTACAACATGGAGAAGTTCATCCGGATGAAGTTTATCGAGGGCTGCCTGACTAACCTTGCCCGTAACAAATCCGTGGCAATCTCACTGCGATTGCTGCCCAAGTTGTTGCAGTCATTCCAGCACTTTCGGTCAACAGATACTCACGAGGTGACAATGTACGCAGAGCGCAAGCATGGAATGATGCGGCTGTTCTTCACCAACTTGGAGACATACACCAGGGAACGACGTGAGGGTCGGTCACCACCTCCGTTTTTTAACCACTTGGCTCAGATTCAAATCCGACTGCAATTCCTCAGCGTCGTCTTCTCGGTGCATGTGTCTCCACCCCAGCTCAAGCTCACCCACGAACAGATCAGGGTGCTCTGGGAGTCGCTAGCCGACGACCCGGTCTGCTCAGACGACCTCTTTCAGTATTTATTGATGCAGGTGCACACGAAAGAGCAACACGCCATCAATATCGAGGGATTCAGAATCATATACAACGAGAAGCTGCCCACTTTGCGCCCCGAGACCATCTCTATGCTTGGGCTGAATCTCTTTTCTCAGTTGTGCCAACTGACGAGAGTGACGCGATCCAGTATTATCGCTGGGACCAGCAATCAGGAGACGGCTGCTGCAACTGTCGAGAATAGTGCCAAAATGGAGCAACTGTGGAAGATTGCCCTTTGCGCCCAAAACACGGACGTCAGCATGAAGGCTATTCAGATCTTGAACTCTGTCTACTTTGGCCAGGGCGAAGAATTTCTTACCACATGTTTGAAAAGTCTGCGGTCTGCATGGCAAGACCTCATGGCTTCATCGGCCCGAGATGAGACGCTAATCAGAATCCAAAGAGCTCTTCTCTTGCTGAAGACTTATCTCGAGACGTTCAGACGGAAGTACGCCTACCACTTTCGGCGGATGAGCATCGACGGCCACGGAGTGTCTACTCACGCGGAATTGGCTGATCTAAGGTCTTCAGGCCCCATTAGGGTACTAGTACAGGCTGCTGGATTTCAGGACAAAGTGACCCTGGAGATGCAAGCCATGGACTTGGTGGCAGACCTCAGAGCAGAGGTGTCTGCCTGGTGGGAGGGCAAATTGGCACATCAAAGGCAACAGCAGCAACAGCGTGATGGAAGTGGCAAAGCAAAGAGTCCTTTGCTAGGCTCGATGCTTAACGAAGGTCCACTTAGATTGATCACTCAAGGACAGGAAGTCGCGGCTGAATCAGATGAGAAGACCATGGCGGAGATGGGCTTCAAGGATCTTCAGTTATTTCTGGTGTCCCAGGGCGCCACCAGGGGAAGCAGTTCAAACAATCAAATTATCAGAAACAGTGGCGGCGGCCTGGATATCCCAGCTTTTCCCGGTAGAGAAAACATGCCAATGAATTTGCTGCTCTTGCCTGAAAACTTCGAGCAGCTGTTCAACCTAATGCAGGGCCTCAGTGACCTTCGCCTCACCAACGAAAAGGGCGAAAGCGTTCCTCAACCAAAGGCCCAGATCCTCTCTCGTCGGGTTTGGGACATCCTCATGCTGTTACCGACAAACCCTCACATCAAACAGGCGCTGCAGGATATAGGAAAACTATCAGAAGATGAGCTAAAAAGACTGCTTAGTGCTGAGTCGCCGCAAAAACTCATGTACACCTTCTACATAGTGGATTGGCTTGGCCGTCCTGCCAGATTGCGGCGTCATTCTGGACCGGTAGAAGGACTGCAACAACAGCACCAACAAGAGAAGCCATGGATTGAGTCTTTCATAAGTGCTGGTGGCCTCAAACATTTGTTTGACATTTTCGTATCTGGTCAACTTCAGAATGATCGTGCTTCAGTGTGGTGTGAATGGCGGCAAGATTGTTTGAGCGCTCTCCTCAAACTTCTCGTCCAGTTTGGCGTGGACGCTCATGACAACGAGGCTCTGGCGGACCAGCTGCTGGAGGCTACTGCCACTCCCAGAAAAAGGCTGAAGAGATATCACCATAGACACACCAGCGGAGGCGGGGGCAGCAATCGCCTAGGGGATAGATTGCTGGTCCCGCGCCTGTCGCATACCATGCTGCAGCTGATGGATTGCGACCGCGTGATACCAAGACTGACAAGCGTGCTCCTGGATGCTTCACCGACTAGAGATCCTGCCAACCATTACCGCACAGGTCTATTTGGACGAGCCCAGGTAGTTCATTTCACTATGAGTCTACTCGTCTCCTGGCTTTACTCGGCGGAGGACATGGAGGACGCGCTTTTCGCGTCCAATGGACTTCCAGCCTGGCTCAAAAGTCTGTTGCTTGACGATCCAGACCCCGCTGTGAGAAGAGAGATGTGCACTGGCCTGTACAAGATGTGCATGGGCCAGTCGACGACAGGGGGCCGCACAGGTCTTTCCTGCACGGCCCCGTTGCTATCCATTCTACTAGAGTTCTTGGACGACGCCTTAGTGATGACTCCTTCGCCCAGAAAAGAACTTCTACATCATGATGAAGGAAAGGAACCTTTCGGGCCAGCTTGTAGAGACTACTTCTGGATTCTCTGCCGACTAGTGGATAATCTCCATCCGCCCGTGGGCAGCAGCAGCGGCCCTCAACAGACTCTAGTGGTAGATTCTGCAGGACTGATCGACCTTGACCAGCTGTCTCGCCAGCTAGCGTGCGGGCTGGTAACACGCAAGATCTTTGAGAGGCGACACGGGGATCCCTCTGCAGATGACACACTGATCGGTGCACTTAATCTACTCTGTGCCGTCATGAAGCACCAACCGTCGTTTAAAAGCAGTCCAGAAGGGCAGGAATTCCTCCTGCACCTACTGGAATGCCTGTTCGCTCTACCAACGCCTCGCCTTAAGGATCTTCCAAAGTGCAAATCTGCAGTGTCGAGGACGGCCTGCTATGACTTGCTAGTGGAGATGACGAAAGGGTCCCTTGGCAATTACCTCATCCTTCATGGGCGATTATTAGATCAACATCGTGCAGCAACGCATATTCCCTATGCATGGGAGTACTGGCCGCGTGACGACGGCCGAGCAGAGTGCGGATATGTGGGATTGACCAACCTGGGGGCTACGTGCTACATGGCTTCATGCGTGCAGCAGCTCTACATGATCCCGGCAGCGAGAGAAAGTGTCTTACGCTCGTTGCCTGGGGAGGGGAAGCATGCTGAGACATTGAGAGAGCTCCAACGGATGTTTGCTTACCTCAGAGAGAGCGAGCGGAAGGCATATAACCCTTTGTCTTTTTGCAAGACCTACCAGATGGATCACCAGCCGCTGAACACAGGCGAGCAGAAAGACATGGCCGAGTTCTTCATCGACTTGCTTTCCAAAATGGAAGAGATGTCTCCCGACCTTAAGCGCGTGGTCAAAGGCTTGTTCGGGGGCACCCTGACAAATAACGTGGTTTCGCTAGACTGCAACCACGTGTCAAAGACCCTCGAGGAATTCTTCACAGTGAGGTGTCAGGTTTCTGAAATGAGAAACTTGTACCAATCGCTCGAGGAGGTGACCGTGAAGGACACTCTTGAGGGTGACAACATGTACACGTGCTCGCAATGCGGCAAAAAGGTGCGTGCGGAGAAGCGCGCCTGCTTCAAGCGCCTCCCACGTGTGCTGGCCTTCAACACCATGCGCTACACTTTCAACATGATCACCATGCTTAAGGAGAAAGTCAATACTCACTTCTCCTTCCCATTCAGACTGGACATGTCGCCCTACATGGAAGAGAACCTCATCCCAACTGGCAAGCAGGACATGAAGAAAGAAGATGAGCTGGAGAATAAGGAAGAAAAAACCTGGGGATATGAGTACGAGTTGATTGGCGTGACGGTGCACACTGGGACGGCGGAAGGAGGCCACTATTACGCTTTCATCCGCGACCGCGCCTACTCAAGAGACAAATGGTACAGCTTCAACGACGCCGAGGTGAAGCCCTTTGATCCCAATCAAATCGCGGCTGAATGCTTCGGTGGAGAGATGAGCAGCCGCACCTACGACCAGGTTACTGACAAATACATGGACCTGAGCATAGAGAAGACAAATAGCGCGTACATGCTCTTCTACGAGAGAATCGATCCGAGCGAGAGAGAAGAAGCCGGACCAAGTAGCAGAGTTGGGATGGCTGTGAGTGCAAAGGAGGAAGAGATAGAAGACACCAAGCCTCCGTTGTTCGAGTTGTCCAAAGAATTGGAGGAGTGGATTTGGCAGGACAACGTCAACTTCATCCAGGACAACAACGTCTTTGATCACACCTACTTCAAGTAAGGAAAAAGCATTTAGTTTGGGTAAAAGCTCTCCATCATTTTCGACAACTTATGAACTATCCTTTATGTTTTAGCTTCATGTGGCAGTTGGTGGGATTTATTCCTACGACGTTGGGCGAACGTTCTCATAAGGACATTACCCTACTCTCAGCCAAGCTGGCCACATCATTCTTCCTGGAGAGCTTCATCCATGCCAAAGAAAAGCTCAACATTGTGCAGTGGGTCGAACTGTTGACGAAGCAGGTACAGTATCTGACGATTATGTCGAATTTGGATATGTATTTATTCCTGGAACGATGTCTGGAACAAATCAGCTAACCTTGATGTTATTAGTTTGACAGTTCCAATGCCGCCTGCAGTTGGTTTTTGGACCATATGGCTTCAGACACAAACTGGCCGACGACCATCTTCCTCAAGTGCCAAGTGGCCACCATCAGACAGATGTTTCATAGGTTGTGCATTCATGTGATACAGAAACTCAGGTACTAAGAATGCGCAACGATCTTCAGCAGCAACCTTACATGTTTGTTGCCTTTCTTTCCTAGGGCTATGGAGAAGGCCAACTATGTGCTCCCGTGGGACTGCAAGGACCCCGATGTCCAGCCGCCGGAGGACTTGCGTTCCAAGATCGGCTCCACGTCGCCGGTCACAAGGTACGTGTCACGTCTTATTTCTGTTGTGCAGAAGCCATTGAATTGCTTTATTTAGGTTCGTGCGAATGCTCCTGTCCCTATTGGACTCTGGCGTTGCTCGACCCCACCTCAAGTACCTGACCGAGTTGTTTCGCTTCCTTTACGACTTCGCCAAGCTGGGGGAGGAGGAAACGAGATTTCTTCTTTCTGTAAAGGCCATAGCCACTGTCGTTGAGTTTTATCTTAAGGCCATCAAGCAGACCTCGGACAGCGTGGTAAGATTTAACGCATTACGGCATGCTCTATTGCGTTATTTAAATCACAAGGTTTTTTTTTCTCAGGGCGGCGATCTTGTCTCCGACGACGATGACGATGACGATGACGACATCGTCGCCATACCGCTGGCCGAGACCAACAGGATGGCCTCACTCGACAAGATGATGTGGCTGATCGCCCTATTGGTAGAGAAATCGCGTGGGGAAGACAACATGCTCCACTTGGGCGACGCTGATCTTCATGCATTAGTGGGCGGAAGCAATTCCTCAGCAGCTTCCTCTTCGAAGTCCATGCAAGTCAACCCCTCTTCGTCGTCCTCCTCGTCAGGACTTGTGTTTTTGTACAATGTCACAAAGGACAACATCAACACGTGCCAAACGTGCAACCTCATCTTTTCGCTGACGCGCAACAACCCAGAATTGGCAGAACAAGTAATGGCTATAGTATTTAAGAAAAGTAATCAGGAATGAAGCTCTATCTCATTCCAATCCCCCCAGGTGGCTGCCATGGTCTTTCACGGCGTTAAGCAACCAGAGTGCTCTGTCCATTTCTTCCGGCTGTTGACCTTGCTGACGGAGTTGTCCGGTGGCCCCGTAGGAATGCCCTGTTTCACCAGCCTAGTTATGCGGAGGATCTGGGACTTGGCGAAAACTTGTCCGCAGGCTGCATTAGACTGGCTTTCTCTACAGGTAAATTTTATTGACACCTACTGCATATAGCATACCCTCATAAGAATCGCGACTTTTCTACTCTAGGTAACGAGAAATCGCTATGTGCAGACCCTCCTGCTTTCCACCATGGACAACTGGGTTGAGGCGCACCTGCTGGCACACCCAGGGCAAAAGGTGCGAGCCTCGGCAGCCTTTCTAGTGATTTCGCTGGTGCCGTCGCAGCACTTTCGTGCTACTTTCCGTTCCTCGTCTTCGAGGAGTCTCCCGTCGGCGGCCGCTCGTGAGGCAATGCTGACGAGAGATGAAACGGAGACGCTGCATCGAGTGCTGGAATTCCTCTTTGGGCTGTTGCCGGCTGCACGGAGTTACGTTGACTTGGCCCAACATGGATCTGGAAAACTCGTGGCCTACTTTCAGGTAGCCCGCTCAATGACGTTTTTACGCTGAGGCAAGGTCAACTTTAAGACATCATTTCTTCCCCGCAGGCATTGACCCATTGCTTGCTGACGAGGACTGAGAAACGGATGCTCGAAACCCATTTCTTGAACCTCTGGCAGCTTTTTCATCCGAAATTGTCAGAGCCGTCTATCCCTGTCAATCACAACAAGCACTCATTGCTCAATCTTTGGTACACGTTGTGTGTGGACTGTCCTGAGAACGTCAGACTAATCCTGCAGGTAATTCAGTTGTTGTCCTTCGTTTTCCTCGATCTGGATCTAAATGTCAAGTGGTCTTTTCAGAACCCTCACGTCCTCAAGAACATCGCGTTCAATTATATACTCGCTGATCATGAAGACACAGAGGTAATCAACTTCAATCGGGTCATGCTGCCAGCCTACTATGGCCTGCTCAGGATGTGTTGCCTTCAGGTAAGTGGACCCATTTTGTGTACAACTTCACTTGCCTGCTAATGACGTTCAGGATGTTTCGTCTTTACCATTGTTTATCATCCCCGTTATACCTTTAGTCGCGAGCGTTCACTCGTCAGCTGGGACAGCACCAAAACATTCAGTGGGCGTTCAAGAACATCACCCCATACACAACTCAGTACACACTGGCCTGCGATGAACTTTTCAAACTTATGGAGCTATTTGTCCAAAAGTATCCGGAAATGACTGCAGAGGAAGAAATGGAAGTCAAGTAAGTGTTGTCGCTGTAATGTTTCACATGTCGGTCTTTACTCGCCTATAGTTACTGTATTCAACTCTGCTTTTACGTTCCAGGACTTTTCGCCATCAGACGCTGCAGCTGTACCTCTCAATCTTAGACGGCCGCTCTTCCTGGAGTACTCTTATACACATACTTAAGATTCTGATCTCGAGCGATGACGACCGCATATTCGTCGTGTATAACAATGGGCTTGCTCTCATCTTTGAAGCGGTGAACATGCTGCACATCATGTTCCACGAAGCCACTGCCTGTCACGTTACGGGAGAGCTCGTAGAACTCCTCCAAATCTTCCAAGACCTGCTGAAGGCAGTCAGGACGCAGAGAAACACAGCTGAAATAACGCAAGTCTTGTCCAGGTATGAGCAGTATTAAGTTAATCAGTTAATTAGTAAATGTTAACTGATGTACGAGTTCATGATGCACGTATTCGGAGCTACAAGGATCTTACTAGAAAAAAAATTACATTTTTCTCACCAGGTGGAAGGATATGCCAGACATGGCCAGTCGCATGCTGACCCTGTGCAATTCCTATACTCCGCCAGAGATGCGCGATGTCTGCCTGTCCACCTTAAAGGAAATGCTGTACCTCTGGCCTCAGGAAATGCTGAACATTCTCGTCCCCATGCTGCACCGGTCGCACTCGAGTGCGTCCTCCTTTCCCGGAGATTCGTCCACCGCAGCAGCGGCAGCAGCAGCAGCTGCGGCCTCGACAACGAATTCAGTCAGTGTTCCTCTGGGTCCCTATTTTCCAAGAAAGGGCGGCAGTAACAGCGGACTGCAGAGCTTGAAGGCGGTGAGGCCCCCGAGGCCTATGCTCCAAATGACTGTGCCGGTGGGACAGCTGGAGGCAGCGCACGGACAAGACCCTGAGTACGACAGAGAACTCACGAGGTATCTTTCTATAACCGTATACGGCATTTCTGTCGTGATACGACTGCTGTACGGGTTATTTGTCTTTAGGTACTTCATGCAATATCATGGCGTGATTGACTTAATGGTACGCCTGGCTGTGAATGAAGACAATTTGACCAAGATGTTGGTTGACCTCTCTGCCATGGTTGGGTTGGACGGGGTTCCTCTTCACACGCAGCTCTTCCCGAAGCTGTGGTTGGACATCCATAATACGGAGGTGCGTACTGCACTTACTAAGAGGTTTTCCGTTCTGAGCACAGTTTTGTGATGAGTATTGTGACCGACATGACGTGCAGTAGCAACTTCTTTCTTAAACAGTAAGTTGTTCCCTTCCAGCAAATCGATCGCAAGTTCATCATGATGCTGATCCAAAGTCATGGCTTCCTTGAGTACGTTGATGCGGTCTTGCTGGACGAGAGGTCATCACTAAATCACCCACACATCTTCAACTTTCTGCTTGCGCTATTTCCTCGGGTAAGCGAGATCAATGATGTGTTGATTTTACTATCAGAGCCATGACTGTTTAAGCGACGTTGCTCACCTACTTGCCTTGGTCTGTGTCTCATGCAAACCATTTATACTTTGTCAGGTTGCGGACCAAGTCCTCACCGACCAGATGCTTGTGATAATCTCCGAATTAGCGAGGAACTTTCAGGGGCTCGCAGCAACCTTTGACTTGTCTCGTGCTGGTCCCATCAGACTCCTGAACGGGGATCTGAGAGCGCTTCTGCTGGTCAACACTGCCAAGCCAGAGCACCTCACGCCAGCTTTGCAGGCAGCGCTTCATGTACTCAAGGAGAGGGTACAAATTGCCAACGATGCGCTTGAAGAACAAGGTGAATAAGACATTATAAGCTTATTTATGCTCAAACTGCATGTATCCCTATCTGCGTCATGAGTGAGCAATTCATTGACCGTACTTTTGTTCAGACACTGAGGACAACGACGGCGTGGCCGTCGTGCCGGACAACACCACCACCTCCCAAAAGACTGAGGAACAAACTTCGCCAGAGGAAAAAAGCCAAGAGACCTCGAGTGAAGATAGGACAGGACCAAGCGGCGCAGGTGCAAATCGCAAGCAGTCCAGCCCCACCAGCAGCGGCAAGAAGCGACATTCTTCCTCCTCCCACCGAATTGACAGTAACTGTCCAACCACGAGAGAAGAGAAGGCCAAGCTCAGCGATGCCTACAGCGTGTGTCTGAAGACGCTGTCGTTGCTGATCGAGATGTGCGAGAACAGCTTCAAGATCAAGGCGCAGGCCAGCGCCGCGGCTGCAGCTGCAGCCGCTGCCGGCGCCACCTCCAAGTCCAAACAGCAAGAGGAGCGCGAGTCTGACGATGACGAAGACGACGATAGTGAGAATGACGCGGAAGACAACAGCAAAAAGTGATAACGAATGGAACCTTTCTCATGATGCTGCATTTCCTAATGTTGCAAAGACAGTCGACATCGCTTATAACTGCACTTTGGGGCCGCAAGAAAATGTCAGTATCCGATGTGGCTCGGTCGAAGCGTCAATATGTATGAGTACAAACAAAACATACAGCTTTATCAGCAGAGAAAAGAGACTGTGCGACATGACAGTCAACACTCCTTTGGGTGGCCAGAGCTGCGGCCGCCCTGTTGAAGCTCATGACGTCGTTGACGCGGCTGCTGCTGATACCTTGGAAGAGTCATAGAAAGTCTTCAGCGTCCTGGCTGAAGCAGACGTCGTTGTAGCATGATAGATACGACGAATTCGTTGACGTGTCGATTCGTCCGAGCCGCGTGCGTGCGCGTGCGTGGACGCAGAAGACCAGAATGTAGATGTTGAAGCTCTGACTTAAAGCTTTTTTAAGCTTGAACTTACCCGACTTTTCGCGCCCAGCTTGGCGCACGTTTCATGCCCCAAGTCAGAAATATAAAATAATTTAAGTGTTCCTGCAGCTGAAAAGGGGGATGCAAATATCGTCATATCCCAGGGGATTCTTGTAGTAGCAAAAGAAGTCGGGACCCGGCAAATTTTGCCCCTGTAAGCCTTTATATCCGATGCCCTTGTAAACGGTGTCGACTGTCTATGGCCACTGCCTTTTGGATTAAGGTCAATAAAATTTGCTATGCGTGTACTTGCGTATGATGCTGAGCTGCTCAAGAAGACACTTGGTTGTTGGTTGTGCAGACGGCACAACCTGTGCCATTCTGTCCAGTGCACTACTTTTGGCACGCATACAAGCGTCCTTTTTTTCATGCTCTCTCTGGAGCCCTCCCAGGGAGCCTCAAAGGGCCTTTTCTGCAGGAAAGTACGTAGAGAAGGATGGATTGGTTTCAAGATGCATCACCAGAAAGAAACGCTTCTCTTCCGTTCTGGCACTACATCAATCCTGCTATAAAGGGGGGGGGAGGGGAACCACCCTACCACCCTGTTGGCGAAGGCCTAGCTCGAGTTGAGCTTCATACAGCTCTTGAGAGCTGATCGTCATTGATGACCTGATCGTGCGGCGGCGTCGTGAAAGAATCCTGCATAAATCGCGTTACTCTACAGGAGCCCCTGGAGGATGAGGAAGAAAGCCTCTGGTCTGTGCTGACAAAAGCTGTCGAGGAATCACTTTTTTTGCTGCGAACGTCTAACGAAACAGTGGAGAGGCAAGTATTGACGTACGTGCAGCCCTGCTTATTCTAAATCCGGACAGAGTTTAGACGCATATCTACCCGGTTTTTTTGCCGTGTGCGCTGTAATTAGTCAGTCTGGTCGGCTAGACTAAAGACTATGCCGTATGAGTGCTAAAAGAGTGCAAGGGCATTCACTCGTCTTAATTCTGGTGACATAACTAACGCCTTATGCACACATGATGCCCCTCAAGGTGCATTTTCCATCCTGTACATACAGTCGGTGGCTTTGCAGAAAGCAACAGTCTCGCAACCTTCTTCGATGCTCCCACCTCTTCTTACCTGTGCGGGCATGAGCTTGCTCGAGTTGCTCATCAAAATGCTCACCTGAGTTGCCTTGTCCACGTTCTTTTTCCCGGCTTAGAAGAGAAAATGCTGAGCGTTTTTGTCAATTTCCTGCTGTTTCCATCACTCTTCACATGTGCGGGACTTGGAGTTAGTGGTGGAGAGCAAGAAATGTGTCACCTTGTAGAAAAAAGCACAAATTCGTGTGAAAAAGAAGCTTCGAAAACACGAATTCGGCTAGAGGAGATCGAGGAATCTTGGGTTGGCAAAGACAAGCTCTTCCTCATCGAGACATCAGGTGAATTTTTGAGGTGTCAATTACAAAGAACAAGTCTTATTCGTTGTTATCGTTGTTCAGGTCGTGACTACCTGCCCGGCCGCTACTTGTGTGCCGCGGAGTCCGCGTGTGCCAACAGCGACATCCCTGTCTTGATCGTGCTGACGTCGCCCTTCTTCGATGCGGCGCTGCGCAATGGGACGGCGCAGATGCTGCGAAAGTGTGCCGGGCGGGTCCACTTGCGCTACGCCGGTGACAACCGCGCCGTGCTGGAGAGGAGCCACTTTGGATCAGTGGCAGAGACAGTCCTGAAGGCCGTGAATGACAGCGCCACGCCGGCGCAGCACCTAGGGGACGCTTTGAGGCTGGCGCTGGTGTACAGATTTGGCGGATGGTCAGCTGAGCGTGTCTGGATTTTTTACACGTACGCCTTCTTTTCCAACTTCCTCTTCTTTATCATCCTCAGGTACGCTGACTTTGACACAATGTTTCTGAAGCCCCTGACGGACTTCACCACCGACGTCGTCTCCACGGACAACTTCTTCCCGCAGGGAATTAGCATCAAACGAAATGAACAAGGCAATGACGCGACAAAGATTTTCGTTACACTGTGAATAATTCTTTTTTTTCTGCTTAACAGGACACGAGAAGCTGGGCACGAAGGTGTCCAACGGGGTGTTCCGCTTCGCCAAGCCCGAGTCGCCTTTCCTGAGGCTGGTGATCGAAAGGTTTGCTACCAACTTCAGACCGAACCTATGGACAAGTGGGGGTGCGGACATTTTCATCGACGTATTGAGGACGACTTGTGAAATCACGCCCAAAGAACTCATGGAGAGCGACGGGATGATCACTGGTAAACTATGCACAGCTCAAGTACAGCAGCCATACGAGTGAAGTTGAACAAGGCGAGACTACTTTCTAGTGCACGCCAACTGGAGAGATCCCCTGGCTCCGCATGATCTGTGGCAGCCTGCCCTAGTCGCTTAGATACACTAGACATGATAGAAGTGATGCTGACTCTGAGTTCTTGAGAGCAGCTACTGTATTCCTCGCAGACAGATCTCTGAGATCTCAGTGCAAGCGGTGGTCAGCCGGCATCGCGTGACGAGCTTGTGACCAGAAAAGTTGGTGTCTAATAGTCATAAATATATGACATGCATACACAGCAACTACACCCACACACACACAAGTGCACGCATCATCACGTAGAGAAGATATTAACTAATACGGGGCATGCTTCAATTCAGTCCCATCTGCATCATAAACTTCACTTCTTTGAAAGTCTGAAAAGAAGCTCCAATCAACTTTCTTGCGCCAAAAAGAATAACCATACTTTTTGTGAAATTTGTACGCAGACAAACTTCATCGACTCCATACACTATCTTACCATAGATAGTACTAAAAGGTGTGGAGCTTTGTCGAGGTGATCTCACAATCACGTATGTAATCTCTAGATTTTTGTTCTTCTGTCCATAGTGGAACGCTACTCTGCCGATCGTTGCTCTGGTGTTCAAGTTGTCCACCCCAAGCATTTCTTCCCTCGGTGTTGGATGCAGGCAATGGACTTTTATATCCCTCCCAGAACTGACGAGGAGTGGATGAATGAGGTGAGCATTGTTTTAATTACGCTTTCTAGCATCAATCTATTCATAATCCTTCTGCTCAGGTGTTCTCTGAAGCCTATTCCGTGGACTTCTATCAGTCCTCCGGGACCTCCCAGCCAGTCATGATGCCAAAGCACTACGGCGTCAAGAAGCCGGCCTACGTCAGTCTCGGGCCCATCCACTGCCCAGACGCATTCTTTGGAGAAAGACTCTTCTAGAGTGTGCAATCTAGTGTAGCTCATCGGCTGTGACGATTAAATTGTAGAACACAATTCATAGAAATATGCAATGCTTTCGGCTGTAAGACATTTCTTGCCATGAAGTCAGAAAACAACGGCAAGGTGAACTCCATCTGGCGCATGGGCACTCTTCTTCATGTCGAAGTGCCGGAGGTCCTTCACCTTGGTCAGGTCACATGCATTCTTGCCATTGATGCTGTACACGTCCTTCTCCGCCTGCTGGTATTCGACCGACCAGTTCTTCATTTCGTTGAACATTTCCAGAATCCTTGTGTGGTGGCAGCACGCTACGCCGGCTCCCCAAAAGTCATGTCTTAACCTTATAACATGACTCAAAGTTACTCTATGAAGGGTTTTGCAGATAAGTTCGGACAACCTTCCTTCATTGCACTTCTGAAAATAAGAGAGAACAAAAGTAATAAGTAAAACTCCTTGATTGGAGTCTTAGCCAGAACTTTTCAATGTTTGCCTGCAAATTCCAATGTTTTTCTTCCTCATGCGAACAAAATCATTCGTCATTTTCATTTCCTCAGGTCCAGTATTTTTGGAATGGGCAGATTAGACTTTGGCCTTGTGATTACTGCTTGTGATGGGACTTGAAGGATGGGAACTGCTGCACATCCATCCTCTACAACAGCCTTATCAGGCGGCAGCCTCCATCAGGACTGCAGCCTCCAGGATGAACCCTGCGCAGGCGAAGTCTGCTCGTAAATCGATGTGGAAAAACTTCCAAGTTACAGGCTGCCACATGAAATAAATGTTGCGGCCAAGACTTAAACGGAGACTTTTTAGAAAAGACATATTCCTTCCTATCTAACTGGAGCGCTCTGTGTCCGGAAGTTTGTCCGGATTTATCCACAAAATCCTGTACTTTCTCCTGACCAAGCAATGTCATACCGTCGACGTTTGATTGAATTTTTCTTTGAAAAAAGTGCGGAAGTCGACAGTATCCTCCAGAAATTGCAAAGCAGTCGTCCCAAATCCGGTTGGCAAGCAGACAAAGCTTTGAAGTCCTACATAAATGATGTCGAGAGGCGATCTGCAATCACTTTGAGTCATTTATACTTCTTCAGCAAATCGGTCGAACTCTCTAGGAAACTAGGATTATGCCCTGATTAACGGTAAACTGATCTTGTCTTTGGATTTTTCATTGATGCAACGTTTTTGACACCATTGTTGAACGTTCGTGTTCAGAAAGTTCTTTTCATTGTGCTAACAGGTTGTTTTGAAACCGAATGCCTTTGTTGAGGTATTCAGTTTAGCCCGGCCATTTGTGGAACCTTGATTTCTTTGTTCCAGTCATCTCAAGTGATGACTCATGACAATGCACCAAAGGTTCCAGGCATGACGCTATCTTCACTCTGTCGATGCAGCCACGAAACCTACATTTGGCTGCCACTGATTACAAGCTATTGCAGCGCACACACTTGCAGAATACCCACTTGCTTGTTCATCTAAAATGTTCAGGAGCACTTCTCAGGTCTGCTAATCGTCCAGGGTCGAGCAATCGCCCTTCCCCCTCTGTTTGTGTAAGACAATGCAGCAAAAGAGTGCACAAGGACTCCTGACAAAGGGCATCTCTTACGACGTCCACGTGAGTCGCACACCCTACATTCTTTATTGCGTGGCGCCAGCCAAGAGCACTTGCACGCACGCACACATGCCTGAGCTGCACACATGCGCACACATGAGAACGACACGCGCCCCCACACCAGAACGACACGCGCGCGCACGCACGCACGCTCATACCGTGTTCTGTGCGCACAATGGTGTAATACAAGATATATGTAAACATGCGGGATTGCTGGAAGTGTTTACCATACGACGGTCATGCAACTGCTGTAAAACACGAGATGCTCATCAAAGATATAAAACAAACCTGTCACCTGAGTAGCTGCGCGGTATATTTACCGTACACGCATGCTCTGTTCCAGGCATCTAAGGCCATGTACAGGGTGGGTTTCCTCTTCCTTTCTCGAATGCAGTACAGCTTGCTTATTGGGCGAACCTGTATTATTAGCAAAAATATGGAATTCTCCAAACTATTCACAATATTCTTCTTTAAAATTTGAACCATTGCTGTTTGAACAAGCCCGGCGTATTGGCCAATTTTTCTTGATATAGCCGAACATTCCAACTAGATTTCCTTGCAATTCGCATGATGACTAGATTTTCTGGCAATTCTTACACTCATGAGGGATAAAAAGCACCCGTTTTTGACAGAAAACAGCCAATATTCAGCTTTCGAAGCAGAAAAGACCCATTAGGCTTTGTGGACACCTCTGCTGTAATGTGCAAACGGGCTGACCGGTGAGAGAGGGCGGGAAATTTGAATTTCGGTTAATTGGACGACCCGGTGTTTTTGGCTTTTCCAGACCTTCGCCAAATAAGCGGATTCCACTGCATTGTTCCACTTACCCAATGCTTTCACGGCTTCCTCAAGGCTGCTTTGCGAGCGGTCCAATGGTGTTATGTACATAATATACATGCTCAAAGCTGCCGGGGGAGTCGCTCTCCTCATTCTTCCTCGCACTGTCGCGTAAGTTTTGTACGTCACTGCTCCATTCCGCTTGACTTGTGAGCGTGCTTAACATAGCGCGAGAAAAATGCTCGGAGGACTCTCATTTGGTCAGCTGAAACAACCATCAATTCTTGAGAGCTCCAGGCATTTGCCTCTGCCAAGACAACGCTAGCGAACAACACACACACATACACACAGAGAGAAATGATTGTTCTCCCCTGTCGCCCATTACAGCGCACCGTGGAAAGACCTGCATGTGTACGGACCGTATTTTCAGTATAGGTAAATGGGAAAGAAAAATGTGCTCAGTGGTGCATATGCTCAGCACCGACGGTGCCGTCCACCCCAGCATGTCTTGAACGTTCAGTGTTGGCAAAGCGGGTCAAATGGAAACAGGCAAGAAAAGGACGTTGCTCTGCGAACACTTGGCAATGGCAGTGAGAGGAGGCCCATGTGGCAGTCCCACATGGGGTCTCTGATCATGAATTAGCGTTCCTCATCGACGTCTAACGAGTTGGCCTGATCACCAGTACTGTCTATGGCAAGGTGAGTTGCTGCGCTACGCCGAGTACGTGGCCCTGAGTAAGGTAGTGCGCCAGAACATAATTCTTAATGCGTATACGTACGTCTGTTGATGTGCATCGTAGGTACGTTCGTACACATCCTGCAGACAGTGAAGAAAGCACAAAGCAAGTAGTGTGTTTCAAATCTTTTACAAGCAAGTAGCAGTTCGTTGTAGTACGACGCCCTAGAGCAAACAGAACGAAAATGGAGTGAAGACAAGGCATTTCCCTCATCCTTGAAAGTCCCCTTCACTCTTTTGCTGCCGCTGTCGTAAAGAAAAGTTGGAAGTCTCCTCACTCAAGTTGGCTTAAGAGACGAGAGAGAGGAAGTGTGACAACCGAGAGTACGGACAGCCGAAAGCCAATGCTTTTCACCGCACAACTCCCTCATAATAAGGGTTTTGTCCCTGGCCAGAGTATCTAGGTGCCGTACAATAAAAGTAAAATTTCCATCAGGGTGGTCAGCAGGCAGCTCCCTCCAGGCCTCCGGACTGCAGACCATGAGCAGATTCTCTGGCATCGTACATGTGGTGTAGAGCACCACAAAGAGAAAGAAATGTACATACAGTGAAGAAAGTCCATCAGGGTCCTCGAAACTTTTAGAAGAAGAGGACAGGTTTAACAAGACTTTCTTGGCCAATTTAAAGGCATGATGAGCTCAAGAATTGCCGCCATCAAGTCGCAAACTTTCCCCTGCGGTTTGATCTACTGCCTATGCCCTGATAATACTGCAGCTAAGAGACAGCAACAGAGGTTTCTAGGGCAACAGTACAATGGCCACGGACTCCAATGCATTCGTGGATGACGGTTCAGTCTTCGGGCAAAGTTCTAATACTTTCTTTTCTTTACCCCGTGAGGAGTACGAGGACTCCTGAAGCACATGTTGCAAAAACAACAAAGGAAGCAAAAGCTGTCTTGTGTCTTCTACACACACTCATACTGCGTTAATTAAGCCGGAGCTCTTTCACCTTAGTGTATACTTGGAATAGTGGAAAGGAGACACTAATAAGTATGGAGATGGAGGGGTAGGAACAAAGCAATCAAGTCCAAGTCCCCCAGTGAACCAACCACCCACCCACTCTGTTGTGTCTCCAGAATAGCAAATGAGGAGATCTAGGGGTCTTAACATACTTTTCGCACCAAGACGCGTATGCACAAACATTCACAGTCACAGTACATCAGGGCTCTACAGTAGAAGAGCCCTGATGTAGCAGCGGTGGCAGTTATAGTAGTAGTACTATTAGTAATAGTAGAAGTCCTGGTTGCAGTAGCGAGCTGTGGTCTATGCATGCACATAGCTCTTGACAATGAATGTCCTTTTGCCTGTCGGAGGGTGTGCACACGTGCTGTGTTCTCTTTTTATATCAAAGACACTCAGCATGTGCGTTCCAAGCTTTCGTCTGGCAGGGCCAACTTACTGTGTGCTCGTATGTAAGCACACAACAAAAGAGCTTCAGCGGCTTCACCCGGCCTTGATAGTGAGTATGGTGTGCATCATGCGTTACGTCTGTATACGTCAGCGCCATATATGTAATAGACATACCGGGTACTGTACTCGTGTGCTAAGTATGCGTGCAGAGTGCGTGCGGGGCGGCTGCAGTTGTGTTTATCGCTACCGCTGTTCCCTCTAAATGATTCACAGGGGTGGCTACATCAAATTTGATGCTGCGTATTGTGGATTTCCGGTCAACACTGTGCACTTGTGAGGAGGCCTTGGAAGCCTCAAAGTTGGGCGATTCTGAGTTAAAGCCACTCTGATAAAATGTCTTTTACCACTTTTTTCGACGAGTATCAAATTTGATAGGGATGCTCTGAACACGATTGAGCCCCAAGTGTAATCTACTGGATGCATTCATTCATCTCAAGCCTCTTGCTGAATGTGGCTGACAACATTTGACACTCGTGTTGTTGAAAGGAGTCATCTCTCTGGTCGTTTCGGCCACCGTATGAACAGTCACTTGACACGCTACACGTTGTACGAACCATTTCATATGCACACAAGAATGGCTCTGTGCACGCTGTACGTAGTAAAGACAGCACTCACTCACTCACTGTAGTGCGTCTGAGATATTTCACGGCAGTTGTTCAGTGATGCATCAACCAAAGCAAGATGGAAGCTTTTGCTCAGTGGCAACATACCCTCAGGTGACGTCAAGGGGTTTAAATGACATGTATAGAGTTTCAGACAGCCAATGGGATCCAGTCGACTTATGCGCTCGTTGGGGTGATCTGAATATTTTGGCTATTTTGGAGAAAAGAGATTGCACACCTGCAACACCGCCAAGGTGTGCCCAAAGAGCAAAAGGGGACTCAACACAGGGTGCTTCAGGTGGGCCGGCCACCCCAAGCGCTTAAGTCAATGTATGGGGTGTAGAAAAGAGGGGAAGATGGGTTGGTCGGAATGATCTCTCTACGGCCCACCTGTGGGCCACTTGGCAACGTCGTTTCCATAGAAATTTCGTGCCATCCTGCAAGCATCGCTTTGATAGCGCTGAGTGAACAGTTAGTAAGTAATGGAGACCCCACATAAAGCATGCAGTGAATTTAATTATAACCGTAATGCCATGAAACGTGGCTACGACTCTGTATAAATGATCATGATCGCATGAGGATGGCTTAGGATGCCTATGACCTATGGCAACGTACGCACACCTGAGCGCCACCCATATATGTCATATGTGCACCACCGTAGGCCTACATGCATTGTAGCTTGAACGTGAGTAATTAGGCCGCAGTCTGTTGTATCAGTAGGTCACGAGCTGACTGGGACAAAGGGGAGACAAGTGAAGCTGGCTGGCGCTCAGATGCACGAGGTGAGAGTTAGTCAATACATGCGCATCCTCTAGGAAATATCTCTTCCTTTTTCCCCAAATGCGCGATACAACCATACAAGGGGTGCATTATGACTTATGGAAGTCAACCCCGGTCGACCGCTAAACACATCAGCTAATATCAGCTAACCTAACCTCAGCTATCGAAGCACCTGATGAGGGGCCTCCACTTCATACCTAAGCCCAGTTGGGGCTTAGGGGAGGAATACGGGTAATTGATCAGCTACACAACATTCATTCCAAGGGTTACCAGGTAGAAGTTTGTCAAGTTAGGTTAAGTCAGGTCCAGCCGTCCTGAAGGCAAGAAGGGTTAGGGTGAGTTAGGTCCAGTCGTCCTAAAAAGTTATGTTTCAATGGCACCACTATTTGTTCCTGAACCTGGTAGTCCAGTGGTGGTATCCCTTGGAATACATGTTGTGCAGCTGATCAATTTACCCGTATTCCTCCCCCGCTCCCCAGTTGGCAATAACAATGAGGAAAACCCATGACGATACTCGCAAAGGTCTTGCCAAGGAACTTCTACATGTGATCTGATCGTGCAGATCAAGCTGATGGGACTTTGGCCCCCTCCCTTCTTTCAAGCATGTCACTTGGACTCACGTGTAGCCCCTGGAGGAGATTAGAATCGGCACGCAAATGAATGAAGACAAAAGGCACCTTGGCCAAATTGGGCAGTACTGTTGCAAGGGCTGGTTTAGGCCTAGATGTTGGTACGGGTACCAATCGTCAGATTGTTTCACACAGCTCAAACTGCTGTGCTGAGTCTGAGTATTGGTTTATATTGAACAAATCAGCTGAGACTGTAAGCAGCACACCATCAACCAATTCTGTTAACAAGTTAACAAAATGGTAAACAAGTGTGTATACCCTTGGGATGGGGGTAACAGGCCTACCAGGTCCATGCTGGCATGGTCAAATCATTGAGCAGGTTCCTTGAAAAATCCCAGTGGTGTATGGGCATACCAGTGTGCTTTCGCCCGCTGGCATTCAAGGCACGTGTGCGCCCAGTTTCGCACCTTCTTGGTCAATCCATGCCAGACGAACATCGATGAAACTGGCTTGATGGTAGTGTTGGCACCTAGATGTGAGAGATTGCGCACCTTGCCAACCACTCAGCGACGGCGATGCATATCTCGGGGCACAAATGGTTGGTTCTGTCCTGTGGATGTGTCATGCGAGAGCAGAGTAGCCTATAGGTATGCCTTCCCGCTTGAGTAATTGCTGCGCAGCACTCTCGCATTTCTTTGTCTTACTCCTGGCATCTGACCATCTCCTCATAATCAACCCCTACTGACAGGTGACGGATACTGGCCGCACCTGATGCTACCGGCGGCGACGGACGTTTGAGTTTCCTGGACAACTGGCGACCATGCATGGTTCTATGCACTGATGGGCTTTTGTGCCATAGAATTCGCGGTATGCACAATGTCCCCCTGGATACTGTATCCAGGAGCTCTTCCACATGCTTAAACTTCTCGGGGGTGGTGGTGTCAGCAGCTTCGACTAAGTCCTTGCAGTCCGACTCGCCACTGTGAAGGAGAGATCCACTGATGTCCTACATCTCACTAGATGTAGTATTACTTTATGGAGTCCACAGAGATTTTGTGGATGTAGAATTTGACTTCTGCCTGTGCGAACCATACCCGCGGTTGCTCTGGCCAGAATTGGGGTAGTTTCAGTGCACTGGCGTGTTCTTCTGGCATGACTGCCGTCCAGGGATGTTGTCCTCAACGAGCGTCACGTGACCGTGGCATCGTTGTGGCCTCGAGGATGTTAGCCTTGTGCACGGTTCACCAATGGGGGAGACGACAGGTGGCACGTAAACTTGATCAGAGGAATGTAGCTCGTTTATTCATTTTCTGCCGACATCATTGACAGATTTGGTATTGTTCATGTACACTACAGCAGTTGCGATAGTTCGCAATCTCCTGCCAAACGAATTATTGGACATCTGAATTCAATATGAGCACTGAAAACAGATGGCTGGTGTATCCCACACAGCACCTGATGCCAGCCAGACAGGCTCTGACAAAGACTACAAAGATAGTGATCAAGAGAAGTGAATTCCAGAACAGTGCTTGCAACTTGAAGCTTGCCGTTACCAGCCACTGTGCTGGTGCATGTTTTTGGAGCTTTTCCTTCATTCTGCGGGATGCGAACTGGGTGATCGGTCAATTCTGCCCAATTTGTCGTTGACCCTAATTATTTGGTGATGGTTATACAACATGGACCTTTTGAAAGCCATTTGGTATGTGGTTATATAAAATGAACCTTTTGAAAATGTGGTGAATCGCCAAGATATTGTTGGGGCTGAAATGAGCTGTCATATTTTCTTTCCATGCCAACAAGTACCTTAAGCTTCCGTCAAGAGGGACATCTGATCATGATCTCTCACTAAATACTAGTCAGTGCCATTCTCTCTCTGTCCATGTTCTCCCATGTATAGTGCTTTGAATAAAAGCAATAGAGTTTGATGACCTTTTAGGCCCTGACCCCAAGTTCAGCCCAATATTGTACATATTGTTATGTGAAGAGGTGAATTAAATCGAGCCAGGCAGCTGCTAAACCAATGGGGCTGCAATTGCACATATTTGACAGAGCACCCTGTACTACGGAATCTCTGGATGCAGTAGTAGACTTCTTGTGTGACTGGAGTATGAGCCAAAGAAAGAAATATATGTATTAATTTTCTATCTTTCCACAGGATGTCATGGTCATGGAGGGCCTCAGTAGCAACTTCCATGGCACTTATTTTGCTTTCTGTGGAGATTGTCAAGCCAAGGGGCTCAGATCAGGAGGGATCCATTAATCTGGCCAAACCAAGACCAGAAGATGCCAAAGAGTCAGTACTAGGCAAAAAGGCAAAGTTGTGTAAGTATACATTTGTATTTAGCTGGGCAGCTTTTTTTTTCTTTTGCACTGTACTTTGTGTACATCAGAGGTACTGCGCAAGGTTCAAAATTATTGACACACCTTTAAGAGAGATAGGAAATATTACACGAATGTGTTCGGTAACAAGCAGTTCCAACACTTTTTGTAAGATGTAAAAAAGTAATTCATTGCAAAGAAACCATTCAATGGAGATTTGCCTGTCACATGTACTGAAGAAAAGGTAGAAACACGTTTATCATCACCACAGCCACCATGCAGACCAAAGAGCTCAGCACGAGCATTAGAGTGCACTGTCACTCAGAGGGACTCTGAGGATTTTGGCAAAGGCTAGAAGGCCATCTCTAAGGCCCTTGGTGTTTCTATATCAAGTTGGGAACATCCTGAATGAAGAGAAGGGGCACGATGCTGCGGCGAAGTCCTTGGACAGGAGGACATTCCACTGATTTATGGGCTGTTGCACATAAAAGAGCTTAATTTGGACCTGACAACAAGGTGGCTTTTGCAGAGGAGAAAAGATAAAAATGGTGTAGAAGTGGTGGTATGCAGGAAATGCATACCAAATCTGGCAACCTTTGTGATGCTGCCATTGCTCGACCAGTCCCTCACACACTTTACTACATCAATGCTTGCACCTCAGTGTCTTTCTTTCTACAGCACATGCTGCTTGCGGCCCTGGCGCTATTGAGTTCTCCACACGTGGCCTTGACCAAATGGCCAAGAAATTCATCTTAAGCCTATGTGGTGCGGCTCAGTCCGGCCTGATCTGGCTTCAACCCCAACCCCTTTTGGTGCACATCTCATCCTGCACTGCACCTTTTATATCCACTCTTAGACTCATGTGCAGAAAGAATGGGCCAGAAAATTGCAATCAACTAAGGCACAATTATTGTCCTCCTTGCTCCGTCTGCGCGATCGTATTGGGTTGAAGCCTCACACTGACATTGCATAGGAAATAATCATAATCACCATCATACCAATAGTGTTGCGCAAAAAGATTGAATGAAAGTCGAAACTCTAACTTTATCTCATCATGTGAACATAGGGGTTGTGTTGCATGAGAAGGCGTGCATTAAAACTAGATGCTAGATCAGTACCAGCAAAGTACATGGTAATGAAATTAGTGTTGGCATGGGTGATAGTATGTATTAAATTGTGCCGCATCATAGAAGCCTGCGACTAATTCGTCACATCCTTTTTCTTTCCAGTCCAGATTATCGAAGTTATTACGTAAGTAACACCCATCCTACTATAATGATACTATGAGACATGAACATTCCGCTTCATGGTTTCTTACGTTGTTTGATGAATGTTTGATAGACGAAACCCTCACGCTACCTCATATCTCTCCATTAACACCTTTGTGACGGTAGATAAAAAGTTAAGAAATTGTTCATAAGTAGTACAATAATAGTAGCTTCTGTTGTTTCAATGTCAGTGCCGAGTTAGTGTAGGTGTTTTTTGAAAACGAGTAAGCCAAAAAATTCCCCTTTACCCTGTCCAACTCTGGTGCTACCAGCTCGCTGAGGGTCAGCAATGGCAACAGCTTCACTGGCCCAAAGTGGCTCGCCAACCTTTGATGCTAAAGCCTGTGGAGCATCCAAAGCGTGACATGGGGGCATGACTACAGTCACCACTCTGAATGAATTTGTGGTTGGCACTTCTCCTCAAAGGCTTTTTTCTCAGGAATGAGCGAAACTTCACAGCAACATGAGTCATTTTCAGGAAGGCATCTTTCAACGTTTTTGTAGTTCATCCCACGTGTTAAACATGGCTCTTTCTTGAAAAACATATCTTTGTTGCTTACTCCCTCCATTTTAAAATAAGTAAGCCATTTGAGGAGCATGCATCTGTTTGACTGATTGAAGTGCAAGAATATTGTAGGATGTCTGTAGGAAATCAGTCCCATGTCAGGACCAGGGTCTTAGACAATACATTTTTTTGGTATTGCAATACAATACTCAATACCTTTCCAAAAAAGTATTTAACGCAATACTCAATAATTTCTGCCCAAAGTATTGCATTACAAGATTCCATACTTTCCCCAAAAAATATTTAATGGAATTTTAATACTTTCTGGCCAAAGTATTGCAGAATATGTACAATACACAGTGAGAAAACCTTACTTAACCTAACTTCAGTGGAAAAACGAGAAGCCATTGAAAAATGGCAGCTCACTTTCTTTGTGTGCTGCAACTGAATGTTGTGCAGCCAATTAATTTGCCTGTATCCTCCCTTGAGCCATTTTGTTTTGAATTGCTGTACAATGTAACTTTTTGGCAGGAAACTTAAAAAGTATTGAAAATGTATTGAAATTTTTTTCAGTGCAATACAATATTTTGAGCTTTTTTCAATACAATATCAATACTTTAGCCAACAATACAGTATTGCAATACTTGCATTACAATACTCTAAGACCCCGGTCAGGACCAGGACTGGCCAAGATGATTTGCTCTGGAGTATTGATCATGGTCATGTAAATGTATTGATTGACCATCTTGATCTCTTTGCACCGGGACCTACGAGGTATCAAAACACTTTTTGCTTGACAGGTGTGGCTTTTTTATATTCCTGGATCAATATCCTCCAATTCCAATGCAAAAACTGAAGTGTTGAAGTCACAGCAGGTGTTATTTTGATCTCGCCTTTAAATCAACAACTTTGTTGGTTCCTGACTTCATTATCTCAAGCATTTCTGATGCTGTGGAACCACCAGATCATATAGTCACGGCCAGATCATTTCAGCCAAACAGCTCGTGAAATTATTATCACCCAACAATCAAAGCTTTAGCTCCAAATAACTCACTTATTTTGAAATGGAGGGAGTAAAATTGTTTGGAATATTTGGTGCAGTCAGTCAAAACTACATTCAAATTTTCGTACCTTCTGAAGTGATAACAAGTGAAAGAAAACATTTTATCCTGGCAAGCATTGAGAGTCACTCCAACAGGATGTGTATAAAAAAGTGCTAGGTAGGCAGGTGAAAAATGATTTCTGAGAGTTGGATGTTCAATTGTGACCTCTTTCCCCTTACCATACAGCATGCATGCGTGTAATTCTGTCCCACAGATTTCCCAATGATCCTTGTGCATCAAGCAATGGCGTGAGGAATGGCACGTGCTACACTGTGTCAGAGTGCCGGTCTAAGAGTGGTATCAGCAGCGGAACCTGTGCCTCTGGGTTCGGTGTGTGCTGCGTCTGTAAGTTTCTTTCTTCAGCAAAACATTCAGTGATCCCACAAGGTACTCTTGAACAACTTTGTAACATCACATATTGTTGTCCTTCCTGTCTGCCAGTCTCCGTTGGCTGTGGCTCAATATCCAATGAGAACTGCACCTACTTCACAGTCCTTGGTGCTTCTTCCGGCTCATGCTCGGCCAGGATTTGTCCATGCAGTGGCAACATTTGCCAGGTATGTTCCAATGTCCTGAGGGAACATGCATTGTTTTGTCAACCAGTTGATTTTAAGATCAATTGACCAGCTGGCAGTGCTTGATGGACAAGTTCACTTGCACCTTCAGGAGAAACATTACCTCTTGCTTTTTCCATTGATTCTATCCTTGACTCATTGTGGCATGTGTGGAGAACCAACGTATGAGTACATGAAGAAACGGTCATCTCAGTGGCTTCTTCGCGTCGTTTCCAAAGTTCCACTAGCTATGGAACTCAGTCCCAAAGATCAATTATTCCAAACAACTTTTAGTTCCTAAAACCTTAATTCCTTAATTATTTGCACAACTGCAAGACAGTACTTGTCCAGCCTTTAGCTCATATCTTTTACAGTCAAGAAGAGTCCGTTCTCAAAGTTTTCTGTCTAGATTATACAATTTACCTCCACGATGTATCAGAACCTTTGTAGTATGTGTAGTAAAAATGTATATTCTGGATTGAATGAGACGCCGAAGCATGTGCATGGGCATATGATGCATGCGTAAGCATTACACATGATGGTAAAGAGAGAGTTGGTATGAGAGTCAGAAGGATGGACCAGCATTAACTTTCTTGAATACCTGTAGGTGTGATATTTTGCCAGCAATCTTTAAATCTTTCCCAAACAACCTCTGCTTACTTCATGCCATCTGATCTTCAGCACAAGGCAAACCACAAGCAATTGAAAAGAGATGTCCTGTGAGACCCCTCTACATTTATGTATGAGAGGTCGAGTAGCTGAGATGTAACAAACATGAAGTATTGATCAGGGAGAACATTAAAGCTTGCTGGGCACAATGTCAAGCAGGAGGACAGAATTTTCTTCAATGATTTGTGTGAGGCAGTTAGTTTATGCCACAGAAGACTATTTTTTATTGTCCATGAAGAACTGATCATACCATAAAGTGCCGTTTAAAGATTTGGCATGTGTTTAAAATCAGGTAAAATGAAGTAAATAGAAGGCAGAGATTAAAGGTTATTTACAGGCCAAAAATCACTCTTGAAAGTTGTTTTTTTGTCAATAGTTAGAGTAGTGCCTATCTGTCTGGATTGCCCCAAGTAAATGAAGTTCAGATTCATGATTGCTCCAAGCATTTCAATCCTGCCAATCAGTTCCTCAAAGGACTAGTTATTCACCCAATCTTCTTGCAGCTACGCCTTGACTTTGACTCCTTCATGATCACTGGCCCCGTCACTTCTTCTGCAATCTCTTTCACCCAGAGCAATGGCCAGGCAACCAATAAGGGCCGCATAGCGGCCGCATCACTCAAGTCCAACTGCCTCACAGACACATTTACAGTGACCAATCCCGGAGGAAGCACCCCGCCAGTTATCTGTGGCACAAACTCAGGCCAGCATAGTGAGTTGATAGCTTGTGTCACGACTCCTTATAACTGACGAAGCAATGTCATGGGCTCTGTCACAGTGTATGTGGACTCCTCAAGGGCATGTAATGACCTCACGTTCCAGTTGGGGTTCAGCCAAAACATCATGTTGAGAACCTGGTCCATCAAGGTGAGAGCCAAAGAGCCAAAAGTTGGGCATGTTGTTACTGTCATTTTTTCTTCTCAGGTAACTCAGTACAGCTGCAGCTTTAGTAATCTTGCTCCCAATGGCTGCACACAGTACTTCTTTGGGGCTGCCACCAACATAGTGCAGACATTCAACTACAATGGAGGCAATGGCCATCACCTAGCCAACCAGGATCAGTCGATTTGTGTCAGGTATTGGAGAATAGCTCGCACTTGTGCATAGCTTTATGATCTTTATTCTAATGATAATTTTCTTCAGGCGTGAGAGAGGCAACTGCCGATTATGCTGGGCAGCAACTGCCACAACAGATTTCATGATATCAGGTGCAGCTTAAGTTGTATTCTTAATTTTTTATGTTACTTGTAGTTGCCATTTGTAGTGTCATCATTGTTTCTGATTCAGGTCCAATAGCAACAGGGGCTGTAACAGATGTGAGTTGGTCACACAGATTTTGACCAAGTGCAAAAATAACTCAAGTCCCTTCTTGCTTGCAGCCACTCAGTTGTTGCGGCTATGGTCGAAGAGGTGATGGCACAAAAGGCTACGACTGCGTCATCATACCCGGTGCCAGAAACTTCAACAGCCTTGTAAAGGTTTCTAGGTACTGTGGGAGGAAGAAGTTAGGGGCAGGAGGAACCAGATGCAGTACGTTACTCATGAAGGTTTCTGGTGCCAGAGATTTCCAGATAAAGTTTAATATGGCCCTCAACTATTCCCTTTACATGTTGCATGACACCAAATTATCTGGGTATACCATTGATTACGTACCTGGACTCTTTCAATAGATTACTGTGATAGTCCATGTAGTTCCTGACAGTAAGTACACACAGTGCACAAAAGTTGGGTCTTAAATGTTGCTTGTAGGTACGGGCAGGCACTTTTAAATTTCATGAAACGTATTTTGTGCCTCTATGATGATCATACAAGCCAGTTGTCATGATTGTTGTCATCTTGAACAAGCTTAAGATCATCAACTGCATTCATGACAGATGACAATGAAAGTAATAAGTTATGTACTTTTTTTGAAGAATGAATCATTCAAGCAGGTTTGCTTAATTATTGCCTATTTTCTTTTCATTTGGTTGAGAAGACAAAGACTGATGAAGTAGCCATCAGTATCATTATGCATGTATCAAACTACCACTTACGCACTGCCCACTTCACTTTGTGAGTGGAGTGGAAAAACATAAAGTATGTGTCAGTCCACGTCTCTCACCCCTGGACTGGCAGTCCCAAACAGGACATCCATACACAAGCTTGTGATCACCCTGACAGTCATCACTACAATTGCCCCTGCTCCTGTCCCCTTAAACCCTAACCCTCATGACACGAGGGCACATCAAGTGCCATGAATTCTAAGGCGTTCTCGCCATTCCTATAACAAATTTTATCTACATGACCATTTTTTGCGCATGCGCAGTCTTGGTCAAAGATATTGCTAACTACAATGTGCAATTGTACATACAGAGAGGGTTGGACAAAGACACGGGAACCGTGATGATGATGCGGTACAATGAAATTGTGCAATGTGCTTTGCCATGAACATGCATTTTTCGTTTGATGTTCTGGGCAATGTTCTTATATGTAATAAGACCTCTGGCACCTTTGGCACCGATATCCTTTAATTTTGAATATGTGCATATTTATTTCAGCTAATTTTCTGCCCTTCATGATCCGATTCATGAGCGATGGCTTCGAAATAACTGGGGATGATACCAAAGAGGCTTTCAACATGGATGCAGGATTCTCTCTTGGGTACATGATGGATGGAAATAACTGCATTTGAGGGCAACCACAGAAAAAAAATTGCACTTGTCCTTTTGCTCGTGCTCACTTTTCTACCAAACAGGAATGTTCTGTTACGAGTTGCATACACAACAATGCTACACACTGATGGGGTGCTTGTGTTTAATGTTTGACTGTTATTGTAACACCAATGACCATGTACCGCTGCAGTAGCTCTGTGTTCACGTGTTAGCTTTGCTTGATCTTTGTGCTGTCTACAGGAAAAAATCATACTCTGTAGAGAAGCTTTGATATAATCACCTTTACCATTTTGTCACTTTCCTTCACTGGATTTTACTGACTTCAAGCCAGATTAGCTATTGAGCAATATTTTTAAGTTCCCAGCAGTTAAGCACTTTGTCTGGCCTGAAAGGAGAAAGCTGAGCTTGATTGCCTTGGTCTCTCGAGGTACCCACCACACCCCGTAATCATTAGACAACAGGGGCCAGAAGTATACTGGGAGCATCACTGATGATGACTGAATAAATCTTGTGTACCCATTTGGAGATTTGTTTCTTTCTTCCAACTTCAACCCTATCATTTTGAGATGCCACTTTGAAATTTGGGGCCGTATTTGGCAAGCTACATTCTTTCAGGGAGATGTCATCAGTAGAAGTTATAAAACTCACTTAAAACCACCACTTTGGCATCCAGAGAGACAAGAGCAAAACAAAAGTGGTGTCATTTCTTCTACTGAACAGAAGCCTGAGGATACATTGCATTATAGCATTTCCCTAAAGTAGGATGAGTCTTGCCCTATGTGGCCCCCAAATTTCAAAAAGGCATTGAGTTTAGAAGAGTTTTTATCTTGCTCTCATGGCTGTATGTGCTACATACCGGTAAGAAGTTTTAGGTGACCCTACAGTCTTCGACAATCTATTGTTAATAACGCTTAAAAACAGTAATTTCACTCCACTGTTGAGATACTATTGTCCAGCACCTAGAATACCACAACGTTTGTGTAGTAACCATTAGTATTCGTCTGAGATCCCAATAAATATAATATTGATTATTGGGCTAGTTCCAAAACGTCAATTTCCAATTTTTAAATAGACACAGATGTAGCTGGTGGAAGTCCCCTTTTTGGGACAAAAAAATGGTTTACTATCTGCACTTTAGATTTAAAGTTAGTTTTCACACTTGTTTTTTTTTAGCAACTGAACGTTTATGTTGCTCTAGCAAGACAGGTGGTTATACCATTGTATCAGCAGTGCGCCGGCCAGCAGCATTTGCCCCACTCTCTCAGTGAAATTTTACGCGCTAATTCTAAACACTACCTGCTATTGGCACCTAAAATGTCAGCTCAATCAGAGATGCTTTCACAACATAGCATTTTTAGAGTTGAATTTCAGACGGTTGGATGTAGCTTGCTATCGCAGTACAATTTCAAATTAAAAGTGCAGATTGCAAATGAAGTTTTAGACAGAAATCCTTTTTTCTATTCTCTTCATTAATTGAAAAATCCTCTTAATTTGACCCTGCGCAAAAAAACAGGTTGGAAAAATATGAATTTCCAAAGAACGTACCGTTTTGAACCAGTCTATTAAGCATATATATGTCATCATGTTTGTATGAAACTGTTTAAATATTCGTGATGTATTCATTTTAACCCCTACCATTTGAGGAGGTAAAAAAGGGAGTCCACTTTCAAGCAATAACCATTTCTGTGCATCTTGCGGGGGGCTCTCCCCCCTGAAAAGATAGCATTTTGAACCCCCCCTACGCTCATGTCTGTATGCACTCGCTCAAAAATATCAAAGCATAAGCATGTGTGTCTTGCTCTTGATACGAGAGCGACTCCAATAGTATCAAAGGGAGTCCACTCGTGGGCCAACTTCCGATTCGTTGGTTCCCCTCCAGCAAATTCGCCTGGAGATGTCCTACCTTTTTTCCGTAGACCGATAACGTGGGGGGGGGGGGGGGGGGGGGGGGGGGGGGGGGGGGGGGGGGGGGGGGGGGGGGGGGGGGGGGGGGGGGGGGGGGGG
>JAAUXU010110411.1_pt1 | contig 67740 bp, 71 predicted proteins | sample 7278151 | NCBI WGS metagenome assembly JAAUXU01 (sample SAMN14350113, study PRJNA611818) | marine sediment metagenome | isolation source: surface marine sediment (1.8m) | place: French Polynesia: Moorea | collected 2018-08
CACACACACAAGCTACACAGGCAGAAGGAAGAAGGAGGGCGCATTTGGTACAGTCAACTCTCAATTCTAAAAACTGTCAACAATGTGTTGCAAAAAATGAAGTTCTTGAAAAATTGAGAGTTGATTGTCAAGTTGAAAGGTGTCTTCAACTAGGCAGGGTTTTTTGTCTGATCTCACTGAAATTACTTACGCCAAGGTCTGTATTTCATCTGTGGAGACTGTAGCATTGCACTGTATAAGAAACAAGCTGCCGGTTGGAACGGACTTGCATATTATTTGAGCATGCCAGTTCCATTGCTACGCTAAACATATCATCATGGAAAGGTATTACAGTCGACCTTCGATTTTCGCAAAAAAAATGAGATTATGTCCAATTTCGTCTGGTTACAGAAACTTCGCCATACGAAAACCACCGCTTTTGCAAAGGTTGGCTGGGCTGATCTCCGCTTTCATGACTGATTTGTGCGAGGGAGGTTGTGAAATTTGGATAGCGTAGCCCACTTCGTCAAGTCAATCATAACTCATGAGTAATATTTCCCTACATTTCATGTTGGCAAACATCCACGTTCATGTTCTTCGACATGGCGAGAGCCAGCAGCATTAATACCAAAGGCAATTAGTAATCTACGTACGTCCTCACCGCCAACCTTGGGTTTCTTCGAGAAGATTTCGAGGGGGGAAAAAGGCAAAATAATTTTTTGTAGACATCAGTCAAATCTGTGTTTGATGGGTCTTTAAAAAATACAATAGGCCAGTTTTATTCCTAACAGATGCATTCTGCCCTACCCTCAATTGGAAAAATGGCGACAACCTCGAAAACAGATTAATTACTTAGGTTACCTGACTTGAGACAAACAACGACAATGTGACAGTCAACATGTTTAAGTCATTATTGAGAGCGCGCCTGCATCTGGGGACGAGTGATCAGTGTTACAGTGCCCTTCAAGTATCTCTCCCCCCCCCTGCAGCAGTCAGAAATGGTTATTTTTGCACGATTTTGGGTAACAAAATATCAAAATTTCCTTGTTGGAAGAGGGGGAAGCCACAGACTGGCCTCCGCTACTGCCTCCCCCCAGGTGAAATAGGTGTGTGGTCCCACACCCACCAACGTGTTTTCCAAGCTGTGCAAAATTATTTGCCCTCTATTCCAAACATCATAACTCTCTTAATGCTGCAGCTACATGAAATCTATTGACATGGTCAGAAAGTTTGAAGCCTTGGCAGCTAATCTTATTTACCTCACTTTGGATGAAAATTAATATTTAAGGCAGTGTTGACCATTTTGTCCATCCATTAGGCTTGTGTTCTGTACTTTTGTGAAGTGCGTAACTTCCTTAACACTGCAACTGCACAAAATCTGCTTGCATCGTTGGAAACCTGGAGATCAAAGCAGTTTGGCATTAGCTAACATGGTTTGATGGTTTTGGTCTCAGCAGGGTGACACGTATGGCCGCAGAAAGTTTTGTTTTTGTTTTACTCACCTTCCTAAATTCTGGTCCAACGCCTTAGGTGAATTTAAAATTTGTTTCTTGCCGAATCTGACCGACTTATTGTTCAGCTTTCTGACTGGTCAACTAAAAATCTGACAACCTTGCACGCATCCCTTACTATGGGACCTGGATATTAATAGGTATGCATAGTGTGTGCAATGTTGATTTGTTTGGTACTATTGCGGTATAATGCCTCCAGGGTGTATTGCCTACGATGAAATGCAACTTTCGTACAACGGTTTGTCATTCACTGACAGAGGTCTGCATTAATTTTTAGTATTCATAGCTAACTGCTGGAGAGCTGAACGAGACTCTGCTGAATATAGATGAGCTTTCCTGAAGTGGCGCTTTGCCGAGGACAGACACACCATTTGTGGGAGTCGATTTAACCGGTGACGATGGCAACACCTGCAAGATCCTGGGCTGGGATCCCGTGGGGAACGGAACCTGCCTCAACTCGATAAACTTGGCACCTGACCCTATCCGTAAGAAGGGATTCTGCTGATCGGTTCGCACTGGTACGGACTGTCTCGGGGATTGAATGTGCACAAACTGGCGCCGAGGAGGCAGTTGAGATTGTGAAAGAGGAGATAGTACTTGTCGTTGGCTGTGTTTAGTCTGTTCAAGTAGACGAGGTTGCTGCCTCAAAAGTTGCTCAGGTTGCTTTGGCGATTCGAAACGAACAAACTGAGGCTGTGGAAGCAGCTGAATTGATTTTGGAGGAGACTGAGTCGGCGTTTGCTGTTCTGCGTGTCCAGCTTGAAGAGTCTTAAACTGTGCTTTCAAGAATTGGTCAGGGCGCTGTTGGAAAACCAGAGGAACAGCTTGAAGTTGTTCTTCTTGACCCGGTAGCGATAGGCGAATGAACGGTTGAGGTCGCTGTTCAGAAATAGGCTGCAGTGACGGTTGCGTCCCGATCTGAATGAACTGTTCCTGCGGCGGACGAGGCTGTTCTACTGGTTGATGGCGGAGTTCCACTTTAGGTTGTGTCTGCTCCTGCCGTAGCAAAGCCACAGGCATGGGAAGCCGTTGTGTCTGTTCCTGACGCCCCAAGGGAGTCGATGATGGGTTGAAGAATGAAGACGCAGGCAAGAAGCTGAGAGGGACGTCAACAAGAGGTCTTTGAGCACCTTCGCCACTTCTAGGAGATTCGAATTGAACCTTGGGTTCTGGGTTGTCTTCAAGTCTGAGGAAGTCTCTTGACTCTGGCTGCTCGAGGGAGGAAGTGAGCCGGACCTGCTGGAATTCGTCCTCGGTAACACGTGGTGGCTGTTGAAATCTGGGATCGCCGTTCACTGCCAGAAGTGACTGAGCCCTTGGATTTGGGGCCGACGGAAAGTGCCCGAAGGTGGGACGAGGAATAGGCGATGTCTCTGTCTTTTGTACTGTAATGTCTAGCGTGGGATTTGGCAAAGGCCTTGGCCTTGGCTTAGTCTTTATAACAGTCTGCTGCAAAGCCTCACTAGCTTTTTGACCCTGCGTCCGTCTCCTCGCGAACTCTTCGAAGTCATGGAGGAATTTCTTGGTCTCTTCAACGGCGTTTTGCTGCTCATCCGCCGGTCTGAAAGGTTGACTCTTTTCCGTCAAGGCGTTTAGGGCTGCACTCGCCTGTTCCCTCTGCTTCTTTCGTACGAGAAACTGCTCTCGTTGCACCGGTCGCACTTTCACCCTTCTCCGGCCTTTGACAATTTTCTTGACGCCTGCTTTCCCGACACCTTTTGACGTTACTTGCTCAAATGTTGCCGGAGTGAAGCTCACTTTTGCCTCAGGTTTTGTTGCAGGTACAAGGAGTTCCTCCTCGCCTTTCCCACTGATAGGGACTCGAGGTCTCTTGACTATCTTTAAGTGCCTTCTGCTCGGCTGAAACTTTCTTGACTTGGGTATTCTGATCGTCACCCTTCTTGTGACGAATTTTTCACTTTTCCTAATGTCGTTACTTGGCTCTTTTTTTTTCTCAATCTTCTTTGGGGTCCTGATTGGCAGTTTCTTGCGTGTTTCTTTCTTCTTTTCTTCTTCCCTGCTCCTCTCATTCTCCTTCTGGGAACTTTGACGGATTTTGTTAGTCTCGGTCAATTCCTCAGGGTTGACAAATCCCTTCTCCTGTCTCATCTCCACGATGTTGAACCCCTTTTCATCTGCCCTATACACGATGGTGTGGCGGGTGCCCAGAGGATCCACCCAGGAATATTCCCCAGTGACCACCTGCGCAGAAAATCGTTTTTGATTATGTAGACTTTCGGTAATAAGAAGACACGTTTTATACCATCAACAACGAAGGGGACAAAAGCTGAAACTTCGCTGTTAATGCCGTACATGTTGTTCCTTCATATGTTCATGCGTTGCACCAAGCAACAGACCCAGCTTTGATAAGTATCTACGTCACGACGTCAACGGTGATGACGATAATACAAAAGTTTGATAGGTGGGCAGCAGTGCTTGTGGCCAAGGGTAAGATGCTACCCACAAAATGGTGAGAAAAGATCGCAGACGATTGATTAGATTGTCGCGTCAGATTAACAGCGTTAAGCTTAAATGCTTCCTCAGTTACCACAAGTGGCACTAACTCTAAGTCATGTTTTTACCTCATACAATGGATTGGAGACATAACGATATTTCTGAGCAATACAAAAAAGCTTGCTACTTGCCGAATGGCTGCTCATGCGCTCACATTTACTTGTTATAACGATCATTCTCCATATGACGATAAATGTTCCATATCATTTTATCGAGAATCCGCTGTAGTCAGTTAGCAGTGTCTGATAAGTTCGATTTTCCCTTCGTATAGTTTTGATATCAATTGTTTCCTTGAGCAGTCCATTTACTGATAAGTGCTCTCTCCTTACGTTGTCATCCATCTTTTGGGTATGGGCTTGATAGACATTCTCGGTCTTGTCGGAGATGTCGAAGCCGAAGTTGTAAGTTGGGTCCGGATCAAAAGGGTCGAAGGTGTCTTTCTTCTCGATCCTGGCGCATTGGCTTAAGCCAAGAAGGAATAGGCAAATCACGAGCAGCCGCTGAAATGAACATTGTGCACACACTTTTATCCCCACTTTCAAACGACACCATGACTACTTATTATGGCATACAATATGACTAAAGAAATATTGTTGTAACTGACAGGCTGGGAATCCGAGGTGGACAATTTTCTATGTTTTACTCGCTCAATACAAGAATGAAGTGTGAAACCCAGTTTTAAACTCAATTTTTTGACTCAGTTTTGAAGAGTAAGAAAGGATGGTCTAATGAATAGTTTATTTTTTCGAATAAGCGTTTGCAATGTTTTGGCCTAAACTACACCGTGTACAGTCTTCGCCGGAAGTAATTTCCGAGGGAAACTTCACTGAATACGCTGTATTGGAATGAATTGAGGTGGCATTTTGAAGTGCAGTGTGTAATCGCGATACTTGGGCCCAGTTGTAAGGACAGAAGTTTAATGATGGCTTTTACTTCACATTTTGATACCACAGTGCTGAAAAAGTAAAAAAACCAGCTAGGTGCAGAGAGAGGCGTGCTGGAGAGGCTGGGATTTAGGCTTTTGAAAGGGGTGAAAATTGATGATGACATTGGTTGAAACTTTTCTGGGGTGCTCTTCCCACATGGCCTACAATTCCAAGGGGATGACCCAGCAAACAGAATCCCCGTACCTCGGCACAACCATGTCAAGTAGCCATGTTCGTGGTGAGAAGTTGCAAAGGTTCCGTGCTACCAGAGACACTTCACAAGACAGCTCGTAGATATAAGCATTGTCTCCATTGTTTTTGTGCTTCACAGAACTTTTGCACCCTCTCCCCGCAAACGGGGTGCTTTAGCTTGCTTGTATGCCCACGGGGGATCCAGCAGGTGGGGCGTCCCCTTGGAATTGTGGGCCTGTGGGGGAAGGAACATTCAGAAAAGTTTCAGCCAACTTCATAACTTCCACCCGCTGAAAAAGCTAGTATTCCAGCCTCTTTGGCGAGCATCCCTCTCCACCGTGCTAACTTTTGAGTATTGAGTATTGTAGTATCAAAAAGGGCAGTCACAACTTTGAACCACTGTACTCAAAAATGAGTCTAAGGCTCTCAACAATCTATCTGAGGTGCCCACTCTGCACTAGAAGCTGCCACAGCTGTGTAAATAGCTGATTTTACTCTGCGGAAATTACTTAAGGCAAGGACTGAACAGTCCTGCCTTATGTACCTACAGTATGAGCTGGACGACTGAAATAAGGCTTACTGTGACATTGATTGACTTTCATGAGACTACATAATATCTGTTGACAACTTTGAAAGGAGCATTTCTTCCATTCATCCTTGGAAACTGGCAAAATGAGTTACCAAGATCAGCGGGAGAGAGGATCTGACCATGCCTGTCATTTGTTAGCAGCCTCCATATCAGTCACAAGCAGATAACCATCAAATCCTCCCATCCTCAATGAGAACTTGGAGGACATCTTTTATCCCCCGAGTCTTATATCTGTTGTCACAAGGGCTAGCTGTTTAGCAACAAAAGGAAAAAGAATTTCACTTATGTGGATCTGTAGATAAAGGGTGTAACAGCAAAAATGTCACTGAGTCTCTCAATCTCTGGCCACACCTGGGTGATGGAGTCTCTTAAACTCGGCCCGAGAGTCAAAGCATTCAAGGAAGAAAATGACTTGAACAATTTGAGTCTCGGGCCGAGTTTAGGAGACTCCATCATCCAGGTGTGGCCAGAGATTGAGAGACTCAGTGACATTTTTGCTGTTACACCCTTTCTGAAGAGGGGAATACTGAACCGTGTATACTGCATGAGCTGCTTCTGCAATGCACAGTAAGATTATTTTCTCCGTTGATCAATCCTTGAGGACAAAGCTCTCGTTAAAAAGAAGGAAATTATCACAATTTGCATGCTCCAATGCCTCACTTTGTTGTTTTCCGTCATCATTGTTCTTCACCACTGTTTTTTGTCACCACCGCCTGCCCACCTTGATGTCCTTGTCTGCGCACTCACTACGAACAAATGGAAGGTCCGATTTCGGTCACATAGACATTTATACTCCCTCGAAAGATACGTGTGAGCCCATTCCTCTTTTCTCTTTGGGGAGCAGGTTACAGTGATAATGGAAAGATTACACACATAATTGTGTGGAACATTTTGTACCCGCATAAGTCAGAATAAATGTGACCGTTCTTATTCAGTACGCTTTCGGTGGAATCTTTCTAGATCTTTCAGAAGCATTTGGTCATTCCGCAGAGGTTCTTTCCTTATTGAGCGATTTATCTCACAGACGAAAAATACTCATACGGAGGTCACTCTTATGCTCACTATACTTATGACCTCCACTCCTATTCAACATACCGAGTCTATGATGCAAGATACCATACGATGGTTATGCACACACGCATTCCCCACCATCAGTATCTTAGTTCATACATGAGACCTGAAGAAGGACAAAACTATCCCCCCACCCTATCACAGCACAACTACCATGTCCTACCCTGCAAACCAAAAACCGCTCTGGTTTGATACGCTGATACAAATCCTCTACGACTTATGAACTGCTGCTGCTGGCCAGTCCTTAGTCCCTCTTCTTCTTCCTATTGTTCCTCTCCCAGCAGACTTTGGGATGGGCCTAAGTCACGTACAGGGTGGCGAGACAACAGAACTGCTTTGCATGAGTACGTACAGAGTTGGCCAATCAAAGAAAAGTCAGAAAATCGATCAATAGCCAGAAATGGAAGAACTAACGTCCTGCAGGAAAGAATAACATTTTCGCCATCGAGTCTAGACAGTTCTTTCGGCCATTTTCCTACCTGTACCGTACGTATCTAGTTCTTTCACGTGTGTGCGTGCTCGTAAGTTCAAGTTGGGCCCAGGATTAACTTCGCCCTGCCGGTACCAGGAATGCCCTGCTCTGCCTTTTGAGTGTGTAAGAAGACCTAATGATAAAAATCCTTCGCGTACAAGTGAATATGTAACCTTGCATTGTTGTTGCCTCTGCCTGTAATTGGCAATTAAGATGCATTGCACGTAGGCCTTTTTTGAGTAAGGACGATCTCTCTCCATTTCGTTCACTTTTATGGGCACAACCGTAACATATTTTGGGCTGCCCACACTTCTTCCTACTCATACTTCAAGTGTGACAGCCGCGGAAGCTTTACTAAGTCCGGTGTCTGTTTCACATGTTTTCGTCACTGCGACAACTTCTCATGTCTGCGTTGTCCTCAACTTCGAGCTGAGATCAGACACCAACGTGCGTAGCAGCTACTTAGTGAGCATCTTGAAATTTAACGCGGTCGGACAGGTTGAGACTGACCCAAGGTCGCTGTCTCGACGAGAGAAGAATTAATGCCACTATAAAAAAAAACACGCAGTAGGTAGAAGACATCGCAGTTTTGCAACGAAATTGCCTTATACGCACACGACGAGAAACATCTGCACCCACAGGAGCAACATCAAGGTTGTCCTCGCTCGCTGTCTCGATTCAGCCTAATAGTTAAAGTGCCGAAGAATTCAGTTTCTCTGGGGATGAGGATGATAAGAAATCTGCTTCCATCAAAAGATGTCAGACTTTTTTCCTGCCTTCCCGGAGTTGATCCGTGACATCCTAAATTCCGCGTTCTCCTCCTCCTCCCTGATCATTGTGATGCCTGCGACCAACATGGCAAGAATGTAGAATTGCTTCTGCGGAAATGGGCGTTTCAGAGTCCTGAGAGGGAGCAGAACAATGGGGGGGGCCTCAGGAGAGGCAAGTTTGTCCTCCACACGTGTGTCATCCACGAGCATGATCTTATAAATTACGTGCCTCATTGTAAGTGGCATTGTAAGTGGGCTAAAGCTCTAGACATTGATGTCTCACTCGTTCAGTCATGGCCGGCCTTTGTGTATGGCTTGATCAGAGGATCAAAAATCTGCGCTGGCTTTGAGCTCCAAACCTGACAGACGTAAGAAGAGAAACAAAAGGAAACCACCTTTGTTTGTCTGGACTGTATAGGTCGGTACATACGCACGCGCTGCCGATGTCACCTTCACTGTGGTGTACGTAGCGCGCATAGAACAGTAGCATGGGCAGAGCTCACGTCAATGACGAATCACAGGTCTGAGCCGAATCAAATTCAGTGGTGCAGAAAATTTTGTTCGAGGCGAGGGAAAATCAGCTCGACTGTTGCAGTGCAATGCTAGAGATGCGCTATCGCAGCTATGACGATGACCACCAATACCGCACCCACGGAGAATGCGGAAAGAAACAGGGCAGATTCTTTCAGGTCGTACCACACGCTCGCTCCGGACTATGCGGTCACTCCTTCTCCTACAGTAGTAATAAACGAGTGTCAGACTTTGCAAAAAGAAATCTTGAGCAATCTGTCTTATCTTTAAAGGATACGCACGCACACGGAGCACGGGGTTTATCACAGGGTATATTCATCGAATTATTTGTACTTCACATGAATATGTATAGAAAAATAGATGTAAGATATCCAGGAATAGCAATAGGGAGGGGGGAGTAACAGCGAAGTAGCACAGCAAATGCACAATGGTAGTATGATATAGTAGGTACATTTGAGCTTATTGCACCAAAAATATATCTACGCACTTTTCATGGACGACATGTGAACGGAAAGTATGAACGTGCCCATCACGCACGACTTGGTCAATCGGTACTCAAGTTATTCCAATTATCTGAAGGGTAGCAGCAGTTAAATGCACGTAGTAGGGGAAAGAATCTTTGGTACAGGTCTTCAATGTATAACCGATGATGAAAGTTTGCTATTTCTATCACAAATTGCAAGTTGTGGAAGAAATGGAGGAAAGCTACAATCGTCCTGTGGCCCTCAAAAGGAAAGAAAGAAAGGCTTGACAGGCTCATGACGTCAACGCGTGAGTCATAACTTTATGCTCTTTGACGGTTCTACTGCAAGCTTCATGAAACCAAAGTAGCATGCAAGTGAGGCTTCAACTAGAAGAGTGGAAATTTCTTTTTCATGATCATTTTCAATTTTCAATCTAATCGCATCTGACGCACTTCCTGTTCTTCTGCTCAGTGCAATTGGAACGCAGCTTCCGGAATTGCTTGGACAGTCCAAACCACTGTTCCTTTTTCACATTATAACACAGCTCTTGGCAGCGAAACATCCTGCAGTCCTGTCTCTGCCTGCGCTGGCCGCGGCCGCCATCTTCTTCTCCTTCCTCCTCCTACCTCGCAGTCCAGCCACGATGGCCTCATCGAAAACCTCCTTCAGGTTCTTCTGCGTGAGTGAGGAGCTCTCGATGTAACAGTGGCAGCCAAGCTGGTTGGCCAGCCGTTTGGCCTCGTGCTCGCTCACCGGCTGCTCCTTGAGCTGAGCAAGCTGGACGAGAGTTTTCACGTCTTCACGGAGGTCAGATTGAGTGCCCACAAGCACCATGGGGGGAATATGCTTCCTGCAGATGAGCAAGTGCTTTAGTTGTGCGTCACTTAGACCTACCCAACACGTACATCGCGCGCAAGATGTCATGCATGTGTTAATGTTCAATACCGACAGAGGACATGAGCATATGTCACATCTGAGTCTGAACCCAAACCTGATGCGTGCAGACTACACGATAAGACTGAGTCAGCAAAGGCAGCAAAATGCTTTTTGTTGTTTTTCCTCTCCTTCTGCCTCGTATTAACAACATGACGTGAAAGGAATAACAAGGTCGGAAGGAGCTTTTGTCTTTCAGCAGCTCAGACACACAAAAAAGACCTAACATGCTTGTATTATTCCTTTTCTCTTACTTGCTCACTCCTCCGTACGACCGCTTGAGCTCAGGAATCCACTTCTCCTTGACGTTGGTGAAGGAGGACGGAGATACCACAGAGAAACACACCAGGAAGACGTCCGTGTTGGGGTAGCAGAGAGGACGAAGGGTGTCGAAGTCATCCTGCAGTAGTTAATACGATTAGTTAGAAGTGCTACTTGACTAGAGCAGCTTGTTCTGTCCTGCATCTTGGACAATTCTAAAGTTCCAGGCTTTAGACCGCTGGAGCAATGGAAATGAACAAGACCTTGGATTTGGATAGCAACGTTTGTCTGGTCCGTCCCGTGTTGCATCAGTAGACGAGCTTGATAGGCCTCGCAGATACTCGCGGTGCTCGACCTTGCTGGACCTGTTCAACATGCTTGTCACTTACCTGTCCAGGGGTGTCGCACATTTCAAAGGTGACCGGCTCTCCGTCCACGTGCACGACGACGTCGTACGTGTCAATGGCCGTGGGGACGTATTCAGCCGGGTAACCATTGGTCGTGTAGGACACGATAAGAGAAGTCTTCCCCACGGCGCCGTCGCCGATGAACACGCACTTGATTTTATCGGATGAAATTCTACGAAAAAGGAAAATGACGTCAACATAACAAGCAGCATACGTTTATACCAGGTTAGTTCGAAAAGGTACTTCTTCCGGAATTACTATGGGCGGGATTTCACTGAAAGGGTTTTTTTCAGCAGACACCCTGTATGTTGTTGTATGGTGTGCTTTTCCTCCTAAGGCCATAAATTTCAACTTGACTGAAGCAGAGAAGTGGTTCACTCTTCTGTTGAATCCAAAGAATCTCCTCTAAAGCCCACTGATGCGCAAGTTTGCTCTAGGATCACTGATTTTGTCACAATGCAGTGGAACTGTTAAGTAGTCAGCTCTGTCACCACGACATAACTTTGCTCCCATGATGTGAACAACTGAGTGTTCACTAACTCACCCCTGGTTGGCCAGCGTCCAGTTGGACTCTGCCCACCGACCGCCAGATGCATTGTGGAAGTCGTCACCTGGCGAAGACTGGGAGAAGTGCGACGGGTGCGTGGACGTTCCAGCCGACCTCGAGGACGAGGCGGACACCGATGAGGGAGCCGCCTCTCCCACTGGCACATAGCGCTGGTGGGTCAGGGGACTCTGGGGGGCCATGCTCTTCAGGTTCGCCACCGCTGGGTCCGCGTCCGTCTGGGTCTCCGATCCGCGGTCTCTTGTGGGGATCCGACGCCGCAGATACGTCTCCGAGAAGACCTTCGGCAGCGAGTTTCCATAGTTTTCGGAGGCGGCGTCGCCTCGTGAGGTTCCTCCGTCAGTCGCAGAAAGAGGTGTACGACTTGTACAAAATGAAGAGGAAAGGAAGACCGAGCTGTTGAGAACGGTGCCTGCGGCTCTCTCCTTGGGCCTCGCGTTCCCGTGCTTCCCTGTTATTGTGGGAGCAACGACAGAGGTGAGAGAGAGACGGAGCGACTAAGTGAGTGAGCGCGACTAGACGGACAACAGCAGCAGCGAAGGAAGCAAGTGAACAAAAGACGCCAACTCTGCTGTGCTGATGATTCTGCCCTTCCCTGGACTGCGGCGGGCTCGCCTTGCCCACCCCGCCCATGGCCACTGACGACAGCCGGGCCCGCAGACCACTTCAGGACTCGCTCGCTCTCTTTCTCTCTATCGGATCTAACTTCGAGGAGACGCCGATGGCCCAGGACGAGGCCGGGGACGCACACGAACCTCACCCTGCAAGCATAGTCGAACACATGAGCAACTAAAAAAGGACAGTAGTTAAGATTGTCACAGTCGTCTGAGATAATCGGAAGCACAAAATCAAAGTTCGCGAAACCTTCCGCCCCCAGCGTCGTTTTGTTTTCCTTCGAGAGAAGGGAAGGAAAGATTTTTCATACTCTTTTTGCAGACGCCACGCCCTCTGGTGGAGGCGGGGTGAGTTTTGTTATGAGTCATAACTTATGAGTCATACAGTGCTTGCCGTAAATAATGTCGCTTGGTACATATCGAGGTCAGAGGCTGACTGGGGATGTTTCCGAGTGGAATTTCAGCATGTAATTGATTATTCAGACTCTTTGACAGAACTTTTAGTACACTAGGTAGCCATTTTGAATGTTTGTTGAGGCACCAGAGCACTTTATGTGTGGTGAGGCAACAAGAGCACCATTCCGATTACTGCAAAAAATTGATGTTTTTGAGCAGTAAGTGAAAGTGAAAGTGGCTGAAATTTTCTGGGGGGCTTCACCCCCCCAATGCACCCTGTGCCGTCATGCTAGGCCCCAAAAACACTACGTAGCACCAGATAAGAGATACTGGGCTGTCTAGGCTGCAAAGGTCAACTGGCGACAAGCGCACAGAACAGTTCATTCAAAGACAAGAACAAGACATGACAGCCTCCTTACTCCAGAGAACATGCGGTGCTACTGTTCCTTCCTGCGCCGGCCATTTCAGCCTAGACAGCCCAGTATCTCTTACGTAGTGCTACGTAGTGTTTTTGGGGCCCAGCACAACGGCACAGGGTGGGTTGAGGGGTGAACCCCCCAAAAGTGGGGGGTCGGGAGCCCCCAAAAAAATTTCAGCCACTTTCACTTTCATTTACTGCTCAAAAACATCAATTTTTTGCAGCAATCGGAATGGTGCTCTTGTTACCTCACTACACCAAAAATTCCCTACAATGACAATGAGTGCCTGAAAGTTGACCAAACTACAGGATTGCATGCCTAACACTCTCCATCAGACATTCCAACCTAAATTTCAACCTTACAGTTACCCCACTAAGCATACCACGATGATTTGAACCAAGCGACATTATTTACGGCAAGCACTGTATGTCATAACCCATGAGTATTTCATGAGCAGGAGTCATAATTGATAGCAATTCAAGCTGCCGCCATTCAAAAAGATGCCAACTATGAGATAGTGATCGCATTTTCTTGAATAGTAGCTCAGAGCTACGACTCAAGCAGGAGAACACTAGCGGGAGCGGAGAAGCATGTTCCTCACATATCCACATCCGCGGACTTGACAAAGCTGAGGGTGCTTTTTCCGTGCAGAAACATGATTCTCACAGTCAAACTTCGATATACAGGGTGTTTCAAAAAGGGTGCAAATGGATTCTACATTTTTGAGGGCACGTCAGTCAGGGAGGGCTCAAATACTACTTGCATACGCCCCAAGTGTCACAGTTCCACCTTGAAAAAAAGTAGAAACCACTGCATGAGCAGCAGAGTGTCAAAAATCACCATCCCTACACCCCGGATGTGCCCTGAACCCTCGATCACACCAGCAATTTTGTCAAAAAAGACCCGTGGCAGATCACCATCAGCAGGGATCATGAGTCATGACTCTGGTTCAGGCTCTCGCACAGTTGCCGCTGCAATCACTTGGTCCCTGTATTGGAGAAGCATTGTGAATTTTATCACAAGATCAAGTAAGGTCATGAAAAAATCTGGTTTACATTTTATGCTCAAAAGCATAAACCCTCTTAAGAAAACATTGCTTAAAGCAGAGCGGATAATTTATTTTCAGTGTAGCTACAACATTCCCCACAATGTTGGACATCCTTTATGCTCGCGGAGGGTGACGGCTAATTGGCCTCCTAGGCCAGAAGTAGTTTGGCTTGAAGATCCATTTTGTGGCCTTCAGTTCCTTCACTTCGATCCTCTGAACGATCATTTTGATGCGCGAGAGAAACTTTTTGACTGTATCACTGTCTAACTGTATAAACAAGACTGTATTATGTACCATAAAAATATCCCTGAAAAATAATTAAGTTCGTACTTAGTACAAAAATATCCTGTGGAGACTGCTGTGCATATTAATGAGTGAAGAGCAATAAAAAGCATGTGACTGATGCACCTTACAGAGATTCCACACCGTACGAAATTGTCTGCTCTACCGGTGGAAGCACTTTGTGCATTGTGACGATGCAAAGAAGTTGGTTTTTGTGAACAACTAACGAAGTTATTTAGTGCCGTTCGGGAGATATCGAACAAGAGGCAGGTCTTATTGGGAACTTCGCGAAGTCCACCTCGCCTACACCAGGGGGCGCATCTGTTCTCTAAGAGTGAACAGATGTGTCCCGTTCACGAAACCTCTCCCTACTTCATTTCTCTGTCCCGTCACCGCAGACGCCGTCGCCGCGCAGACGCTCGGAAAGAAACCTGTCTTGGCCAGGTCCAACGCAGCCTCCTGGGAGAAACAATACTCACCGTCGAAAGGAGACGCCTGCTTGCTCATAATGAGGCATATCAAGGGTGATCCAAACGTCGCCGTGTACAGCAGGAAGAGGTCCAGGCGCCCGCTTAGGTCCCACAGGAGAGAGGGACATCTACGATCTCGACGCCTTTCGAGCCGGCATTGGGAGACCCGTTAAAGAGGAACTGCTCGGGTGCTTTTTGGTCAAATTCTGGTGGTCACACCACGTACTACATCAGTTAAGGTTAAAACTGCTGAAGATTGCAAAAGGAAGGAAAGAAAGTGAAAATCTGCGGTGGTGGTGTAGACGAGCTCACCTCTTACGGCTCGAGCCGGGCCAACTTAGGAATCGAGCTAGCTCCTGCGAAAGTCACATTTTCTTCGTCACAATGAACGCAAAGTTGCTGAAGGAATCGCTTTATAAAAAGATATCCCAAGACATTACTTTTGCGCCAGGGCCGCAAGGATTGCCCCATTGGCTGGTTTGGCAGGGTCCTCTGATCTCCGCTCGTCGAGCTGAAATGTCTGGCTCGCCAAAGCTCAATCAAAAGTTGGCTCGCTTACACCACCAATCTGTGGAATCAAGCTGGGCAGTTGGCAGCAGCAACACGGTGCACCGTCCGTACTACTACTACAGTCACAGCCTTGCCATTTACCAGTCGTGAAATTTTCTCCCGCGGTTGACGGCGAGGACGACGCCGTCATGTCGTCCGCCATCCTCGCGAATGACGCCAGTCAGGCCGCTTCCAAGGGTGAGTCGTAATGTAAACAGTTGAGCAATGATTTTGTCACGAGTTCGTGTGACTCCAGGCGAGCGGCAGGTGTCCTCGGACGAGTCACCTCCATCCAGCACCGCCGCCTCAGCCTTCCAGACGGTGGTCCCCTCGATGGCGTCTTCCGGTCGCCGTCCTGTCGACTCGGCCTCGTCACCACCACATTCATCTTCGCCGCCCAGCGATTCGCCCTCGCCGCCGCCGCCGTCCATACCAGGTCCTCCGCTTCCAGGTGGAGTCACCGCGGTGGCGGCGGCAGCAGCAGCCTCCTCTGCAACTGAAGCATCTGCCGCGAGATTGAGGGCGGGCATGCCGGCTGGGGTCTCTTCCAGTGCCGTTCAAGACGGTACCAAGACGTTTGACTGGCCGGCGCACGCAACTTATGATGAGAGGAGGTAAGCCTTACAATCCATGAAGCTCTTTCAGATTAATTCTAGTTATACTCCTTGACCCACCGAACAGACAGCTACTGGGGACAGAGGAAGAATCATCAGAGCGACCCTCCTCGGATGAGGAAGAGGACCTTGACGACAAGGATCCGTGGACCATCACTCCGGAGCAGACAACCTACTACACAGCTAATTTCCTCACCATGCAGCCTAATCCACGAGGGTCCATCCCCGGGTCTTTGGCCAAGGAATTCTTTGAGAAGTCACGCCTGCCGATCTCCGAGCTCCGCAAGATTTGGCAGTTGAGCGACGTCACCAAGGATGGCTGCCTCAATCTGGAGGAATTCCTCACGGCCATGCACCTCGTCGTGCTGAGAAGAAACGATATTGAATTGCCGGATGAGTTACCGGCCAGGCTTCAACCAGCGGCTCTCAGGGACAAGGTTCGGAAGCACAGTAGGGAGCTCTATGAAGAAGGTGGCGAGCCGCTTTTAGATACTACTGATGGCAGCGTTGGCACAAATTTGGCTCCTGACGGTGGTGGCATGGCAGATGACGACGATGACAGCGTTGGCGAATCAAATTCAAGAGTCCCGACGACAACAGCCCCGGCGGCACTAAGTCCGGGGTCCCTGTCTTCACCGGGACCGAAGCCGGTCAACTTCGATTTTCACCGCCCTGACGCTCGTCGAAACCCTGGCTTGGTGCAACCCGTCCCTCTCCGACTCTCTCCTGAGTCTCCTGTCATCGCCACCTCAGAGGAAGAGGACAATCGCGTTGGCAAGGCCGCAGCGCCAGTCAACGTCCGCCAGGGTCGACGAGAAGTCGTGTACGAACAACTGTGGAACCAGGAAGATGCGGCATCAGCAGCCGAGGAGAGTTTGTCCTCCCTGACTTTGCGCGGCGACGACAACACGGCCGCCACCACAACCATGACATCTTCCAAGGCTGGGCGAAGGTCTAGAGACGACGCCGACTCGACCGACGGCGACCTGGAAGACGATGACAATTGTTCTACTGAGATCGACGGCTTACAGGACTTGAGTCCAAGTCCTCCGCCCGTTGGACCGCTGCCGAAAGATGCAGTGACAAAGAGTCAAAAGCCATCCCACGCGGTGACTGCACATTCAGCCAGTCTACCACACTTCTCTAACGCTCTTTACCGTGATCGCCGACAGCAGCAACGATCTCCTCCGCCACCTCCTCCGCGAACCCACTCTCGCAGCAGCTCGCTCGACCTCAACCAGGCTGCGGCGGCTGCGGCGAATAAGCCGGCTTTGCCGCCAAGAGAGCCCGCTGGGGCGTTGTCTTCCTCTTCTGTCGGCCGAATCGCTGAAGAAGGTGGCGCTGGGGATCACGACGAGCGGCGATCACTCCAGATGCAAATCCACCGGCTGCGTGAGAAAAACAGCATGGTCGCCAGGACCATTAACGAATTGCATCAGGAGGTATCGGATACTTTGGAAGAGAGGATAGCCCTTGAGTTCCACCTGGAGCAATTGAAGTCCTTCGGAGACTGAGAACACCGAAGCTCTGACGACGAGATCTGCAGTGTGATAAACATATGAAAAGGAGGAGTATTTGAGCGGAAATTTGACCTCCATCTATTTATTTACGCATAACGTACCGAGTGCTGGCTTGATCGCCAAGATCCAACATTGGATACTTGGAACAGCTGGGAATTCGTCTCGCTTGAGAAATGGAAGAGAATGCGTGGTGCCAGTTTGCCATCGGCGACGTTATCACGCCGCTGTTAAGAGGTATTCATTCCTAAACATGCATCATTCTTATGATTATAACCTGAAGTTTCATAGTAAGTTATTGTGGTTCCTGCATTTTCCTGCAGGAGGAGAGTCTTCGTCACCAATGCCGTGTGCTGGTTTAATAAATGTGATGATTTTGACCTGCTCTTAACTGTCATTGACTCAAGCACGGGTTGACACCGACGAAATTTTGCCTCAACATGACTACACAAGTCGGGCATCACGTTTTCTTCTTATACCTGTGCAGCGTGGCTGTGGCGTAGGATCGTACCCACTGAGCGGCAACAGCCGTCTCTTTGCGTCATTTCTTACCTGTCTACTGCTGTACACTGCAAAAGAGAGCGGCGTGTTCAACTTGCTCTAAGTCACGCAGTCCAAAACATGAAACTTTTCGTACTGTTGCTCTACGTCATCTCAGCCGCCTCCGACGATGTCTGGGAGCGTGATGCCTCCTCAGACGTCTACATCGAGGCCTCCCGTGAAGGCTTCGAGCACGTCAGCCTGGACTGTCACAGCGACACCATGGAAGTGACTGTCCACTTCGATGAGCCGTTCGAGGGAATTCTTTACACAAGAGGCAGCTACAAGGTACAGCGAGAACACTCGAAGAGATATCTAAGTCCACAAAGACCATATCTATACAGCATTGTAGTTTTAGGTGCACTTTAATAGCTGTTCCGTACATCCATTCGTGTACAAGATTTGGCACATTGTGTTATGGGTGACTCACGTAGTGCAGTACGCACATACAAGAAGGTACCTGAAGTGCTCTTACAGCGTCCAATCTATGCTTAGGACGCCGCACCACCTTGCTACTTTGACGCTACAGGGCAGACTTCGGCCTCGCTGAAAATCCCCTTCAAGGAGTGTCACACCTCCAGGAGGGATAATGGTACCCTGGTCAACACCGTTATAGTCCAGCATGACGACTGGCTAATTTTCCCTGGAGACACGGCCTTTGAGGTGGCCTGCCATGAACACGAAGATAGAGACGTGGTAGTGGGAGCTTCCATAGGCTTGGCGGATCCTGACCCAGCAGCCAAGGAGCTGCCAAAACATCGCAAGTCGACTGTGTGGAGTGACAAGGGCAGGGCATTATTTACACCCGACGACGTCAGGCCCAGAAGAAAGAAGACAAAGAAGAAGAAGAAGACTGAGAAGGAGGAGCTGTGATTGCATCATTCTGACATGTGTCGTAAAGTTTAATAATCAGCAAACAGTGCCCTGCACCAATCGAGCAGTAGTGCTTACATCATTGTGCATATGTACAGTATGTGCACTTTGCACAACGTAAGGCAAGTGAGCCCGAACGCGTCCACTGTCTGCGTACGGACATTCATCAATGAAGACCAATTTTCTCCAAGGAGTACTGATCACCATCCGTCTCTCTATGGGTTTTCATGCGAGGTCTTCTCACCCTGTCTGCCTCTGGATGCTCCATTTCAGGTTTATCCTCGACGTACTCCTCATCGGAATCAAAGATTGCTTCCATGTCACTCTCCAGACTATCTTCAAGTTCCTCACTGGCTACTTCTTCAGTGCTAAACTCTATTTCTTCACTTCGCTCAAAGTCGTCGGTGCTCTCTGAGTCCTCTGCGCTGAATGAGTCGATCTCATTGGAGATTGCGATGTCTTGATCAGCCTCCCTTAGCTTACTCCTGATGAATGTCTGCAAGGAACCTGTTGTGGAAGGTGTAGTTTGTGCTAACGACAGCTTATTATGTGTATGATGGGCTGCACTATATCACTATGTACAGCAGGGCCCAAGTTCTTAGCCTCAGACACAGTCCCAATGGATCTGACGGAGACAGTCTCAGAAATTCGTAAGCGTGCAAATGTGCTTCGGATGTTCGTATGTTCACAGCAGCTAAAGTAAGTGCGAGGAGATGGACAGGCAGACATGCTTTTCCACAGGGCGATCAGCTTAAGAAGCAACATTTGTCTGTGCTATCTCTCAGACCTGAGATACTATCCTCGATTCACCGTATGCTGTCCAACCTGGCTAATGAAATAAATGGTCGTAGGCATGAACAGTACCGAACACAGCGGCGCAGAGAGGATGAAGGTTGGTCTTCTTTCCTAATCCTGCTTCATTTGACTAGCAGGTAACCTACGACGTAGCCTCACATGATCATAACTTTAGGTGTTTTATAAAAAAAAAAGTGACTCATTAAAAAAGATAGCGGATTGCCCTGTATGACCTGAGACATGCACTCAAAGGACAAAAACAATCGCATGCAGGGTGAGTTTATCATGTATCTGCTCGTTGTTACTCTTAAATACCGACTGTTTGTAGGATGTCATCCAACTGCCTTGACATCTGCTCCACCTGTGGATGCGGCGTGTCACGCTTGCGGCGCCTTCGTCTCCTGCTTCTGCCCTGAAGAGTGAAGCAAAGACCTCGTAGCACATCCAACATCAACTGCATTGTCAAGACCTTCAGCATCCGTAAATGTTTCGTTGTCATCTTAGTTGTTTTATTAGCACGGTACTGCAGCCATGTCAAGCAAAGGTATCTTTTATTTTCTCACTTCTTGTAGGACTTTGTCGATGTTTGACTGGAGGTCTCCAAGCTTTTGCTGCAGGTCCTCAATCTCAGCAGTGATCCTGTCCTCATCTATGCCCTCCACCACTTTGCTGGCCTCGGCGCCTGTGGAGAAATGGTGCCATGAGTTGACATCTATGCAGTGCGAGTCAAAAGCAGTGTCCTAGGTGAATTTAGGCAACAGAAGAATGTGGTGCTTATGTTGACTCTCACCATTGGCCACGACTGGCGGTAGCCTGTCTTGATGGCCGCCCAAGTGTTGTTCTTGAGCAGGCTGAAAAACTGGGGCTCGTTGCTGTGGTAGTCTCTCCTGCGGTTCCTGCAACGCCGCCGCGGCTTGAGGCTTGTCTATGTGTTCATGGCTGTGGGCTGGCGCTATTTGCGCCGCCGGTGGCGCAGCGGCGACTGCCGCGGACGCTGGTGACTCATTCACGACTTTAGGCTCTCCACCCGCTATCTGTTGAGGTTGCGCTGCTTGAACAACAGGTGGGGTCATAGGTGATGACTGGCGCGCCACAGGCGATGCTGGCGCTACTGGGGGCGCACTTCCAACAGCAGCTGCGGCGGCAACCGGTGGAGGTACTGGTAACCCCCCAGCATGATCTTTATGAGTGAGAAAAAGTGTGACTGCTTCCGACATACATGTCCTAATACCAATTCGTATAAGTACAAGTGCGTGTATAAGAGAAAAATGATGCAATCTGTGAAAGCTGTCGGCGTAAGCTTCCGATTTAAAGCAGCATTCCGTATGTACTCATATAGTTTCTGTGCGTGCGTGTACCAAACACAGGTCACTTACACGCTGGCGCATGTGGCTGCAACTCATGCACAAGCGGATGCCCAGGGACACTTCCCACATGATTATAGGTCAATCTGTGCCCATATGTGATGCACATTTTTATGACGAAAAATCCACCAGTGTAGGCTGGATATAAGTAGCATGCATACTTTTGGTGCTTACGGGCGGCTTGTTGTGGTGGCTGCTGTTGTTCCAAGGCCAATCCGAGGCTCAATTTAAAAGTTAGAAGTATGCAAATCGACAACTTCATCCCGCCAACTGGACTTTTCGAGAATTATCACCCTCCCGCACTCAAGAGAACGATCAGTGCTTGATACGTAGGTGGAGTGAATGAAGAAGCAATGACGATCACTTAGCACTGATTCACGATTCAGGCTCAGCTTTCGCGCTCCTATTTCGGAAGCTTCACGACGAAATAACTTTACCTTCTTTCTGACGAGGCTTTTACTTTGCATCATCATGTTCATAGCAAGGTGCTTATTACCTAAATCTCACCATGGTCCTTGCAGTAACATGTATGTCACGTGTGCTCAGTCACTGGAAATAATGAAGACTAATCAATCAAGACGTTGCGTACGGTATAATTGCACGTAGATTTCAGCCCACAAATTTTCTCTGCAAACATAAAAACTTTTTGTGGCAATGAAGATATAAATGCACCGTCAACTCACAAATAAGAGCCTCTTCCAAATAAGAGCCGCTCTCTTTTAAGAGCCATGCCACAGCTATGCGCTGATGAAATAGGAGCTGCTCTCGAAAAAGAGCCGCAGCAGATTTTCATGCAGATCTGGTGATCCCAATGTTCTTGTAAGAAAAACCTCTGTCGCCCAAGCATGCCGTGGTCAATGATTTCAACAACAATGAACACCAGAAATAAAAAGAAAAGCTGATAGTAAAATGGTAGTGCAGTGCTTTAGAACATTGCATGACAGGCCACTGCTTCTATAAAAATAAGAGCCGCTCTCTTTTTGAGCCGCATTCAAACTTCTCAAAATTAATAAGAGCCGCGGCTCTTATTTGCGAGGTTACGGTATTGCGAGGTTAGAAACTCCCCTCTCCCGCCCCCTCTTGTCCTTGTCCGCCTTCCTCTTCTTCTCCCTCTTCTTCTCCCTCTTCTTCTTCCTCTTCTTCTTCCTCTTCTTCTTCCTCTTCTTCTTCTTCTTCCGCTTCTTCTTCTTCCTCTTCTTCTTCCTCTGGCAGTTCTTCATCAACCTCAGGGCATATGATGCAGAGCCCCCTGATGGTATTTGCGTTCACTTCCGCCTGGGACATGTCCAGATCTCTGATACAAAGCTCCTCTTGCTTCAACTGCAGGCGCCTGATCTCCCTGAAGCGCAACTTGCAGGCGCGCACGATATCGCCGGGCTGTTTACCCTTGGAGAAAATAAAATCTGTAGGTCTTAATTATCACAACCACCGAAAAAACCAGCCTCTTGAACTACCCTGTTTGAACCAGTCAATTTTCAATTGTCCCAGCAAGATCTTCAAAGTCATTTTTCCTCTCCTAGATATTGGACGCTATGTGGATTGTGCACTCGGGCCTGTTTTTTAGTTTAATTGGAGTCTATTACGACAAGATGGTGTTAAATAGAGGTTTGTTTAAAAGCTACTTTGGTAGTTCCGAAGGTGACTGTGTTTAAACGATCCCTATAGCCTCGTGTTTCCGAGATTTGGGGGCTAGAGGTCACGTGATATATCCTCAGTGAGCTACGAGGTCACTTACTTCGCACAGGTCTTTGTGAGGGACCTTAAATACAAACTCTTCTCCTCCAGACAAAACAAGATCTTTGTCACATCGAACATCAGTCGTTTCACCAGAGATGTCAGGTAAGGGCATAATGTAGGATGGGCGCCACATGTCCCTCTCACCGGGTGCTCTGCATGAATGCGTACGTATATATGTAATATGCATGAACATGGTTGAGTGTGCTCTCACGGGTCAAGTGGTAACTTATTCTACTATTACACCTTGATGAATGACATACGTGACCTGAGCTCACTTGCAGTCATTGAGTTCGTTATCGATGACAATATCATCTTGAGCGCGGACGCTGATGACTGAGACCACAAGAATCGCCAGAAACACTGAGTGGATCATCTTGCTCAGAGGTCTGCTTCAGGACTGAAGGCCTCATGCCAACCATCCCCTTTTATACTGTCTTAGCATGTGCCACATTTTTGCAGTTACAATGGAACACGCTTAATAGAGACACTTTGGGACTGCGAGTTTTATCTCTAATAAGCGTGTGTCTCTAATAAGCGTGTGTCTCTAATAAGCGTGTGTCTCTAATAAACGTGTGTCTCTAATAACCGTGTGTCTCTAATAACCGTGTGTCTCTAATAACCGTGTGTCTCTAACAACCATGTTAATGAAAAATATTGTCAAAAAGACGGAAAAAGCTGGAAAGTGGCAAAAGTCATATTTATTCATCAGCAATTACAGAGAAAAAGTGGTCTTGAGTACTGTGTGTGATGTTGTAACTGAGACTTTGCTGCAACTTTTGTTTGAAGGTGTGAAACAAGGAGAAGTCTTCAAATCCTCTTTGCACACAGTAACTTTGTGTATGAAAAGAAGTAAAGATGGAATAGATTTGTAATGAATTATGGGCAGTTTCTGTCTCTCTCCTTTATTCCTGTTGTGTCTCTAATAAGAGTAATAACTTATGTAGCAATTTTTTTGTATCTGGTGTTTTGTCTCTAATAAGCCAAAGCCTCCGATAAGTGTGTCTCTATTAAGCATGTTCCACTGTACTAAAAAGTCCATAAGAGGACCTTAAACCATGCATAAATGAATTCACAAGTGCTAAACTTCATGCATGCTAATTGGGACATTTTTCGGAGATTTCAAAGACTTCCGGGATTTTCATTAGCACAAGTGAATTTTTTCTGTGTAAAATCATACTGTGTAGATCTCACCACTCCGGCCCAGATTTAATTTAGCCATTGAGTGGAGAAATGACTTCTACCTCCAATAATTGATCCACAGCAAAATTTGATGCTTAAAGCAAATTTTGATGATGGACTCATGTTCCCTTTAGACTTTCTTCATGCGTTAGCAAGGATTTGAATTAAATCTTCTCATGTCGTCGATGCTCTTGAGCTGACTCCTCAATGTTGGAGCGACCTTACGAAGTAGACAAATTTATCTCTCACATGCGTTGTTTAATGTACAGTGGAACATGCTTAATAATGCACATTCGGGACGGAAAAATGCCGTACGATCAATCGCCGTGATTGTTCTCCAAAAGGTTTCAACGCAATGACGTTTTCAAACTTGCTTCTGGCTGTGTCTCTGCTGTTGGACCCAAACCTTGTTGATGACGCATTTTACACCTTGAGCAATGATGGTTGCAGAGCAGTAACTTGGAATCTCAAAAGTATTGATACTTGGCTACAGACTCTTCTGTGGCTTTAGGTATATTTACAAACAGGTACGAAAGTCAGATGAGTCAATCAGATGATCTGTTAACCAGAGATGTCAAGTCTCTGTCTTTTACATGCTGGCATCAGCTGTCTGGACACGAAGTTACAGAAGAAACTGAGAACAGACTCGGACAATGAGGTACTGTGGAACAAGTTTATAACGATCACATTGGGAGCAGAGAATTTGATCGTTACATCCGTGTGACCCCTCTAACCGTATTGCAGCAAAACAGGGGTAAAAAGGACTCAAAATCACAGAAATCTCAGAAGCACCAAACCACCCTTTCTGGCTTTGCCCCATGCTTTCTCGTCTGAAAGGCAAAATTTAAGTTTATAGCTCAATGACTAACATTCTATTGGTCATTGGAGACAGTGGATCATTTCCATTGGGCCTGACTCAACTTTTTGCCCATACTTGCACTTGCAGCTTTTAAACTCATCCAAGAGGGTGATCAAACCCACAATGTGAAACTAAAAGATTCTTAACCTAACCTAACCTAAGAATCCTGACTGGCAAATTTAATAAGTTAGCTCTTACCTAAACAAGGCCCTATTTTGACAGCAAAAGAATGAGCCTTCAAGGTCAGGTCTGAGCTCGTCTGCATCACTATTGTTGCGGAAACTCTACAATTTGTACTCAGTGATCACATCTAAATGAGTAAACATTTCTTGCTGTAAACGTAAGCTTTAACTTTGAGGTCATCACTAAAACAGTGACCAGACAATGGGTAAAACCATCGTGGTACATTGTTTTACGGATAAGTCCGGACAGACTTTGAAGAATCACATGGGAATTTGATAAGGTCCGACTAAATGTAAATGATTTTGAATTTTGCTGTATTTTTATATTTCCTGTGGCTGCATGGAGTTGTGTCTGAGGGAAAACTCTCAGAGCATAGAAATAGAGCCAGCTACAAAAACAAGACCTCAGGGAAGCACATTTCTGAAATCTTAGGCATGAATGAGTGTGATCGAGAAGCAACCACTTTTGCCATTCTTACGCGCAATGTGCAGATTGCATGACCATAGCTGCTCCAGTGCCACAATTTATGCTGTCAAAAGGACTGGAGAGTAAGTTTAGTCAATAGTGCATAATTTTCTGTCAAAAAAACTTCTCTGTAAACATAGTGAATCCTAAGAATGCCTGCAATGTTTTTAGATGCAAGGGGGTCCATTTTTGAATAATTGTTGGAACTATGGTTTAAGATCTCTTCATGACGGTCAAAAAATAGTCTTCCGATTATCAATCGTCTCAGTGAAAAATCAAAGTGGCAAATATTTAACGAACGTTTCAAAATTTAGTTGGGCCATCCAGTACTTTTTTGTTAGAAAGGTCCTTCCTGGAGTGTTAGCCACGACTTCTATTTTCTGCGCCTTCCTGTCACTTCAAGTGTTTTTCTGACAGGGTCACAGGCAGACCGCATCTGCACTGAGCTGTACTTAGAAGCTACAAACCTGATGGAGCCTTCAGGTCCCTTGGATGAATGACCTGGCTGTTAAGGAGCCATAGATTCTCCATCACTGCCTGAGACCAGGATCATTCACGACCAGCTACGAAGGTTTAATTATTGAGGATAGGCAGATTAGGCTTCCCAATCCCCCCTCTTTTAACCATGTGATTACTGCTTGTAATGGAAGCCAGAGGATGAGACCTGCTTCACATCCTCCGCTACAGCCGAAGAGCTGTCAATGCCTTGTTCAACTGTTGTGAGTCATCAAAGGTTATCCGGATTTTTTGGTAAAACGTAGGTAAGGAGATTCGCCACTCGCCTACTTTGTTTTCCCCATTCAAACTGAGTTACCAATCTCTCCAGTTCCCCCTGAAAGAAAGTGGGGCTTCGCGACAGTCTCCATCTGCCTCCAATCAGTCTCTTTGACGAGCTTTACTCTTTTCTACCTTCTCAACAGCAATAACTAGGACAACTTCTGGGCCTCGGCTGGAGAGAGCTCTGCTAGAAACACTTTGTTCAGACATTTTGAAATAGATCGGGATGCAACAACATTTGTGCTCGCTAAGTCGAAGTCAGCGTCTGAGAATACCTGTTGTAACAAAATATTTGAAGACAACGACGCGATTGCTGCCAAGTAACCACTATTTCTAATTAAAGACTCAACGGTCGATAGTAACTTAATTGTAAGAGCTTGACGCATCCTCTTCCTCTCATCACGGTGTAAGTTACGTCACCTTTGCAGTTTTTTCACGTGCGATCTACTAACCTATGCTGACTGAGGGTTTTTTTGTCTTAGCTGACGTCGTTGACACAAACTAGGGCAGCAGTAGATGAAGGATAGATGAACGGGGCGTCCAAGGATGAGCAATCGAGCTCTTCGTATTCACTTTTATGACAACCCCAAACTGTGACTTTGTGCATGATCCTTAAACAAATCCTCTCTTCACTTTATGACAGCCACAAGGCAGGTTCCAAGCACACAAGGCGCATATGAGAGCCCCACTTTCATGTATCGATGAGGAGAGGTTGAGTGGGTGACGAACAAGAAGTCGTGATCCAAGATTATGTTCCAAACGGGACCGTGAGTCTCCGTCGAGACAATTAGTTCGTGCCAGAGTGATTCACAAAGAAAAAAGATTCACAGCATGAGATTGCCATACAAGTGAATACGAAGAGTATGAGATGTTGAACGCCCCAAGTGTTTTAGCGGCTGTAACTGCAGTAGGACCGGTAGTAAGTACTAGGATCGGTTCCATGCGGACACAATTTTGTTCTCTGATCTGAAATTGATCTCGCTTTGCTTCCCCCCCCCCCCCCGCACTCGTTGTCCGTCCGGGAGTGCTGAGTCTCCTCGTTCATTCGCCGCCATCTCGTCTGACCGAGAAGACCCCGATCGGAGAGGAGTCGGAGCAAAAAAGCTTTTCCACTCATTACCGCAGGCGGAGTAGTTCGGGGTCCAGGACATTAAAAAGTGAGTGAAGAGTCGCTATACTATTAGCGAAGCCCAGAATCCTTCCGACGTTGTTAAGTCTACGTCGGACGTTGGCAGATCCCAAGGTTTTTCTTGAAATCTGATTACCTGAGAGCAATTAGCTGACCAAGTTGAGTCAAACAAGTGTGAAGATCACTCTTCTTTGCGGTACATTAGGTTACCCCTCTTTTTGCTGGCACAGGCTGCGTCACTTCAACGTGACTAGGCCTGACTGCCATGCAAGTAGCAACACATTAAGACGTGCTCGTGTCGCCCCGATGGTCAGCTGTGGAGGGTTTGGTCCTATCGTACTTCATGGAAAAAAAGCCATGGGGTACACGGTGTCCCGCGGACACCGACCATTTTAAAATGGGGGTTATGGTTATATCTCAACTCCTAATGGATCGATTTTGAACCCCTCGACTATTGGTTCTGGAGCCCCATCGAATCACATGTTTACAAGAATGAACGTCAGAGCAATGAAGAAGTAATAACACTTGTTGAGACTCAAGTAGATTGAATCCCAGGCAACGTTATGAAATCATTGGTATGCAACATGTGAAGGTGTGCAAAATTGTGCCTGAATGCAGATGGTGGCCATCTCCAACAACTCTAAAAACATTACAAAAGATGCGGAAAATGAGCTGTCAGAAATACAATGTCTAATACTCACACAAGCCCCATTGATTGAATGTTCAAATCGGTCCAGTAGGAGCTGAGATATAGCCAGTTTGTAATGGTCGATATCCGTGGGACATCGTGTAGGTTCAAATGTGCTTTTAGGAACTTTAAATTCAGAAAGGGCTCTAGTTACTGTAGAGCAAAGCATCTAAACCACAATGTGACCGCTTAATAGCGCACCTTTCCTTTACGCACAGGAGCAAGATTAGCAGGTACCATGATACCTGCAATTCAAGGGGGCTTACACAGTTGCCATCAGATGTTTTCGTTCGGAATGTGGAAAAGGCAAATTTAGAAATTCACGCTGCTTGTTAACAATGAATCGCTCCACTGACAATGCCACGTTAGTAGGGTCGGTGAAAATTTTGCAAATTTGCCAGTAAAAACGACAGAAAGTTTGCTGCTAAGTTTGCTTTTTTCTCAAGCAGCACTGAAACATTTGACGATAACTCTACGTGACCGATGTCGCATTGGGGGTATTTTTAAGATGGGCTGTTGGAAAGATGCATATCGAACAAAATATTGATCTACGAAACAATGAAACTGAGAATAATATAAAGAGTGATTTTAACATTCGTTGTATAAAGGCATAGCAAGCGTGTAAAACATCGAAGAATGTCCAGTACTTCTTAGTCTTCGCCAATATGGATTACCAGAGGAAGAAACCAAGCACTTTGCAGAACTTGGAGTCGACCTTTGTGCTTCATGTGATGCTTCTGTCCAATGACAACATTGCAGCTGCAACAATGTGCGATACTCCCAGTTGATAGACGTTCAGTTGGTCACGGCTCCATCCACTTGGTCATGCTATCAGTTTTTTTCCAGGATGAAAGAGCACGTTAGCAACCAAAAAATAATAGCGGTGGTTCCTCGCTTAACTGACTCTGCTCAGTTGTCTTCTTTCAGTAAGTTGGCCACGTCTTCCGGAAAACCAACACACATTGGCAAGTTTCGAAAGTACCGGTTATCAAGTCGGTTAGAGGAATTCCCCCAGTATCTGAATGGTACCAAAACAGAACTCGTTCACCTGATGTCGATATCGGTGTCAATTGACCGCTCAGCCCTACCTGGCTGCCGTCTCTTACAGTCCCTTGACCGCACCTTGATCTCGTCACCAGAGTCTGGAATCCTTGTCTGTACCCATGGTTGTGGCCAAAAGTGAGCTAGAAACTTTTCCAAGGAGTGGGAACCAGAACTGTTGAGAAGGTGTCATATCCGGGGGAATCCTGTAATATTTCGTTGACTTCAATCTTCTGTCAAGACATGCTGAGGAAGCAATGTAATCTTTATGGTGTCGTTGCCTCAGATCAGCTGGGCCGGACCACACACGCCTCCACTCAAATGGACGTTGGCGTCGAATCAGCTGATTTTTAAAAACGACACAGTCAGTAAAGAAGTGCACAGCAGCATTTCTCATGCCATTTAAAGGTCTAATTGCATTATGGAATATAAGCAGCACGCTATTTTGCCCCCTTGACGTATGACATACTGTGGACGTATGCTGGCGCTTTCGCACTCCCCACCTCGTTGGGTAGGTAGCATGGCAAAAATAGAAAGCTCTATGTATCTGTCTGTCCGTATGTCTGTGTCTCACACCACATGCTTTGCGCTCACCACGCGCAAAAACTGGGAGACCTAAAAATCGGCCCCGGAAATGCGGACAGACAGACTCACGAAAATACGATCCTCGAGCTGCATATATTAGATTTCTTCATTATCGGTGAGACTTGGGGGAAGGTGCAGAAGGGTAGGCTTATGCTCTACATTGTGTGCTGCACCGTGCTAGGTAGTACCTACGTATGTGCGTGCAGTATGAAGAATAAAAAAGTACACCCAGGGAGTGCCTGGTCAACAGGGCATGAGGAGGAGCATTCTAGCCCATTGAAGGGAATATTTTTTAATCTTTCATCCATACACTCCAGGAGGGGGGAGGGAAGAATCACAGTGGAGCAGCCACTGCAAACGTGAATATAGGATGAGGGTGAAACAAATGGAGTTCCAAGAACTTTTGCTGAATGAAGGACGGTTGCATAGGGATCATCACAGCATGCATGAGGTACTGCAGGATAAAACAATCATGACATAGATATGATCCAAACACTCTTGGCGTGTGCAGGCGCAAATCGACATGACAAGGTAGACAAACTTTTGCGTACGCTCCCATTCATAAAATTTCTCAGACTATATAAGGGTTCATCTTAGGTTACATTTAGGTCAGCGAAACTGAAACCACTCAGTCTGACAAATCTAAATTGCAACTTTATTCCTATTTCGCGTTATTCCTATTTTTTGCCGTTTTCACAGAGATGGCCAAGATGTTGTCCACTGTTCTCCTGGGGTCAATCCCCCTCCTGTTGTCGACCACGTCCTCAGAGGCGGCGTGCAGCTGCCTTAGGAAGGTCAACACGTACTGCTGCAACACTGCCTGGCAAGGAGTCTGGTAAGCCCATAAGAAAAAACTTGCAAAATAAGTGTTTTTTCCTGGACCAGTCCCATAGTTGACAACAGGTTGACGACAATGCTGCCCCCCCTCTTCCCCCGGCTGTATATTTTACATACACATACATGTGCGTACGCTAAAATGCAACATTAAAGGCGTCCCTCAAAAGAGGAGCCAAAGATCTTTGCAAGAGCTCAGCAAAGTCCCCTGTATGGACCTGCTGCAGTTTGAGATGTGAATGAAGCTTTCTAAAACTCTTTCGCAGGCTGCCTTGGTTAAGAATGAGCACACGGTTTTCTCCTTGAGAATCCTGATGGTGATAAACGTGTGAAAAGTCTGCTACTCTCTGCTTTGGGGCTGTTCAGAGATATTCTAGGGATGCGCCTTTTTGAATATGGGGGCTCGGGGTTCGACAAACCAGTTGACGTCGACTGAAGCCAGATCAACGGCACCCTGCACTGCACGAGCTGTCATGTATCTTTCTTTCAGTTGCGAGATTCCTCTGCAAAGACTAGGTTCGTACGCCAGGGTCAACGCTGCAGTCGGAGACATCAGGACGCTGAGAACAGTGAAGCGACTGCTGAGAGACTTCGACGACACGCTCGAGGTGTCGAGCAACAAGCACAGGTTGAGATACCTGAGGAGACAGAAGTCGTTTTCCAAGAAGAAGTGGTAGTCTGGGCTGAGGGCGTTAGGACTGTCAATCCCTCCTACACGTGATTACATGTATGCAGTATGAAAACAAGGATATTGTATAGTTATTTTTTAAAATGGTATGTGTAAACAGCGTTTGAATGAGCAAAGATCTAAAGCATGACTGTTCTTGTGCGTCGCAATCTAGCATAGCCCGCAATAAAGACTCTCTCCAGAACAAGGCGTTTATTTCCCATCAACTGTTCTTTACTGTACTGTACAGTACTTACAACATGCTAAAAGCAATGGTACACGTATGATGACATCTATCGATTTGCTCCTCCCGAGGGGTTGGGCAACATCCTCACGTTTCCTGGAGGGTAGGGCACATAACGTCTGTAAGGTACTCGAAAAGTACACTGTAATGCTATTTGGTACATCATCATACAATATTAAGATTATTAACTATTACGTACAAGAAATGTCGCCTCAGGCTCCCAGGTGAGTCCTGAGTCAATCGAACTACAAGCACACTTCTAGGAAGTCGGATTGAAAGCATGAACAGGTGAGACATTTCACGACCAGTGAAAAAGGCAAGCAGAGCACGGAAGAAAAAAAAAGAGTTACTGTCATGTTAACCCAGTCCAAAGCAAAGTGGTCAGAGGCAATATTGGGCTCTATGAGTCTTTTACTAGTTGCAGTCATGTTCGTTCTCACTAGACTAGCACAAGTGCGGGGTAGAAATAAGATGCTTTCCGGGCAAGGTCCAGAGGTCATTTTCTGCGATTAGGAACTTTTATTCTTCCCGGGGTAAAGTTGCTACTTGGTCAATGACAGATTGAAAACAATGACTTAACAGCAGCTGAGGGAAAGATCACAAAAATAGAAAAGTTTCTTTTGGCAGAAAAAGTCTGGAAGAAAGATACGGATATGTGTAACAATAGACATAGGGTCAGCTACAGTGGATCCTAACTCATTTTACAGCCATGATGAGAGCTTTCCCGCTAGTGTCTGGCGCAGAATTGCATGTAGGATGCGGCTTTACTGTACGACTAAGTAAGTCAAAAAGTCCCCTGTCTTTGTACCACCTCTTTCCACATCACCCCAGTTTTTTTTGACTCACAGTACATGCTTTTTTAAGGGTTATAACTACCTTCTTCTCTTTCCCACGTCCTTCCAAGGATGCGGACTAGAAAAAAGACTAAAAATGTAGAGATACTTTTCGCCGTCCTTCTAAGATTGCCTTGATGTCACACAAGGTTTGTTAAGCAATGTGCTTGTGTCTTGTTGACACAACCTATGGATTTAATGCTCTTAATGCCTACGTAAATGCCTTTGCCGTCAGGTCCTGCAATTGCCTGCTTTACACGCAGTGGCTACAGCATGTTTATATAAGTGCACCGACTCTTACAACGCTCTTGGCATTACTTAGCCCGTATACCTGTACATATGTACGTATATGAATAAATAGATTAATGTTTCAGGGGTTCACGATGTTGAAGGAGCTAGTGTTGTTTGTGAGGAATGACGCGCTCTTGAGCAGTCGGGCAGAAGATTCGGACATCTGGATCTCGCGCTCCTTCTGCAGCTTCGCCTTGTTTATCCTCGTGGCGCTGATCTCCGGGGTGAAGCCTTTGATCAGGCGCTGTGGGAGATACAAAATGACTCTCTCCAAAGACATGCGGCATCCAAAGTCGCAAGTGCTGTACCAAAACGGGTCACTCTTTTAAAATCAGTTTAAAATGACACATTAAGTCGTATTTTAAACGTGAACCTTCCTTAAAGTTAAGTATAAAGTCTCTATATTCTGCTCAACTTGACCCTGTAGCAGCAGAACACATTTTAGCAGCAATATGAGCAGTTGAAGCAGCTCACGTAAGTAGGATGCTCATTCCTGCACACCCTGTCCAGTATTCGGGGACATTTCGAACTGAAAATCCGAACTCGAGAGCTAAAGTCTCAAAACTAATCTAGAAATCTAACAAATATTAAAAAAATATGGTATAGCAGGACTTGTCAGTCTTTTTGTGAGGTGATACTGCAAAAACCTGTTCTGTCGGCAAAGTTTAAGGAACTCCTTGGCACTGTACCGGCGCCCTGGCCTCTGAGGCCTCGGTCTTTGTCATTTCCTCTGTTGACATCTTTTTTTCAAGTCTTTCAGACCTTTAACAGCTGTACGGATAGCTATAACTTATCATCGTGTTTACAAAGAAGTTGCACACAACTATAGCTGGTTGGCCAGATTTGTCAAGGAATACAGCTACAACGAGTCGGCAAGATTTCTATACATGTACAGCCATGGCAAATCAGCAAGTAGCTAACGGTTGAAAAAGTTGATTTTGACCTTGGTGTACAAAGTCTGAAGTCTTTCTTTGTCAAAAGAATCCATAATATTGTCACTTTCTCCGTGTAAATTTACAGCAATCTCCGGTTGACAATTCCGGAGGTATGAGCACTTAAACTACTTCTAATTAATAGTCCAGTACATGCGAGTAGAATATCTGTCTGCGCTCAAACAGCATTCCATAGTAACTGCAACCCCTAGCGTTCTAAGTTTTCTCTGTTCTCATGCCATTGGCCATATCAAAGGCATATTCATTTTGAAAATTTCCCCAAAAATAGAGATTTATCGGTCCGCCTCTTCTGCGGCCTTCATTCGGGTTTGACTGCAGGCCACAAAAATGTACTCTGATTGCGCAATCACGGCTTTCCAATAATCGAGCTTTTACTTCTAGCCCTGTTGTTCTTGCTACCCGAGCAACCTACACAACGTCATGATGCATGGCAAAAAGAACGCGTGGGTCTTAAAAAAATGCCAATGCTGTTACTCCTGACCTTTCTAAGATTAAAGTGACTGGCGCATAAAACGTCAGGGCCTTTAATTTGGCCTTCATACCCTGCCCATCGAAAAAACCACTAGTGCTAATATTATCTACGTATACGACCGACCTTACGTTATTTCAAAATCTAAGCTTCAATCTGTCGTACGACTTTCGTCCAGGACACTTTCTTGGACGTGCCCGACTTTCTTTAGGGTGACAAGGGGCTTCATCTTTGGGTCATCACTTTACTTGATGTCAACTCACTTCTTTGGCACTTCCCCTCTGCGTCACCATGTAGTACACCGCGTATCCCGGGATCCAGAGCATGGATGCCAGCGACATGGAGAAGCCCCATCCATGCGCCCAGAGAGGAAACTCTACTTTTTTGGCATACTTCACCGGTTTCCACATCACCAGGTAGAACACGAAGAGAACCTGAGAGGGAGGACTGTACTTAGTTCTCAACATGTCATGTTGCGTCACCCTGACGTGGTGCAAATGCCAAAGAAATCCTGGCGCATTCAAATTGTAACAAAGTGTGTAATAAAGCAAAACTTGTCAGTAGATTCGTCAACCCTAGTCTGTTTTTGTTCATCCAGAGACTTACCGCCATGACCAATGGGGCCACGACACCCCAGGTGATGGTCCAGTACATGCTGGGCCTATATCCAGTCATTTGCTCCACACACTCAGCGAAGCGCCGAGCACCGAAGATCCAGCCGATGGCAATGGTCTGGAAGAAGCAGGTCCAAAGGATGGTGATACCACTGGCGCTGTAGAAGTCCATCAACTGCAAGAGCACAATGATGCACGGCGTCAAGTACCAAGGGAAGTGCTCAGTTTCAAAAATCGAGAGGATGATGAAAGGGGTTTTTCTACGTAAAGGGAAGGGACGAGGGAATACAAAGAGGCTCATATAGAAGAGAAGGTGTTTTTTACCATCGCCTCGTACAATGTCGCACAACACAGGGAAGACCAAGAATAATTTCCTCTAACTGCGTAGATCCTCATTACTTAGGCTGTATAAGACCTAGAAATGTATGATTTAACTCTTCGAAAAAAGTTTCTTTTTTCATTTTTCTTAAACTCAGACAGTTGAATAAGTAAAAACGTGAGAATTGACATCATGAGGTGTTGAGAAAAGAATCAACTCTCAACTTTGTCAACAACTCAACTTTTCACAAATTTAAAAAAAAAAGAAAGAGAAAAAGAAGCCTGTGCAAAACCTATTGAATCTTCTCTTTCCTAAATCTCAGTTTCGTATTTTTAGCGGTCTTCCTAAGTAATGACCATCTACGTAGTTAGGGAATGTTACTTTTGGTCGACCCTGAATGTACTTTTTACCACTATGTACGTCCTTTTTTATCGTAGCATACTGGAACTTTGGAGGGGGGATGAATGGGCTGTGACATAATCCTTCGGTAATGATTTTTGGCCCCTCTGATCGCTCACACCACTCAAATCACCTGGAAGATATAAACTCCTCCCTCAGTGGTCATGGGCACTCCAAGAAGAAAGAGCAGCACGCAGACGAGAGTGGTGAAGGCGCGACGTCGAGGCCTCAGGTAGTCCGGGAACATGTCGACCAGACCGGTCACGAGACTCTCGACAATGCAGAACTCGCTGTCGATGCCGATCGTCTGAGAATGAAAGTAGTTTTTTTCATGAATTATGATTACAAGAAATCCACCCAGTTCACATAGTTTACGACGCATATTGCGTAGGATGAGTGAAAAATAGCTAAAATTCGTTCGGGGCTGTGAACAATAATTATGTTGCTAAATAGAGACGTCACTAGGGGAGATGAAGGCAACAGCAGACCCGGGGGTGACGTCTACGCACGTCGACATAATAGGGCAGAGCCTCCCCCAATCCCCCATGTTGGTCTTGGTGTTGTCGGATGTGCACTGGGATGTGGATGTGGACTTAATCTAATTCCCATGCACCCAATATGAACTTTCATAGTCAAAACACCAGAAGAAGGGGATGAATCCGTCCTCCTTTTTGGTATTTTTTGCTCCTCCGGGACGAGAAGAACGCGAGCTGAATAAAACACTTTGCTTGGCCACTGAGCAACATTTACATTTGCATCACTACTCGGACATAGAGGTGGGAAAGACGTGGATCAGTCTGCTGTGCCAACTCGTGTTTTAGTCCTACTTCGAGCAAAGTTTTTACCCAGGGGCATATGACAGCTCGCAAATACGTGTAGAGACCCTTCGTGGGTGAGCCTATTGTGCAGAAGCACCTGAAGATTGGCATGTGCTAGGTCCATCTACAGCCATGAGCAGCCATTAGTAGGACTGACTGACTGAGTCCGACGTTAGCTTTAGCTGATGGTCAGCCGTTTTAACGCCTAACTAATGCTAGTATTATTAGGCCGGGCAGACGAATTGCTTTCTTCGAGTGCAAAAAAAGCTGTCGACCCAGTTTCGCACAGACCGAATTTCTCCGGAGGAGACAAGAAGATTACAAAAGGCAAAAGTCATGGGCGGAAGAGAGGGGAAAAGGCCATCGTCTCAATACTCAAGATGGAGCAATGACGCAAAGCACACGCCCATTTTTGCTTTTGGGTCCCTGATTTGCTTTTCTGTTACTCATCCATGACAGTGAATGACAGGAACGCCGTGTCTGAGGATTGAGAGTGTGTCCGGGGCCCACGGGGTCGACCAAGACCAAACCTGGCTTGGACAGAGCGATGCAGGTCAACAGGACAGTCTCGTCCCCCCAGGACCTGGCTCATTCAGTCAAGCTCTGCTGCAGGCGGGTGGCAACCCCAAGAGCTGGCCCTCCGGGTCCTGCTCACCCTCAGCTAATAACGATTGGGTCGATAGGCTAGTTCCATTCATATTTGAGCAAAACATTTGGCCCCATTCTCTCATCATCTCCGTCATCGCCACGACCCCTGCGAACTTTTCTCGCTCGTTGTTTTTCTTTCTCTCTTCTTGGTGCTCAACTCCACAGATTCGCCCAGGTAGCAGCAGGAGAGCAGCTTTCATCTCAGTTCGAGGTATCGCGAGGAGGAAAAATTGCCGCTCACTTCTTCTCCCTCTCGGCCGTGGCTTGAGTCTGCAGCAACCCCAAGAGTTGCCCAAGTTCTTCTTGGAACAGGCGAGAATTGACAGAAGCCAACAGTGCATTTTGGACAGTCACAGGCTTTGTCGAGGCCGGTGACGTCACGACATGGAGGCCAAGATCTCCAACTGCAGAGCATCCTGAAAAATGGTGACCAACTGGGAACGTCGCAGCCAAACGTCGCAGTGGCTGGACACTCCAGAAGACCACCAGACTACATGCCATCATCCCTGTACCCACTGTATGTAGCTGGAGGCCTTTGAAAAGTGTCTCTCCTTGTCTTGACTGCGGTGTTTAGTCACTTGTCCACCGCTCGCGTATGCACACTTAAAGGGGAAACAGCGGATCTCAGCCTTTTCCCTCGTTGGAGAAGGCGACGAAGAAGAAGGAGGAGGGGAGTAAAGAGAGAAGGGGGTTAGTTCATTCTCAGGCAAAGAAGACGCGTTTGTCACAAGGGTGAGAGCGGTCTAAAAATATATACAGGGGGAAGAAGAAGATGGGGGAAAGATAAAGAAAGAGATACTTCCTTCCTGAGTTTCTTCACATCCTTTAGGTACAATTCTCTAATGAACTGATCTCTGACTGTAGTTCTGTCAGTCTGAAGACAATCGCAATCTTATAGGAACGTGTCAGGTGTGTGCCAGAAATCAGTGCAAAGTTTTGCATAAGACCTCGTCTCCTTCGTTTTTTGTATTCAATGAGCAAGATTTTCGCCACCGGACGATTTGGCAAGCGAAGTCTTGAAGAGCTTTCAGCCCAGGCGTCACTACAAGTCGGTCGCGTGCGCGCGTGGAAAGGCAGAGCGCACGCATCCCACATATGAGTGCGTGCATGCGTGAGCTTTTGGGTTTGGACGGATGAGACCTGCCCATTTTTCCTTCCCCTTCGGACTCTCCTTCACTGGCGTTAAAAGTGAGAGACGGAAATTCTTAGCAGCTCAAAAAGTCTACAACAGATTTACATCCAAGAGCGCATTTAGGAAGAAAGATTAAACTTTCAAGAAGTCGTGTTTACGATATCCTTGTCTTAAGTCCTCTCAAAGATTTTTTGCTCTGCTCATGTGCACCTTTCTGCGCAAATAAAAAAAAACCAAGAGTCAGAACAGAAGCGAGACTTGAAGAAAAACTTCTCCACGTCACAGAGCTGGAAAGTTAAATTTCGCTTGATTGGAGTCCGATGAGAGACTCAAAGCCCAAAATGTCTAGCGACATTGACGAGGAGGAGGACTACAGCAGCATAGACGAGCGAGACCCGAAGATGTCTCCACCGCAGCGAGAGCAACAACAGCAACAGCTCCTATTGCAGCAGCAACTTGTGCAACAGCAGCAGCAGCGTGTTAACGGGTCAGAACCGTCTTGCATGAGCAACCCGGCCTACGTCAACTTGAACGACAAGAGCAACAACAGCCACAAGCTCGTGCTGGATCTAAACGGAGGGGAAACCAGAAGCATGTCTCGGAGAGACAAAACCAGGCATGAACTACACGTGTTGCATAGGTTTTGTTGAAAAGTCCTCACATCTCCTTCGTCTTCTGAAGTTTTTCAAATGACATATCTCTTATCCTGTAATCCCCTCGTTCCCCCGACCAGCTCCTGTTATATTTTGCCACCAAACTATGGCTTTTTGTGACTTACCCTGTAAGTGGGGAGAAAACGAAATGGACAAACTTATAAATGCAAGCTTGTATCTTCAGGTACTCTTCTCAAGGTCGTTCTTATCGCAAGAGTCGTTCCAGAGAAAGAAACGGTGAACAGGCTCAGAAGGGCAATGGCGTTCCCTCCCCGCCCAACTTGTCCTCCCCCATCAACCCGGGCTCACTCAACTTCGTTGGTGTCGACCCGGACAGGATCAGAGAGAGGGAACGAGAGCTAGAAAAGATCCATAGACGAAGTCGGGAGCTGATGCTCAGCCCGAGAATTGTGGAGGCAAGGTAAAAAAGTCCCTCGTGCGTATACGATGGTTTTCTTTCTTTCGACGTGTGATACTTCAACTAAATGTTAGAGGTGCTTGGCTCGGGGCCATCAAGTCTCACTTTCAGGAAATGTTAGATGCATTTGTAATAAAAGGGGAAATTAGAACGAAGGAGGCACATTACGTGCTCTTTTTCGTATATATACACTGATCTATAACTTATCCTTGCTATAAGAGGGGACGAAACGTTGCTAAATTCCTACATAGTGATTCATGTCCATGTACTTATGCAGCATGTCAATGTGTTGTCTTTCAGGTCTCGTGAGAGCAGCTCAGACCGTATGTCCTCCTCCCGAGTTAGTAACACCCAGCAGGAAGGATGGAAACCAGTGCAGCAAAACCAGCCGCCGCCGCCGCCACCACCACCTCTACCGGCGCATCAGCACCATCCGCCGCCGCCAGCAGCACCACCACCACCGTTGCCTCCAAGGATTCATTCTCCGCCGGCCATGAACAACGGATTCAACAACAGGTAAAAGTACCCATCCTGAGACAGTTCACGATTCCACGCAATTTTCACCTCACAGGTACAAATGCTCCTCACCTGCTGTGAGTCACCCTGTGGGACAACATTTGCACCACCACCATCACCAACGTCTACAAAACAATCCTGCCTCACTCCGTAGACGAGTTCAATCTCCTAACAGAAGAGACTTTAAAGACTTTTCACAACAGCCAAGGGACTTTAGGTAAGCAAATCTCCATCCACTTACGTTATATTTTTATCTAAAGGTTGTGTGAGTCAAAATGTGTCTGCAACCCTTCTAGTTTTCTTCTGACACTGATTTCTGAGCCCCTGGCATGTGAATAAACGTTTTCGTCATTCCCACTGTATGAGTAGTATAGGCTATGATGATCTTCAGATCCCCCATGCGCATCCCACCTCGTGGGTCCTATTTCGACGAGGACGACGACTCAGGTGCTGACTCGTTGGACCAGCAGCTTCAGCAAGCCTGCTGCTCACGCCGGTTATACCCACACCAACAACAGAGCTTCCCTGTTGGCAGTCCAATGTCTTCTTCTTCGTCCATGGCCCTGGTGCCTTACGAGCAATCGGTGGGTTGCTGTTCAACTCCACGACACCATCACCTGGGGTGTCAGCATCACCCTTACCAAACAGATTGGTGCTGTCCCATGGGGTCTGAGACCATGTCAACTAGCACCGCTCTCCAGACGCTACCCGGAGTCGAAGAAAGACTGCTGCAACTCGAGGGAGACAAGGATTCACTGCACTTGCAGGTAGGTTTCATTGGAACCGGTGCCCACAGCAGTCAGTGGAGTCGGTTCAATATGAACGGGTGCGTAGATGTGCCTCACGGAAGAGTAACACGGCTTTTGGCAATTTTGGGAAATGCACCTGCAACATTTTTACCCATGTAGAACTTGATGTAAAATGGACCCATGGTCAAATTCTTTTCTGGTTGTGCACCCACTCACCCACCCACGAAAAGTGGCCATGGCCCAGCAAAGATAGCCCAAAGAACAGTGCTTCTGAAGCAATGGGTGCTCATTCAATGAGTCTCAATTTCAAATGCTTTCTACCAAATTGGACCTCGTGAACAAAAATCTACTAAAATAACTTTTATCAATGTTTAGTCGCAATTTGAACTTATAATTTTTGTTTCACAAGTCAGAATATCTTTCTGCCTCATTGACATGAACCAATAGTTTCTTTGCGTATTTTTCATATGTTCATGTGGTTGAAAATAAAAGCATGTTCGTTGTTTTCCAAAGTAGCCTAAAACCAAATCACCCCAAGCTCTTTTAATGGCTATCCTTGGGGAGACATATTCCATTGGGAGCGAAAGGTACACAGAATGAAAAGTGAGCAAAACTGTGAGGTCGCATCCACTTGGCAAATCTTCCTCTCCAGTGTCAACAAACACTTGCTATATAGAACGAAGCATGCGGAAATTATTGGCGGCACCACCATGAACCACTCTTGAAATGACTGTGGATCTCATGGGAAGCGATATCCACCCTCATTGGAGCAGTTGGGGACTCAACACCGTGTTGGTATAATGGCCTGTGTTTCGTTTGCTTACACATAGGAGGAAGGTTTGCCGAGTAGCCGCGACCTCACAGTCACTTTTCATTTGCTTTCTTTCTATTCCCCATTAAGCGAAAGTTCTGATTATTCAAAGTTGTCATCTAAGACACACTTAGGGGAGAGGGTACCGAAGGGGTTACTGAAGCTAACTAGATGCTTCACGTCTATTTCTGCTCAGGATAAGTTCTTTTTTGTGGAGAGACATGCCTCTCCTTCCTCTATGGAGACATTTTGACGAGCTGTTTCGGGAAAAAGCAACATTGTTGTGGAAACTCTTTAGTGGCCAAAAAATCCGGTTATCTTTACGCGTAGGCTTTCGCATGAGGAATTTGTCGTAACGCGTAATTTAATCCAACCCTTCATTTCCTCGACGTTTTAAATTTGCACGTTAATCCCCTTTTACTTGATGTCCTCTCTATGGAACTGACTCTATGGCTTTGAGCTTGCTTCCGCATTGCAAAGCTGCACCAGTCACACGCAGCTCGCCAATAAAGCCCAAAGTGGCTGTAACCTGCGCCATGAGTTCCAATTAAGCGAGAGTTCCAATTGTCAGCGGTTCACTCTACCAGGGGCGTTCGAGCACACATGAGCTTACTCTCTATATTAAGGTCTATGACTACCTCCATCTGTGAATTCTTTAAAAGTAGTTTTTAAAACTTTTCACAGCACTTCGATTTACTTTCCAGGAACCAATTTTTTGATGCAAGGCAAATCCAAAGCGCTTTAGCAGAGGTGTCTGGTGAAACCTCCCACTTTTCTGTTAGAGAGGTAGAGTGCATGAGGAATATGGAATCTTGATCCAGATCGTTAAAGCTCGCTATCAATACTGTCAAGCAGGAACAAGGAATCTCCATCTATGATTTGTGTGGGGAATTTAGCTTGTGCCACAGGGGTATGAGCACTATGAGCACATGTCCTAGGACTGCAAAAGTGGACAGGTCTTGAAGGATACCTCTCTTAATGTGTTTGTGATGTGCTTTGCGACAAGGGTTGCATTCCCCGACAGCTGTAGAGTCCAAAAGAGGGTGTAACGTGATCTTTATGAATGACGTTTTTCGTCAGACGTTGCACATTTAGGTTTACACAACAAGGCGACTAGCATTTAATTTTTTTAAAAATGGAAATTTAGAATAAGAGCTGCTAAATGGTCCGCTTTCGCAGAGTGCTACAGTGCCGTAAAGTGCTACTTTACCACCCGCTCTGACTACGTAGAAACTGCAAGAAAACTAAATATGCCACGGCAATATTCACGGAACCCCATCCTGTGTACATGGGTAGTGTCCACTACAGTACTTGATGAAGAGTTGAACACCCGCAGAGGCGTGGAGATCGTAAGTTTGTCAAAATCCATTGACAACCTGGTGTGACAGTCATACACTGCAGTCAGTGTGTGGCATATGCAAAAGTGATGTCCCACTTTAGTCCGCCCTATGCACTTCTCTTCCTGCTAGGAGACGCATTACTTTTACCGCCCGTGCTTACAAACACAAGGACAAAAACAATGCTGGGAGGCACGTAGGTAAATGACAAAAGAGCTCCGCATAATGGGAAATGTCCATGAATAAGAAACGACGTCCTGTAAAGTGACCGTCAGATCCAAAAGGACAGTCGATGCTTGTTCCAGACATGTCAAGGATGGAGAAACGCGATTACGTTACGTACGTACAGTAACGGATGTCTGCGTGGATGTCACGTCTTGCTTCAGTAGTCAGGCACAACGCTTGCCAAATCCGACGTAAGACGACATCTCTTATCACTACGGGTCCACAGTACGTACTAGTTGAAATGTGTAGATCGGGTTACAGTTTGCCCTTGTTGGGGTGTCCTCAGTCGCAGCGACGAGATATTCTATAGGTAGTACATGTACTACGGGCGTATGTAAACATGCAAATTTGTTTTATTTTCCTTGCTTAGGTGGCCCTCCTCTCTGATCAGCTGGAGCTGCAGACGGAAAAGCTATCAGACCTTGAAAAGATCCTGGACGACAAGAAGGAGACTCTTAAGAAAACTGAGGACCACCTCCAGCGGGAAATGCTTTCTAGATCCTCCCTGGAGACAAAAAAATTGGAGCTGCTCTCAGAGATCTCAAGCATGAAGCTGAAGCAGGCCAAGCTGGAGCGAGAGAATCTGGAACTGAGGAAAAGACTCCAGGAAGACGAAGAGGGTGCAAGGGAAGAGGAAAATGGTACCGTCCAGCGCCAACCTGTGAGCAGGGGAACGGTGGACCCGGCGGTAATGGCTTTGCCGCCCTCGGGAGCAAAGTCTGGCAACGCTCTCATTTGCACGCCGCGTTCGCACTCCTCCAGTGATCCACGGCATCGACGTAGCGGCGGATACCACAGCGGGGACGAACTGACTCTGCAGACTTTCGGGACCATGCCTAGAAGAGGTAGGAGCACCAGCAACAAGAGGCGCAGCAAGGAACTCAGGAGAGAACCTCTAGAGACGCACTTCAACGATGAGACTTCCTGGAGCAACACTTTGAACAACAATCACAGCGGATCTGCGCCCAGCCTAGTGCCCAATGACGGTTCGGTGGCTCTCAATACTTTGCCCAGAGCTGCTAGGCACCAGAGTGTGGAAAGAGTCCTGGTGACGCAGTACTCGATCCCTCCATCGGGGACATCCTCGCAGCAACACCCCATTGCTACGAAGCCGAAAGGACTGAAGAGGATCCTTGGACGCATGCGACGATCAAACTCTGGTACCATACACGAGGACAAGAAGAAAGGAGAAGAAGCTTTCGCTGTAGCAGCTAAACTTGCCGACGGATTGGCTCGAAATGCTGAACAACCTTTAAAAAGAGGAGGTTTCAGAGCGAGTGCGGGGTCGAGATTTGCTGCCTGGATGGGTCCTGTGGCTTCGTCTCCTCAAAGACAGTCACCTCCTTCCTATCCTGACCCTAATCTTCCATTTCACCAGTGGAAGATGGAGACCATCTGCGCATGGCTGGACAACCTCGGTTTGTACATGTACAACTCAGAGGTGCGAAAACACATCAAGACAGGCGAAAATCTCTTGGCCATGAGCAGTCACGATCTGGAGACCAAGCTTGGAATACGCAATGGTCTTCACCGAAAGAAGGTACTGCTGGCACTTCAAGTCAAGCAAGAGCCTGGTGTGCACTCAGATCTACCGGGCAGACTCGACCACCAGTGGGTTGTGCGATGGCTGGATGACGTGGGGCTGCCGCAGTACAAAGATGCCTTCCTTGAAGCACGGGTGGACGGGCGAGTGCTCAATCTCCTCACCACCGAGGATCTCTTCCAGCTAAGGGTGACCAACTTGCTGCATCATCTCTCCATCCGCCGCGGCATTCAGGTCCTCAGAGTGCATGACTTTGAGCCCGCGTGTCTGAGACGCCGCGCGTCTCCTGAGGAACGCGATCGTGACTCCCTCCCACCAGAGGTGGCCACGTGGACAAATCACCGCGTCATGGAGTGGCTGCGACACGTCGACCTGGCCGAGTACGCACCCAACCTGAGAGGTTCAGGAGTGCATGGCGGCTTGCTGGTGCACGAATCTCGCTTCTCTGCTGACCTCTTCGCCTCGTTGCTCTCCATCCCTCCGGCCAAGACTTTGCTGCGGAGACACCTGAGCTTGCACTTCAGGGACCTAGTGGGGCCGGACGTCATGAAAGAGAAGCGCAATGCTGAGGAAGAACCCGGTCATCAAGCTCTGACTCCCACAGCTAAAGTTAGACCTGGCAGTGGCACTTCACAAACCAGAATTGGACAGTTCTCCTTGAGGAGGAGACGTTTCAAGGCCGGAGATGAACTGGATTTTGAGGAGTTGGTTTGTCCACTGGAGCAACCAGAAGACAAGTAACAAACGACGGAGACAACTCGAATTTGAGGCACGAAGACGCTGACGTAGACTCATAAATGAATTGATTGATACCTACGACCTTGTCTCTCCAGTACCTTAAGCAGGAAATACAACATGTCTGTACAGCGCATGAAATGGCCAGTCAAAACAGTATTTCTTACCACCAACATGACGAAGAAGATGATCGCCCAAACCGGTCCTCCTGGTAGCTTGAGCACCACCTCCGGGTACGTGATGAACACCAGGCCAGGACCAGAGTCCACCACATCCTCGATTTTAGCACCCTGTAAAAAGTTACAATCCAAGATGAGGCATTTTTAAAATGAAAACCTTCGTAAAGGGGTCAAAACCAGAGCAATCACTTACATTCAAAGTTTCCAACAACCGTTATTTATTTAATAAGGCCCCGTTTTTGCTGCAAACAGTACTTGGCCACAGGCAAGAACAGGTGGGGGAATTCCATTACAGTTTTACCTGATTATGGGCCATGTGGCCCAGAATTGAGAAGGTGACGAATCCGGCAAACAAACATGTGCCAGTGTTGACGAAGCAGGTGATGAGGGCATCTCTGAAGTAGAAAAAGAGAGGAATCTGCATGGTTCGTATTTCAGCACAGTGTATGCTGCTTTTAAAGTCTTTGGATATAAGGATCCGCGTAGAAGGGCAGGATTCTCGGGAGCCTTAGCTCCCCACATCCCTTTTTTAGTAAAATCTGGCGATCGTAAGAACATGTATACTTTCTCGTCTTTATGAGCGTATGATCATGAGCAAATATTAGCCGGACCAATCCTGAATGAGGAATAAATAATATGGGTCATAATTGCGTCTGGAGAGGATACCACACTTCCTCTCTACTTCACACGGCCGATTTTATTGCTGAAGAGGTTGCCAGGTCTTAGAATTTTGAAAGTTATTTGGCGTCGAGAGAGGAAGGGAAAGGGTGTTAGTCTTATCCTCAAACCAGCTCAGTTAATAAATTTTCCCTTAACCTATAAAAAAAATTGCCCTATGAACATGTTTTTGTCGTTCACAAGTGATTTGGTTTCCCCTCTTAGTAACTAAGGGTTATAAGGAGGTGTCCACTGTAAGTAATAGGGTCTCTAACTTCATCCATGACTTAAAGGGGACGTAATTGATGTACTTTCCTCTGTACATTTCTTGTATGTACATACGTATCTTCTCTTATTACATTTTAATCGATCAGACCACCATTTTAAGCAATAACTTTTTCTGGCCTAGTGGTAAAGGACAAGCAAGTCTTTGTGATGTTCTCTGCATCATTTAGTCCCACGCTGATGTGTTGGAGGCCCCTCAGCACATCTAAATGAATGCCTGCTACGAATTGAGCAGACCTTGTGCGCATTTGTTCAGTGGGTTTGAATCTCGGTTGGAGGGTGGGCACATGTCTTTGTCCCAAAAGGCTTTCAGGTTGTTGTTTGGTATGGCTTTAATGTCCTTCTTCGGGTCCTTCAAAAAGTCCTCCGCCGGGATTTTTAAGAGGAAGGGGTCCGCACTGGACTATAGTTTCTGGACTGCACTAGTGATGTCAAACGTGCCCAAAACTTAACAACAAACATATAAATTTCCCTGAATGCGCTTGCGAGCTGTGCAAGTCGAGAGTCCTTGTGTTCCAGGCCTCGATCATCCACCGTTTCTATGTACACCAATGCATCTAACGTTATGTTTTCAGCAATCTGTCCAATTGGGTAGTCAATGCATGACCCGATATCTTTTTTTAAGGAACAAGGAGGTATTATTCTCAGCACAGACTAACATAGAAAGGTTTTAAACCTTGACTGGAGTCTGCAGTTAAAAGAAGTGGCAAGGTACCACATCAAGTGCAATTTACATTCATTACGAAGTAACATGTACATGTCAGTCTACGTAGTGCGTTGGCAGCGCGTAACAGGCCTATACATGTGTTGCATAGTTCCGACCGTGCTGGTTTCTCATACCTATGGAATTGACACCAGAATGACTGCCATACGCCAATTCCGTACCAATGTCTAACAACTTTAGGTGCGGATTGCAAACTGAACAACGCAAGCATACTCAAGCAAGATTATGTCTTACTTTACACAGTTGTGGTGGAACTTGTTGTACGATCCCAATGCCGGAAGCGCCCCGGTGCCGATGCTGTAGGCGAAGAAGATCTGGCTGACGCTGTCAATCCATGTCTCAGAATCTTTCAGCTTGCTCCAATTGGGAGTGATGTACCTGCAAGTAGGGATGCGGCGGGCTCAAAAAGTCGGATTTTGGGCTTTAGGAGCTCACAAAAAGCATTCCATCAACTTTTCCGGCTCGGACTCAGCTCGGTTCCATCCCTTCTTGGAGGGCGCCCATAGAAACCTTTTCTTCGTTCTCTCCCAGAGGATTTACGCATGCATCACAACTTGGCAGGCATTACAACGTAGCAGCCTTAATATATGTGTGACGCTTTAAGTTAGACTGAGTGGGAGGCAGACAAGGGAACTTTAGCAAGAACTAGAGAGAGGCTCTTATCCATCAAATTAGACAATCTGGACATCGTGTCATCTTCTACTTGCTTTCAAATTGAATGGTACGCGAGAGTAATGTCGTACACTACGCAATAAGTGTGTCCTAAGTCCTACTCCCAATATGCTTAATTGTTTCTTAAGTGCAAAATCGCCTTCAACGTGACCAAAGCAAAGAAAATTCATCAAAAACCGAAAAGTGTGGCTTATAGGTCCATCTGGTAAGCTCGTGGGGAAGCTTTAAGTTGTGCGATCCCGGTAAGAATCCTTAGCTAAGGGATCGCAACCACTTCTGACTCTATCTTCAGTCAGATTAGCCGCAGTTTGATACCGTCTCCAGCCGTTTGCGCTGTGCAATAGTCAAGTGGATGTGGACATCCATGTTTTTGACAGCTTCCTGATAAAATTGATGTTTGAACAGACTTCTTAAAAGACATATTTGAGCGCTCAGAACCAACTATTTAAAAGAAACTTCTTTGGGAATTTCTGCTCTGGTAACCCCTCTCTCTTAAAGTACCCACACAACTGTCAAGTAAAAAAGAAGCCTGGCACTCGAGATTTCGTCAGACCTGATCAGGTCAGGTTAAGTTAGGTTAGTTCACGTCAAATCTCCCATGAGGGAACAACAAAGCTAGTCTGAGAAAAAAGGTGAAAGTAGTAAACGGGAAAGAAAGGAGAGAAAGAGAGATTAGTTGATGTTTCACTAAAAAATGGCACACAATACCATGGATAAGTTTTCAGAGTTTTTAGAATTCCCTCCATAGCCCAGACATGACTGTTAAGCAGACTTTGTAAAATCGGGACAACTTCTGACGCGAAAGTTTGATCGGCGGGAGAAAGCTTATAAGCTGGAGATAATTCATAAAATCGTTATTCGGCGGAAGTGGAAAAGTTGCTCTATCGCATCATAAAGATTGATCTCGGAAAAGCTTCTCAAAAATCACATAAAGCGGTTAGCGGGCCGGTCAGATTTCGGTTTCGGACCGGACCGGGTCGTACGGGATTGGATCTCTATCGGACTGAGCCTATGGCTGGTCTAAATACACATAAGGCCCGGACTGGATCGGTTATGTTAGACCAGGCTCGCTCAACAAACAGGATTGCTGGATGGGTGTAACATATTGATATTTATTAGCGCTGTAGTGAGTCAGAAACAGTCAAATATGAATCGAGTCGGGTTTGACTCGAGTCAAACCTGATTCGACTCCAACCACTAACATTGACACCCTAAAGTTGACTAATGCTTGTTTAAGTGAAGAAAGCATTAGTCAAGTCAATGGGGCATTACATGGCACTCATTAAGCCACCGACAGCATCTTAATGCCCTCGGAGCCTGTCCTGTAGATCTGCATCGAGTGTCCAGCCGAGTCGAGACTATTTTTCTGCTCACCAACTTGCCACACTGCACTGCTCATGGGTGACAAATATGTTACTTCAGTCGTAACTCTAAGTTGCAATCAGCTATTTTAAAAGACATCAGTTACTTTTGACTAACCTTCTTTGTTCATGGCGGGAATTTCTCAGGCTTGAGAGGTTTTCATGCGAGCCGAGCCCTGGCCGCCATTGGAGGTCTCGGACAGTGAGTCGTGGTCAGCCGAGTCGAGGCTCGGTATGGCTCTACGGAAGAGCCTCCACTGCTGTTCTATTACGCCCAAGGTGTGCACTTGATCCAGAACTGTGAGAGGCTCAGTTGGCACTACTGGACTGTGACGGACTCAGTGCTCATAAAACTCAGGTCTTTCCACCTTGCAGAGCTACTGAGACGGTTTTGGATAGGAATCCCCCCTTGCAAAGGCGGCAGGGGGCAGACCTTATTTTTGCTATCCTCTGGCGCCTGTGGCCTTAATACATATGGATTGTTTTTCAACTCATTCGCTTTTTCTGTTCTCTAAGCGTCTGTCAGACAGATTCATGGGCGGGGACCTGTGATATTGATTTAAAACAGGGAGCTGATCTGAAATACTTTTCTTCGCATACACTATGCACATACAATTTTCTATCCTCGACGCGCTTATGCCGAGGACTCACCTCCATATTCCGTCGGAAGCTCCCGGTAGCGTGATGGACCTGAAGAAGAGAATGGTCATGACGAAGTAGGGGAAGAGCGCCGTGAACCAGATGATCTTTCCAGAAGAGTGGAGTCCTTTCCAGATGATGCCGTACACGATGACCCACCCCAGCAGGAGGGTGCCTAAGAGCTCCCACTGGAAGCCGCCAAGGTCCTCAATGCTGCCCGTGATCCGCAGCACGCGTTTGCTGCGGAGAAGAAGGTTCTCGTGTGCACACAGTGCATGTACATACTTGTGTTGAGTGACTGATAGAAAGCATAAGGTGGAAAACACTTAGCATGGCTCTGTACAAAAGGGTGGTGCTTGAACAACTAACCTGTGCTGGTCTGGATCAGCTCACCCAACTTGATGGGTAAGTTGGATTTATCACAACTGAACAGATTATGGATCACTGTACCGGACTGCATGCGACAGTCAAGTACTTTTTCTCTCTACTCAAGTTTAATTCTCATCAGCCCATTGCTATCGACTGAAAATCAGGTTTTATCCCATATCCGTCGTGTGCTGAAATCCGTCTCTAAGCACGAGCGCACTTCTCACCATGATGTAACCTCAGCGGGCGAAAGTCAGCGCTTGGGGCTTGAGGTAGGTTCACCCAGGGAAATAATCATAGAAAGTACGTATGCGGTTCATATTTTTTCACGTACTCGATGCCTGACGAAAATCAAGACGCCATAGTGCCCATCCACCTCATGCACCGAGTCCGTATACTCTACGTGAACACCAATCGCCATAAGGCTTTAATTCCATGCTTACTTCCAGTATTCATCCACGGGTGACTTCGTGTCGTTGATATTGGTTGGAAGAGTGCCGTTGACGTGCTCGGCATCGAAGCAGTCCTTCGTGTTCCAGAAGTTGCCTGAAAAGAGGCGTTATGCGTAAAATACACGATGTTTTTTTTTATAGGAACTTTGATTTGACAAGTCTGCTGCTGTTGAACATTCGATAATGGACTCACAATCACAATCAGTCATCAGTCAGTCACACGAGTCTATGATAGCTACACAAACAGGAAAAAATGAGCTCATCCACTGCAATCGTTTAGCTACTAAAAAAAATTTGTATAAAGTGATTTTTCCTTTAATGTCGCTCTTAGTGTTATGCCACTCTGCGGACCCATCTGAAGAAAACGAAATGTCTTCCGGCTTTATCACAAGTTTTCCCAAGTATTTAAGATATTTGTGCATACTTATCAGTTCATAAGGTGCTGAAACTTTGCGTAGTCTGCAGTCAGTGGGGGTACCGCAGAGTCAAAGTCATAGAATCACCCTCGAACATACTGTACATACCTACAGACATACACTACACTCAAAAATGACTAAATGTTGAAACTCATAGAGTTCTCGGAACTAAAGTGAACTCTAAAGAAGTATGTTCACTGCATTGTCACTATTCAAATACCACAAGTCCCCCAGGGCAAGTCTGGGATTGAGCCGAACGAAGCGATCAAGTAGAACAACGTCCAGGCGATGATGATGCAGTAGTAGATGTCCAAGAAAAATACGATCGTCATCGTGGCATAGCCGACGCCTACAAAGAAAACCATGCATGTACGTACCACGGAGTCTTCGATCGATTGAAAATCTTTGTAACTCCGGCCAGAAATAAGCTAGTCACTTGAAACCAATTGCGTTTGAAACCTGCATACCACATGTCTTTGCTTCTCATCTCAGCGGCAGGATTTGTAGCACTGAGAACCCAAATGAGATCCAGGAGCATAAGAAAACATTTTCTCTGCTGAATTTTGAAACATAAATGCATCCAGGTCTTCCGGGAAAAGAATTATTATCGTAAAAAGCTGGTGATATTCAGCTACTAAATACGATTAGTTTCAAGGCACAAGCTTACGCCTGATGGGGGATAAGAGTACGTTAGATCGTTCAAAGACTTTGGAGACACCCTGTGTATCAAACTTTCGGCGACACTAATGCACTTACCTCGTAAGATTGGTACAAACTTTCCAGTCATGGTTGCACCTCCAGTGCCCAGATACTGCCCAGCTGCCACTTCCTAAAAAGATATGTGTAACTCGAGCTTGCAAAAAGCACGTGCAAAAATCATTGATGCCACGCACCTGGAAGAATATTGGTATTCCACAGGCGAACATGGCAATGAAGTAGATGAGCAAGAATGTCCCACCACCGTTCTTGTAGCAGAGGTAGGGGAAGCGCCACACGTTCCCCAGGCCGACGCTCACCGAGATACAGGAGAAGAGGAAGTCCTGCCAAGATGCAGAGTAACATAATGAGGTGAACTAAGGAGATTTTACTAGACAATTTGCCGGTGGAAAACAACATTGCGACTCCCTCTTAGCTATGACATGTAAGCTTCCCTCTATGACATGTAAGCTTTAGAAAAGGGATCTTGACCAGCCCAAACTGCTGAAGTTAAGCGGATTCGTGAAGAACTTTTCCGACACCACAAATAGTCTTTCACGTCAAATTTCTTCTTTTCTTCACAGAGATTTCTTTGTTCATAATTCCGGTTGTTTGTGTGTGTGGCCGTATGTATGAGAGAGTTCAAAGAGTCTTAAGAGGAGGCTTGACGGCCAAGCTGGCCGTAAGTGCTACTTTACTACCCGCGAGGATTACGCCAAGGACCCAAGTCCGACCGTAAAAGCATTGATAGCATTGTTCTACTTGTGTTCCGTCGGCATCTAAGACTGACCAGCTTGTTTCCCCATCCCCCACGCTCGTCTCCGTCCTCCTCCTCAAAGATGACATCGGCAGTGACGTCGTTGATCTCAAGACCGGAAGGAGACGTCTCCACTATCCGGATGTCGCTCGGGTCCACCGACAGGGGTGTGTGGTGCATTGCAGAGGTAGCTGAGAACTGGAGGGAACGATTTCACGTCATTGTGGATACTGTATGGACAGATGCATCGATCAAAATTTGTGGCCTCACCTGTATTCCTTGATGTTCTTCTTCTTCCTCGTCGTTGTCCTTAAAAGGTCTGTGTCCAGCGCTCCCACTGCGGAGTCTGATAGCGCCTGCAGGGCGACCTTTGCGGACCATGCTGGTAGCGCCGCCTGAGTAGCTCCGCTGGGTTCGTCGAGTCATCTGAAACAAACTTGTGTCATTGCGGACCTGACAACTTACATTGATCCTGCTCACCCTAATAGTAATTCACGGTTTTCTATCTGTCAACATCAGCTTCCATGGCTCTGCGCCATCGACGCTTCGTTCTAATCATGTGTTGATGTGTGTATAATTCTTATGTGGATGTGCACTTTCTGAGCGTATTTTTGGGTGGTGATATGTATATTCAAATTTCCCGCAGAAACATGAAGAGAGAAACATGTAGATCCTGTAGAAAGACAGCCAGACCAGTAAATGGTGAAACGAGTCCACTCGCTTAAGGATGTTAGTAAGTCACCCTTGATTCTGCACCATCTATGTGGGTTTTTTACTACTACTCCCCCTTCTTATTCACCTCTCCACATTTCCAATATTCCTCAACTACCCATCACCAATCAGACCACTACTCACGTTGTCGCCACCGGACACTTTTTTATGCCTTACCCTGTGGAAGTACAGACATTGCCCTAAGCAATTTCAGTGGGAAGAAATTAAGTGCATACAGTATACTGCGCTGAAACGTTGTGGTGCTGAATGGGAGACTAAAATTGACCGGAGAGGCACTCATGCACAGCATCCAGGACATGAGCAGGTGATTGTTCATTTTGAGCTGGAGCACTGAAGCTGCAGCAACCTGCAGATTAGCCCAAGGGTGTTCCCCCTCCCCAATGTGGGGGACCTGAGTTGTGAGAGTCACCCAGAGAAGTTTCAGCACTTTTTGCCAAAAAAGAATGGCCAAATACGGTCAACAGCAACTCTTACTAGTGAGGGTTGATCAGCAGTTTACCAGTGAGCAGTTGATCAGATCAGAGGTTTTTTTCAGCAGTTTGAGTGCTGTAGCATCGCAATGGGCTATCGTAAAGTTGCTCACAGTGCCGCGTCTTGGCAAGCACTGTTTGAATAAGTAATTCCGTGCGGAGATTGCACTGAAAAACATTTTAATGCATCATGTGCACTCAATTTCTCTCGAGTGAACGTACTCTGGGCAAGGTCGGTATACCTGAAGTAATGTTCAGCCTTCGTCGACATTGTGGGACTTCCTCTAAAACCCCGATAGATCTGGATTGAGCACACGAGAAATTTGGCGCACAGCACACATCATATGAAAACAACAGAGAGAAAACCTTCTGAAGGATGCTCCTTCTTTCTCATTACTGCTCCCTGGCTTCCCTCCTACTCCTCCTCAGCATGGCCAGGTACCTCGGGCTATGGCAAGGTATAAATCTGCCAAAAAGTAGTGACATTCTCGCAACTTGACGCAATTTTGTCATATGGCCCGAAAGTTGGCAGGAGAGTTGAAGAAGCTCCATGTGCCTTGTCTGCAGCTGATTAGTTAGCATTTGTCACTTCGCGGGTGGATTTAGAGAAAAAAGCAGCTCGTCTTTGCACTTTAATCCAATGCTTTCCTCCTTCAACGGAGAGAGAGACCTCTTCCCGGTCAAGCAACCATTGCTCCATCGGATCACTAACACTTCTTGCATGCACCACGACAATCTCTTTAGTGGCATCACAACATTTCGAAGAGACTGTTTCCGCCATTGCTCGTTCGCCATCGTCCATTTTTGCCATGACCATTTTTGCCATTCCCCAAGGTCGACTACACGGGCCTAGGATTATCATGTAAGTGTCATACACTGGGAATCATAGTGGGCAGCAAAAAAGTTACTGGAACTTCGGAAGAAGGTTTTTCACTGGAAAAAGACTCCGTCATTCGGTAGGCTTTGCTGCATCTCTTGAACTAACGTCAATTTTAGTCATGATGACGAGACATGGCACGTTGATGCCCAAAAGAGGAGCTCAGGTACACACTCTCTCTCTACATAGATATACCACATCGGTTCATTACAAGTTCCAGCTTCCACTGGAAAATGCAGTCGTCTCTATTCAGATATTTATTTAGAAAGGGTGAGCAATTTTGGTATCAGCCTTCTGTTATCATTGTTTATGGTACTGTCTTGCTCCGCTTGTACGTATGTATTCACTTGGGAGTGCAAGAAGGTTGCAACCTCCCTCTCCCTCTGTTCTGCTAAGCTCAGCTGAGTAAAATGTCATGGTAAAAATCGTCATGGCGAAAAAATGCCATGGCGAACTGTCACATAGCGAATCATCAGGCGACCCCCTTCAACTGCCAAAGCGCATGTAGCATAGTTTCGGTCCCAAGAAAGTATGGAAATGAGGTTCTTGCTGACTACGCAATGACTGTAGTATAAAAGTCCAGCAGTACTGGATGGATTGGAGAATGGACATCTCCATCTTGCAGGGAGAGGAGGAAAACTGTACATCTAAAAAGTGCAAACGGTGCGTTCATCTCCTTTTTCTTTGTTAAGTGAATTGCACTGTACATACGAGCATACTTGGAATCAGGGTGGACCAAAAGTAACCCGATATGCATAGTGGCTTATTGGTCAGTCTAAGTAAAGCATACAAATACATGACGTGGAGAAGACAAAAGGGGTAGGAGAGAGCTGGAGTGAAAGCTCTTACAATCAGACTTTGAGTAACTCCTAGCCCATCCAAAAATTGCTCTTTTGATTTTAGGATGCAACATCATTGATACATTTGGTCCAACTCGCAAAATTCTTTTGGCAAATGAACATCGTGAAAAATCTCCTATTTCAAATGTGACAGGTTATGTTTCTGTGCGTCCGCCACGAGGTGAGCTAGTAGGCTTTATTTACCGTCCGTAGGTACATCGACAGACTGCGCGATATCCCGAATTTATCGATATTAGTCTGTGCTATGCAAATGTCGCAACTTTTGATGTTGAAACGATTTAATCGCACAGTCTTAGCACGTGGGTTAACTTTTAGTCCTTCATTGACATTGACAGCAGATTTGTCATTTCTGACCCAAATTGAAACATTCCAACCTGGCCAACGATGCCAACTGCCATGCCACCATAGCAACCAGTCTGTGTCAACATGGAATCACTTCAGGCCCGTCCTGAACCGTGCATGCCTCCGTGGCAAACGTTTCTGGGCCACGTGGTACGTTTTACTATCACATCTCGTGGCGCGCACTTCGAGGAAGTGAATATGAAATGGCGCATTGCAGCGAGCTCTGGAGAGAGAAGGCGAAGCTTGCCTATCCACCCACGCAGGCACCGCTCAAGCATGCAAGCAAGCACTCACTCACACATACGTGCGGCGTGCTTATTTTAAAAGAGAAAGTCGCTGTGTCAGTGCTACCTTTTCCCCTCCACGTTCGGCTGTATTAAATGCGTGCACACCTCCCCGATAGGTTAGCGCAGCCTGCCGGTGCCATACACAAACACACACACGTTATGTACATACTGTCCGTATAGTGTGTTTACCGTGCATTAACACAAGGTCCACTTCTGCAGCGTGCCTCACACACACACACAACACACACGCGCGCGCGCGCTCGCCAAGGATAGCTGTTGTACTTCTAGCACGTGACACACAGAGGGCAATAACTGAAAAATGCAAAATGCTTTCTGCTGGGATCACTAATTGACGAACTCTTTAATGGAGGTTTCGAGTCCATTTTGAAATCTTGTCAACGGCCTGGGGGAATCTTTAACAACGCTTCGTCCACAAGTTTGATTGGTGCAGGATTTTCCGCCATTGTCTTATGTCCCAAGAGGAGAATCCCTCAGAAAGTTCAGCACGAAATTGTGCGAAAATCCTTAAGCAGGTGGTGACATTTGTTCAGAAAGTCGACGTCGACCAATAGCGATTGTGAAAAGCACCCGGTCAATTCTGGGGACGACTCCTACAAGAAGTGCGCAATGGCGTTGGGTCCTTCTACGTAGTTGTATTGCATCATCAAGCCACTCGCTCGCTCTGGGCAGGCCAGGTCGACAGAGTAGGAGTGCTCGTGTGCACCGGGACGAGGACAATGTTCGTATTTCTTAGCATTGATGCAAAAGCCTCGGGTGGAGGGGGACGCCGATGCTTGGACAAATCCCTTACCTTAAATGTTGTGTGTGTGCCGACGGCCGGAAAAGGAAAAGACAAGGCTTTTTTGCGGTAATCGATGCGACGCAATTTCGATTCGTTCGTCCTCCTTCCTTTCACTGCTGCTCATAGAGAGAGATGGAGAGGACGGCGGCGACGACTACAACGGCGGCGGCGGCGACGGCGGCGACGCGGCGACGGCGGCAGCGACGAGGACGACGCCGATGGGAACTCCTCCACCAGAGAGCGAGAGCAAGTCCACCCACCCACCCACCCTCTCTTAAGGGCTAGTTTGGTCCAAGTGTGCGTGCGCCAGCGGCTCTCCCATGCACGTGCGTGCATGCTTCAGCTCTCGCCCTCCCCACCTTCCGCTCTCTCACTCGGTCTTGTGCATGCTGGTGAGACAAGAAGGCCTGTACCGAAAGAAAGCTTTCTCCGGAGGTTGAGAGTGCTATATGGACTGCACTGTGCGTATGTTGTAGCTCTGCACCTCATGTACTGTATGTTGCAGCCGCACCATGGCTTCAGGCGGCGGGGACACATCAAGCACTGCGTGGAGTCGAGACGACTTTAAAGCTACTCATACCTTTGCAGCAACCTGCCATGTTTTGTTTTTGTTTTGCTATGTACCAAAGTTGCAGACTGCTGCAACTGTCGCAGTCTCGTGACAGGAGCTTTATAGTAAACCTTCTTGGATGGGCAGATCCAGGCTGCTCACTCATAATACTTGGTCGGGCAATCCAATACAGTCCCGCGTCGTAGATACGTAAAGACTGTGCAAGTCCGAGCAAAAAGCTTCGGTAAGTATCAGTAAGTGGCAAGTTGAAATGTTGTCTCGAATACTGGAGAGATTCCAGGAAATTTGGTCCAATGTAACCGTCGATGAAGGGACTGAAGAAGACACCAGGCAAATACGAGTTCTTCTGCCCATGGGATGTCAAATACTGATACACCGACTGTGTTGCTGCAGTAGGTATGAAAGGACAGCTCTTTCTGTGACCATATCGAGCAGGGCCTCTGACTAAGTATGCACAACTATGGTACGTATCGCATGTCACGTAGTTGATGGCCACCTTCAAATTCTCTTGTCATGAGGCAAGCACCTTCTGCCTCTGTTGTGCAGAACATCTCATCTCACTTCCTGAAGGATCTTTAACTCGCGATTTTCGGAAGATTTACCCGCTTACTTACTCTCTGGAGGGAAATTTCCATGCACCATAGTTTCCTCTCCACAGGGACATATTGCGATTCAACGCTCTGAAGCTACGGATACTTCAGTCATAACCTCATTCATCGTCAGCGGTTTCTCCATCATTCATGAGAGTTTGAATTGTACGTGAATCATGACTTGCTCTCTGCACTGTATTCCCCAAATACAGGTGTCATGATTCCGAAAATTGTGCATTAAACTACAAATTAGCGATGCATAAGGTGTACTCATATGTATCCTCCTTGGGCTTGACTGCACAAGAGTCACTTTATATCCCAAGGACGTAGTGATGGATATAAAATGACTCTAGTGCAGTCAAGTCCAAGTCGGATACATATATAGTATTTCAATATGCATCGTTAATATATGGTTATTACCTTGCACTTATTGGCGCCATTCTCCGGCCAGGCTTTGCGTCAGATTCTTCTATAAATAGTGCTGTGGATAAAAAAACCAATGAAGTTGAAGGAGCCTTCGGAACCCGACATCAATTCCTTGACATGCAGAACAAGAGCGAGGAGGAAAGACAAAATAAATATGTGGTGGCTGCGACTGCTGCGACGCACGTACAGTACGTACACGAAGGCAGAAACATTCAGTTCACCCTCCAGGCTGTGACGCGTAGAGGAGTGTACAGTGCGTGTTTAGCATTCGCAATACTGAAATCAGATTTTAGGTTTCTTCCTATCGAATTTAGGTTTTGCAACTGTACGAGTTCCGTGTGGTCATGATAAATCGTAAAATCAGCGGAATCATGTCTTGGCGAAACCAGGAGGTGTCTCCAAGGAGGAGATAAACTTTTTTGAAGCTGCTGGCAGCCTGCACAAAGCTGCAGGATCTGAAAAAAGGCACTTTTCACGGCGCCTCCGACCAGCAGTGAAAGAAACACACTTTTTTTCCAGTCAGCGGAGCTTTGGCAACCGTGATTCGGACCAGGTTGGGTGATAACGTAACGGATTGTCTTTCTGTTTTATGTTGAAAGTGGCCCAGTTCGGGTATTCCTTCTTCAAGACACAAATATCGCTGAGAGTCTAAGTTTCTTTTTCAAGCTCTTCATGGCTTGATTTTTCTGCTTTCAGTGACCTGTTTGTGGACAAAAAGGACTGCAAAGGATATTAGGCAATTCTCGATTTTTGAAACTTGTGAACTTTTATTACGGTTCTTTTAAGCATTTATCCAGAACAATAAGTATCTTATTAAAAACCTCGTCCATATTGTCCCGTGCAGTGAGCGCAGTTTTCTGCTATTGCAAATTCACTGTGCTCCATTGAGCTTTATTTCTCTTGTTGGGGTCAGCAGCCCTCGGGGATATAAAGTCCCACTTCACACACTGAATAATGAACTGCGGCATGAAGTCATTCAGTAACCACATTTTTTTAAATTGCAACTTCAGATAATCCCATCTTTTTCTCTGAGTCCCTAGCCATTGCGTATGATTAAAAGTGCTGGACTGGAACTCATCCGTGAGACGGATCTGGAGTGACCTTTTGACTGGAGGCTTTTTGGTGATTCAGACACCATTTTTGTAGTTTCAGAAATAAATCAAATATATGTTCCTGTTAGGAATCAGTCACTTACGGCTAAAACCCTACTTCAAAAATCCCATCCAAACTTATGTTTTCTCTCACCCATCTAAGCTCTAAAAAGTGCCAAAGTCGTCTTCTTGTACAGTAGAGTTGTTTGACACATCTATCCGAGTCACCTAAAGTCAAACTTTCACCTACAAAGCCGAGACGAGTTTTAGTTGCGATCAGAGAATCCATAGTCGAGTTAAAGTCAAAATTACCAATAACAATTACGTAGCCCTTAGTTGGAGAACAAGCGACCGAAATCGCAGTTTCTTGTGTCAAAGAACTCATAGATTATATTCCAGGATACTTTCCGAGAGTGAGATTTATTGATCAGCATTCAGGGTCCTTGCTAGTTCAGCAGCCCGGGAACCAACGTTACCCGTGACTGTCTTGCTATATTCGCCATTCGCAGTTTCGGTCAGCTCAGCGGTAGCTTGTATGCATTTCCTCCAGCATCCACCATTTGAGCCTTCCATCGACTTCTGCAGGGTCAAGAACGTCATTTAGCAGTTGGTCCTCTTATTATTCGAAAGGCTCGCTTGAGGGCTGCCTTCGTCGCCCTTAAGCGAGTGAACTCCAGTTCAGAACACGTTCCGGCGGGAAATTTGAATATACGGTTCTCCACCCAAAAATATCCTCAGAAACCCATTGAAACTTGGTGTTCATGTACATACAAAGTAGGAGCACCTGAATGCATGAATAGAACACAGCATCAATGGGGCAGAGCTGTGGAAACTGGTGGTGACGGACGGAACACCCCGAAAAATATTGCTAGGAATTAGGTTTCTTAACACTTGGGGTAAAAATCTCAAGTCTTGCCTTGACAGTGGGTGACTCAGGGTCACGGATAAAAAATTAGCCAAGGGAAGATAGTATAGAGGGAAGACCCTCTGCCGGGCGCGCCTGTTGGTCAGGGCAACAGTGCACAAAGTGTGCCAAAGAAAGTGTGCCAAGGAGGGTGACAAAACTGCATCAAGATTTTTGACTGATTCAAAAGGATTGAGGGGGTTTTCTGAACTCCAAACTACATTTCTCATGATAAGCAGCAACTCTGCCGTTGGGACAAAAATACTAAACAAAACACCAGTGCAAGGCTCCCCTTTTGCATAATTTATCATCCAACGATCACTTCATTCGGAAGGATGCATTATATGTACTTGTACATATTGGCAACTGTGCTCTTTCGGCCAAATCTGCTGTGATCGTTTCTGGGGGAGGGTCTTCCCTCTACCCTTCTTTCGTTCTCTAATGATAAAAATGTCAAACTTCAAGATACTGCCATCATCACTTGCAATCACATCTCTTGAACGAAAGAACTCTGAAGAGCAAGCAAATGCCTCTAATCCTACTTGAGCCTCTGTCCAATACAGAAAATGCATCTCTAGCAATAATCGGCCAGCAATACCAAAGTGAGTCATTTGTTCTCAGACGGAGGAGTATGAATGATACTCTGTTACAACTGTTCAAATGTCACCTGTCCTGCACATCTTAGGAAGCCTCCTGGATCAGCTAAGTCACCAATTATCCATCGTAAAGGACTCCGCCTACAAATTTGCAGGCAGATGAACACGACCACGATCTCGGGAGCCGAGACCGAGAATGTACGTAACTGCATTTAGGTACGTTTCATCCGTCAGACAACCGCAGCTAGGAGTCCCCGCAAACCACGACAACGGCGGCGGCGGCAACTGCCACCAGGACCTACAATGGTCGTCCTAAAACATCACGCAACTGCTTCTTTTTCCGCTTGGTGTGCAGCCTCAGGCTGCTGAATATCTCGCCGAGAGATATATATTACATATTATGGAGACAGATATTAATAATGATAGCAATAATATCCTCTTTGGATTGTGTTCCAACTGTTGGCAACACAATAGGCCTCGCACTGAAGTACATTATATGCCCCCAACAGAACAAACAATCACTTTTTGGAAAGGTCAGCAATGAAATCTTCCAAGCGCCAGACTTGAACTGGCCCAAGGACGACGTTGGCACTGGCGAATTCTTTGTTCAGATCCCCGATAGTCTTTGCCTCGTCACTTGACCCCTCTGGCAGCATACATGCCCACAATGTCGACGAATTCAAAACTGTCAGAGTAACTGAGACCTGGATAAGCTCTGCGCCTCAGGATGGAGGAAATGATGGCCCTGCTAATCAGCAAGAGGAGCATGAAGACGTTCTTAACGCTACGTAATCCACAAGTTTTGACGGATTACACAGGCTCTTGTGGGTGGTCTCCAGTAGCTGCTGGCAGTCATTTTGGACAGAAGGAGCAATGGCGTCCATCAACGTGAAAGAATTGGTCCACGCAACCTTAACAGCCCCATCTAAAATTGAGGTGCCTCAATCCTTAAAGTCGCCTTAGGTGTAGAAGCCTGGAGGCTTCAACTCCGTCGACAAGTCACAAGTTGATGGTCATGAAGTTGAGATCCACCGCTAAGTGGAAATGAGCTTGCCATGCCCTGAAAGTGAGTGAGGTCTCTGACATGCTGGCCATGACATTCTGTCCATGAGCGTCGACTGCAGACAAGCTATGCTGACAGCCGACATGGCGGCTGGGCCGAGCAGCATGGCCTTCGGATCAGAGCCCAACTCATCCGTCACAGTTGAGACGTACTCAAGTGTCAACTCCAGTTGGTTCGCCATCTTGCGGGACTCAAAAGCTGCGAGGCCGAAATTCCACTGCCCATCAGTGAAGGAACGAACCTTTGTGTCTGAGTCGTGGGGCTCAAGCCTTCTTTGTTTTTTAGGGAGACAGAGAGGCTCGAACTTTTTTTTGAAAGCTCGAGTCTTCTTGAAAGGCTCGCAAGCTTTTTTTTTACTAGGACTATTTTAGATTTTGCTTTGTTGAAAAGTTTCAATCTGTTTATGTTATTTTTTCAACCCAAATCAGGCACAAGCCGGACCTCGACCAGTAAGCTGGTTTGGCATCAAGTGCTCATCCCAGATTGCGCATGCCACTGCCTCAATGGCAGTCTAAGGGAGGACGAAAGCAGTCTATGACACTCTTAAAGAGCCTCTTAGGCCACCTTCTCTTGGCCAGGAAAGGCCTCACGAGCCTCGAGTCCTACTTCGAAGAGCCGTTTACGTCACTACTGCTCAATGTTGGCAGTAGGAATGGGAGCGGGCCTGGCCCGAGCCCAAGGCCCGCATGCTCGAATCTATTTCGGCTTGCTCGCGCAACCTGCAGGAGGAACAGCTGGTTGAAAAGTTCGCCTTCCAGTTTGTGCGATGATGCTGTGACACTGCTAATCACATCTGGGACACTCCGAGAGGAGACTCATTGTCTTATGCATGCATCATGTTCACATGTTTTTTGTACCAAACGTAAGATTATCATTGGTCGCAGACTGCAGTCAGCACAAGTGAAAAGGGCAAACTTGCATTGCCTTTTCTTCCCTCTCTGTGCGAGCAACTCTTTTACAAGGTGGGTTAAATAAGGCTTAAAAAAGGATCCCTCTTTTGTCACAGCTAACTTCTAAGTATCTCTTGATTGCTTCTACTATTTTTCCAAGATAAGAAGTAGTTTCTACTGCCGGTGAAGTGATCTCCGAGAAGAGAAGTCGAATGTGGGATGAGTATGGTCTAATGTTATCAATCCAGTGTCACACTCTTACTCTCTCAAACATAATCAAATGCGCAAAAATATGGATTTGAACCCACAGACTGACTCGAGCGCGAGTTCGAAAAAATCGACCCGAGTCCATATTATTTAGACCTGTGCCACCCCTACTTAGAAGTCGGGCCAGTGAGATGTGTGACTGTCGCCTCACTGAGTGGGGCCGAGGAAGCTACAGACAGCTTCCTTGGAGTCGGGCGCTCAGAGGCCGAGGCCGTGGCCGCGGCCGTGCTGGCACTGCACAGAAAGGAAAGACGGAGACGATTCGACGTGTAGTGAGCAAGTGGCTTGTCGGCTTTCACTATCTCTGGTTCAACAGCCTCGCACTGTGATCACAGTAGTATAGTCTAAAATAATAGACACTGACTTAGACCTTATGTAGTTTCCGGACCAGAGAGTCGCAACTCCGCTTATACTGTAATTTACTGTGTAAATTGTTTTTTGTCATTATATTGTTGAATGAATTTGGCAACGCTGTCCTCGGGAAGTTTGTTGATGAAGTCGCTACAAGCTGCAACAACAAACAAGTCAAACCCATAGAAATAGGTAGAGCCAAGTAGGGACTGTTAATAGGCAATCAACGCTCCCTAGAGCCAAGACGTACCTTCTCTCTGAGCCAAGGACAGTGGAGAACTTGGACAGAGCTAAAAGGAGAGCAGCATGGCGCAGCAGCTGTAAGTCCAACAGGACGGAGAAGAAGGCTAAGTTCCTCCTCTCCTGCCTGAGCTGCTCGATAAGAAGTCGGTGGACTGACGTAAAGGATTCGAACTGGCAACAGATGACGCCTCCGACGTTGTTGGAGCTGTCATGGTAAGCTCACTCCAACAGTGAGCCTATTTTCTCGACTAATTCTTCATTCTCTGGTAGGCGGTGCTCAGCGTCCCACGGGCGACCACGCTGGTCTTTGGTACTATCTTCTCCGAGTTGGTTCCTCGAATTTCAGTCGCACGTTCGCTCCTGGACTCTTCCGGACTAATCTGCTACCTTGCTCTCGAGGATCCGGAGCTTAAATCGTTTGCCAGGTTACTCTTCCTCTTCATCATCCGCCTCTAACGGACGAGATTAGCACAGGCACAAGAAAGACCAACAGAAGCATGACTTCTTCAGCGATCTGGAAGTGTTGACGGTACTGCGCAACCCAGATGTGCGGCCGTGTCTACAGGAAGCTAGAAACAGTCACCTGATTCTACGTTGGAAGTGGCTCGGGGGGGGGGGAGTCCTGGCAGTGCCATGAGATCGATGAGGATTGTTTGCGGGCCTTTCTTTACCTCATGCCTGCCATGGAGGCAGTCATCTTGAACAAAGAGTATCTGGAAGATGCTTTACACAGCTTCAACAAGTCAGTATGTTTTGCTAGCTGACCATGCTGGATTTGTCCCTAGGTATAAGAATGTTCAAACACAATTCCAATATCCAGTGTCAACCTTGCTCTTTCAGTGGGACAGCTTCCAAGCGTGTTCTAAAATTCTTCCTCACTATCTAAGGTGCCTCAATCGGTACTCTCTTCACCTTCCTGACTGGCCAGTATGCAGGAGGACGCCCTACAATACTCCGACTGCAGAGGCACTAACAATGAGTGAGCCTCCGACTTCAGAATATGAAGACAGGAAAATTTTAAAATTTGCTGCTCTAATTCAACAAAATCGGCTACCTGCGAGACTTTGAGCAGGGGCACGGACACTTTTGCCCGGTTGTGTAACTCATACATCACGAGCCTCCTCCTTGCACTGGGCACTGGTGCCAGCAAACCTTATCTGTCGCCGTGGCCTCCACTACTGCCTCGGCCTCCAACCTGGCGTGACACTCCACTTTCAGGGTGCTACACATTGCCAGTGGGATCTTGGGTCCATTTCCATTCCCTTCAGGACATTTAAAGGTCATGCAAGGGCTGACCCTGATCTCATTGCTACCTTTGGCCGGGACACGTCCTCTCACATCGCCACATCTTCTTGACCCAATAGCCCCTCCCTCCCCCCTCTGTTGTTTATGTCACCCTTCGGTGTTTCCATCCAGTTCCTGATGTCCAGCGACGTGTGATCCTTGCACAGGAGCATCGAGTTTGACTTGGAGTCCAGCATCAGGAAGGCAGATTACAGATGAATGACCTGTACACGGGAAAAAAAGGTCTTGTTGTTGTCAGCGTCGGGGACTCAAACCTCTGTCGTTAACTTGGTGAATCACAGTTTTTGCAGGAAACGGCGGCCAAAGTGATCTTCCTGATCCCCTCCAGTTGACTGAACGACTCAAAGGCGTTGTCGTTCTCGTACCTGAATCGGTTGCACTCACGGGGGCGCCCGAGCTGCTCGCCGATCAAGCAGGCTAGGGCCGGCCAAGATGCTGGGGACGTCCAGCTCGGACATCGGATCCCACTGCAAAGATAATTGTCTCCACTCCAAGGTACGCATAAACAAGAGGGAAGAAAAAAAACCGGTTAATTTTTATCGGGGGATCCTTTCTAGTTGTCATTTCAATGAGGATCCAAGCTTACACCACGACCCCAGGCGGAATAAAAGAAAACTTTCTTGAAAACGCCGCGAGATTTTCCGCCGTGCTGCTCCAACGAACCAACTAAAAGACTGGGCATGAAGGAGAAAACTTGACGCTTAAGCAACTTCTCTTCCAGACAACTTCTTCCACCTGAAATTTTCGAGTGGATTGATCAGACAAGGCGACAGACCGGAAAAAAGAAAAGAAAGCAACGAGGAGTCACCGCACCCATAATTCTACAGTGACTCAAGCAGATATTGAGGCCAGCTCCTGTGCTGTGGAGTAAATGGAGCACGTACAACCTTTTTAGGTGCCCATCTTTCTCTCCGACTGCTCACAATCTATACTGTTTTTTCTCCACGAAAATCCCAGCCCCACGTGCATAACGTGGCTGGGTGCCTCAGCTTCAGTCTCCTGCATAGAGCTATAATTGTTGTACGACCCCAGTTGAATTCATTCGAGCCAGCTGGAATGAAGAAATTGTCAATTTTGGGGGTCCCCTCTTTCACCCTGCTGGATGAACTGCTAAAGTTCATCTGTGGCACTACACTGACGTAGTGCTGTAGTAAATAGAAACCGTCACAAGAGGGCGGGGTTAAATTGTTTTATCAGAAAACATTTGACTCCGGTCTACTTGGCATTAGGAAAAGAACCTAAGATGCCCTCAGTCGAATTCCAAAATCTTAATTATTTGACCGAGCCTGATGCACATGTACCTTCATAAGTGTGCTACACATTGTGTGTGTAAGACGAACGTTATTTGCATCACATGCTCGAGTAGTAAGAAGTGCTGGATGCTACACATTGTGGAAGTACTCCACAACCTCTGGAACTCCTTCAACAGCACTCGAGTTTTTGATGTGGCAGTCCCTCTTGAGCCGCCTTTGCTCCTAGCTGCCGGATTTATACCTTGTCTTTCTAAGTGCTAGCTACGTTGAAAGGGAGAAGGAAAGTCATTTTCCCTCGTCATATCGAGAGCTGTACTCAATATCTCACTAGGAAACCGGAGAGGCTGAATCGACAGGAGGCGGGAGCTCATATTTTGGGGAGGGAGGGGGTGAGGACTCCTCAATACAGAAGGTAACTTGACTTTTTCTAAACGTGCTCAGAAGTACATACATGCATATTGTTAAATGGAGTGCAGCAGCCCCTCTTGGAATGGTTGAAAGAAGAAGCGATAAAATATTACTGCATATGGGGCACAAGAGGTCCTGGCTCCTTAGGCATTTCATATAATCTGTATCTACTAGGAACAGTAGATCATTAAAACTTTCCGTGAGAATAGGTCGGAGAGAGAACGAGCGAGAGTGCTACTACTTAAGCTCAAAGTTCAAAATGGAATAGGCGGTGACGATCGAATCAAGATAGGTTCCAGAACTACGAAAGATGTTGCCGAAAGCGCTTGGAGACGGAAGTCAATTTCCGGGCTGCATCGTGTCCGACTCCCTGCTCCAGGTCCTTGAAGTCCTCGTTGCTGTCCGATTTTTCGCCGTATTTGCTCCTCCAGAATCCCCTTCGTCGGACACGGGGCGGAAGGCGGTGGTCGCGGCCGCGCTACATGTTCAAGGCGACCAAATCAAGACTTGCAGGGAGAGAACAATCAGAGGCATCCATGAGAGGAACGCCAGTGAAATATTGAACAGAGGTGCACAACAAACATACGAGAGACTTTCAAATGTCATCGTTACTCTTGCAAGCTCATAGGTTAGGTATACGGTAGTTACCAGAGAATGGCTTTCTCTTCTCTTCAAATAAGTCATTCGTGACATCTTGGTGAGAATTTCGTCCAATGAGGCCATTGGCTGAAAGGTCAGACCAGGCATCATTTCGTCAGTGCACAAAGACCTCAAAACATCAATATGACTATGATACACTTTTTTACAGTAAATGCACTGGTCCATCAGGGAAACTCTGTACTTATACCACGGCACTACCCGGTCTGAAACTAGTGGATTTTATTCTGTGCATCAAGGAGTTGGTGACAAAAATGTCATGACTGTGTTAATTTTAGTACATACTGTACCGCTGGTACAGCGGTTTACGATGCTATTACGATGGTAATAGTAAGCGGTAGACACCGCTTACTATTACCATCTGGAGGTTGAACAAAATTGTGAAATTGACCAATATATGACGAGAAAACGGGCAAATTAGGGCCAGGTTCACCATCAGGACTACAACAGGGCATCCTTCATGCTCATTCTTGTTTGGACATAATCTTTGAAAAAATATTTGTGGCGCGTGAAAATCAATGCTCTCCACATCTGCAAAGTTGGTAAAAGATGCACGGATGATTCATTCATTTCGCTCCTCCAAACAATCATTTCACTGCCAAAGAGTCAATTTCTGTGGGCAATAACTACAGGGCTCATCAAGATTGGTGCAAGTAATAAATTAGTCATGAGGTCACTAGTGACTAGATTTTAATTTGACCTTCCCAACACAAAAAGATTGTCTTGACCATTTGGCAAAATAAGAAATGGAGCAGATGAGTTATGCCAATCTGAAAGACATTGAGGTTTACTGTCATGATGGTTGAGCTCATAGTCAGAAGGCTGTGTATAGCAGGCAAAGTCTTACTTCCATCTGCAGTAGCACTCATGTTTGTGATTATTTCTTTTTTTTGCAGGCAATCTACAGTCCTGACCGTAAGTAATTGCGTCGGGCATGATGGCACCTCCTACAGTGTACTGAAACATGTTGAAGTAGAATTTTGATGTGGAACGTGTAGCTGTGATACTGGGACACAATGTTCAGTACACAGGTC
>JAAUXU010111848.1_pt1 | contig 67725 bp, 94 predicted proteins | sample 7278151 | NCBI WGS metagenome assembly JAAUXU01 (sample SAMN14350113, study PRJNA611818) | marine sediment metagenome | isolation source: surface marine sediment (1.8m) | place: French Polynesia: Moorea | collected 2018-08
CCACACTGTCTGCCAGAAGATGTTCCTGAACACCAAAAAGAACCTCCGAAAATGTGCAGATGAGGGGGTCATGGCTGCTGTTCACTAAATAGAAAATGTTCAAAAGAGTCCAAACAATCATTATCCATCCATGAAAAGTATTAAAAATTGCATAGTTTCATCAAAATTGTTTTTAACCAGTTGTGCGGATTTTTAGTGCTCACCCGTTAGGGTGGTAACGGAGCACCAGATGTCATATGAAGACATCTTTGGAGCTCTGATTTCTGGTCTCCCAATTTTCTCATTTTTTCTTTTTGAAAGGTACAGCTCCTCTGTGTGACTAGACTTTACTGTTTCTCATTTGTGACCATGACGTGTGTCTTGTATCCAAGATAATGAAAAATTAGACGGCAGTCAAACATAATTATCGTAGTCAAACAAAATACTCAGCAGGCTACACAACCGTTTAGGGGCAGCAACAGATGTACATTTTTTAAGGTCCATCTCATTTGATGCCCTTAAAGTTGGCCAATGCCTGGATAAAAAGAATTGAGGCATTGACTGAGACACGTTTGCCCTCGAATTCAAACTTTTATGCATGCCTTGAAGAGATATGGTGACCCCACGCCAGAGCCTGACCCACAGACACATTTCACAATAGACTGATTTTCCGACACATGCCTCCCTAACAAAAATCCACCAAAGGCTTGATATCTTCTGGAAAGCCTTGCCACTGCTCGAAGAAACATGTCCCAGGAATGTGCCACTTGCTTAGGACTTGATGTCTAGATTATTTCTCATCTTTAACGTGTAGACGGAGCTTTTGATATTGGTCAGATGAAATCATTTCTCATCGATATGGGCATTCATGCCATCAAACAGTATAGTTCCTTCGTGCTTTCTTCACAAAGGATAGGATAAAATTTGAGCGTTCCTTTTGGTTCTTATTTGTAAAAGCACTGCTATAGCATGGAATGAATCTTCTTTCCATCATGTTGAAGTCTGGATACTTCCCAAGTGACTCGACCTTTTTGGTGTTTCTGGATCATGAAAATCTGCTGTCTTCAAAGGAGCTTTGATTTCCTCTGGATCTCACGGTTTTCTTTCACTTTTACTCCACATCAGTCAAGGCTCCTGGCAACACTTTTCTATCTTGGGATGTGGAGAGCACCTCATCAGTGATCATTTGACAGATCGACATTGGCGTTATCTCCAGTTTCAGCCATTTTCATGAAATAGCTAAGGAAACCACTTCATCCATGATTTTCTCTCAACTTTGGAGCTCTGTTCTTTCATGAACATGTAGGTGACCACAGTCGTAGATATGGTTCATATTCCATTGGCTTTACTTACCTGTGATTGCTTCGGCCTAATAAGATGGAAAATGGGCGTCATTGTGCTTAAAGGACAATTATTATCAGACAAAGAGATATTCAATATTCAACGGACATTTGTTCTGTCTATAGGAGGCATGCGAGAATGGGTGTAAGAAAAGACGAAGAGGGGGTCGTACATTGTTCTGCAGAGTCGATAACAACCAGATGGACAGAAAGTTGGTGGTTATATCCCCTGAGGTGGCATATAATCCTCCTCGAGCTATGAAGTGTGTGCAGGTTCCATAGCTGTGGACATGTCCTTGTGTAGTTGCTGAGTGTATTATAAGCTGCAGTAGTTGTCCTGGGTGAAGGTGAAGGTGACCCGATCTTGAGTATTGAGTCTACTTACATGAGATGTAATTCATGTTTTTGCTGAACGGATCGCGACCGGACTTCTCCAGACAAGACAAGACAGTGTTTTTTCACTTGCGAAGGTACTTAGATAGTAAGCCTTCCTTTGAGGAGACCGATGTCTCTGGAGGAACTTCATGCTGGCCATGTTGCAAATCCTCTTCAAGGCAAAGTAGCCTGATTGAAGATCTTGGTCAGAGGTCAACGGTCCCTAAGGGTTGCGGGAGTGAGACCTTTACCTGCCCCCATCTCAAGTTCGGAACCAGCGAAAGTAGCCGTGAAGAAACTGTCCGGGCGTGATGCTCCTCTCGTCACAGCTGCTTCAACAATCAAGTGGTTCCTCCCCAAAGTCTTCCAGACCGCGTCCCACCTTTGCGGCCGCAGTCTCAGCTGCCTCCTCAGTCTCCGGAAGTCTCCTTTGACCCAGGGTCAAGAGGTCGCTGATCCGTTCGGCAAAGACTTGCCCAACGTCTGTTAAACCGTCTCTTTCCGTATTCCGCCGAGGCAAAGGATGAAGGCGAGAAGGTCAAAGTGGTCGTGGAAGAAGGCCTTAGTCAAGTTACGACTTCAGCGGACGACTACATCGGATCAGGCAGGTGACAGATAAACGCCTGATTCGTTCTGATGAGAAGTCAATCACGCAGGAGATGATGATGACCTTTGTTGCAACGACGAAGAACATGCTCAACTTGGAAAAGCTGCACAGCGCCCTCCTGTCAGTACAGCTGACCTCCGTTGGGGCAGAAAGGATGTTTTCAGCCTCCAGCCTCTTTGTGACCAAGCGTAGAATGAGGATGAGCGACAAGATGTTCGGTGACAACAAGGAAACATTGTAATACGAGTATCTAACAGAATGAAAAGTATTGTCAGGTTCCAAGACGTTTCTCATAGCAGAGATTGACTGCACACGTATATGAGCCACTTTTCTTCAGTCCGAATTATTCGAGACCTCTACTAAGGCCTTCTGACATGACTCCCTCCCTTCTTGGAACTCTGCATTCTCCGGACAGATCTGACAAGCTTCCTGGAGGTCCTTGAGGGCGTTAGCGAACCGGCCCATGCGATACTCAACGGTTCCACGATTGTAGAAGGCAGCCGCCAGTCTGGGATGAAGCACCAGAGCACGGTTAAAGTCGTCCAGTGCGCCGTTGAAATCAACCTGGCCAGGGAGGACAGGATCGTGAGCAAGCGAAGAGCGTCTGGTGCCTCACCCTCACCTGCATGTACCTGGCGTGCCCGCGGTCGTTGTACACTTCTGCCAAGACTCCAGCGTCTCCGTGACCTGCTTCAGCTACCTGATATTTGCCCAGCAAGGACGTGAGCTGCCGCTCGAGACTGCGGAAAGTATTGCTTGCGTGCAATGAAGGACTTTGCTGCTTCACCCAGGACAACGTTTCCAGCAGCTCATTTCTTTTCTCCTCCGCCGCCATGACGAAAGTCCCCAAATCCTGTTTGCGTCTTGTTCAAACACATGTGTAGTACGTTCAGCGCTGCATTAATGTAGATGTTTGTCACGTACGACGAAAGTTTTCTACATCTTATTCTCGGTCACCCGAAGATATGAGTTTCCAGAGTCCGAAACGAGACACTTTCCCTCCTGGTCTTTGTCGTTTCACACTCGGGTCACACGTTGGACTTTCAAAAGACTTTTTACTCAGTGCTGAAGAACGGGGCTACTTTTGTTTTGTTCCCTCAACAGCTGTTCCGGATCAGGGATGAAAGGTTTAGACATTGAATGCACTCTTTTGTCGTCCACCACCCTGTAACCACTGCACGCCCAGGCGAGGCGAGCCGGAGACAGAGGCGACAGCTGTTGGGCCCAGCGACGTTGGCAAGTGCGCATAGGAAAAATGATACTTAAAGCGCTGGAAACCTTGAAATCACTGATGGGCAGGATGCAGATTAGCGCAAGCTTTGCAGTCTGAGTCCTTTTCCACGCATAGTCAAGAATCAATGTTCCACTGATTCATGTTTGCACTATGCGAGGAAGCTGGTTTTCTCCACAATTTGCATGAAGCAAACCCCACTTTGCTGCTCTTTTGCTTTGCTATCGTAAGTGTCACTTCAGGCAACAGCTGACGAACAGGCTTTTCAAGATATTCCTGACACCCTCGATCGGCTGTCCTCTCGTTGTAGGCCGGCGGTCCAAGTGTTTGGCACCTTTGATCCCCTGGATTCACCCAACCTCGGTGCCGAAATCCGATGAAACGGTCAACTGGACTCGAGTGACCAAGCACTTGAGGATGCCAACATCTTGACAGTCGCCATTTCAGCTCCACAATTGGGAATGTCACAGAGTGGCAGATGGAGAGAAGGCCAGTTTTGTAGACGTGAAAATGGGCTCCGATCAGCTGATACATGAAGAAATGCACTTGGAAAGAGTGAGAACTCCTGATTCAGGTCAAGGACCTTCGTCGTGGAGTGCACGTAAAAATCGATGAAGATACTTCCCGCCTTTTTCTCGGAAAATGTTTATCACGGTCAAACGTCAAAGCTGTGAATGCCAAAGTTGATGATTTTGTTGCTGTGTAAGGGTTATGAGAAAAGTCATATCTCAAAATTATGATGTCTCTGAAAGTCATAATCTAAGTACTTTTTACCTACCAAGCGGTGTCGTAACTTCAAGGTTTGAAGGTATGCATGTTTTGAGAAAGCAGAGATTGACTCTTCTTCTTGAACTACGCTGTAGTAATGTACAGTAAGTTAGGTCAAAAATTAGGATTCCCTGCGGGTGTCCAAAATTTGTAACTGCATATCATATGTACACTTTGTAGTCAAATGAAAATGAAAAAAAGGAGTTTTATCCATGCCCAAATGCATTGAAAGTTGCATAATACTGTAAAATAAGTTGTAATTTTTTTTCTTCAGGACTGGCTGTAAAATATTTTTCTGACAAACTGGAGCAAGTCAGCATTTTGGGCAGTGATTTTCACCCAGTTTGGCAGCTTCTGACAGCCACTGGAGCTGACATCGACTTTCACAGCAAATTTACTACAGTAGCTCACTACATAAATTTCGAATCAAGTTGGGCATAGGTAAACACAAGTTTTTCTCAAAAGTATTCGACTACATCTTCATCTTTTGAGCCCATGCAACAAACGCCAGACCCTGTCACTGAATTTCCAAAATTGACCCCCTTTTGACCTAGCCTAATGTACAGGGTGGCATATCCAACTGGGCTCAAGTTGACGACAGAGCCAACACAACCTGGCAAAAACCGAAAGCTTGGTCAGTCTATAGCATAGTCTTAGTATACACAGACCCTGGGCCTGGCAGAGCCATGTGTTGGATCCCTGGCCAATGGCTGGGAGGCAGAATGCCTCCCAGGAAACCTGAGAGGAAATCCTTCCTCTCAGGTTGACAGCTTTGCAAGGATTAGTAGAGATTAACAATGGTCAGTTCCGAAAGATCTTGTTGCATCCGAATTTTACAACTCAGACTCGATCATCACTCCTCAAGTCGTCGTTCTGTCCCCCAACTACTGGTCATAGCTCTGCCAGGCTGAAGGTCTGGGTATATTACAGAGTCCGTGTCTGCACTATCAGGCTAGGTTAGTTTAGCTCCTCAACCAGCTTTTTGGCCGGATTCTTTTGTCGCCGGTCCATGTTTATCCACAGCAAGTGCAGGATAAGAAGGCCTAGTTCAGTCAGCGTAGCCAAATAACCGGTGACGAAAGTGTATGGAGTCGGTATCAAAAATGGCCAAATCACTCATTGAAATTTTCAATGTTGGCCAGACTCTAAATAAGAGGACCAGTCAAGAAGTGGATCAACATCAGATAAATCCAAAATTTCATGTTCAAGTCATTGAGGCCTTTAGTTCGACCAATAATGCGATTAAAGAAGTACGCAAAGCAATTGACAAAAGCATTTAAACTTGTGCTTCAAGAAGGAAAGGCATTCTTCACTTTCAGTGCTTCTCTCACAAATGGCAAAAACTTGTGACATCAAATCTCCAGGAATGAAGGCAAATACAGCTGAATCCGTTGCCCGGAGAACTGGTGGCAAAAGACCTGGAATTCCGGTCATTCCTCCGAGAACTTCTCGTCCACGACCATCAGTTGATCGCACGAGCTCATTGTGGACTTGTCATGACGAGATCTTATCTGTTCATGGCCAAGTCAAGCTGAAGAAGGTAGGAAAGAAAGCGCTGGGCAAGTTTTTCTCTGGCCTTGAAGAGTGAACGCCCAGTACGAGGAAATGCTGTCAGCTACGACTGAGTTGATGGATTCTTAGTAGAATATAATAGGTTCAATGTATCTCTTAAGTTCTGTCAGCCACTCTGACGGAGGCTTGTCAGGCGCAGCTTAAATACGAATATATTTCTATAGGTGCGTATCACTTAACAAGAGATAAGGTCCACATGCAGGTGGCAACGAAGTCTAGAATTTAAAGGTACTACGCATAGTAACTAAGGGGGTAAAAGAGCACATGTGATCAGAAAATATGTGGAGAGTGATGATGACACCTGCGCCGATTCAGACAACCTTGATGACGCGATCGGTGAGTCCGACGAGAAAGTCGAGCCTCTCCTGCGTGAGCGGAATGTAGACGGAGCCCTCCACAGACTCCTTCTTGCGCCTGTAGTAGTTGTTGTCCTTGTTCCTCCCGTCCTTGGGGATCACGAAGAAATTGCTCAGGGAGTTGGAGCCCTGGGTCGAGCTCTCGCGGATCAGGGAGCTCAGTTCTGCCGGATCTGTCAGACGTGTGTGGGAGAGAATCGACCGCAACAAAGCCTGAGGAATCTGCGTGAATACGTAAAAAAAAAGTAGAGAGAAAGCAGCACATATGAGATTTTGTACTATGGTCCATAGTCCATTTATTACGCAGGGTATAATGTACGTACTCCTCTTATTTTTTACCTGGCTGTAGAATCTATTGAGTAGTTGGTTGAAGGTGATCCGGTACTGCCTCCTCCAATCGACGTCGAGTGCCTCCTCGAGCGAGGTCGTCAGCACGTGGGCGTAATTCTGCAACAGCGGCACCTGGTACGCAGATCGGACCAGTGGCGTGGGAAGGTTCAGGAACGCCAGGGCCAGGTCGGACGCCTGAGCGCCGAAGTGCACGCGGTGGCACGTGGTCACGGCCGCGCAGGAGATGGCGGACTGCAAGTCGAGGTCAGGGGGTCAGGTACGCATGGACGATTTCGCTGCTGCTCGGGAGAATTCTCTATGCGAAAAAAGGTGGCGGAAAAAGCCAAAACGGGCGGAATTTGGTCTCCCTAACACCAACTTTACTTACACATCTCTGTATGCAAACAACGATGAAGTGTTGTGTTTGGGGGACCCCATTTCTTGCACCGATTGTCTAGCCTCAAATGACTGAGCCACTGAACCAACAGGTCTGATGTCATCAAGAACTACGTGGAGAAGGACTAAACTGTCTTCGAAGGGATTCAGCAGTGGGAGCCCCTGGCCTGCACCCACCTCGGGCCACACCCTGTCCTATCTTCCCATGCAGCACTTGATCATGGCATTCAAGTCCAAAATGTCGGTCCAATTTTGTCGGTGAAGTCCTGGCAATTTACTGGCAAACTTCAACTGCCAATTTTGCCTTATATAACCCCAAAAATGTGCAGGCTGGACCAACTTTTTCAATCGCTTTCGGCGAGTTACATTTGTTCATTTTAAAGACATTCCAGTTCAATGGAATGAACAGCTTTTGGGTCCCCTCTCTGCATTCAAAGTAGCATAAGAATATCAGGTCAGCATTTCAAATTAGACCTTCTCACTTACTTTCCAGATGCTAAACTGTGGCTAAATGGAACAGAGAATAAAGTGTGTTGAGCTTTGCCTTCCAAATGTGACCACCTTGATACGTACATAACTTATGTAGCCAAACTTTATTCCAAGAGATTGAGGTCAAAAAACTTGTTTTTGAAAACTGTCCGACTGCGTCTTCTCCATTTGGCGTCAGGTAACAAACCTGAGATGCACTCAGCAAAATTCAAGAGGTTTCATTGATTGACCTAACCTAGCATTGATTGTAAAACTGCGCATGAGAATGAATGACTGCGAATCTCATTTCATCGCACTGTGACCTCCAGAGGTCCTCAGGTCTGAACCACGTTTACCCCATTTAACCATGCCCAACCTCCCCTTGTCCATCAGGTGAGACTCAGAAGGCTCCAGACATCTATGACGATAGCACTGAACATGCAATGATGGACTCTGATGCGCAGTTGGGTGCTAAATAGGCCTGCTCGAGCAGATACACATTTTGATACAGAGCGTTCAAGAGTCTCCTGCCTGTTTTAATCGATTACAGCTCGGCGACCAGACAGAGTTGGGCAATAGTGAAGGCACCAAAATAACCGCACAAAAAGCTGGTTATTTGGGTGCAACTATTCTTGTCCTCAAGTTCTTGGTTGTCGAGCTGTGAGCGATTAAAACAGGCAGGAGACTCATGAATGCACTCCACAATTTCTGTTCTTTGTAACGATTATATAGAGAGTCAAAAAAATATGTTTTCACACTAAACATGTTTCACATGGTTTGCTGCTTTTTTTAAGCCCAAATCACGTACTATGACTGTTCTATGATTCAGCATGATCGCAATTATTAGAAGTAGTCACCATTTTCTGATGACAACAAAAGTTACTGCCGATATGAACCTGTCGTGTCACAATTTTTGGAATGACCGACAGCATTCATAGTCACAGAACATTTTGGGGTCGCTATGGACTTTGTCAAGTCCAACTTCAGCAGCACCAAAGTTCTCAACCTTCCACGCCCGCTACTGATTATAACTTCAAAATGAAAGTTTAATACATTCTCTGCGATCAGATGTGAATGAAAATATCAATAATTCACTGAATACTATGACTCTCGTGGCGACTGACTAATCGTGCCTTGCCTGCCCACCCTTGGCAGCCTTAGGCTGACTGACATGCATATTTGACGTAGTCACAATTATTGGACATACACACCGAGCCTTTTCTATAGGCAAGTGGTCGAAACTTTAATGTTTAGCAAGTACAGTGAGTTGAGCATCCATGTTACGTGTCTCAATCGAGGCAAGTGCTGATCACCTTGGCTGTCCTTTCAAAGTTTCGTTGTCGTTGAGTGCACAAAATTGTGTTCACGCAATGATGACTGAGCCATCTTTGATAATCTAACAGAGCTGATCTGCATTATCGGGCATGAGACACTTATGGGTGAGTCTGAACAAACAAGCATCGTTCAGAATTATGCTTCAGATCCCTCAAGAACTTTTGTTCGCAGTTGCATTTACCTCACAATCAAGAGATTAGAGGGTTCGTTTGTTTTTCAGGGGTTCCCTCACGAGCCAAGTCATGCAGGTGACACAGAACTGACCATGAGAGGTCCTTCACAGTCATTGCATGCAGATCAACAGACCAGGACTCTGGCCCCAAGGACTCAAAGTCCACAGGAATGAGTCCTTAGACATCCAGGTGGCTGTGATGGGCCCTTTGGAACGAGTCTGGTGAGTGCTGGACACTCATGCTGCACAAACTCTTTGTGCCGCTCCCAGCAGCATCAACAGTTCTAATCAATCCCTGGAGCAGAGTTACGACAGGTCAAGCAATTGTGTCTGACAACTGCCTGCCAAACTTTCCCCAATCTGCTGAGTCTCATCACCAGTCATCCTGGCACTCCAGAATGTCAGTTCTGCAGCTCCAGTCAACCATCCCTGATAAAGTGAACGTTTGCCCGGCAACCGACCAACTCAATAGATCAGAGTTCTACTGTACGTCTGAAGTGACGTCAGAGCGATCGGTTATTCTGAGCCAATTTACCTGGTGGTCTAATTAAGCAGGCTCCACTGTATTTGGACTAAGTAACTTAACGGTCACACAACGTTACATTGCCAGAGAAGCGCATGAAGCGCGTTAGGAGAATCACTTGTGCACATATTTCTCCTCTCGCTATAGTGATGTCGTTTGTTAGGTTTTCCCTTTGTTGAACTTTCTCCATCGCTGATATGTTTATTGATCGAGCGTCGTCTGTCGACATGAACACTGTCAGGACTTAGAGAATCCGCTTGGCAACATCACGGAAATCATGCACCAAGCGTGACTTCGGATCAGGTGTTGGGTCTGACGCAAATTCTCCACCTCAGCCGGGATCTGTTGTAATCATGATTGTGATCTATCATATAAGCTCTAAAGAGCAAAGCTTCCCACTTCTAGTGGCTTAGATGAGGAGGACAAGTGCGCAGGGATAAAAGCTTCAGGAAAAAAGGAAGCTTAGGGAATTTCATGTGATTTTCCCCAAAAGAGGCATTTTTTTTGTCCAAAACGACTTTTCAGATGAAAATCCTAGTCCTGGGATTAGTTTGAAGATCCTCGTAAGATCCTCGGAGTACATTTTGCACAAACCTGAGTAGCTTAGTACGTGTAGCCAAAGCTTTTGGTAAGAACAGGCATGGAAGTGCTCACTTTTTCCGTCCAAAAAAGGGTTCCTCTCTATAAAAATAACCTCCCTATAAGCCTGAAACTGTCCAATCCCATATTTTTCCCCACGTAAAACAGGTCTCTCACTACCCATGAGAATACCCTCCCTGTAGGAATCAAATCCTTCGGTTCAAGGTTTATTCTTATAGAGTTTCGGCTGTACTGTCAAAGGCAGCAGCCAAGGGTACCATGGATCTATGAGGTGGAGCAAATGGTAGGTACGAAGGTACATCACCATTTGTGGGGTACTTTGGAACTCCATCTTCCCGTCTTTTACTGGAGAAAAACAGCAACATACATAGCAAGTAGCTCTTTATCATAGTTTTGGACCTCCGGGGATATCAAGGGTTCAAAGCACATCACCATTTCAGTAATGGAGAAGTGGAGGGAAAAGTCCAAATCCGACTGTGGACATGTAGATGCGTCCCCACAAAGGGTCGGAAGCACAAAGGCGGCCAAATCTAGGGTCCGACCGACTTCCACGGTCCAGTGGAAGCAGGTCCGACCTCATCAAGAACACAATGTGGAGGAGGATCTCAATGACATTGATCAGGAGAATGGCAGCTCTGGCCCCTAAGCATTTGTGGCATGGACGCAGTTGAGGTTGGTAATCTTGAGGCTGTCTGACTGATTCTAGCGCATAATGTTTGGGAATCTGTTGCTCCATGCATACTTCAGTTGGTTCCTGTGCCAATCGTCTCTTTTGGCTAGCATTTTGGCTAGGATAACATTCAAAAGTCGACGGAACTCCCAAAAGATTTTGGCCAACACTGTATGCTCGCTAACACGCAAAACGTCTCCCCCACGACTCACCGAGTCCTCATTCTCCTTGCTCTCCCAGTCTTCTTGGCTGCAGGACGCTTTCTTGGCCTTCTTGGCCTTGCTGTCGTACTGCATGAGCACCTCTTGAGGCATCACCTGGCCCAGGCACAGCCCAACCATCGGCTCCTCCCCACTCCAGCGGCCGAAGCCGCCGCTGGCGTCCACAAGCAAGTCGGTGGCGCGCGCCTTCAGCGCCGCCAGGAGGCGCAGACGCCGGTTGAAGTCGACGTTGCCGTCACTGCCGTCGCCCGTGCGATTCAGGACCCGCTGCTGCCACTTGAGTAACAGCTCGTAGGTGGCCAACAGTGAGTGGACTTCCTGAGCGTCATCTGGAGGGTAGAAAGGGATCAATCAGTGGTGCTTTAACACAGGGTTTTTTTGCCCTCACAAAACTATACTGGGAGAATGTCACATGTACAGGGTGTTCCTCTAGAAATGATCACGGTGTGTTTTTACTCTGGCACATTGGCCGCTCTTTTCTGAATGACCCACTTAAAAACATTAAAAGTATTCCCCAAAGAGACTCTGTCCCAATCCATTGTGGAGCAGATTAAGTGATTTTTCTCACTGAATAAATGCCAACCCTGGTTTATCGAAATATGATATGTTCTTCATAATGACGTTGCTCTTGACTTTAGGTCTCGGGTTGCTGCACATGGTGAAGGACACCACAAAAAGCCAACTTTCCTCAGCTGAGCTCGTGAAAGTAGTTGAGGGATTTTTTGCCCAAAGTCCGATCAAGAAGTATGATTGGAAAAGCGTCCAAAGAAATTGAAGAACATGCAAAGTTACTCTTCAAGATTTAAGGACCTCGCTCTCAATGGCAAAAAGTTGTGACACAAATTCCCGAAGGTGATTTTGTGCCTCCGGGAAGAGGCCTCCGCAAGACAAAGTCAGCCCAATTCAGTGCACAAAGAAACCACATAGAACTCTTGTCATTTCTAATAGAACACCCTGTACTAAAGGACGGACTGAGTTGTGCAACTGCCTTTGAAGAGTCAACACTGTTCAGCACGTCATTCCACCCGGAACAACGGACTTTGGATAATTCAAGGTCCAGCATCACGGCCGGAACCCCCACAACAAGTCTTCTTTCTCGCTTGACAATCTCAATCTGGATCTTGAGGCACCAAACCTGGATTACCAAGATACCAAATTCACTTTTGGTTGGTCTCAAGGTTTGGAAGCTTTATTTTTCGCCTAAATTATCTTGTCTTTTGACTGACATCGCTACAATTGTTGATGCTCAAATGTTGCTCTGAAGCTGTCAACGAAACTGGTTTTTCAATGCCCTCAGCAATGCTTCAACGGTGTGACAACCCAAAGTCAGGGTCAAGAATATTGCGATCAACTGCATTTCTTCCCCAAATATCTATTTTGTTCCTAAGAAACATTGCACTTGGCTGTATTCGTTGCCCACTAGACACTGACACATGTCAGCCGTGCACTGTCGGAAAGTTAAGCTACGGAAACTTCGCCCAGTCAGTGTAGGAGGGACAAATCCTCAACTTGTCCCGTACTATGACAAACACGTAGAGAGTACGAGCTTAAAGAGAAATATACCCCATGGGTGCTGTGCTTTGAAGAGGAATGGGTAAGTCTCCCTGACTGATCCCCCCCTTGCCGTCCGGTGGGCCAAAGACCACGCCATTCCCGCGGCGTGGAACTGCGCCAGCGTGCCCAGGAACGCCTTGAACTGCCCCATGGAGAGCCCGCCACGCACGTTGGCGCGGGGCAGAGGGCGGCAGCGCTTGCCACAGGTCAGGTCCTCCAAGACGAGGTGGCACCTGCAAACACGGACAGCACAGGTAGAGAGGTGGCCGTCACCTGGCTGTATAGGCTTTGGAGGCAGGAGTCAACGTACTTTCAGGAGCTGAATCTCGTGTACTCGAGCACTTTCTCGATAAGGAAACTCTCCTGCTGTTGTCGTGGCACAACTTTTAGGCTTGTAAGAGAAATTCACGAAAAGGTCGGAACAGAAAAGTCTCCTTGCGCTAAGGAAGCAGTCAGAATTTTTTAGTGCCACTGCATTTGTGCTGAAGAAGCACATATGACATTTATGACTTGGCATGTATGATCTTACCTGACAATCTCACCCTCGTCACTCTTTCTCTCTTGGAAGACGAAGTCTGGAATGTTGAGCAAGTACTTTGCCCGAGGATTCTTCTGAGCAGTCAGGAATTTGTGCACGTCGGACATCAGGCTGACGTAGACCTTTTGAAGGACGAGAACAAGGACACGAAGTCGTACTTCCTCACGTTTCGTACATGAAGGAGAAGCTGGTCACCCACCTTGATCTCGTGCGAAAGCTCGCTGACCGCTTTCAGGTTCACTTGGCCTTCTTTGACCAGCCAGCAGAGCTCCTGTCTCTGCTCCTTGGCATTCCTGAAGAACACTTTCACGCGGAAGAGGCGGACGCCGAATTCCTGCACAGCGTCGACGCCGTAAGAGGTGATGCCAACACATCTACTTTTGGTGCACTGCCCACTTGCCTGAAAGACCTCTTGATTGATCTGCCCGTTGAGCTTCTCCTCCAGGTGCTCCTGACTGTGCTTCTCTCTTCTGGGGATGCCCAGCCCGGTCGCCGGTTCGATGGTGAACGACTCGAACCCGGAGACTCCGGTGCGACAGCGCTGCAAAATGTCTGTTACAACCTGTGGAAGAGATTCGTATTCCCGCACTGCCCACCTGGTGATGATGCACGACGGTCCTGAGCCATTCAGAGCCCTGCAGCAAGTCGTGATCCTTGGAGATTCGGACCCCCATAACAAATATCCTTCTCGTCGAGGCAAAACTTCTTCTACTCAGGGACCTTCGGCTCTTTTCATGCTCCTTCTGTCAAATTTCCTCCTAAAAAGAGACACCCCATGAAAGGGATTAGTTAGAAAGCCGTAGGAGAAAGTGAGGAAGGTGCTTACTGCGCAGTGAATTGAATAGTGCATTCAGGCCTTCTCTCTCTCCTAACCCTGCTGCGTTGTCGTAAAATAGGCCTACTGCGGCACTCGGGAGTCCGGCAATCTAACGCGGACGGACAGTTTACCCTGACAGGAGAGGGAACGACTTGGGGAAGAACACCCCAGACAAAGCTTGACATCCAGGCAATTGTACCTGAGCCAGGGCCAAGGCCTCCGTTGCAGGCACTGGGCGAGTCCGGGACAGACCAGGCTAATTTTCAGGCAAAATGTCCGTCCAACATGCCTGCAATTTTTTTGCCCCTTCTTGTTCAAAGGTCCCACTGTCACGGATGTGTGTCAGAGTCTGCTGCTGTTGCCAGAACTCCAGCTACTCCGGCGGGACGAGCTACACTCACACACGTGCTGCGCAGCCCGGCCTCGCCCCCGCCTCCCCCGCCAGCAAACCGGTTATTTGTTCACACTGTTATTATAAAGAAAAAAAAAAGCTTCTCAGCTTTTGTGTCGAGGAGTCAAGTGGGACCAAAATGTGGCAAAAAGGTCGCCGTGATTGTTCTCATTCACGCCATTCTCCTCAATGAAGGTGAAGCCCTGCGTGCGCGTGAGGATGACGCTGATTGACTGGAAAGTAGCTTTACCTTGTCTAACGCTGACCTTTCCTTACTACGCAGCGATAAAACCGAATGAAAGCTCCAAAATCGGTGCCGGAGAGAAAAAGTAGGATTTCTTTTGTGCTCGTTTGCGCAGACTGAATGAAATTCTCGCTCTCCTTCACGCGGACACGCGCGCTTCGGAGCGCAGCGCACGCAGAGAGAAAGAAAGAATTTTCTCTCTCTCCACCGCTTTGCTAGAGCTTCTTAAAAGTATGCAGAAAAAAAGAATTTCTACAGACTCATGTGCTTCTGGACTGACTTTCACGCCGGCGCAGATCGCTGCGCCCTCTGTGGGAGCGCAGCAAAGCGCCCCTCGTGCAACAGCATCTTGAACAGCCCGCTCCAGATGATCATGACGCTTCTGAAGCTGAGAAAGACTAGGGAAAGCAAGCGGATGAGACTGTCTTGTCTGGCCTCCACCAGCAAGGAGGTGGCTGACAGAGACGCCCGAAGGGAAAAGGAGAGGCCTCCAGCACTTAGGAAGTTTATACTAACAGGCCTTAAAGATGTCCACGTACACTTCCTGGGGAAAAGATTACCCATTTCCAGTCCGTCTCCTCGGCTTGCGTGCAGTGCGCGGTGGCTGCACTGCGGTCAGCTGCAGTAGCGCTGTAGGCGAGCCCGAGCCCGAACATTGCAGCCACTTTTTTTCCTATGAGGGCTCCAGGCTCAAACTTATGGTAGTTCATTGTTAAGCTCACTCTGTTTCTGCCCAGGGTTGCCACGTGTTCATCTTTCTCTTCTGTGTCTGGATCCAAGTCGGTGTGTGTGGAGTTTGCCCTTGATCACCTGCCATCTCTGCTTCTCATAACCGCACCCATTCTTTTTTTCGGGAGAAAGGGAAATTGCACCTTAGGGTAGGCTCGAACCAGCTCGCGGGCCGACTCGAGCCGACTCGAGCTCGAAAAACAGTTCTGGCTCGATGCAGCGCGGAGCTCAAGTGCTGCGATTCCTGCGAGTTTTCGGGGAAAAAAGTCACGTGCTCACAGGAACAGGATTCAGAATTGTTGGAACGACGTAGTGATGGCTTCTGAGCCGGGAAAGCAAAGTCGAGCCGAATCAAACGACCACAAGGCCTTTTTTACTCGTCAAGAAAGACTGTGGTGTGGAGGCTTAAGAAAACCCTCTAGAAGTTTTGCAAACTCTCGGCTTCTGGCGTGATTGAACCCGCGTTTTTTGTGGCAGACGATTTCAGGTTTGTGCAAAACTCTGGTGAGCAGAGCAGAATTTTTTTTGCAGAAATCCATCAGCCGCTGCAACAACTCTAGAGACCTTGCTTGTCTGAGGCTAATATGTGACCGATGCTGTCTTAGGAAAGAAATAAGCGTACTGTTCGGCATATATGGCCTCATGGCCCCGCAGATCAGGGTTGTGGAGCACTGCAGTGCAAGTGCGGGACGTACAGTAATGCAGAGCAAAATATGGACTGGCACTGTTGACGAATTTACGAAATTTGCTTGCACTTAAAATCAGTAAACATTGCTGGTGCATGCACAAGTACTTGAAATCAGAACATATCGCTTTGTAAATGTCAGTTCGGAAATATTTCTGCAAAAATGTGACAAGTTTAAAAAGAAATACTTAAAGTCTTGCCTTGCCCACTTTTGCGAAAAGCTCTGCTGAATGTCATCAAATTATTGTTTTTTGGAATTTTGGTGAATAGAGGTTCCTGAGAAGTACTGATGAACTTATGCTGCAAGCACTGATGCTGCACTGCAAGTACACTACACAGAACGCAATAAGTACTGTACTGCAGTACTTGCTGACCGCGCTGTCTCATGCACTGCTGCAGATGTTGGTGATGTCCAGGGAATCTAGGAATTCGGAGCTCTTCCACATTGCAGAGCGCATCTCTGCACTGGACTCCACTCTATGCTCACACCGCACACGGAGGTGGACGAGACGTTCGTCCACCTCCGCAGCGTCGGAGACGACCTCGACGGCGGAGCAATCCCTCGTCTGCTGCACTTGGATCGACTTGAGCTTGGGCTCGCATCAATCACTACAATGACCGGGCGAAGGATAAACAACATCCCATTAGCAGCGACAGAGAAGTGAAGAAGATCCCATATCAACAGAGTTTTTTTCTTTAACAATGTTTGCTCCTTCATGAATGTAAACACTCGCTAAAGAGGAAGAGAACTCGTTCAGTGACAGATTTTCGTCACGTTGTCCTGTCGTCTCCAAAGAAGCCAACAGTTCCACAACTCCTTCACTGCCACTTTAGCTGCAGACATTGCCAGGAAACACTTTCATGCTAATGCATTGTAAGGTTTATCATAAGAGCTTCAGGCAGGAGGCAGGACAGACGGCAATTTAAATAAACTCTGCCTGTGCTGTCTCGGATGCACACTCAGGGTGTCCACAAAGTCTCCGACCGATTCAAGGTCCGACCACGAATGAAACCAGTTGCATCCGAGAGATAAGAAGGGGTTGCCAGATTTTCTTTACGGTGAAAAGCCAGACTTCTGGGGGGAAAAGGCCAAACAGCAGATTGCGTACAGACCAAGCCAAATTCACATTTTATTCATAAAAAAGTAGAGCTTGAAATGAAACCAAAAAATCAACTAGAAACCAACAATGAACCTAATAATGGACTCCAAAACGGTCTGAGACAGACCGAGTCATGTCGCCTAAGGACAAAATTCCGAAATTGGGCTTCCCAAGCGCTCCCTGGCAACCCTGAGCTGGATCTGGCATGGCTTTTTTGCTCGGTTTTTTTTTTCGAGAGCAATCGTAGTTCAGTGTCAAGCTATGTCGAGCCTGAATCAAGTCGAGTCAGCTCGATTCAGGCTCGAAGCCTCGGCAGAGGAGAGGAGCACAGCGAAGTACGTTGTACTTGAGCTGCTCAAGGGATAATTGCGCTGTAGATTTTAATGTGACCCTCACGAGGCTCGAGCTCGAAGAGGTCGTGCGTCCTTTACGAGCTCGAATCGTCATCCTTCGAGCCCGCGAGCCTGAGTGTGCTAAGCCTCGGCCCGATGCAGCTCTAGTTCAGTCCACTTCCCCTTGAGGACTACCAAGTGGGCAGTAGCTTTACGTGCTCGCCCACTGCACTGCAAAGGTTACTGACTTCACCGGAGCCAAGAATTCCCGAGTTCAGAATTGTGGCGCGATTAGGTGCTTTTTCCCTCGGAGTTCGCAGGTCACAACTCTCTGGGTAGCAGTTGCTGAGCCAGAGATGTAAAGTTCCATATGAATGTTTGCTTTCTCCAAAGGGAAGAACGATTTCTCTTCTGCTTTTGCGAAACATCTACGTAGAAAAAAGTTTTGAGAATAATTGCTCTTGTCAAAGAACTTGAGGTATTCAGCTTTCAAGTGCAATTGTTTTCAATTCACTAACTCACTATGAGCTCGCGAATGGGAACCGTGGTTAAGTTGTGTGCGTTCATTTCCAAAACGTAGTATTGTATTGAGAGTATTGTATTGTATTGAATAAGTGTTTATCATGACTGCTGATCTTCACGAATACAGTGTAATAACTTTCACATCTACGCAGTCTCACCCAATGCTTAGTCTGAAAGCACAGCGTATACACTGGAGTTCATGCATCAACGAGTGTCAACCTGTGCAGTCACTATCAGGTCATCCTTAGCCTTAGAAGTATACCCAGACCCTTAGCCTGGCAGAATGACAGCTCTTCCTTTCTCTCCTTGACAGTTTGGCAGGGATCAAGAGAGATGAACAATCAGTGGTTGGCAATATTGTATTTTGCCAGGAATTTGATACCTCAGACTCCAACATGACTATTCCAGCTGTCATCCTGCCTCCGGGCTTCTCGTCAGGGATCCAAAAGATGGCTCTGCCAGGCTAATGGTCGGGGTGTACTACTGACGCTGTCGGTCATCCCATAAACAGTGTGGGTTTTTTTGGACAGTACTTAGTAAAACATTGGGAGCATCTAGATAGGCTTTTTAATAGCAACATAAACGCAGCTGTGTAGTAAAGTTGTGAAGACCTCAACGAAAACGTTGGTGGTCGTGACAGCTCTTACTGTAAGTTACTGGTTTTTATAACTGCAAAATTGTATGGGCATCAAGAACCATTTGGATGTTCCAGAAGCTGACACGAGGTATGTCTGGCATGATGCACCCAAATAGACAACAATGGTGCTGAAACATTAAAAAATTAACTAAAAAGAGTGAACATTTTAAAGTGTCAACGATTGTTCCTCAAATTTTGACAAGGAGATGGAAGCTTGGAAGCTGCCCATTTCGGGCACCCTGAAAGCTGTTATTGGTGAGTGCTTCTGATGGTGCAGATGAACATTCGGAAATCTTGTTGTTCTCTTTTAAGTCCTTCCAGAAATAACAAAAAAGACAGAGCTGGATAACCTGATGTTTCTGAAAACTGTTTCAAAGGTACGGCTACCACTCGAGGGCGGCTCTCATTCGCAAGTTTACGGTGTTCATGTGTATGACGATTTTAGATCGTTCGATGACTCTGTAAAGACCTTATTAGCAGAGTAGGGAAACTTTCAGTGACTGGACCTGCTAGGGCAGGGCTTCTCTCAGGGTGAAGACCTCTTACAGGAGGGAGGACCTCTCAGAGACAGGACCTCTTACAGGAGGGAGGACCTCTCAGAGACAGGACCTCTTACAAGGAAGGACTGAACCTATCAGAAATAGGACCTCTCAGTGACAGGACATTTCAGGGATCATTGTTGTGACGGAGCCCTTCAAGAGAAACGACGACAAAAAATGAAAGTAACGCTGAAGTTTAATCGTACGAAGTATGTTAAAGAAACGTTGTCACCGAGCATTCATCATGAAAGCAACTTCTCATTCATTCACCACTGAAACGGTCATGTCCCCTCCGTGGAAACATCTCGTTACTGAAAGCTCTCAGGTGCTCAAGCGTGACCGCAAGTGACAGAACAGACTTTCCAACGTCTGCTTCTGTCTCATTGTAACGGCCGAGCTAGAACGTGTCCGCCGTCGCCGCGGCCACTAATGCCTTTAGTTTATCTTTGGCAGGATTCATTCTTTCCTCTTTGTGAATGCAGTAGCAGGCAGATCTATTTCTGTACGGCGAAGGAAGCCACAAAGGGATTCCACGGCTGTTGCGATGACTCTGCCAAGGGATCAATGTACCGGCCGGCTCTGACGTAACAAGCAACAGCACGTGCGATCAATGTCGGGCACGCACGTACCGTCCATCTTGGTTCGGGCCTTGTGGGCAGAGACGACACCGACTGCTTGTCCGCGACACGCTGAAACCGGACGACAACGTCGCGCTGTTGTTCTCCAACATGGGCGGCTACGGACTGACAAACTTGCTCCAGTAGCATTGTCTTGTGTAGGTAATAACTCTCCACAAAAGCTTCATTGTCGGTCGGCCGTGTCACTTTCATGTCTTGGCCTTAATCTATTCGTTCAGACGGAGGTGGACTGATGGATGACAGACACGTCGTTGTTCATCAGAGCATATACAATGGCCTCCTCACAATGGCGGTATCGATTGGGACGAATAACATTGCCCAGATCATAGAATAACCTGTCTGGACTACTTTCCTTCTGAGAAAAGTGGGAGGGGAGGAAAGATTGATAACAAAACTTTCCTCGAAAGCTCAAAGTAGGCACGACTCTCTCGTATGCTCGGGTTACGGTGTGGGGCACAAAGCGGGACAACGTGAGCAGGACGATATCTGGGGCGGGAGAAGTGTCACAAGGGGACAAAGATCCCATTCCTGACCACCCTGTACGGGCATGAACGGCCGTCATGAGTCTCCTTCTACGCCGACTACCGAGTCCTGGCCCATGTCCTCCTCCTATCTGACGGCGGTGATGGAGCCGTCGTTAAGACTCCTAAAGTTGCTGGAGTGCGAGCAGGAGCTCAGGACACGTCAAACCCAGCAGTTGAGTCTGTCTCACTTGATAGAATCTCTTTCTCTCCTCGTCGTCACTTTAGCTGGACGAGGGATTCATTGTTCTTACCTTGGCAGAGAGGCTCTTTTCCTTCCCTTCACCACAGGCCCACTGTGCAAATGTTTGGGCCTACCACTCGACGCGCGAGCGCGTGTGCGTGGAAATGCCTCAGCAGGCCTAGGAGGCATTGGAAAGCAACGAAAGGCAGCAAACAAAACGCTTCCCTCAGCAGACATTGGAGACGACTACGACACTCGTGTGTGGGAGAAAGGAGATCAGTATTTTGCCAAGAGGAAGGAGAGCCGCAGACGGAACCGACCTTGCATGAGATCTTTCCAAGGTCAACATCCGTCTTATGCACCTGCAAAATGAACAACACATGGACAAAGCAATGGCGTTTCGTGTTCTTCCATCCATGGAGACATTTTGCCGTTGCTGCTATAACAATTCCGTCACAACAACGAGGCCTTTGAGCCTTTGGGACCCATTCAGGCGCTAAGGACGCGAGGACATGAAAAGCAGTAACGCGTAATAGATTCCCCCCCCCCCCCCAAACTGCAACAGTCATAATGGAAAGTAGCCCCAGAGGTGCTGTAAACACACATCGTTATACCGCATCTTACACATAAACGGCTGAGATTCGGAAACAGCCTGATTCAAACGTCGGCCCTACAAAAGCATTTCTGTTCTTTGGAGGACTTCAACACCTTCTACATGACAAACCAAACTTTGTTAAGGGACCTGTGAACGTTGCTCAAGCACCGTCAGCTGGTTGGTCAGCGTAAGGACCCTCGAGTAACGTAGTCACTAAAAGTAACGGAGGGTGACTCAAATGGGTGTTTGGGTACAAAAAGTCCATTCTCGCCCCTCTCAAATTTCCTACTTAGATCTAGTGACATTTAGTCTGCTGAACATAAACAACTGACCTATTCCTGGTTCTGACGGTGAAAATAGGATTAGAGAAGGCGTCGTCAGCAGATATAGTTGACTTTGTCACACGCTGCTCACATCAACTCATCAGCTTCATCGAATTCCATGCAATGCGATCACTGCAACAGTGTAGACACCAAACTGATTGTTTTTCAAGGTGTCCTTGTATTTTGTTCGACCTGACAGAAATACCAGGTAAAACAATGAGTCGAGTATCCGGCGATTGAACTCGAGTAACATCCCTAAAGCCACACGTAGGTAGAACAGTTAGGCGGACTCAGGTTTCGACCCCTTTTAGTACTGTGGACAGACCGACTAAGTCGGAGTTGCCGACACCAGATGACACGTGTCGCACTCCACGTCAGTAGACCCAAGGATTAGGTGAGTTGACCTGTGTTCTTCTCATCTCGCTCCTTGATTGGCGGCTCAACCACATCAGCTCCAGAAGTGTTGTTCCATGACGTAACATTCGCTCCTTTGTGGCGCTCAGATAAATATGTACATAAGTATGTCTTCAGTCATGGCTAGGGTGTGGCACCTGGACATTTGGATCCCTTGTTCTCCACAAGATCCACTGCACTTGGACATGACATCCACTGCAATCCAACTGCGCCTTACGTATCAAGACAGTTGCATGAAGCTCCTGATTGACGATGTGTATAACACTGGCTCTAAAAAGGAATAAGCACTCCTTCTCTATGTTCTGACGTAGTGAATGAATACAAATGTACCAGAAGTTCCCTTCGGGAAAGACTCGACGAGCCAGTAGCAGACGGCGCACCTCAGGAGACCGTAGTACGCGGACGTCAAGACTGGTTTCTCTGGTCGGAAGCAAAAGAGAGACAAGATACCATCTACTTGTCTTCTCCACAAAGCATTAGCACTTTCTTCAGTGACGTGACAAACACTGGTGAGGAACAACAGTTATATTCTTTAAAAAAACTCTTCTTGAAAGCATTTTCTCCTCTGCGCAATGAAACAGTCCTCAAATTTCCACCGTTTCATCGGCGACGTTGTACATACATAAACAAGGTGCACCAAAGGCATAAATTTAATTTTTGCCAAAAAAAAAAAAAAAAGATTTAGATGAAGAAACACCGAAAAATCACCCATTTTTCTTTCTATAGGTAGAACAGTCGGTCTTCCAACTTTGCGTTTGGCATCTGGCGGCCCAGGTGCTCGCTTGCCATGCCAGCGACTTTGTGAGCGTACTGAGGAGAGAAAGACTCCAGAACTTTGGAAAAACGCACAACCTTGTATTGTCCTCACCAAACACGGTGCCGGCACCTTGATAGTCCCTGGCCAGTTGTAATACATGTGAGTTAGCTGGTAGGCCACGCGCTGGACGGCGTCGAGAGGCAAGTGGGTGCTGTGGCGCACTATATAGTGCGTGGGCGAGACGGTCCCTTGATTGACGTTTTGTGACACCAGGAAAAAGTCGGGCCTGAAAATTTGGCGAGGGGAGCGTGAAAACTTCTAGAGGACGGCGATATGAATGCTTTCGACGCACATGCTCTTCATGGTGACGTGGCTGTCCACCACCACTCCTGGAGCAGGGTTGGCAAATTTGCCTCTGGCCTCCCTAGACGGCGCAGCTCCTGGGCGTCCCGTGAAAGCGAAGATCTTTGTGTTGATGCGTTTCTGGACAACGACGAAGGTGAAGTCCGGTTGGTAGCCGCCAATGCAGGTGAACGTCGAACGGAATTGGTCGAGTTCGTGGCTCAGGACCTGAGAAAAGTCACATAGGATGAACAACTTAAAAGACCTCTTGCCGGCTGGACAGGTGACTCACATCAAGCTGGCCGTCGCCGACTCCGTCCCTAAAAACAATGATTGTAGTAGGAAACGCATGATTGATCCGGTAGTATTTCTGCAGGGCAGTAGACATGGCGACCTGCAAGGACAAGATGCGGGTGGACGACATCGGCTGGTTCAAGGCAGCTTGCCAATACAAACCTTCAGGGCGTCGGCGAGCTCCTGATTCGGTCTCTGCACACAGGTGGTTGAGAACCAGCGACTGAAGGTGTGGTACATGGACGCCACGAACCCATACACGGAGCCCTCCTTTCTGCGAAGAGACAAGACCGCACTTCGTGGGCGAACCCTCGTGAAGTGATCCAATTTTTGTATATATGCCTAGCGGTGTCGTGAGCAGCGTCTATTCCGATGACCATAAGATTCCTTATCACTGCGTGGCAACCCCAGAGTTCCCCACCAAGCTTGCAGTTGATTTGAAGCATGATCTTCTGAACAACCGATGTCAGCTTTCTCTCGTTTTTGAGAGTCTTGGCCAAGATGACCTAAAACAAAAAAAACCCCTGCAATAAACGACACCTTGTCAATATCTGGCTTCCGGAGCACACCTGACTGGCCACCGGGTGCTCCACGTAGCAGAGCTTCTTGATCAACGCGTACCGATCAGCCCTCAGCGAAGGCACGATCGTGACCACCAGCTGCACGTTTGGGCTCAGATTCTCCCTGATTGCCTTCGCGTACGACTCCTGGCGATCGTCGGGAAGGAGCTAAGGAAGAAGACATTTTGGCACAAGAGAGCTCCGGTCTAGTCGGTTCCGATTCAGCCAACCACTTGTAGACGATCGAGATTTTACCACATGAAACCCATAGACCATTAAGAAACTCTGACTGTCAATATTCCTCCGACAATCTTCATGCTTGCAAGGTTGTTTGATGCAGCATGAAATTAAAACAAAAAGTCTTTTGATATTTTTACCACTGTCTTTTGGGGCCTCTAACATGGCCAAAAGTCCAGAGAAACTTTGAGTCCGGCTGATAAGCCCAAGATTATTGAGTCGTCAACCAAGACGGGCTTCAGTCAAGTGTGAGTTGCCAAAGACTTTTGTTGTTTCCCCGACTCTGTTGTGTCCAGGATTACAGATTTCTTTCAGAAAAGAAGAACTATTCGATATAACCCAAAGTCTGCTCTTCACAGTAATGTAACTGGCACCACTTATTCTACATTTTCCTGACTCTCAGTGTCATTGACCAAATCGCAAATCTACTGCACTGATGCCTGATGGTCCTCGGGTGATGGCGCACCTTGTGCAAGTTTGGCTTGGTTCTGGTCCCAGGTGCTGAATGCCAACTCACTTTGTTGTGTCATCATCTCGTGTTAAGTTTTACACCACGACAGAGTTGCTGAGATCGTTTTAAGGCAGTTGAACAATAAATGAAGAAACAACAAAAACAAACACTTCTGGCTCTGTTCTCATTGGTTTGGGCAGAGGATTAGGTAAAATCTAAATATAGATTGCTGTCAAGGTTCTGATTACCTCATTATTTCAGCGTTATTACCCTACATGTGCATGCTAGTCACTTGCTCAGCCAAGTCACCAAGACTGACATGCAAAAACTATCGTTGCTGAAATAAAGAGCAAAGTAATATTGATGGCTTTCCTTCACCCTCAGCAAAGAGTGAAAAGATGTGAAGATTTTGGGCATGCCTGTATTGTCCCACCTTTGGGCGGCCCGAATCTGCACAATAACCGAAGAACCATTGTACTAATACGTACCTTCACAAACGGGTTCGCAACAGAGATGCCCAGTCTCGATCCATTTGTCTTCCAGGTGGCTGTATAGGCTTCCGCTAGTCTCTTTTCTCTATCCAGGACCACCAGGATCCAGCTGCAGGAGAGGAAGCGAGAGTTATCCAATCACAATTGAGACAATCACGTGCGGTTCCTGTGCAGGTCTAATATCAAGCAAGTCATGACTTCCATTGGAGATGAAGTGTTTGGTCAGAGGTTGAGAGAAAACACCACCAATGTGCTCGTGTGCGGGGCGAGAGAGCGTTTTGTCATCTTGGTATTGCAAGACATCTTACTTGTTCACGTTGACTGGAGTGAGACAAGGCTTGGAGGTGGCAGTCCGAGTCCAGTCGGCATTTGGAGCAACAGTTTCTTTGAAGCCAGGCCCGCCCCCAGAGCTGCTGCCAAAGATAAGCGTCTGCACCAAGGAAAATATGCTTCACTTTTTGTGCACGCATTCCATTACTACTCGTGTGACTTTACTTCTGGCTCCAGCAGCTTGGCCTGCACCGCTTCGGTCTGCTCTGTCAGTCTCAGTCCCCACAAACTCAGGTGAGCTCCGGCCTCAGGGTGATGAAGAAGTGTGGTGACAAATTCCTTGATGCGCGTCTGGGATTGATCTGGTGTCAGTCGCGTGAACGCGCCAATGTCGCTCATGACCCTGTTCATGAGACTCACACATAGTTAAGCAGAAGTATCAGAAACATGAGCGTGACAACAACCTGAAGTCGTTTCTCATATGGTCGGGCAGTCCTGTGAGGTAACACAACTCGGGCAATAACCACATCTCGGCCTCCTTCTTGCGGCAGAGTAACAAAGGCTGAAAGATGGAGACAATTGATAGATTCTTGGGCAAATACATCGGAGTCTGTGCTTGCCTGATCGTGGTCCTTCACTGTGATCCCGTACTGATCGTGGTAGTACTGAACCAAGGAGATCTATAAGAAAAGGGTCTTACACAATGTTCAGGTCAGATATCCCGCCAAAGCCTTATGTATATCTTCCAGGATGAGTAGGAGTTGTCGAGGAGAAGGAATACACTCTCTGTCCCAACGTGGTGCGCATTGGAGACACTGAGACACCGACCACTACTAATGGAAGCCATTACCTCAGTGCCGCGGTATGCGAAAGTAGTTTTCGGGCTGCGGTCGAACAAGATGTCGTCGATCATGTAGAACTTGTGGTTGTACCTTGGAGGAGGAACGAAACATGACTCGTAATCTGCCGTAACCCACGTTCATGCCGTACCTCGTCATGACCGTGGTGCCCAAGAGCGCCCTCTCTGCTGCGTCTCTGATATTCGCCACCTTCTTGTGGAAAAGATCCCTCATCAGGTCGTGTACCGTACACGTGGAGACGCATCTGCTTACGACTCCGACCTGAAGTTGGAGTCCTCCTTGGTTTTCGGCCACAGCAGTCACGAATCCAGGCCAGACTTCGAGCCTGGAAGAACGAGGACGTCACAAAAGGGTTCACTGAATTGTTGAACTCGGCAATCTTACTTATGTTGCGGCACTTTCATAGCTTTTTCGGGCATGTAGAAATTTCGCCTCGTGGCCACCATCTTGAGCGAGGACATCGCCCGGCGAAACAAGATGTTCAGGTGCTGAATTGCATCTGGTTCGTCCCATCCGACCTTGAAGTTGTTGATACAAATATTCACCGGGTGAAGTTTTGAAGTCATCTTAGTTGCCGTGTACAAGTTTAATTCCAGTACCTTGCGCTTGAAGAGCAGTGTCACCTTGACGGACTCGCCGGTGCTGGACATGGTAGACTTTAACTCGGTTTCCTAAGACAAATACAGTGTATTAAAGATCAACCAGCGTCTTGTCGAGAAGAATTTCAGACATGCTTGACAGATGCCCCGTGGCGAGATAGATCCTGAAGGAGTTGACTCGAAATGACTTGAAAGGTACATCTACAACTTACATCACTCGGCAATCTGCTGGGCAGGAACAACTTTGTGCCGTCAAAGGACTTCGACCGTCCGATTAATTCTCTGTGTTGGTTCACGCAGCTGAACCTCTCGGAGAGGGCGTCCAGGGTCGGTGTGAACTTCACCTCGTAGAAAAAGATTCCCTTGCCAGGATCCAAGCTCAATTGAAAAAAGTTAGCCGTGACGTTGACCTAAAAAAAAACAAAGCAAAAGATCTTCCAAGGTAATTCCACATTGGACGGCTCGGCACTGACCGCCATCGTCTTCTTGTCCATGAGCATCACAGGCTTCTTCGGTTTGGCCTCGGTCGGCGCTCCTCCCTGGAGAGAGAGGCCGCCCATCTTCTCCGCAGCATCCCCCGCCGACTTTGGCTCGGAGGGATAACCCTCAACTAGAAGAACAGGGAGGACTCGAAACCTGACGAAACACTTAAACAGAACTTTGTTCCCCACCTCGGTCGAGGCTGACTAAGCTGGAGCTACGGCCATCGCTGTCCGTGTCTTTTCCGAGCCGTGCCCGAAGCTGCGCGCCCCGGCCGCTAGATCCGGAGGCGGTGTCTCGTGTTGGAGAGGCCGACGATGGAGCACGTTGCAGCATCATCTCTCGCAGCAGCGTGCCGCGGCCGCGAGGACTGACGGCGGCGCCTCCCCCAGACGAAAGCATGGAAATGGGAGACCGACTGGACAACGTCGGGCCAGGCGAAGAGGTCCTCCCCCCGGTGGTCATTGCACATTCCTCTTTCTCCAGCTCTTTGCACACCTCCTCCGCCTTTGTTAATACCGTGGCGATGGTGCCACCAGAAGAGAGAGAGACTGCTGGGGACGACGTCGTCGGACTAGGCGGCGGGAACGGCGGCGGCCGCGCGGCAGCGGCCGCGCTCGCCGCCGCCGCAAGAGCACTGGCAGCAAGTTTTTCATCTTCCTCTTTGCGGGACCTTTCCAGTCTCGCTAAAAGCTGGGCGGCGCGGCCCCGACCGCGACCGTCAGAGGCCATCTTGCTCCTTCGACCTCACAACACAGATAGGCCACGTGCTGGTGTCCACCAGGACGCGCCAGAGCACAGAATGCATCCACCAGCAAAGATCTTTTTTTAAAATCAGTGAACAGGTTAATCCCGGATTGGGGCCGGGGCACCAGGAGGCCCGAAGCCCGCGGCCGAGGTCACTTTTCCCTCTAACATCGGCCCGCAAACTTCAGTCCGGGGTAACCCCTAGTGCACGATTGCCCAGTTAAAATAAGTCTTGCTGACGGCGCCCCCGAAAAGGTCAATGATCTCCAAGACACAAAGGAAGACAAAAAAGTACCACCAAAGTGTGAGGGTGACGTTAGAACACTCGAGAGAAGTGATGCTGGAATCAGAATGACTCGATTGCTTTGTTAGCCAGGATCGTCGACCAAACCAGTTGAATCGTGAATGAGATGATGGCCGCCTTGGGCTTGAGTGAAGGTCCAAAATGCACCTTTTTGTGTTTTTAAGCGTCGTGAAAACTGTGCTTTTGCAATGAAACCACCTTTTTCCGTCAATAACTTTGCTTCACTGAAACTGCTCTCCCATCACTGAAAATGCTCTTTGCTGGAAAGAAAGCATTTCTTTCATGAGTTTAAAGAGACTGTGCTGTCTGATGTATTTGCAGTAACTAAAAAATTGACAAACAGAAACTGTTCTGAAACTGTTCTGTGCTGATGATGACGAATGTAAAAAGGATGCTGACGAACCCTGAGTGGGGGCTGACGATCCTGTGATTAATGCTTTTGAGCCTCGGGAGGATGCTACCCACCTTCAGGAAACTCACATGAAATCCAAGGAAACGTTACCAGCATCTGGTACCATGCCAACAAGAAACACGACAAAGAAATGCCGAAGGTTATGAATTAGAATGACAAAACAGTCCAACTGACAATCAAGGATGTCCGGGGCAAGCAGACTTCGCCTTTCCTCGTGTTGATTCAATTTGATGGAAGGGATTGCGCGCTTCGTGGTCCATCATAGACCATTATAGATGACAAAGGGTTTTCTAAGGATACTGGACAAGAAGTACAAATTGTCTTCAAGGGCCACTGTCAGAGGTCTCCTCGTGAGGAGTCTGAACATGAGAACTAGCCTATGCGATTGTCATGCCAACATACTAATCTTTGTTAACGGAAATCTGAAGAAATATGTGCATTTCCAAGCCTTTCAAAATTTTCCTTTCAAAATTGTTGTGTGATACCTCCTATTTTAAATATGTAGAATACAGGACCGAATACTGTGCGAGAATCAACTGTATCTAGAGCAGAATAGTCTGAATCAAATAAGCAGGACAAGGGTTAAGAGCTAATGAATCAGAAAGAACAGCCACGATTTGATTGGGATTATAAAATCAGCCTTTACCGTATCAGAGTCTGAGAAAACAAGCTCTCATCCTATATGCTCTTCTCGTCAACTGTTGTTTTAAAGCTCAAGTCTAGTAAACGTCTCCTAAGGCCTCAAACTTTCTAAAAACGAATTGATTTGAGGGCCAATCTGTAATAACGATAGTCCTGCGGTCTGGATTCATGCTGGTTTAATCCCTGCGTACAAAAGCCAGAATCCCATGTTTTTTAGAGGTTTTCTGAGCTGGTTGTTGTGAAGGTTCCGTCTCCTCTTGTCCTCCTCCGCTGTGTGGCGCTTCTCTCGCACTCACAGATCAGTGCGGCCGAGCGCAGTGATGGGCGCCAAGCCCAAAAGCATGGGCCAAGCCCGGGACGAACTTCAGGGCAAGTCGAAAAATCTTGGCTTGAACTTGGTCTCCAGGACGTCCAGCTAAATTTTGCAATTCTGGCCGCGGGCAGAGATGAGGCCCAGGCCTGGCCTCAGTCTAAAGCTTGGTACTCTCAGCTTGACTCGGCTTGAGCTCGGACTTATCCCTACTGAGTGGCAGCTTCTAGAGGGAGGAAGGCGTCCTTTGGCGATATCTAGCCGGAACAAAAATAAAGGCGGATATCGTGATCAGGAGTCGTTCCACAGGATCAGAGCCGAGTCGATATTGGACGAGAGGGGAGAGACTTTGCGCGTGGACGCCCCGACGTCCCGACGTCGGCGGAACTGGGCGTCCGGACTCAGATCGGTCTTGCTCACTGCCCGGCTTTGGACGAGGAATCTTGACCGTAAGTGCGGCACATTTGATGCAGTGGGCGCGATGCGCCAATGCGGTCACAACTGATGCCTTCGCTCTGCCGCGTAGACGGCGAGATGTCTTCCGCCGAAGTCTGCGCCAAAATCTCCTCGGAGTCCGCGGACGCGGAGCTCGAGGCCGCCGGCGGCCAGTTTTTCCTGGACGGAGACACGGGACGGTACTACTACCAGACGGCTGACGGGGATGTCATGGTCTTGGCGTCGAAGCAGGTGCGGGGGATCTCTCAGGTTTGGTATCCGTAATGTCGGCCAAATCACCATGGATACTGTCACTTACAGGGAAACGAGAAGGAGCCGAGTGACAAGGACTCTGAAGCCGAAGATGACATGAAGATCGTCATCAAGGAACAACCCCAAGGCAAGCAAGCTGTTTTAACTTGTATGAAGATGTCGCTGCTACGTGCAATCCGCAGGTCTGGGCTTCAACTACGCGAGTCAACTCGGTCGAAATCGCCCCGGCCGCAAACCAAATCCTCTGACGACGGTGGACATTAGCCAGGGCGAGGCAGGTAAAGACTTCGAATTGGTCATCGTCCGCGCCGGAGAGGAGGACGACGTGCTAAAGGGATTCGAGGAGGACACCAAGGTTACCGCCGCGACAGGCGTCGTCATCATTGACAAGGACACCAGGCTCAAGAAACAGAAGCCCGAGGAGGCGGCTACAGTGAGTTCAGGCAGCACAAAAATCAAGTACAGTTCAATGTAGCATGCATCATGATCTCTAGCTCCCCCGCGTGTATAAGTGCAGTCAGTGCGATTACACCAATGGTAAGAAGTACTTCGTGGTGAGGCACATGAAGTCACACTCAGAGGACCGACCCCACCAATGTTCTTTCTGTGCCAAAGGGTTCAGGACCAAGAAGTACTTGCAAAACCACATCAACACGCACACGGGTGAGCGAGAACTGCCAGTACAGGTCTAGGTTTCTTCTACCTTACCTATTTCCGTAGGTACCAAGCCTTACGTGTGCAAGTTTTGTGACAGACGCTTCGGCACACAGGGAGAGATGGTGCGGCACGTGCGCTACAAGCACACCATGGACAAGCCGCACAAATGCAAAGTGTGTGGATACTCAAGGTTCGTAGACACGAGGCAGACGTCGCGGTTGAAGTCCCCTTAACTCGTTTTCACCGTTTCAGCGTGGAGTCCACGAAGTTGAAGCGCCACATCTTGCTGAGCCACTCAGGGGAAAAGCCGCTCAAATGCAGCACCTGCGACTACGCTACTGCAGATCCATTCCGGCTCAAACGACACCTGGTGGTGCACACCGGAGAGAAGCCGTTCGAGTGTGACATCTGCCACATGAGATTCACCCAGCAGGGGTCAATGAAGAGTCATAGGTCAGTTTGTACTCAAATAACCTTGCTTTTATGCTCTCTTATCCAAAATCCTACGTGCAGGCGAAAGCACACAGGGGAGAAGCCCAAGTTCCCCTGTGAGTCCTGCCCCGCGGTGTGCGGCACGCGGCACGACCTGAAGCTGCACGTGAAAAATATGCACACACCGCTTGACAAGATGCTCAGCTGCGGGAAGTGCGAGGAACAATTTGCCGACAGATACTCCTATAGGGTGGGTGAAGTATAACTATTAGGCTACACTGTTATTAGTATTGTCTAACATTACAAATCTCATGTGGATCTGCTTAGTTACTTTCTAGATGCAAAAAGCCCTGAAGCACTGTAGTCAAATGAAACTCAGTGCGTCTCGCTTCGCCCTGCAGCGTTTCGCATCTGAACACCTTGTTATGTATTTAACTTATGTAGTAAAACAAGAGAGGGGGATCATTTTTTAGAGCCATTTGACTACATCTTCGCCATCTGGTATTAGGTAGCAAGCCTGAGATGCACTAAGCAAAAGTCCAAAATTTCAGGGGGTTGTCTAGCCTGTCCTCATTGTACACTACAATATGGGGTACTGTTCTTTTCATACAGTGAGTGGCGGCTTTCAGCGGAAGTTCAGCGTGACGTTAACATCCTTTTTTCCTGCCCCTTCTTAGGCACACCTAAGGAGTCACCGCGGCGAGAAGTGCTTCCAGTGTGACCTCTGCCCCTACGCGTCCGAGTCCAGGCTGGTGATGCAGAATCACTTGCTCACGCACGCGCCCAAACGTGAGAGTAAGAGGTGGAGGAGCGCGAGGTACATTTCCGCGTAGCGTTCAGCATCGTGCATGTGTATAACGTTTTTCGTGTCCCGTGCAGGGTCCGGACAAAGTCCCTGAAGGCACAAGAAATGGACGAGTTGGAAGACGACGTTAAGGAAGATGATGTGGGTCCTCTGGAAGGAGACGACCAGGAGCAAAGACTGGCTGCTGAAGTCCTAGAGGAGAATCACGGTACCTACGAGATCACAGGAGAGCACATATCACATGAACCTCCAGAAGCCACAAAGGTGGGCGAAGTGGTCGACGAGGAAGACGAAAATGAGATCGTCACTTATACCTAAGGAAGGTATTGTGCTGTTACATGGGTATTTAAATTCTATGAAATATACGATCTATCTGTGCATATAGTTTTTAATAAGTCGGATAAAAAGACGCAGGGTCTCTCTTGATGGCACAAGCACCATCATCAATAAGGCATACCAGAAGTATAAAATCAATCAATGTCATAGTCATTTCAAGAAGTATCAACAAATGCCTTCAAAACACACATCCCGCCAATATAAGACCAAACGGAAGTCACTCCGAGGCTACCATCTTCCGGACCATGTAGTTCAGAATGCCTCCGTTTTTATAGTATGCAAGCTCCAGCTCCGTGTCAAAGCGAGCCACAGTCCCGAAAGTCTTGGTCTTGTCCCCAGTCACGGCCTTGACATCGACTACCTGCTGAGGCTTAAGGTCCTTCGGGATCTCGATGGTGAATTCTTCCTTGCCAGTAAGGCCAAGAGAGGTGGCGGACTCTCCTGGCAGATACTGAAGAGGAACAATGCCCATCCCCACCAGATTGGAGCGGTGGATACGCTCGTAGCTCTCAGCAATCACGGCGCGCACGCCCAGGAGGAAGGGACCTTTGGCAGCCCAGTCGCGACTTGAACCTGCGTGTTTGAGTCAAGATGGAAATCCTGTACTGATGCAACACCATCCTACATTTGGCCGGGGTCCTACCTGATCCATAGTCCTTTCCCGATAGCACAATGAGATGTCGTCCTTCAGCTCTGTACTTCTCCGCGGCGTCAAAGACGTCCATCTTCTCAGCTGAAGGAAGATGAATTGTCTTGGGAGCAGCCTTCCCAATGAATTTGTTCACCAGACGGATGTTGGCGAATGTGCCTCTGGCCATAATGTTGTCATTGCCTCGTCGTGATCCGTAGGAGTTGAACTCACGTGGGACCACGTTTTTGGAGCTCAAAAACCTAACAGCACATTACGCAGTTACTCCCACAACCCGTTGAAGAAGTGGGAAAGACGTCCCCGTTCCTACCTCGCTGCAGGACTGCTCCGGGCAATGCTCCCGGCCGGACTTATATGGTCGGTGGTGACCGAGTCGCCCAGGTTAAGGAGCGCGTGAGCTTTTTCGATGGCTCTCGGCGGCGGCAGCTCCTTGGTCATGCCTTCGAAAAATGGAGGGCTCTTGATGTACGTGGAGGTCGAATCCCACGGATAGAGCTTTCCGTCAGGGGCGTCGAGATTATTCCAGCGTTCGTTGCCACGGGTGATTTTGGAGTACACCTCCTCGAACATGCTGGGAATTACGTACGTTCTCTCCACCTGCTGGATCTCATCTCGTGAAGGCCAGATGTCTCGCAGGAAGATGGGCTTGCCCTCGGCATCGTGCCCAAGAGGTTCCGTCTCAAAGTCAATATCCGCTCGACCTTGTGGAAGTTGAATAAGTGGAACGTGGTACTTACAGCGTGCCTCCAAGCACCCTCAAAACTTACAAGGATCTCTGTATGTACTGTGAAGTGCCTTTGGAGCCGCATTGTACTGACTTCCGATGCATTACTTACCTGCTATAGCATAAGCGATGACGAGCGGAGGTGATGCCAGGTAGTTGGCCCTGGTGTCCGGATGGATCCGTCCCTCAAAATTGCGGTTTCCCGACAGAATGCCGCAGCAGACCAGATCGCCCTTCTTTACCGCTTCAGATATCGGTTCCTCAAGAGGGCCAGAGTTTCCGATACTGTAAGGATACACAACACGGATCGTTGAAATCGGCGTCCTCACCGTGCCTTCTGAGACTAGCACGCGACGCTTCTTGGCTCCTGCCTGTGGACTTCAGTTTGTCCTCTAACGTAGTTCTCTAGTTCTAGACTTACACACAAGGACTAACATTAGAGGGACATGATGTCTGACGCCAAAGACGCGATCTTCTCCTTACCAGGTCATGCAGCCATAACCCACGATGTTGAATCCCAAAGACTCCAAGTACGGGACGACGCCTGATTCCTTCAGGTAGTAGGTGACTACTCCAGATCCTGGAGAGAGGCTCGTCTTGATGTATGGGGCAACCGTCAGTCCCTTCTCCACGGCGTTCTTGGCGAGAAGTCCGGCGCCCAGCATAACGCTGCGGAAATGCAGAAGGATCTGTAGGCCCTCAGAAAATGGGGAGTATACTGCAAACACGAAAAAGTTACCTCGGATTCGACGTGTTTGTGCAACTGGTAATGGCTGCGATTAGTACCGACCCGTGCCTCAGTACGTACTCCTGTCCGTCGAGTACGAAAGGCACGCTCTCGGTCAGTCTGTCCGGAGCCACAGCGAAGCCTTTGAAGCCGACGTCTGCTTCCAAGCACTTGTGGAAGTCGACCTTCATATCGGCGACAGCGACCCGATCGTGCGGCCTCTTAGGTCCAGAACAGCTGGGCACGACGGACCTCAAGTCCAGCTCCACGATCTCGGAGAAGTCAGGGTCAGAATCTGCGTCGGAATAGTCGCGCATCAACCCCGATGCTTTCAGGTACGCGGAGATGGCGTCGATTCTGGAGATATTGCACAAAACCATGTCCTCAAAGAACTGGTGAGAATTCGTCATGGTTACTTTTTTTGCTCTCTGTTTGTCTGTCTGAGATAGTCAATGGCCTCCTGGTCGACGGGGAAGAACCCGATGGTGGCGCCATACTCTGGACACATGTTGGAGATGGTGGCGCGGTCGGCAATCGATAAGGACGTCACGCCAGGGCCGAAGAATTCAACAAACTTTCCCACTACACCGATCTAGAAGGGGGACAAAATAGAAGAGCTCTCAAACGCGTCTGCAAATGATGACGTTTACCTGTCGCAGATGCTTGGTGATGGTCAAGACCACGTCGGTGGACGTAACGAGAGGATTTAAGACACCGGTGATTTTGTAGCCGACTACCTTAGGTAGTACCATTGATATGGGCTGGCCCAACATGACTGCCTCGGCCTCAATACCGCCCACGCCCCATCCAACCACGCCAAGGCCGTTGATCATAGTAGTGTGAGAGTCAGTGCCTGATGATAAGGGATTAATGTGACGTTGGGAAAAGTGACAACTTAGTCTTTCATCGCCCTTACCAACCACCGAGTCAGGATAGATTATTCCACCGTCGTCAGTGAAGCAAACTCTGGCCAGGTACTCCAGGTTCACTTGATGCACGATACCTGATCCCGGAGGCACAATCAGCATGTTCTTGAAGGCCTTGGCGCCCCACTTCAGGAAGATGAAGCGCTCTCGGTTGCGCTCGAACTCGAGGGCCTCATTCTTCGACAGCGCCGTGGACGAGCGAACGAAGTCGACCTACGAACACGTGACTGTGATGTGTGAACGAAGAGTGAAATCCTAAACTTGGCAGAAATTCTCCCTTTTACCTGCACAGAATGATCGATGACCAGGTCGGAGGGACACTGGGGGTTGATCTTCTCCGGATCGCCGCCCAGCTTCTGCACGGCATCGCGCATAGCGGCGAAGTCGACAACGGCGGGGACGCCAGTGAAATCTTGTAGGATCACTCTGGCCGGCCGAAACGGAACCTCGTAGGAAAAAGGCACTATCACCATCCGCTCTCTGGAAGTACGAGCAAGCTTACCTCAACCGACTTGTCCTGGTTGTCCTTCCACTCGAGGATCTTGACGACGTCATCTTCCAGAACCTGGAACCCGTCGCAGTTCCTCACAGCTGATTCCAGCAGAATGCGGATCGAGTAGGGTAGACGCCTGAAGCGCTCTGGCCCCAAAGAGCAAAGATCGTAGTAGGACTTTCCCGAGTCCAACGTCCGCAACAGGTGAGAGAAGCTCCCCGAAGACGTAGACATGATTGCGTTAGTGGCAAACGTACTTGAACCTTGTCCTCCGAAGCCTTCCCGCTCTATGCTTGGCCTGGCCCTAGCCCTGCCTGTTTACTTACACTTGGGATGAGTTACTCAACACGAAGCGGCCCGACTCCACGGGCTGAAACGTCCCCTCGGGTGGGATCGTCCCGACGTTCAACACGACGCAGTCACGGTTGGACCCCAAGAAGTGCGTGACCTCAAGCCCACAAACCACACCCAAGTCTAATTTCTTGGACATTGAAGAAGGCTGTAAGAAAGAAGCTTCGGACGAGCCAAGTGATGATCAAATGAAGTAGGCGCCTCATAACCAGTTGTCCGTGATCGAAATCGGGTGCAACTGTGGCTTCTGCTTGGATCCTCAGGCATCAATGGAAAGACTAAACCGGATTCGGTGTATTTCAGGACTACGTGCATTCGACCATGCTACCAGATCTCTCGGCGGACATCAGCACAACTCCGGAGTGACTGTAACATACTCGGCATCAAGGTTCTTAATTTCATTTTTGAGCCAAGACTCAACACAAAACACTTTTGAGGCACCCAAATTCAACTTCTTTTGAAAGAGTCAGTCACGTACTTTAAGACTGTTCATCAGCTTTCTCTCGAGTGCCGGTGACTTCGGCTCTATCTGGCTCTTCTGGGATTGGCGCCATTTTCTCAGGGCCTTGATGTTCGCGGAAATCCCCATCTCTGTCTCATTCGAGGTGAATGACGCAGACGTCGCGGGGGCAGTCATATCGTTCATCTCGGCGGGCAACGGAGATTGAGTCGGCTCCAGCGCTTTGCTCGACACTTGACGCAGATCGTCGTCCCTTGGCAGGCGCAATCGGCGGAAGTCCTCTCGCAGCGTACGAATCACATCTCCATGCTCCTTGGTTGCTCCGCCTTTGTCGCCACTCGTCTTCTTGACGGTAGCCTCTTGCTCCTGCCGGAGTTTTTCGTGGCGCAGGATCTCCTCGTCCCGGAAGCGCCGGAGCTCTCTCTTGGTGCTGCCTCTGGGTGGATTCCTAATGATCTTGCGCTCAGCGCACTTGGCGAGCGGGTCGTAGGTCGTTGAGACCTGCTGAGAATCCCAGTCTTCAACGTAGCCGGTGGCACCGTCGTGGCGATGATCACGACCATGAGTAATCGCGGCCTTGGGCGCAACGAAGTCGTCCTGAGTAAAACATTCATTAATGAGGTCACAGGGCTAATCCAAACCCTTGTTTATACCGGAGCCCTGTACAGTTCCAATTCCAAGGGCATCCTGAACTTGCAAGTGGCCACGTGCTTCTTGTACTCTGCTTTTGGGATGTGGTGGCACCAGTGGAACGGGCAGATTTGCAACTTCATCCAAGAATGCTGCTTGCGGCATTTGGTCAGGTGACAATGCATACGCTCAGGAAGGATCTGACGAGGAGAGACAACTCCGATCATGGAGGACTGGCGAGGAAAGCTGTGGGCTTACCTGATGCGCGGGGTTGTAGGGACAGGTGAGGGTCTTCTCGTACTCCGCGAGGGGCATCTTGGCGACGAAGAACCCAAGGCCTTGAAGACGAAGTAACAGTGGTCTCTCAGACCTAACTTAACCGTACGGTGATGACCGCGAAGTGTCTTAAACCCTTGCAGACGTCGTCTTAGTCGACCGTGGGCACGACTTCGAAGGGTCAAGATGGCGCACGTGAAGACACCGGACGTTTCAGACCGATTCAACCAGATAAATGGCTAAGACTAGAGGTGAGCCGAATCCAGGCTCGATTCGGCTCGTAACAAAGCTTCCCCCTTGAGCCAAGTACCAAAACGAGACCCCGAGGATTTCCTCGCCATCTCGAGAGGCAAGGGGAAATTTCAAGTCACCACTTCCGACTTCATCTCCTCTGCAGTTTGGTTCATCTGGGTTTTTTTTCTGGCTCACCAGCTCGTAAGAATTTCTAAGAAAGCTCTGCTCGGCCCGATAAGTTTTTCGGCTCGCGTCCACCACTAACTAAGACGCTGTCCTTTACAAAGAGATTTGAAACGATTGAGGTGTTGACCGGTTTCGGACCACTCCTACCGTTAGCTCTCCCGTGGATTATGGTGCTTACCAACCTTGTAGGAGGATCCTTTTTGGGTTTCGGGCTAGAATGGATCGGGTCTCGGACTAGAATGGATCGGGTCTCGAGTCGGCCAGAGGCCTTGAGAAGTTTTACCGTTCGGTGAGCGACTGGGAAAAGGTCTGCTAACACAACTAATTCAAGTTCTAACTCACCCTGTGTCCACAGGGGATGGAACTCATCACATAAAGGAACAAGACTACGTAGTCTTGTCCCTTTATGCTCATCATGACTCCTGTCAGGATCACAATGACTCAAATGAAGTGAAGGATCTGCAGCATCAGAAACACGACTTGAACGGGGTCGTCTGCGGGCTTTGGACTTGAAAAATGGGCTTGGGTTTAGGACTTTCGGGTTAAACCCGCATCCACCTACTTTATACTGAGAATCACCTCTAGTCCAACTCGTACACGATCCAAAAACAATCTATATTTACTTGGGGGGAGGGGGGTAAAGCTGGAACGGATGCAGCATATGAGCGTGACATTACCAGATCCAACATTTCCTTGTATGCTGACAAATCTTCACTGACAGAATTGTATCAAAATACGTTAATCAATGGCAGTTGGGCCATTCCGGATAGCGCTTCTTGATCATGATAATGACAGAACTGTGATGGCTTCGCGGGATCGTTCAGTCTCGATGCTCAGGTGCGAGTTCCGGCGGATTAGGGTCGACGTTGTTGAACTCTTGAAGGAACTGTTCCAGCCTCCCGTCGGCGTTAGCACAGAAGGCTCTAAAGTCGGCCAGGATCTTGTCCATGAACTCGATGTCGCCGGTGGCGCCGGTGTTACCGCCCATCTGCTTCCACCGCCTTGAGATCGTGAAGTTCCAGGACCACAGGAAGCCAGTGCGTGAGTGGTCATAGGACGGTTTGGCTTCGCTTAGGGTGCGGGACGCCACCTGCCAAAGGATTAGGTTCATCCACACCGTACGTACGTGATGGAGCAATAACAACAACGCCGGAGATCACCTGAAGAAACTCCTCTTCCTCCTCGGACTCGGCTGCCGCTGCCGCCGCCGCCTTTATTCCCTGTATACCGGTGCAGAGCTGCAGCTGCGTCGGGATCAATAGGAACATGTTGCCACTGTAGTGGACGTACTGGTTGTCCGTCGAGAATGAGGCTGCGGCCGCGGCGGAACCGGGAATGACCGTAGTGCGTGCGCAAGGCACGAACCCAAACCTGCGGGCGATGGCGTCACGGGACGCGAGATCGGGCTGAAATTAGATCGTACAGCAATGAAAACAGTCGACCTTCGGGGTCATGAAGTTGTCAGTAAGCACAGTTGAGTGCCTCTCCAAAATCAAGGGCTGTCAATAATGCAACTACAATGAATAGCGCTGATTTATTGTGTTCACTATAGACTCATTGTGGATGGTTTTTAAGTTTCCTGGGCATGAGAAAGGAGAGGACCCTTGGTGCTCGTGCTGCTGGCTTCACAATGCTTATGCACCGGAGCCAACATAGTGAAGCACTGAGAGGTCGTCGCAGTTGTTTTGATGAACTTGTCGAAAATATCCAAATTTTACCTTATATCTCTAAAATGTTCTTAATAAACAGACCTTGCAAAACTTCACCAATTGATGCAATTTGCGAAACTAGGGAAACGTTTATAAAAACGCCATCTTTGCTGAAATTGGAGTTACACTGTACAATATACTTCTGCGAATGTTGTTAGCTACTTGTATACGTATTCCAAACACACGTTTACACGCATAGAATGAGCTCACCGTGTTCTCTCCTCGGGCAATCTCGACAAAGATGGGCCCTCTGACCGGATCTGAATTGGCCGTGATGGGCAGGGCGAACGGGTCACCCGGGATGGGTACCAGTGTGAAGCTGCACTGCGAGGCTTTACGGGCCCAACCCTGAGCGAGATCATGGACTGCTGCGCCGGTGGCCACGCTCCAATGAAGACCAACTTCGAAAGCCACGTCCTCATGGTAGAGTCTCTGTCGAAGCTTTGGTAAGACAGGCACGTGGGGACAACAACCAAGGACTTTCTGACTTACGCTGTAGAGCAGGTGAAGCCACTCTGGTCTGTCCTCTGCCGCAATTTGGTTGAGAACCCTCACGTTCGCCAGCTTGAACTTGGTGGGTTCCTCCTTATGGTCAATCAGTGCGATCTCCACGAAGTCGTCCTCAAAGGCCTCCAGATCGCCGCGGTACGGCGAGGCCGCCGAGAAGGTGAACATGCAGTACCCGTATGAGAACCTGTCATCAAAGGTTTGACTGGATGTACACCGTCAGTAGCGAAGTAGAGCAGCACGTTTACCGCTTCTGCTTTTTGCTGCCCGAAGCGTGGCGGATGATGGCTCGGTCGAGCATCTGCTGGCCTAGCGCAATGGCGGTGTCGCGCGAGAGGTCACCTTTGGAGGTCAGCCAGGATACGAAGTCAAAGGAGAGGAACGTGTGGGCCGGCAAAACGGATGAGCTGGCGAAGACAGTCAGTCCGGACGATGGCGACTGCATGTGAGCGGCCAGCTCCTGGAGGGTAGAATCTGACAGCGACTCCTGCGACAGCGCGGCAGACAACGGCGCAGGAAGAGCGACCGGGCCTTGTTCAGGATCCTGCTGTTTGATCCGTTTCAGGTGATTGAGACAGGAGTCGACAAAGCGAAGGAAGCTGGAAGCGACCTCTGGATTATGGGGCAGGGGACCGCCATAAAGATCGCAGCGTTCCTGACAATTGCCTGCAGAATAAAGGCTTAAGGAGCAAGCTACGAGTTGAAAACTGTACTGTACCTAGAACTTACTCAGTATTTTCTTCGTGCAAGCGGTGAAGTCCGGGACTTGAGGTAAGACAAACATCCTAAAGCGCCAGTACTTGAGTCTCTCCTTCAGGGGGTAGTCTCTGTCGCCCTTTGTGCAGACGTAGTAGTCCATGTGGTTCCAGTTGTAGTTCTCCAGCTTCTCCGTGCGGAAGTCGACCCACGACACTTCGTATGTGTCATTGTCAGGCGCCTGAAACGAGATTGGAGCGACTCTGCCTCATGCCTCGTCATCACTCGCACCATGTCTACCACGTACCTGAAAACGATATCTGTACTCCAAGCGTAAATTGGGACTGCTTGGGTTGAAAGCTGCCGGCCGGAAGATGGTCACGCTTATGGTGTCGTCTTCCAAGCAGATTTTATGAAAGATATGGCCAATGGAAAGCCAAACCTTTTGAGAGAAGGCAGTCAGAAAATCTATGCTTAGCAGATTATAATATAAATCAGGATACGGTCCAGTGAAGTTGCGGTGGATTCTGACCTGTGCGGAGCTCTTGCGCGAGAGGCACTCGCCATAGATGCTAGTACACTTCTTCCTACCCTTGCAGGGAGGATTCAAAATAAGCTGAAATCCTTGGGCCAGACGCTGGGATATCAATTCGGTAAACACCTGAAAGGCATCATCTCTCACAGTTATAGTGGCATCCGAGTCAACTCGGTTACCTGGGCAGTGGAGAGCGGAGCCCCCGCCATTGGCGAACGCTGTCTGAAGTCTGCATTGATCTCGTCCGGCTCGATCGTGTACTCATTGAGTGTGTATTCGTCCGCCAGAGCCTTTTCGCCCGGGAAGTAGTCGGTCGTAATGGGGAGAGACGCCGGAATGGTAAGAGATTTCCAGTCGACGCCGGCAGCCACGTCTGGAGCGGCGCTCCCTGGAGCCCAGACCATTGACGAGGTACCACCTATCGCCGAATGATTTGTCTGTGAAAAAGTCAAGTAACGTTGTCTTCCTGCTAGATGAGAGCATTGTGGGAATTGTCAGTACTCCATAGTTTCCCGTCGGTCCTTTAGGGAAGATGTGAGTCCAACGCCGTCGGTTGGAAGTAAGTCGGGTCGTGGTGTGACTGGGATCAAACGGATTCACCACCGCTCGGCCAGGACGCAGTAGCTCCCGCTTTATAGTCTGGAAGAACATGGCATGCCACGCTGACGTTCATGTACAGCTGCGGCGTCGCTCGCTACCTGATGATCAAACGGCGAGTCGAGGCTACCAACGATGCTGATGTTACTTTTCTGCTCGCTGACAGGGTCGCTGTTCCCCACCGACGCCAGATCGGGGTACGACATCTTCTTGCTCAGCACTCCTCCCTCCGAGATCGTCTCAAATAGTCTCTGTTGCCTCTGCTGAGGTGGTGCCCAAACCTAAACCCATGTTAGTGCGCACATCCAGCACGAAGGTGTACGAGAAGCTCTGCTGTCATGTCCTCAAATACCTTCTCATCATATTTTTCCATGTAGGCGAGCATTTCATCCTCATCTGCTGGCGGTCTGAAGTCACTGCGGATGATCAAGGCCGGCTTAGGTTTAGGAGCGCCTCCAGTCGTAAGACCAGGTACCTGTGATGCGATTCTAACCACAGTAAATGCGACATGCTAGATTAGCTCACAGCACAAATATGTACGTACCTTGATACGAGGCCTGAAGACCGTGGACCCAAGACGGGTCTGGGTTGTGTAGAAGCTGAGATTAATCCAATGGGGCATGCTAAAGTCGTCCCTACAGCTGCTGGATCGGCCTCCAGATCCCTGAGAATGACCTCGAAACTTCAGCAGGGGCACAGCGTGGAGAGGCTGAGTGCCGAGGCAGATGAGATCACTGCCGACGCCACTGTCGATGATCCGCTGCTTGGTGATTTGGGCCAGCTGGCGGTCAACTTCGAAGATGCCCACACCTGAAAGAATGATGGAATCATCACAGGTTGTACTGTCGAACGTATATAAGATGCCTACCAAATTATATCCATTCATTCGTTCAGGCTACAGCTACGAGTATGAAAGTCTTGCACAGTGTACCTGGAGTTATGACAATGCTTTGTTGACCAGTCCGCTCAAGGTTCCTATTCAAATAGTGGTGTTCGAAGGTGTTGAGCGACATGTTCAGGACTTCCAGAAAGTTTCCCTGTTCTGCCGATGATATCCTTGGAAGATGAAATACCAAATTTAAAGGCTATGGATCTTTAGCCCTCTAGCACTAGCAAAGTCTACCTGGCTTTGGGGAGGGAAGAATCTCCAATTGCCCTTTGGTGATAGGATTTCAAGGATCCTTTGTAGTCTGTGAATAGCTTTCGAAGCTGCAAAAGTGTAGGGTTCCAGTCGTCAAACCGTTCATTCTGAAAAAAAAAAACCATTTTCAATAGGACAACTTCAGCAACGTGCACATCCCGCACCTGCACAACGACCCGGTAAAAGTCTTCAAAAATTCCGCCGTCACATCCGGCGTGCAGACAGGCCCTCATGCCAATGGGAAACTGAGCCTTGGATGTGGCGTCGTAGAAGCAACGACCGAAGAGCACAATGGTGACCTCGTGGGACGACCCGGAAGCGTGCCACTTGGCAAACATGTCAGCTAAGAAGCCATCGACAGCCTTCTCGTAGTATAGCTTATTAGATCAGAAGAGATTATAAAACTTCAATCAGTGTCATCACAACGTTACGGTGCAATAACTACCATTCCTCGCTCGTCAAAATCCCACATTTCGGAACTCATCTGTATAAAGAGGTAAACCATTGCCGTCGGTGACCGGAAAACCACCTTGGTATCGGCGTTGATGACGCCACAGGCAACCATGTCGCCGCCGGACCACATCTCATGGACCTGAATTGTCAAGATCTAAGCTATAGTAATCAGTAGTCCCTCACAAGTGAAAGATTGCGCATTCACCTGACAACGCACTGCTCCTTGACAGACGTCCACCTTCTTGCCCTTGAAGACGCAGGTGTTGATCAGCTCGGACTTGATCCGCCACATCTCGCTGCGGCCGAGGTACTGCTCCCGAAAGGTCAACTCCACGGAGTCGAGAGCCGCCTTTACTTTGGAAACCTGTAGTGAACAAGGTTGCTCATCAATACAAACTGACGGGACGAAAACGCTTGAGCACCCCTACCTTTCTCAGTACGACATCTTTGAAATTGTGCAGCTTGAACTCATCTGCTATGGACTTTTCCACGAGGACTGTCTTTCGCTGGACGGTCTGTTCCGGATGGTCAAGACTCCTGGCCGTAACCTTAGAGGAGAACAATCAAAACTTTCGCGAACCCAAGTCAGTGGCCCAGTGGGTCCGGAGACCCAGACACTCATTATGGCTACAGCATGAAAGCACACCACATGACTTCAACTGACCTGTAAGAGCAGTCTGGGCCAGTGTTCTTCCTCGTCCTCAGACGGCGGGTGGTAGATCTCGACGACGTCTCCCGCCGTCACGCCAGGAAAATCGTCCTGATGCAAGAGGACCTCTTCGCTGCTGAACCCCGACGGGAACAACGAGAGCTTGAAGAGGGGCGGCAACCGAGGTGGCGATGACGTCGCCGCAGAAGCCTCCACCGTGGAGGCTGAACTTAGCGACGCTGGAGGAGACGAATGCGCCACCGTCCGGTCCGTCACCGTCGCGTTCTTCGCCATGTCCGATAAGCCGGGGCTCTTTCGTGTCAAGTTTGTTGCTATTTCAGCCTTGCATTTCCCAGATTTTTACAATAAAACACAGATAAATCAACAATGCCCTAGAAGTCTCGACCTGGCAACTCCATTTATTTACGTTTTGAACGCTGACGCAGAAGCTGCGCGGCTGAGCCTGCGGGCGAGCCGGTGACTGCCATCGACTGCTTCATGGTGGCTGCGGTCAGGCGAGTCCTGGACTCGTCTGACATGGCCGACGATCTCCTCCGTGTCGCTCAATGATGTGTCCTCGACTGACTTCTCTGGAGGCACCGGGTTGAACAGCGTGGAGTTGATGTTAGACTCAACCGTCGCCTAGAAGCTGCACCTGTCGTTGTGGACGTCAGAGAAGAAAGCGCCACCAGTCAGAGCTGGCGAGACCCCAGACTCAAACAAGCTAGCAGCCCCAGAGTGCCAAAAAGAGGTCGGGAAGTCAAGGTCCCTCCCTGGCTCTGGCGCCAAAACCTCCAGCAACAAAGCCTTCAGCGCCAATGCTTCCAGCGCAAGAGCCTCCTGCGCTAGAGCCAACAGCGCCAAAGCCTCCAACGCCAAGGCTTGTAGCACAAGTGTCCCCAGCACGAGAGATTGTACCGCTTTCGTTAGTGATGTCTCATGACCAGGTGAGGGTTGCAAGGCAAAGAGATTTGTTTCCAGCGTCACTTTATGATGACCACGTCGCTATCGCCGATCCTTTCCTCGCAGTGCAAAGATCCCTCGACTCTGTGGCTGAGATGTTCTCCCGCAAGAAGCAACAGATGCCCTTCAAGGCTAAAGCCGCCACTAGTGGCGAAGGGGCGCAGCTCTTCGGCTCCGTCCTTACCGAGTATTTGAAGGATTACCTGTGGCACTCTAACTTCGGCGAAAGCACTTACGGCAGCGAGCTTGTACGTCTGTGTCAGGCGACAGCACCACGTGACTGAGGACATCGTGACGAGCAAGTCGTGGAGGAGGAAGTTACCTGAATTATTATCCATATGTCTACGCGCTCAATTATTCATTCAGGTCGAAACTATGTTTGTACTGTTCAAAAGTGTTACTTTTCAGTGATTATACTGTGATGAATGACTCGTCTTTTCTGTAGCAGCTGTAATAGCGACTTAAAAAAGACTATGACTGTAAGTGCGGACGGTGGACCGATGATGTACTAGCTGTGGAAGACTTATCATTCGAACATTTTTTTAAGCCCCGCAGCCAATCGCTCTTGGTGCTTTTTCTCGGCTATCCGGAGCTGGCCCAGCTTATCATTGATGGCCTTGTTGGTGGGATCCAGTCTGTGGGCCTTAGTAAGATCCTTTTGCGCCTCCTCGAAGTCCTTCATGGCCAAATAAGCAACTCCGCGGCGGTACAACATCTTGACGTTGTCGCTCTGAGTAGCCAACACCCTTCCGGCCAGCTTGACAACGTGCTCGTGGTTGCCCCACTGGAAGTGACAAGCGGCCAGGTTGCTGTAGCAAGTGGAGGTCATATCTCTGGCCTGCGACACGAGAGAAGGATCGACCGTGACGTCGTCTGCGTCGGTTTTCTGTCTGTCTTTCTCCAAGACGAAGGTGAGCAGCTTCAGGGCAAGGTGGAACTTGTGGAAGGAGTCGAGCACTCTTCCCATCTTGAAGAGTCGCACGGCCGACGCACTGATCTCTTTAGCCTTATCCACCTTGGTTTCAGGGTGCCACTTGGACACAGGCTCAGCGTTGAGAAAGTTCACTAGCGTGATGAGGCAAATGAGCTCGACTTTCTGGATCGCCGCTTCTTCTTGCTGTTTGTCCTCTTGACGTCTTTTGCGGCCGTTCCGAGCGACGTCAAAGGCGACCCGCAAGTCCAGCCTGCATCGCTCGCCTCTGCGCATGGACCGCACGCATCGCTCCAGGGCTTTGTCCAGCTCGGAGTCGGCGTCTCCTATCCTCATCGTGTCGGTGCCCTCGGTGCCGATCTCTTTCAACCGACTGTGATTGAAGTATTTGGAGTAGAAGAAATCGGTTGTCAGCTGGTCCACCGTTATTCCTGAACACGACTCCGCGGCCAGAGAGACCTGCGCGGTTGCGCCAAACCGAGGAAACTCGCCGCCGTGAAGTCCACTGCCTCCAGCATGCAAGATCGTCTTGGTCATGTCAAATTCGTCCGTCCTCCACCGGCGACGACTGGACTCTTCTGTTTCTTCAACCTTGACTGAGTCTGTGTCCAGCGGGATGTTGCCCTCAGCCGCGGGGACCGGCGACCTCTCGGCGACCTCCGGCATCGTTCGATAAGCTGGGACAGAAATCCTCCACGTCTTCTTGAAGCCGGCACCCCACGTCTCGTCCCAGGACTTCTCGTGCCAAGAAAGAAAGCGCCCGGACGGAACGGCCGAAGAATCACAGTGCAAGAAGTACAGTGCAGTGAGAGAGAATAAATAGGGTGACCTGGTCGCCGTGCCCCCGCAGGACGTGTTGATGTGAGTAGGTGGCGCCATCTGTAGGAGAGCAGGGTGAAGTGACCATCTAATGTACTTCAGAGAACCAGATTTCAGAGAAGCTAAGTGAAATCTAGTAGTGAATGGTTTGCACAAAAGATATTGATACAGATCTACTAAGTTGAGCACTAAATCTAAATCCGTGAACAGAAAGGAGTAAACGAGTTACTCATACACTACATAACTGCTGTTTAGGTACATTGGTGTACACAACTAATCTACTCATGGGCCTCACTTCTAATGCAATGCACTTTTAGCTCACTCAAACCAACATAAATGAGTGATTGGTCAATGCTACCGTATATTATTGAATGTTATTTCTGCAGTTAACATGATCGTTGCTTTGTTGATAAGGAACATCTGCCAGAAGCAACTCATGTGCTGAGCACTGAAAATTGCTCTAGTACCAAAGAGGCGTCAGTCGAGGACTTGCTAGGGCCAACGAGGCCATCGCCGGACTGGCTGGAGGACGTATGGTTCGTTCACGTTGGGGAAGACGCCTGACAACAACTACGACAGCGTCACCATCCCATCACCCGGATTGGGACAAGACCTGCACAGGGTTATTTATATCTCGTAAGATCAATATGTAAATACAGCTTGCAAGAACACTCTGGGCACATCGACGCCTTCCTTCTTGTTGACGGTCTTTCTGTGCACGAACTCCAACTTGTCGATTTTGAGCCCGGCATCCTCCGCCAACCGCCGGAGTTCCTCTTCTTTGAAGAAGTAGGAGGAAGTCCCGTCCTGTCTCAGGTACAGACGATCACTCACTTTGGTACCCGGGCCGAACCGCACCATGGCCATGTCGTTTTCCGCGTAGTCGCGGAAGAGAATCTTGCCGCCGTCAGGCGACAACACCTGTCGGAGATTGGCAAAGACCCGGGCATGTTGGGTCGGGTTCACAGCAGACAGGACAAAAACCAGACTGATCACTTGGGCCTTGGAGCCGGACATAAACCCTTCGAGACCATTTTCTGAGGTGATATCGGCCTCGAAGGCCCTGATCCTGTCCTCTGAGTAAAGATGATTCTGTTTCACGAGCTCAATCGCTCGGGGAGAAAAGTCGCACGCGAAGGCGAACACTCGAGGGTCGGCCTCCAGCAGGGGGAAGACGAAGTTTCCGACACCACAGCCCACTTCCAAGAGGACGTATTCATCGCTAGTGACGCCGCCGCTTAGCTCGTCGAATTCCCTTTGGGTCCAATGACGATCTTTAAAGAAACGATCCGCGTTGCGCTTGTAGAAGAGGTCCCAGTGCTTGCGAGATTCTCCGAGGAACTTCTGCGCCCTGAACTTCTGCACCGGGCGGCCGTCCTGAGACTTGAGTTTGGCCAGATCGACATCTGTAAGTGCTCTCGTCGACTCTGATGTCGACTGATTCCAAATGTCTTGGTCAAGACCTTGAACGCGTTGCATGAGGAACGCGTTCTGGAACGTGTCTCCAATTTTGAGGAACTAGGAATGGAACGAGTGAGGTCATTGAGCAGGAAGAATTCTGCTGTAGTCGAACCGCGTTACGTCAGCTGACAAGACAATCTTTGCGTGTTTGCAGCAACAAAAGTAAGATCAGCTGTTCTTACCTCGACTTTGCAGCGGAGAGAGATTTTTGCAGTAACTACTTACTTCTCTGTGGTTTACAGCGCTCTCAAGCCTTCTATTTCTGTCTCCTAGTGCAGCAGCTTGAACTGCACACGATGCACTACGTACAGTACTTCATTTCAGCCTTCCCTCATACTATCAATGTTCCCTCACGGATGCTGCTGTTGCTTCAATTGATGCTCCTTCTCGTTGTCGACAATGTGTCACCGAATGGTCTGCGACATGTGTAGCGGGGTCTGCATCAGCTCCAGGGTTGTGTCTTTCAAATTGGCGCCTCTCAGGTTGGCCTCGCCCAAGTCGCTGCCCGACAAGTTGCAGTGCTGAGAGCAAAAAATTGACTGATTACTGAGAGTGAAGAAATTGCCGCTGCCTCTGCAATGGTGAGACAACAATTGTCGCACGTGTAACATAACAATTATCGCACGTGTTGTGGTTTTCAGGCATTTGTTAGATGATCCCACGCGATGCAATCACTGATCTGTATTCTGGTCTGGTTTCTGCCATCCCATTCACTCCACAATAACTCTAATGTTGAATGTCATCCGTGAAAATGAGAAGATTATGGCTTTACTTTCTTACCATCTTTTGTCATGAACCTAACCTGACCTAATGAAACATAAGTGGCAGGCCTGATCTCCACCAAATTTTAGGGACAGCGTCCGAGGTCCAAATAATAAGTATGGTTGTTGTAAAAAGACATATTCTAAGCCAGTCAACGTCACAATCACAAATATTCGAACCTTTAACCTTTAGTGGATATTTTTGTTGGTGATTTTGATCGTATGAAGGGTAGTGAAGCTTTCAGCAGATTGGGAAAAATCCCATGTAGAAATTTTTACCACGTGGCAGTTGACTTTTTCAGTGGCGACTGTACATGCAGATCATACATACTGTACCTCTAGGTCTGCCCCAGCCAGCACCGCTGCCCGTAAATCGCAGTTCTTCAGATTGCCGAACTTGATCGTGGCTACCCTAAGGTTGACCCTGGCCATGTTGCTGCCCTCCATGACAGCTCCGCGCAGATTTGCTCCTGGGGGATGAAAAAATCCCTGAAATGACAATCACTCAGGACAAAATGCTCTTACCTTCCATGGTGACATTTGAACCTGCAGGGTCGTCAAAATTGCAACCCCTAAGGGAGGCGCCCTCTAAGTTGGCGCAAACCATTTTGACGCCCAGCATTTGCGCACCATCAAAGACAGATTGGGACAAGTCAGCTCTCTCCATGTTGCAGTGAGAGAGGTTAGCTCCACTCAAGTTACACCCTTTCATGTTAGCATATCTGGAAACAAAGATACACGTGCGGTGAATGTACGCACAAAATGTACCTAAAGACATCCCTCTTTGCACTTACGCAAGAACAACATCGATTATAAAACATTTCACTACAATACTAACTTGAAGTTGATGTGCCTGAGGTCCAGCTTGGAGAGGTCAGCCCCCGCCAGATTAACTCCCTGAAATCTCAGTTCTCTCTTGCAAGGTGTGGTGAGGAGGACATTTACAACTTCCCGTCGAGTGAGTGCAGTGTAGTCTGGCAGACGTCGACGCTGTTCCACTAAAGCAGTCAGGGGGGGGATAAGCTCTTCGAGGCCGTAGTACTGAGCTTCTTCAAGGACGCCTGTTAACAATAGCAAGGACTTGAGAAACGCTCGCACAATTGACATTGTAGGTGGATGGAAGGTTTATATCCGTGCCTTCTGGGTTCACTGCTCTGTCCAGTATAAGCTTTCCAGTCCGCAGATAGTTCAGTAGGGGCCTGAAGTACTCAGGACTGCGGTCGATCATGACAGCGCCGGTATTGTCTTTTTCACCAGGAGCCATCCCCTGGTCCTCAGCAGCGATCATGCGAGCGAGCATGCACGTGGGCGCCCTTAAGGAGAGCGACGATCGACACGTTGTGAACGAGACCCCCCCGACGTTCAACCGGACTGTACTGGATCTTGATGAAGCAATAGTTTCTTCTCGTTCCACGTCGTCCTCTGGAGTGGTAACGACGAGGTGGTCGTTGTCCCTGAACGCGAAATAAGCGGCACATGTGACAAAGACACACATGCAGACGTGACGCTTACCTAATGAACTCTAGGTCGATCACCTCAGCCACTAGTCCATCGCCACCGCCACCCCGAGCAACTAGGATAGCGTTAACTTCTATGGCGAAGGCATCCTGCAGCACCTGCCTCAGGTCGTTTACTGTAACTATGTCTTCGTGCAGGGTGATGCCTTTGCAGGTCTTGCTGCCCTTCTTGGTGACGAAGACTCTCCTCATCGTGAGTGGCACAGTACTTTATGGTACTCTTCACGTCAATGCACTTACGCGGAGGAGCGGTAGGGGGAACAGCTGCTCTCTCGACCACCAGTGCGAGTCGCGTCGCAAATGATGACTCGCCTACTACACAGAAAATTCAGCCAGTTTGTCAGAAGCGACCTCTAGCGGACGCTAGGTACCCCAATATAACTTGCTAAAATATCTCCAGCCGGCCCCAGCCGGTCCTCAGGGGCTGTATTTCACATATATATGTATTTTACCCTCGTGTCTGTGAATTTCTCATATATATATGGATTACACATACATGCAGTAGTGCTTTGCGGAAGAAAAGATTGGAAGACCCCTTGTATTTTTCTCATCGATGATTGCTTCACTGAAAATACCGGTACATTTACAGGATGAGCGGATGTGACCAACGTCATGTGGAGCCATCGGTTGCTCTGCTGGTTGACCGAAGCAGGAGGGTGAAGCGATGATTTTGTTTAGGGTGCCCAAGGAGGAGGGCAGAGGAAAAAAGTGGACAGTCAACTCCAGGACAGACATTAGAGATTTCGTTCTCCAATGGACAGACCTACTCAACAAGCCATTAGGTACCCTCAATAAAAACATCATTTCCATCAATGAGTTCATGATATATGAGGACCATGTAAGACTGATTGAGATCAGAGTGAAACATATGCCTCTGAAGCGCATGAATGTCACGTTGCTCATGGATGAGAGTCAACTGAAGGAGTCCCTTGACTATGAAAAGAACGATCTCACGGGCAACTGCATCAACACCTTCTCAGCCTTGATGCTCATCGTCCGGAGTCAGGTCGAACTGGAAGCAGGGACTCAGCTTCTACAGAAAATGCAGCGCCCGCAAAGCAGGTCTATTCCATCCTTTTACGTACAAACACTGGACAAGCTGCAGCAGATTGGACTCCACATCTTTGCCGATGAGGAGGATTCGGATGTGCTGCATAGGTTCAACGGCTGTTGGATGTAGTGGTGGGCGCTGGCCGGACCTGACCCGAAAAACCTCGGGTCGGGTCGAGTCACAGCATGACCCAGCCCGGGTTGGATCATTTTTTTCCGGCCGGAGATCAGCGGCCGGCCAAGAGCCGGTTTTATTTCACTGATACCAAAGTTGCCAATGATTATCAGGTTCAGAATGGGCAGAATTGGCAGTGTCTAGCATGAGAACAGAGCACAGTCAAAGATCAACTGGAACATGCACATGCTACTCTGCTTTGTCAGATATGGTAGCACTTTTTTGGATGCCGCTGTGACACGTTGCCTGACACTGCCACGTCTTCCATGTGGCTCTTAAATTTATGATTGTTCAAGGCACCAGTGTGCCAAGTGAAAGGATCTTTAGCTCAGCTGGCACAATCATTTCAGAGAAAGAAGCAAACTGTCTGACAAAAATGCAAGCATGTATGTCTTTCTTCATGAGAACCTTAAAAAGTCACACAATCCTCAAAGCGGTTCTGAAGCAATGCAATAAATTAAAACATTCAGAATTTTGTTGATTCAGAGTAAGTTGTAGATCTAACCCTAACCCAGCCCGAGAGCCGCGGCTCTTGGGCGAGCGGCTCTTAGGCCAGGCCGATTTCAATTTGGCCCAGCCCAACCCGAACCGCAAAAATCGGCTCTTGCCCACCACTAGTTGGATGTGCATTTGGCCCTCAATGTCCACGAAGCTGACTGAAGAAATTTTCTAATGCATCCTGAAAGGATAATATGTCAATACATTTCATGAAATGACACACTTCAAAGTAACTTACTTGATTAAGATGTGCAGTCGTGATAAAAGACAAGCCATAACGTGTTTTTAGATCTTCAAAGAGAACTGTGAGTGATTTTATTCCAACAACAATCCCAAGGCTGCCTGGACTTCTCAATGAATCGAATTGTTTTGACCAGTTTGTCCATTTTCCGTGATGCATGGTGTTGTTCCTCGTGATGGATTTCAGATCCATAGGCTAGCTTGTTGGTGCAAGAGAGTTGTCATGAGTTCATCACATCGAACCAGTCATCAATTGTCTCCGCTGTCTGGGCCTGAGGCAGCTTCTTTTCCCCAAACAAGTAATGCAAGACTCTTGCTGTTGTTCGTGAGAGAACCTGTGCTGCGAGGGAGACTCAATGACATTCCTTTACCTTTTCACCCAATGTGCAATGATGTCACCTTGAATGTCATTTTGAATTCAGCATCGCCTGTCTCAATCACATCGAAGAAGTCCTGACTTGAGAGAGTGACCAAGTGATTTGGAGGTGGAGGAGGCTTCATCTAAAATGTGGTTACGCCACAGTTTAAGCATATGTGGAGTGTCAAGGGACGCAAATATTTTCGTCGCAGGATCCCAAGGTGATGGTATCCAGTGCTGATCTTCATCTAGTTGAAATTGAGACACAAAAGTTTTGTTTCCCAGGTCAAATGCAACTGCACAGACTTCTGCTCCAGAGTCTCTTTCAATGTGCTCAACTACAGAGTCAAAGACACTTTTGGAAATGGCTTGATCAAAGTCAAAAAACACCAGCTGCTTCCATGAGTAAGTAATTCTACGAATGATAGCAACCTGATGCTTTTTGCAAGGGCCAAACACCTTTTTATTGCTGTGTTATATTCATATTTCTTGCGCAACTCCATCTCATCGAGTGATATTGCTGATTTGAGAAAGCAGAGAAATATTTCCTCAACTGGCCTGGACGTTCTCGGCAGGATATCAGATGGAGTCGCCAAGGATGTGTTTCTGCGTACGGTGGCCAATGCAAAGAAGGGGAGGCCGGTGACAGAACATTACTCACCAGAGATGCGTGCATTTGCCCTCACCTTAAAATTTTATTCAACAAAAGCCTACTCCTATCCACGGCTGAAGTTGGGCCTTCCGAGTCTGACGACGATCCAGAAGTTGTTTTCAAATCTGGATGGTTTGCCTGGCGTCATTGAGGAGGCCTTTAAAGCTCTGGCTGCGAAGGCCAAGGCTGAGGAGGGAAAGCGTGAAATCATTGCGGCTGTGATGCTCGATGACATGAAGATTTAAGAGACAAATCGACTTCAATGGCCGCAGGTTTGTCGGGTACATGGATATTGCCAATGGGATCTCTGACGATTCAAATCCACCTGCAACTGATGCCCTTGCACATGTATTTCCAGCCGTGAGTGTTGGTGAGTCATGGAACGTGGCTCTGGGATACTTTTTCATTGCTGGCATGAATGGTGAGGAAAGGGCCAACCTGGTCAATACCTGCTTCTCCAAGCTTCATGCTGTGAATGTCCGTGGCATCTCCTTGACGTGTGATGGCCCCAGTGCCCACTTTGCCACGATCAGGGCCCTTGGCGGCACCTGGACAACACCAAGCCATACTCTAATCACCCTGAGAGGCCAGTGTACATCATCCCTGATGTGTGTCACATGCTGAAGCTCATCCGAAACAATCTGGCTGCACGCGGGACTCTTGTCAATGGTGATGGTAGCGTGATTCGGCGGACCTACATAGAAAAACTGTACCATCTTCAGAAATCAGAAGGCTTGCGTGCAGCAAACAATTATAACAGCGCCACATGGAATGGCGAAAAATGAAAATGAAGGTGTGATCTTTTGCTTCTCTGAAAGTGGATCTCTATTTGTCAAGATGCTTTTGCTTCAGGTGAGCCTTGCAGCATAAACCTTGTCGCTCAGTGTTGCACATTAGTGATCGACCGAACACCGGTTCGGCCGAACCGCTTTGGTAAGTTTGGGCCGAACCAAACCGAACCTTACAGTTGCATTTACCTAAAGGCAGTTCTAAACCAGCTGATACTTTCCTTCCTCCTGCTGACAAGCAACGCATTGCAAGTAGGAAGCACATATGTCCCTACTAGTTTTGTAATTAGGGCAGAAGAAGATGGGGATGGACTAAAGCCCGGAAAAGTCGAGCTCGAGCCAAGCCGAGCCTGAAAAACTCCGGTCGGGCCGAGCCCGACCCTGGCTCAACTATACTTTCGAGCCTGGCCTGGTCTTACAGAAGAACCTAAAGGTGCTATAAATTGGCGAGACTTGAGACAAGTGAGGTAAAAAGAAGGGTGGGATTGATGCACACTTCACACATAAACAGAAGAGAACAATTCATGCACATTTCCAGTGTGTGAAGTCAAGACTCAAATAATTTACATCCCAACCATAACAAATTTGTATGGTACATTTACAAATGAACACCGAAACATTTGAGGAATTTTGAAAGCATAGGATCATATGTGCATTACTTCAGATAGTGATGATCATGTTGGTTCTGTCATCCCCAAGCCTGTTTCTCCTTTTAGAAATAACTTCTCCAGCAGTGGAGAATACACGCTCAGAAGGAACTGAGGTAGCAGGGACTGAGAGATACTTGGTGGCCAGCTGGAAGAGGCTGGGAAACTTGCTTCCTCCTTCTTTCACCTACCACTCTAGAGGGTCGCTCTTCCCGCTCTCACAAGTTAACTCAAAGTAGCTGTTAAGTGTCTGCACGACAGACGGGGGTGCAGGATGCGCAGCACAACTCTTCTGCATCTCTTTGTCGAACGAATCCCACAGGCTACTCTTGGCCTTCTTCTTTGGGGATTGACGCTGTTACTCTTGGTGTGGAGATGCTTCTGGCTGGCTAGAAGAAAGTTTCAGCGACTCCTCCTTCAGCACCAGGATCGCAACAGTCTTCTTGTCACCTTACCTGAAACATCTTTTTTTGAAGCGGGGGTCCAGCAGTGTGGCACAGGCAAGGGGTGTGATCTCTTCCACCTTTTCAAGTCTTTTAACCAACTGATGGAGAATGTTAGCTGACAGATTCTTTTGTACCTGGTGAGCTCTGACGTCGTTGCTCTTATTAACATTGTTGGCAAGTTGACCTATTCCAAAAGTTCCTGTGATAACTTGCACTCTTAGAAAATTATACTGTGTGCTCACTTACTAGTCACTCAGCTGTACAATTATGATATTACATTATCCCCATCTGAGGGATTCTGTCTTCAATCATCCCCTCCAGTGATTTTAGTCCTCTCCCAACACACCCAACTCTAGATGGTAGTAAAGTGTGGTGCGGTCAGTGCGGTGTGGTCACGTTTGGAGCTCCAAAAGAGGTGTTTTGGTCAATCAGCTGTTTCAACAAGTGTAACACAGAATAGCGAGACAGAAGTGTCACCCTGATCAGGTGGCGCCCCAAGCGGAAGGAAGGAGCATCAACCCCATTCACTTCATGTTGAGGAGGAGGCAGACCTACAAGATGCATAAGGGGACTTCAGAATCAGTCAGCTTCATCGCGAAGACATGCAAGCACTACTTGCCGCCATAGGACTGGATGAACTGATGCTTCTATCTTGCTTGCCTTTCCTTAGTAGTGATTTTGCTATCAGGGATCTGGCAACGCTGTTCGAAAACAAAACAAGCAAGAAAAATGTGAAAAGGAAGTATTGAAGAAGAGCTCGAAGAGCTCGAAGTTGTCCTCTCGCGCGATGTTGGGCCTACGACACGCCGGACGCTCCGCTCTCCCAGTCGTCTTCCGAGGAGGACTCTTGGGGTTCCAGAACACTTGTCGAGGCCTCAAGACGTTGGACGATGACGGCCGGGTTATCTCGCACCTCAATCTCAAGCCGGTGATCCGGATTCCTGTCCGGGTACAGCAAAAGGCGCTGAAGCGCGTGGCCAAGGTTCGGAGCTCCAGGTTCGTCATGGATCGCTTCGAGGGAGACCGAACATTGCCTCCGGTGATTCAATGCCGGCGGTCCGAACTGGATCATTACCAGAGACAGACCTACTCCAAGGTCGACCAGATTCGACTGGCATCGGAAGAATGGAACAGCCGGTCCACACGCGGAGACTACTTTACTTTTCAGGACTTTGAAAAGGACCGTGGCGGTCGACCTTTCCGGTTTGGCCACCGCCATGAAGACCCCGCCAACTTTGAGTCTCTAGCGCCGCTTGACCAGCGATTGGCCGAGTCACTGCGATCGTGCGGCTATCGCAAACCGACATACATCCAATGCCTGGCCATTCCAAAGCTGCTAATAGAGAGGGAGAGCTCAGTCATTGCCGCCGAAACTGGGAACGGAAAGACGCTGGCTTTCCTCGTTCCTGTGATCCAACAGACCATCCAGCTCAAAGAGGTGATCCCTTCGGAGAAGAGAGCTTACAATTCTCCGCTGGCGGTCATCGTCACCCCGGGAAAGGAACTCAGCAGGCAGGTCTTCAACGTTGCGCAGGACCTGGCTGGCAGTTGTGGCCTGTCCGTCACGTTGGAGGACGGAACCAAGAGCGAAGGAGTCAAGCTCAAGGTCCTGCGATCTCCGAGGAAGGAAGTAGACATCTTGATCGGCACTTTCGGCAGCCTACACAGGCTATTTGAGGAGCGTCTATACCTCACAGACTTCGTGCACCACGTAGTCTTTGATGAGGCCGACACTCTCCTCGATGACACGTTCAACCACGAGTCCGTGCCCTTCCTAGGAAAGATGGGGCTGGCGAGTAAAAAAGCAGCCAGGAAAAAGATTGGCGAGGCTACGCAGATCACATTGGTGGGCGCCACCTTCCCTACCAATCTGAATCCAATTCTGCAAGAGATCTGCTCCCCGGACGCCCTCGTTAGGATCTCCACCAACCGACTGCACAGGGTGCCTTCGCACATTCGCCAGAAATTCATCAGGGTCACTAGGTCCTCGAAGCCAGACCTCTTGTTGGATATCATGGCCGAGGACGTGGCGAAATCTCGTAAGGTCTTGATCTTCTCCAACAAGGCCTCCACGGCCGGTTTCCTTGTGCATCATCTAAGAGAGAACGGTGTGGCGTGCGTGCCTTTTTACAAGAGTTTGGGCGAAGACCGGTCAAAGAATTTGGACGCTTTCTTGGGAGGGAGCGACGACGTCAACGTCATGTCTTGCACAGACTTGTGCTCCAGAGGCATCGACACTTCGAGGGTATTTCACGTGATAAACTACGATTTTCCGCTCAATCTGTCAGACTACGTGCACCGCGTCGGTCGTGTGGGTCGTGTGGGGTCCCCACAGGGGTCCAAGGTGACTAGTTTCGTGAACGGTAGACTGCAGATCAGTTTAGTGCAGAAGTTAGAGACCTCAGTGAGGACGCATACAGAGATTCCAGGAGTGAACAATAACATCATCAGAATCATCAAGAACATGAGGCAGACTAAGATGGAAAGGGAACTTTTGAAAAAGCAGAACACAAAGCGTGCGAAAAATTTGTAGGGGCACTTCTGATGCTGACGAGAGTGCGGATGATCAGAATCTTTGCGATCGACCCCAGCTGGATCTTGAACACAGTTTAATGTGTCTGTTTCTGTTCACTCGCATAGGAATTCGACAATGGGATCGAGGCTGCTACTCCGGGGCATTCACCGAAGCAGGCATCTTTTCTGTACTTCTGAGCCTTTTCACAGGAGAAACTTCATGTCAGAGGCGTTTCACTGCAAGGTCAGTGTACATACAGCGTGAGCGCTGCTACCAGCGGGTCAAACGTTGTCGAAATCTATGAAGGGAAGGCCATTGAATGCGAGTAACTTGTTCTCCACGCAGCAAAACTTCCTGTCCGCGTAGAGAGTGGCGCGGATGGCCTCGACGATCTCCGCGATCCCCTTCGCTAGTATTCCAATGTCAATCAAAGCAATAATCCTCTGCAAATTGCACTCGTCCGTGTCTAGAGCTGGCAGTTCAGCTGACAGTGCTTCATGGAGCGTTTTTCTTATCACCTATCCCCTCCACTTTCCTGTACAAGTGGCCCTCTCCTGATCAGTCTTGATGAAGTGTGACCCGCTCCAACCAGTGCTCGGATTCTGTCTCCGTACACAGTAACGTTACGCGCATTGTATGATGTAACACATTAAGTCTATACTACCTAGTGTTGGTCCTCCTAACACGTATAAACTTTGTTCAGTCCGCTTGGGAGTCTCGGCTGTCGTCTCCGTTGATCGCCAAACTTGACGTGGATAAATTTTTTTACGAGGTTGAGCGCAAGTTCTCAAACGAGAAGCGCGGGTCAGCCATCGACGTCGACTTGTTCGCTGCTGCAGCTCAGGGAGACGTTCAGGTGATTGCATCCCGTGTCATGATGAAACTGAATAAGTGTACAAAGCAACCGTCTTCGTAGATGGATCAGCTGGAGGAGCTCTTGCATCAGTTCAGGCGGACGCCACAGACCATCCTCACCATGCCATCCACGGCACATTCGGTAGGACACCGCACCTTGTGTAAGTTGCTTCCGACCTAAGTAGCAGTTTCTTCTTTCCCTAGGTGGTCAGGGGGTGCCTGGCCGAAGGCCGCACGGACAGTCTGATGCGCATGCTTGACGACCTTCTTAACTACGGGCTTTTCCCGGACGACTATGCTCTGGTGCTCATGCTGGATCACTTCCTTGAGGCCAAGAACTGGAGGGATGCTTGCAAGGTCGGCAGGGAGTTCAACTGCGTAATGCTGTTATTCTCACTCATCCGTTACAGACGGCTATTTACCTGATGCTGCAAGAAGACTACCACGTTCCCATCGCCTCCGAGATGGCCTTGATGGGGGCCTATCAGTTCGGCCTGCACGACACCCCCCAGCCCTGGGAACCACAGGGAACCCCGCCAGAACCAGAACCGGAGGACGACGTCAAAGTTCATGTCGAGTATTTGGACTCGGGCTACAATGACGAGCACTTCGACCTCGTCGAAAAGAACCATCTGGTGGGAAAGACTCTCGTTAAGTTCTCCAGCCACGCGGCCGATGACCTCGACTCGGAGACAAAAGTTTCAGTGCAGTTGCTTGGCTGGTCACTGTTTGAGAAGTGGGAGAAAGTGCAAGAACTGTTGAACCAGACGGAATCTTTTGCTCAAGAGTGCGTTGATCGAGTCAAAGAGTTGATCAGTGCCAACGAAAAGTGCACAGTCAAGGAAGACTTGCTAGCCAAGCTGGAGTCCGTCAAGACCTCAACAGTAGACGTCGTCGCCAGAGATCTGAAGCCCCGTGTGGAGGCAGCAGTGGCGGTGCACGAGTCTGATTACACCGAGCGCCAGCTGGCGCTCTACACCGAGTGGGAGCGCGCCAGAGAGGTCGAGATCAAGCGCCAGTTTGAGATGTACAAGCGCGAGGCTCGACGCGAGGCGGTGGCGCGGAAGAGTCGAGAGTTGGCCGAGAAGGAGGAGAGACTCTTCTTCTTCGACCGGCAAGAGGAGTTCGAGCTCCTCAAGGAGGAGAGGGAGCTGGCCTGGAAAAAGAAACTTCCTCCTCGTACGTGGACCCCGAGGCTCACGCTCAAGCCGCGTAAGCTTGTCTCAGCCGACTACGTGCCGCCCACCGTGTAAGCCGTGCACACGGCACAAGACCTCGTGATCATTGATAAATCATGAGACTGTCAATAAGTTCTCTCCAATGAGCGAGCGCTTGATTTTACGGATAAGAGCCTCCCACGTACATTGTAACCGAGCATGTTACGTACTGCGCGCTAATGTTATGGAGCGTTTCGTGGTTGCTCGTGTGCACCGGGGTAATGGACAGGTAGTAGAGAAGTAAAAACATTTGGAGATGCGCCGCCTTCGCTCCAGCATCAATCTTCAGGGCGTAACCTGCGTGCGCTTTCCTCTCTTCTGCCACTTCTTGTCCTTAGCATCCTGAGGGCTGGAGGAGAAGAAATTCTCGGCTTATTCCACCCGCTTATTGCGCAAGCGTGCTATCCATGAACTAAGGCAAAAACATGACGGGCAGCAGCTCTTACAGCATGATCTTTGACAGCGGAGGCTTCATCATGTTGGTCGCTTTGTGTCTGTCCAATTCCAGCAAGTCGGACGTGCACACCTTTGAGGACACGGTGACGTTTGTGCTCAGCTCGTCAAAGAGGGGGAACTCACGAGGACGGTCACGGTGCAATCTGTTGTCTCATCGCGTCGTTCTGCAAATCCTCTTTTCATTTTTTTTGTTTCAGACGACTTCATTATTGGAATCCTGTCAGATCAAGGAAGCTTTTCAGTCCGGTTAATGAATCATTATCTCTTGCTTTGTGTAGGCCAAATGAAACTATTATTGGCTGAACACAAACGTGTTCACGTGGTGATCCAATGCGTGCCGCAATGTGTTGATCCGGAAAGGCCCTCGTTCTTCAAATAACTTTTTGTACTTTGACTTCCTCATCTTGGGATCTATCACTGAATGATTTAGCTAAAGGACATTCTTATGTCTAGTGAGTCCCCAGAGAGACTCAACCCGACGAGAAATTCTAGGACAAATCATAGCAACACTCACTAGAGATGGCCGTGGGCGTCTATCCTGTCTCCCTATAATCACTGGTGATCGTACGTAAATCGCCAGAGATTTGAATCATTCGGGGTTTTATCGGCCTCCATCTCTAACAATCTCCATAAGCAGGGATAGAAGTCCTGCGGGCGAGGAACAAACTGCGTGCGTACTTCTGCGGAATTCGTTTCTGAACGAACGAATGCGTTCCAAGCTCATACGCTATCAGTACGTGGGTCACGTGTCCTCCGCTCACCTCTTGGTCGCGGCCCTCGCCCTGTGCTCGACCGTGTGTCTGACTCATCGCTTTGGTGCGTAGGCCCATCGTGAAGAGAGAGACGAAGTACGCACAGCAAGTGCAATGCTTGAGAGCCTTGGCCAAGGACGGGTTGTACTTGGACAGCAAGTCCGACGGCCTCGGCAGCGATCGGAAAGAGGCATTGGCGGACGCCAGGAAGGAGAAAACCATTCTCCACCTCTAAATGCGAGCGAGCAGATGCCAGAGTGTTGGATGAAGATGGAGTTCATAGATAACACATGCAAGAGCGGGAACTTCGGACTAGAATTGTCTACATCGACGCCAAACCTGTTATCAGATATGGGGAGGCTCCAGCTCGGTCGTGTGCAAGTTTTGCGACATCTTCGACATGTATGCGCCCAAACGACGCAACTTTGTACGGTCGGTGCTCCGCAGCCGTGAGTGAGTTCGGACGGACCATGCATGTTTTTCGCTCGTTGCGGTCTTAGACGACGTGACTCTCGTTCCAGTCCGTGAGCTCCGCGATCACGAGCTTCAACAGGACATAACCGGTGGACGGGCTGCTGAAAGAGCAATAAAAACCCTCTTACTCGACCGCTACGAGGGTCCACGACCATAAGGAGGACGCGGCTGGCAACCTTTCCCTGGTGACTCCAACTTTACAGTCCGGGTCAAGAGGCGGGTGTAGTACTCAAATTTTTGGAAGTGACCGTCCTCGACGTGGCCTCCGCGACGGCCTCTAGATTGAGGCTCTGCTGGCTTTGGCTAAGTCTCAGTGCCCAAGACGACCCCTGTCAGTATTTGTTCGTCCTCCTTCCCCACCCAGCCAGGGAACATTTTTCAGGTCTGCACTTTCGCTTCTTTCGTCACTCCTGCATCTGCTCGTCTCGTTGTGCAGAATAATTTTGCACACTACGTAAGCATCAGCAACTCCCGACGCTTAGTGGAAGCTTGACGTAAAATCTGCACCCGCCGACCGAGCTGCAGAAGTGGGTTTTCTTTCTTCCTCCTCAACCCCCCCTGAGATTGGGCGTCAATGTAAGGTCCTGCTCGATCATACCCGCTACAAAGTGGTCTGTGATCGAGCACTCCTGATTGAACACCATGTGCGTAGCAGCCCTTGCCCTGTGCCTCGAGCCAAGCCCAAGTTGCTACTCACTTGTTCTTTCTTTGATCTGGCACCTTGGATCGAATTCGCTTTGTCGTCAGTCTTAAGTAATCCTCTTTTCTACCCTTAAAGCCTCCTCCTCCCTCTTCATCTGGGCGTCGATACAAAGACTTTGACCATCCGTGATACTGCATAAATCGCGTGCTGAATTGCATCGTGTAAGTGGAAAAAAAGGCTCGCATTATAGAAAATTCTAAAAAAAAAAAAGTCCAGGCTTTTGTGTGCAATGACATTTACGATTCTGAGAAGCTCCTAAGATATCATCAAGGACAGATCCAGGCGATTTTTGTTGCTGTCTGTTTGTTTGTGACGCTCAACCCATTTGTGAAAAGTCTCCCCAAATGTCGGCACTGTTCAGAGTTGCCACAGCGGTTGACGAGACCAAAACTTATTTATGACTGTCTGAAGAAGACGAAGAGCTCAAGTCTCTGTTGGTGGCTCCGTTGGGCGCACCCAAACGGAAGAAGAAGAGGAGCCAATTTGATTCCATTGCCGAGCTCGTATTTTGCCATCAGTGTCAACATCTGAACAAAAGGTTTTTCTTTCACGTGCACCTTGGGGGTGCAAGACAAAAAAAAAAAACAACTCAGCGTGTGAGGGGACGTTGACTCGGGCGGATTCACGAACCGGTGCCACATGTGTTTGCGGCCCCGGTCTCGGGGTAAGGGACGAATCACCCCTCGGGTTGGTGTCAAGCCGGCTTCTGATGAGGCTCGTGGCTCGAGAGCTCGAGCCCCAGGACAGCTCGGCAAATCTGGAAGAAGATGTTCCAGTTCTGGAGATTACCCACGCAGCTGGGATTGTGCCATTGCGCACTACAGAGCTTGAAGAAAACCAGGTCTTGGCTCACGTTATCACTGGCCCGGACCTTGCTGACGCCAGCTGGGGGCTCGTCTGGCCCGGGCTGCAGCTCGTGGATTTGTCAGCTCGAGCCATCACGAATCATTCCCGCCTGTGCAAGCACGTCTTAAGAGAGAGTGAGAAAGAAACTTAAGAGGGCTGTTGGACAAAGGCGCTTTATGAAGTGGGAGGGCGATTTGTGCGCGTGCGCGCGCGCGTGCGTGCGTGCGTGCGTGAGGAGATGAAAGGAAATAAATTGCTGGGAAGAAACACCGCGTGTGGACGCGCGGCCGACGGACGTGAAATTATGCCGAACGTCAAGCGAGCATCGCCTCCGCCGTCGCCAGCGCCATCGCCACCTACACCGCCAGCGACGTCGCCAGCTGCTGAAAAAGGTATCAAGGACGCGTGCGAAGTGCACATGTCCATTCACCGGGATGCGTGCCGCAGACGACGACGCCGCTGTCGACGGCGACGGAGACGGAGACGTCAGTGCGCCCCAGCTTGATGCGGCTAATGAATGGATGCGGAATCGTAGTTGTTTTTTTTTCTTTCAGGCCAACAGTTGATTATCTTTAGTCCATGGACGTGGACACATTCTGACACGACGTTTTCGACCCGACTGAAGAAGCAGTCGTTGTTGAGCTTGATTTGTCTCCCAAGTTCTCGTTGGTGCCGTGGCGACGTCCGACATGGTGCTGTTGTCGACGGAGAAGGACAGTTCGACGTTGACATTCCCAGCAGCGGTGGAACTTTGTCACGTCTCGCGGCCTCATTCGGGCTGGGGATGCAATCGGGCTGAGTCCGAGCCCGAAGATCGGCCGGACTCCGCTCGTGAGCACAACGAGCCCCAAGCCCGACTATTTGGAGCCCTCTCCATTTCCAATCCCAGCTGGAAAAGTCACGTTCACTCATTGTCCAACGAACATTGGTGGCTACTGAGAAACGTAGTAAAAACGAGTCAGGCCCAATTGAGGGCTGTTTCCCCTCCCCCCTTCCCTTCAACCCAAATAAATTGTTGCAAAAATATATTTTTTCCTTTTGTGATCACTGGAGCGCGAAGAATTTTTTACTCAAAACCCAAGTTTTTCACCCACCTGAAGTGTCCTTTTTGCCAAAAAATTATCCCTTCTGCAACTTTTCAACTTAAGATGACTTTTTTGCCGATGTCTCAAATGTCATGTGCAAACACCAGCAGGAACGTGCACAGTGACGACCAGTGTGTGGCAAATATTGAAATGTATTTGCTGACCACACAAACAACAAGTTTGCCCCTGCTGTCAACCATGATGAATGAGCTGCTCCAGGTACAAGATGGTCCTGACAGACGATGGACATGGTTGGACACTGAGAGCACGAAAAATTATGACTGAGCGACTCGCGGTAGAAAGTACATTCACAATTTCTGTAAAGTTTCACCTAAAAATTGCTCCTATGTCTTGTCTTACTCACCTCAGCCAATACTTGGAGAAATATTGAACACTAGATTTGCTCAAAGTTCGACTCACGCGAGCCAGTACTATTTTTAGGCTCAGTGATCAGTACAATTCGGAATTTTAGGTCAAAAGCTAAGAGAAAATATTCTGGAAATCATCATGGAGAACAACTGCAATGGAGATTGAAAAATCCAGAAGAAAGCAGTGACGTAATGAAAAAAAAAACTCATCGATGGCAATAGAATTGAAGTGAATGATGAAAAAGCCTCTGAAATGCCAGAGTTCCTCACCTAAGATTCCAATGCCCAAGTGATCACATCCCATTCCGGAATCCATTAATGATATGAGCTCACATCAAAGTCTCCCATTTGTTTTTCCGCCTTGAAGAATGTCTGCACTTACACGAGCAAAAAGCCTCGTGCGGCTGCTGATCAGGTTACCCCTGGAGCTGGAGTCCATCCAGAAGTTTCTTTCTCGGGGAACCAAAGTCATGCCACCCTGACAAACGATGCCCGTGATAATGAAGACGAAGCCCCCGACTCAACTCCAAGGGCACTTGCAGAAATTTGCAAACTTTTTGCAAGACTAGATCAAGTCAGTCTGAACAATGACAAGTACGTACGGGAAGCCAGTCTGGAAATTGTGGACCAGGGTTGCCAGCTCTTTGTCATCGTGAAGAGTAGGAAAGGAGTGGTGCACAGAGACCTGGCAAAATGTGTAGCTGATGTACGTACGTAGTTAGTGACCGCTGAGCTTGAAATGAAGCCAAAATCATGCCCAAAAAGCCAAATTTCTCAATCTTTTTGGCTTTTGAGGAAAGCCCCCATGGGCAACCCCGTTCCGAACAACCCCTCGTACACGAGTTTCTTCGAGTTGCCAGATGCTGCCACTGACATCATATCTGCTGGTTCTTTTTGGATGGACATGTTCGGCCAGAACAACTTGCATAGTCTTTTCTTTGGACCAATCTTCTTCTTTGGCCGACTTTGGACGCTCTTATGTGGCCACCCTGGACTCCGACTCTCCGTGTTCGTCCGGTCCCCCGACCATCTGGCAACGCTGACACTACTATGACCCTGGTGTCTGCCCTGGCCTTCCCGTGCTCTTCACACGCATCCGTGGTCTGGATGACAAAAAAAGTCGAGCCTTTTTTCTGCCAGACCCTTCTTCTTACGCCTACATGAGATTCATTTCCGCGAATCCAGACAGTCACGCACAAGTTGTCATCCTGAGTTAGAGAAGACACTCAAAATCGACAGAATTTTTTAGGTGGGTGTCAGCAGCAGCAGCAGCAGCAGCTTCACGTGGGCGGAAAATTTGCCTCACTTTCCACGGATTTTTGAGATGGGGGTGAAGAAATGAGTCTTTCTTCCCTCACTTTATAAATATTCTATCTATATTTACTTCACGGGTCTTCTCCATGCACAGAGTTTTGTATAAGTTTGAAAGCACGTATGACAGTGGTGTGGGGATGGAAATTAGCCCGACGCATAGTTATAGCTGGTGCAAGTCTTACACACTTACTGTTTTACTATGGACACGTTTCAAATGTTACGTTTGAGCAACAAAAACAATGTTTGGAGGCAAAAAGTTTTGAAAATGGAGTTTGGTCACTTTGGCAGACTTGAAGAAATTGTTTGTTCACCCTGTTTTTGCTCTACAGCTGATCTTTTGTTAAAAAACACTGAGTCAATAGTACCTATAGTGTCATTCAAGTCTTTAGTGAAATCTGAAGGGTTTTGCCCAGGGTGACGAACTAATACCTGAACACGTAGAAGAACAAAAGTGATTGTCCCAAGCACAGCTGCAGGATTAACCCCTCCCTTGGGGTGAGCAACTTGAGGAAGGTGTCTGGGACCAAGGGCGCGGATGACAACTTGTTCGACGACTTCGAAGACTGTGTCATCAGCTGTCGATGCCCCGAGCGGAGTTCAGCATCAAAAATACCATTCCGGATGAAATGAGCGTGTCCTCAACTGTCTGCACGACCCTGTAAATTTCAATCTTGGGGAAGCACAAATGAATGAAGGTATCATCATCATTATTATTCCCAGAGATCTGACCTTGTCGGTGGTCGATTCTCCTCCCCCTCTAGTACTTAATTGAGGGACTCTCGCCGAGGATCAATCAATCCAGCTGGATCTGAACGTTCGGCGGTTTTAGCATGGGCTTAGCAGCAATTATCTGCAATATTCCGCTGCTCTTGGCGGCGTCGACGGCCGCCAAAGAAGACCTTCTCGGACCGATGAGGGTTGTTCGGGTGGCTGTGGACGGACGAGGTCGCGGACCAGAAACAAGAGCAAATTGTGTGGATATCACTTAATTGTGTGGTCCCTCTCGGTCGTCGACGTCGCACCTGACTGCAGAATTGGATCCGGCCGCTGTTTGGGGAGCCGGTTGGGGTCCATTCAGCCGGTGCCAACTTTATTGTTGGCGCTGCCAAATATTCGAAATTCTTCGCTACTCGGATTATGGCAGGAGGAGGAGAAGAAGAAGTTGTTCTGCTTGCAGGTCTTCCCCACCTAATGGACAGGCTGACAGTGACAAAGGGCTTCAACATGACGCTGACCTTGTCCAAGTAGCCATTGTTTTTACTCCATGCTGCAGTTATTCTTGTCACCTCTGGCTCGAGTTGACTGACAAGATTTCTGTCTGCATCTCGATCACCAGCAAAAGAATGTCATTTAAGGGCAGCCTGGACCGCCCCCACCCCCCCCCCCCCCCGGGGGGCCCCGGTGTGGGGGAAAAAAAAACCCGGGAACCAAAACCCCCCCCGGGGCCCGCCAGCAAAAAAATGGGGGCGGGGAAAAAATTCAAAAACGGCC
>JAAUXU010050891.1_pt1 | contig 67578 bp, 73 predicted proteins | sample 7278151 | NCBI WGS metagenome assembly JAAUXU01 (sample SAMN14350113, study PRJNA611818) | marine sediment metagenome | isolation source: surface marine sediment (1.8m) | place: French Polynesia: Moorea | collected 2018-08
AGACGGACAGACGGACAGACGGACAGACGGACAGACGGACAGACGGACAGACGGACAGACGGACAGACGGACAGACGGACAGACGGACAGACGGACAGACAGAAGAAGGGTGAAAATATTGAAAGAAAGACACAAGAATAAAGGAGGGAAAGAGGAAAGAAAGGAGAAAAGAAAGAAGGAAAGAAAGAAGGAAGGAAAAAAAGAAAGAAAGAAAGAAAGAAAGAAAGACAAATAGCTTCATCCAAGATTTCTTAGGCCAATGCAAATACCCGCGGTGCCACAACTGATCACCAGCACAGCTCCGTCTTACCGATCGTGGTGAAGATGGTCAGGGAGTACATGAGCGCCGACGAAAACGTCCATATCCTCACTCCCGGCTCCGTGCCCGTGTAGCCTCTGCGGATGTTGTCGACGGCGTCAGACTGGAACCTCCGGATCAGAGCGTCCGCGGCCACGCTCCAGTCGTCCCGGTCAAACACGTTTTTTTCCATGGTGACGTTCCAGAGGTCGCGCGCCAGCTGAGACCGTATCTCGCGAGCTACAAAAGCCTCCCGCATCTGCGAATCCGACTCCAGGGCAGAGAAGATGAAGGCGCCCATCACCATGTAGGTGGCGACCAAGCAGCACACCCCGATCTACGTGAACAGAGACATGTCGTCGACCGTGTGAGTGACCACAAGTGCAGAGTCATTGGGTGACTCAGCATGTGTCAGACAAGTACATCTTGACGACGTGCGACACGACGGCAGCGCACCTAACGCCCAACGAGACCCACCTGGGTGAAGAGGAAGGCGAGCAATCGCCGCAGCACCTGCTTGACGCGCTGGCAGAACGTGTAGGTCTTGGTGCGCTTGTAGTAGAACCGGGGCGCGATGTCTCGCTCGCGGGCGGAGATCTTGTGGTAGGTGGTGTGCATAACTCATGCGACAGAGATCATGTCTTCGGTGTTGGGCATCAACGTCCAGGCCTGACAGAGGCGTGAAGCGATAAAGATATGCGTGAAGACGCCTTCGACGTCTCCTTGTTCATGTTGTTGCCTCTCCTGTTCTCCATCAATGACTGGTGCTTTCTAGTCATGAAGAAGCAGGGGGAGGAGAGAGAAATTAAGATTCTGCAGGTAGCGAGCGAGCAAACGCGAAGAAAGGTGCACAAGACGCAGAGCTGCACGAGCGCTCCAGCGGTCCAGATGGTGAGGCTCACCAACCCCGAGAAGACCGGCAGAGCACAGAGAGGCATCTTGACGCGCTGCTCGCTGCCGCCCACGCCCGCGGCGTCGGCGCCCGCGTCGGCGCCCGCGTCGGCGCCCGCGTCGGCGCTCGCGTCGGCGCCCGTGTCTCGACGCCCGCGTCGACGCCCACCACCGACGAGACCCGGACCCGGCTGCCACCGGACATCAAAGGGATGAAATATGGCGCTCTCAGTCACTCACGCGTGCCGCAATTCACGCATACTCGCTACAGAAATGCGCAAGATGCATTCGGAGGACAAAAACGCTCTCAAGCTTTCTGACGCGAACGACGGGAGCGACGAGCTCAAACCCCCGGAGAGATAAACATTTCTCTTCCTCCGTGCGTAAAACTCTGGTGCAGGTAATACGAGCCGCGAGCGCTCAAGTCGACGTCACTTCTCTGCGTTTACAATTCCCCCCAAAGCCAACTGTATTTATAGTCGAATATTGTATAAATATAAGCTGCCTCCCACGATCGTGGAGAGCAGGATCGTCACAGCCTTGAGCATTTATCACAATGACTTCTTCACTGACTACGTCAGCGGTGGCGCTGGTCTGTCCGTCCCCCACCCTCTTGGTCGGGCACCGCGTCAAGCACCGCGTCAAGCACCGCGTCAAGCACGCCAGCAACGCACTCCATCAGGTCGTCATCCCAGGCCTCTGATCTGTTGCGCCACGCTGTTGGCCAGACGCAGCTTGGCACTGGCCAGCCCGGACAGGTCCTTGATCAGGTCGCCCTTGAGCTCCGCCACATGCACGGCTTTGAGCAACATGGTCTCCACCAATTGCTCCTTCTCCTCTGCCAACACCAGGGGAATGGACACCTCCTGACCGCCCACACGCAGGCGCAGCGCTCTCTCCAGCCGGCGCAACAGCCGGGGCATGTGCACGTGCGAGAACTGCAGCGAGAAGCGGTGCGCGGCGTCCACCAGGCTGCGTCGCACGGCTCCGCACACCGAGCCCACGCGGAAGCTGCCCACGCGAACGTCGCAGTTGCGCACGCTCACGTGGTCCAGGTCGAATGAGTTCAGTCTGGCGTCCAAGTCGAAGTCCAGGTGGAACACGAGGAACGTAGTGGAAGTCGTGGACCCGCCATGAGAGTACGGTGTCTTGCGCTTCTCCAGCCTCACGTTGGACGCATGCACGCGCGCGCCGAGCCACACTTTGGCCCTCGACAGCACCTCCAGGGGAAGGCTAGTGCGGAATTTGGTGAAGCACCTGCCGAGCAGCGACTTCCCCGCTCTCGCCTTCACCTTGGCCTTGACGCCCAACGCCACGTCGAGGTCGCCGCTCACCAGCAAAGTAGTGACCAGAGTGTCGTCGGCGAGTGAGACGGCTGCGCCGGCGCGCAGAGTCGTTGGTCGGCGCACCCTGGCGGTGGCGCGCACCACGCCGCTTGTCGCCTGCAGCTTGCAACCCTCTTGCAGGTGGAGTGGCGCCAGAAAGGAATCGAGGAGGACCTCGCCGCCGCGGACCGTGATGTCAGCCCGCGCACTCAGCATGCCCAAGAACTCCCTGAGTTTGGTGGCGATGACGCTGGCGACCACGCGATCGTTCCGGAAGCCCAGGAGCGCGCGAGGGCCAAGGATGAGGGCGCGGATGGGGAATCCCACGCCGGAGTCGTCAAACTCGGCCACGATCAGCTCGGACAATCCGCGAGCTAACTGGGGGTCCCTCAGGTCCACGAACTCGTCCAGACTCTCGCTGTTCAGAGGTATCGGACCTGCGTAGCACATGATGGAATTCGTGAATCTGCGACGTCGTCAACGCTTGCGAGACACCGAAGTACAGAACTATTGACTAACTACAGACTGTCTTATTCAGTGGGCGTCTCAAACATAAGACCTTCTTTTACTCTCACAAACACTTTTTTGGCGCCAACAATCCTACTATAAAGCTTTATCGTCGTATGATTCGCGGACAATAAAGCTTTATTGAGTAGTTCGGACAGTCAGAGACCAGCCCAGTCGGCCCATCTAGCCTAACTCAGCCCGACCACGGAATGAATATTTCTGGTAGCGCCACAAACTTGTGAAATGAATTTCACGTCAAATTAGGAATTGCATCGGTTTAAGTAGGGCTTTAATTCCGCCTCGTCATTGGACTCGCATCAAAAGTCTGAAAATAAAGCCCTGCTTCACAGCGGCGCAATACATAAGTACCTTCCTAACGGGGTGGTGCACAAAAATGCCACGTAACATTTCCTCTTGGACACATGGGACAAAAGGTTGAAACAAAACCAGCAAAACTTCGAGTAGAACCGTTCAGAGCCTCCAGCAAGCAGAAGAGGATCGTGATCTGCAGCAGGGAAGTCCTGAGATGACCTCGCCGTCAACACAGGGTCATCCTTGACCACAGGCAAGTGCTGCCGAGTGTCCGTGCTCATCGTTTGACCGTGATGATGCTTTTTGCACGAACATGGGGTTATGGCAAGTTCAAACATGGGCTGGAGGATGCCAAGGACTGCAAGGAGCACTGCGTGTGCACGTCGAAATTCCCCAGAATGTTTCAGCCATTCATCATGATCCAGAAAGAGTGGTGGAAGGCAAATGAACAGCATCCGGCACCGACTCAGTACACTTTTAGCGTCTCTTTAAGCACTCAAAAATGTGACCTTAAGTACTGAAAGTCATGTCTCAGCATCTGAATCATCGTTATCATGCCAAAATTCAGCCTTAGAACACTTCGTAGCAGCGCAACTGCATGTCAAGGGCCATTATTTTCAACAAGGACTGTAATATATGGCACTTTTTGTGCACCACCCGTTGCTACAGTGGAACACGCGTATAACGATCATGCTGGGAGCAAAGAAGTTGATAGTTACATGCAAAACAGGGGTAAAAGAGGCTCAAAATCACCAAAAACAAAAATCAGACACCCTCAGAAGCACCCATTGAACCTTTCTGGCTTTGCTTCCTCCTTTGAAAGGCAGAATTTAAGTCAACAGCTCAAAGATAAACATTCCGCTGATCTTGGGAGATAGCGTTGAATAATGATAATTGCTATTGGAGACTTTAAAATAACACTTGGTGTTGTCCTGACTCCACTTTTTGCCCATGGTGGCAGCACTTTCAAACTCATTCACGAGGGTGATCAAAGCCAGGATGATTGAGCAAAGGATAACCAGTGCTCTCTGCATCTCAGATGACTGTTACATCCGTTCTGTAAGACTTAAGTGATCGCTATATCCGTTAGACTTTCAGTACTAAAATGCTGGTTGGGATTGATATATGACTTCGTAACATCCGTGATATCCGGTGATCATTCTAAGCGCGATCCACCGTACTTAGGTGCTCGCACGTGCACCCATGCACGTGCTACAACTTACCTATGTTGATGAAGTCGAGATCTCCTAGCCTCGTCTCCATGGACAGCTGGAACTGCGACTGCGTGAGCGTCATGGCCGCCAGGCTAAGGAGACTGCCGGGGTCGAGGTTCCTGATGGGCAGCCGGTCGAGCAGAGGCCGTGCCAAGCTGATGAGTGAGGGCACGACGTCCTCAGAGGCCGTCTGCAACAAGCTGCTGATCTGCTCCAGCAACTCAAGGTCCAGCTCGTAGAGTTTGCGCAGTCTGTTGAAGTAGCGTCCGAAGGTCTGTTTGACAACGTCGGAGGGCTCGTTGTCGTCACTGTTGGCGGCAATCTCGTTACCGTCTGAAGTTGCATTGGTCGCTGAGGTTGTATTCGTCATCATTTGACTGCTTTCCGACGAATCTTCGACGGACTTTCCACTATCATCCAGTTTGAGATCTTTGGCTTCTCGGAGGACGACGGGCACGACCACGTCGTTGTCGGCACACGAGCACGTGCACGCGCTGACGTTGGTGCCGCCGCGTCGCAACAGGGCCCTCAACTTCTCCTCTTCCTCGTCGTCCAGCATTCCTGTGTCGGCAATCCAGACCTCGTCGGAAACCTTCTCGGGCTCCGTGCTGTTCACTTGCAACGGGATGTTAGGGGCTCGTGCCGTCTCCATCGTCACGCTGAGTAACTCGCCCGCGGCCGCCGCCGCCGCCGCCGCCATCGCCGCCGTCTGCGACGCTACCAGTCTCTGCGGACTGAGAAAGAAGTTTTTATCGCGTGTTATTATGACATTTATACGCGATCCTTTCAAGGATGTCGCGTGCTCTAAAGCGCACAATTGATACGAAGGCGAGAAGTGGAGGATTTGACAGGACAGATCTAACAGCTTCAAGGAAAGTGGCCGCTACTTGAGCACCCACTGCGGTTGCAATCGCCGCACCCGCCCATTAGGACGTCGTCGTCGTCGACGACGACGACGACCTGGCCGACGCCTTCGTCGTGCGCTTGCACCACTGCAGTTGCTGGTGCTGGCGTCCCACGCCCTTAGCTAAAGACTACGTATTTCTTCCGGAGTGACTCAAATTTCTCACACCGAGGTTGCGTCACGTTCTGTGGGGAAGCAGAACAACCAGGTTAACCGAGTCTGGTGCCAGGAACATATGTGTGTAGTACGTGGAGACGACGGTAGAGGGGGGCTCGACCTTCCGAGACCACTAATCATGACATGGACGGCACAATCACGCAATTATGGACGCACACGAGCGTATGCGTAGCCAGAACGTACGCAGGAAGCTACGCATCTACTGATCTATCCCTTCCCCACTGGAGGTTAACTTTGATAAGGCCACTTACATTGGACGAATCTCCTTTCCATCCTCCTGCTGGCGATGCGAATCCATCTGTGGTGCATTCATTGCGTCATTTCCGTCTTCCTGACTAGGTGAACTAAAGGGAAATGACTCCAACAGTTCTGCCTCGTTGCCTCTGACGTCTCCTTCTTGATCTTGTTCTGTTTCTGGCTCTTCATCCTGTTGTTCTCCTTCTTGATCATCGTCCTGCTTTTCATCCTGTTGTCCTCCTTCTTGCCTTTCATCCTCTTGTTCCTCTTCATGATCTCCTTCTTTCCTTTCATCCTCTCGATCTTGTTCTCCTTCTTTCATTTCATCCTCTTGTTCTCCTTCTTGATCTTGTGCTCCTTCTTTCATTTCATCCTCTTGTTCTCCTTCTTGATCTTGTGCTCCTTCTTTCATTTCATCCTCTTGTTCTCCTTCGTCATCTTGTTCTCCTCCGTGTTTTTCGTCCTCTTCTTCTCCTTCTCCTCGGTCTCCATCTTTTTGTTCTCCTTCATCCACAGCAGTTGCACTAGACGGTTCTTCTAGCCATTCATCTTCCTTCCCATCTAATTGCCCCGTGCTATCGACTGCATAATGAAGCATGAAGACGAAGAGTAGGAGGATCAGCGGCTGATGATGCCTTATTCTTGTCCTGCTCAAGGGCATCTTGGCCTTGGCAGCCTCGGGTGCCTCCTCTGGGACTGGACAAGCAAGTGCTGAGCATAGAAAATCCCCACTACAAAACACTCGCACGCAAGGAAAGTTGACGACAGAGTCTTGTTAAAGCTAACATATTGCACGTGCGAACTGTCTGGCTGTTCCCAAGCGACTGCGTCTGTACGCCCGTACACTTCGGAGGGTTGCATGAACGTTCGTACAGAGCGTCCTTCTTCCTCTCTCACCCCTCCTCGCCTCCGCGCTCCGCGTACACTTGATGCGGTTTCACGCATACGCTGCATTCTCCGACACTTACTCGTCTGCCGATGCGGAGTGTCACACCATCAAGAAGAAACGGGAGCGATCAGGGCGCATCCGCCACTTGCTCTCGTCCAAGACGTGCGGGCAGGAGCAAGTCAGGTATGCCAGACGTGTCGCGCCTGCCACGGGCGTGTCGCAAAAGTCCCAAAGTCATGCCCCGCTTGTCACACGCGGGGCAAATTCGGCGAGATGACGACGACGATGACGACGACGATGACGACGACGACGACGGCAGCCAAAGATCTGGCATATGTGTATCAGATGTCAGCGACGTCGACGCCCTTGCCTTAAGGACCTCCGGTGAAAACTGTCATACACTTTCACATTTTTTTTTCCTTCTGGAAAGTATTTTCCAGAACTTGGTGAGGCCGCGGAAGGCAAAAATATTCTTGTGGGACGACCAGAAAAACTTGTGAGTTGACAGCTGCTGCATTTCTATCTACAGTTTGTGCATACAGATTACGTTGACGAGTTCTTTATGCCCATCAACGTCTCTGGGATACAGCGGACATTTTTCTAACCGATTCTTGGCAGTCTCGACGCCAGCGAGGAAACATTCCTGGCCAAAATAAAATGCTAAAAGCCAGCCGAGACGCGCGCCTACGCGTGCGAAGAGAATGCGGCGAGGTCAAAGTTCACGGTGAAGTTGAACATTAATTACAGCCATATTCTTGCTGCTGCGGAAAAACTTTGTTTTTTCTTCCGCCGCCCAAGCACTCCGGTCATCCTCCTTCAAAGTGCCCAATTCGGACTGCTTTTCTTTCTCCAACGATTCGTCAGAAGCGTCGCAGGCAGCATCTCCTTGACGCCGTCGGACGTCCTGTAGTACGTACGGTGCATCTCTATGCATGAGCGAGCGTCGGTACAGGCAGTTTCCATTAACTCTGCAGTCCACTGAGCTCGAAAACTGAAGGTTGCCTGACAGAGTTCTGATGATTTCTCGTTATGACCCTCGTAAATCAGACTTGTGGCCGACTCATTGAATCGGGGTTTTTTGTGCAAGAGTCGACTCTCCGGAACCAAAGAACTCGAACCGGGGTCGAGTCCCACAGTGGCACACCTCTACTCGCCGAGTCGGCCAGACTGAATGATGATATAGCTGAATCTAGAACTGATCTAACACTTCTCAATGGAAACAGAGCTGAATAAAGTAGAAAAATGCTACCCTCTTTGTCCTCATTCTAAGTCCTAGAAGCATTTTGTATGCAGACATGACACTACTCTTCCTGGTTGAGGTGCTGAAGTCGACTCAGTTGTACTAGTTGACATTGAAAAGTGACTAGCCGGAGTTGGAGTCGAGAGGGGAAGAGTCGGGGTCGACTCCTAAAATATGCACCTTTGAAGCGAACGCTGCCTTTTTCGATCGGGGTCGCGTTCTACAGGGTGGCTAAAGATGGTCTGGAATTCATTCACGGACGAGTAACAGAGGCGGACATACTGAGCAAATTTTTTTTTCTTCTTTTTCTTTTATAGCACGACATCCTCAGATCCACCGCGAGGGAACCGCTTAGTCCTGGTGTTACAAGGAAGACTCCGTGCCTTCGAGAGTCTGTCGCACGTGCTGCATGGCGATTCGCCTGAACTGCCTGAGGTCGTCTCTGTACATCTTGGCGGCGTCAACGTTAGCCGGGCTCTCCACGTTAGGCTCAGCCAGCATGCTCATCACTGAGAGGAGGATGCTCTGGACGCTCTGCACCGGACTCCAGCGCTCGCTGCTCTTCTCGTAGGCAAGGGGATCCTCGCCTGGAGGATGCAGAATGGAGATGCACACCTGGAGAAAGAAACGAAGAATAGATGGAAGAAAGACAGAAGAAAGATCCGCGGACTGCCAGACTGCCAGCGCCTTCTACTTGGCGGACACGGCGGTGCAGGAGGAGTTCAGGGCTCATGGATGGCCCGTGGCAGCAACGCTCCGGTCGGACGTACTCAGGAGTCGTACTTGGGAGAGAAATCGAAGGAGAAGCCCCAAACCAATCAACCGGATTTTGCTTATCTCCGGTCTGCGGACTATCACGAAGAAGGATCATCTATCCATTGGAGACAAACGAGAAGTCCTTCTCAACACGCAGTCACTCTGGCTCACGTGGTCACTCACTCGCTCAAAGGCTCTCACCCTGCCGTCCGGGTAGATGTTGGGGTGGAAAATCTTGGACACGAACTTCATCCTGGGCGGAGTGAGTGGATAATCATCAGGGAAGGACATTCTGGCGATGAAGACCCCATCCTCGAACGGACATCCCTCGGGGCCGGTGATGGCCGCCTCCCACTCGAAGTAGTTGTCCTCGCTCACCGGGCCAGCGCTGATCCCCTCGGGGGGATTCTTCTGCATCTGCTTGCACTCGGCCAGCAGTCGCCGTAGGGCCATGACCGCCGCTGACCAAGAGCCAGAAGTCCTCTTCGATCCCGCTCCTATCTTGGCTTTGGCCGATGCATGCAGCTGCCGATATGAGTGTGTGTTTGCGTGCGCTTGGCCCAGGCAGTAGGGATGCTGTCAGAGATGCCAGAGCGAGTGCGCATGCTGTCAACGGCAAGACCGCCCCGAGGACTGATTGGGCCCGAAACCAGGATGGACTTGACATCCCTAACAGCTGCAAGTGCGTCGACGGCAGCTGTACGACGTACGAAAACAACAACGGGTGGGAAAAGGCCGAGCTCGGAGCTGAACTTTCGCCTGTGGCTCATCCACAGCCGCTCCGTCCTCGCCTCCAGGTGGTGCTGTCGAGTGAACCCGTCCAGGGTCCACGACTTGGTCAAACACGACCAGCCAAACGTCAATGGACTTGTCTGCCTCCCTCCACTCGGCGAGCGAGGCCCCAGACGACCTGCTGGGACCACTGACGCATGCTGTAAATGTACTTATGTACATAGGTTTACTACAAAACATGTATCAGAACATTGGTGTCGATTACAGCTCCTTTGCTGGAGGGATTACATACATGTGGTTAGCGCGTAAGAAAGTCTACGACTGCCAAAACCTATCACAGGTGCATCTGTCATCTTGAACAAATGGTAAAAGAGTAGAGCTGTGGTCCACAGTAGTCCGGGTCTGCTCCGCGTATACTGCGTAAAAGAAGGTGACGACTTAGTCCATCTGAAGAGATTGCCCGACCGCCAGGAACTCCTCCTTGAGTGTGCGAAAGGATGGGCGGTCATCCGGGTTGGTGGCCCAACACAGTCTCATGGCCTAGGGGACGTAGGTGACTTCACGTGAACAACGGCAAGCAGTACGACAGAGCAATGGTGTTTCTCTCGCACCTCATACACTTGGAAGGGACACGCACTAGGGCGCTGCAGGATCTGTCCTCTTTGCACCCTTTCCACGACCTCCGGGTTCTTGGCCCTCCCGTATGGCATCTCCCCGCAGGTGAACACCTCCCAGCAGAGCACCCCGAAGGCCCATACGTCGGATTTGGAGGAAAAGCGCGTGTAGTTGAGCACCTCGGGAGGGGACCACTTGATAGGGAACTTGGCGCCGCCGTTCGACGTGTACTGGTCGTCTATCACATAGCGTGCCAGGCCGAAGTCGGCCACCTGTTCCCGATACAGCAATTAGTCACAGCACGAACCGGCGCTCTATCCACCCAAAGGACTACCGGCCTCGGCCGGATCATACTTGCCTTGACAACGTTTTCTGACCCCACGAGACAATTCCTGGCCGCCAGATCGCGGTGGATGTAGTTGTGTCGCTCCAGATAGGCCATGCCCCGGCAAACTTGCACAACGATGTCCAACAGCGACCCGATATCCGTAAGCAGGATGGCCTTCTGGCGCCGGAGGTACTGAAGCAGGCTCCCATGCTGAGGAAAGTACCACTGTTGTAGCCGTCATGCTGAGAGTTTTCATTGACAGACAAACCGCTCACCTTCATGTACTCGGTAATGATGAAGATGGGCCTGTTTTTAGAGCACACACCGTACAGCTGCACGAGGTTGACGTGCTGCAGCTTGGTCATCACTTTTGCCTCGTCGATGAAGTCGTCTTCTGACATGGTGCCTTCCTTCATCATCTTAACGGCGACGTCTATCGTGCCCTTCCACTTACCCCTGCGTACTACGCCGAACTGCCCCGAGCCCAACTCTTCCAGCAGTGTCAGCTCGGTGGGGTCAATCTCCCACTTGCCGTGCGACAGGCCCGCGGTGGCCGGCTTCGATCGACCGGGCGGGCACTTGAGCCTGCACGCCAAACCGCCAGCGTTGTACGAATGGTATTCCATGAGCTCTGGTATGGTGGCGCAGCAATGCTTCTCAGACAAGTAGAAACCCTGCGCGTTCTGCTTGATGTGGTAGTGCTTCACCTGCAAGCGGAACATAATGGACTGCTTCATGGCCACCTTTGGGATCAGCGTTCACTTGCGATTGCCGACACGTACCTGAGGATGAGGTATTTTGGTGTACAGCGAGAGCGTATACAGCCCCTTGGTAGATGAGTTCCTTACAACAAAACAGCCTTCCTTGTCCTCTGTCTTCAACAAAGACTCCGACCGTTGCCTGGACATGTCCGCCACGTACCTGAATGTCATAGTCACAATTATGAACTCCAGCTAAGCTCTGGCACACAGTTACAAGTGTTAGTTACCAGTCGTAATTCTGCAGACCCAGTGCGTCCTTCTCCTTGACGTAGTTGGAAGGTATGAATCCTACCTCGCCCAGGGTGTTCTGCACCTGCCACCAGTGTTCTTGCGAGTCGTCGAGCACCACATACTCCTCGCCTTTGACCAGCGTCAGGTCGCCCGGCTCGATCGCCGTGAACGGGTACACAGAAATGACCACCTTGGCATTGTTGAGCTGAGACGCGGCCACCTGCTGGGCAGAGAGCTTCTTGCCACCACTGGCGGTTTCCAATACGTCAGGAGCTGGATCCGCATTCAGATCTTGGTCCGGAGGGGAGTCGGTTGGCACCGACACAGGCAACGGGGGCGGAGGGACCGGGTCCAACTTGGTCTGCCTGGGTGTCCATGTGATTGGCTCGCAGCCGCTGGCGCCCTCCCTGGAGGAGTTACTGCAACACAGCCAGCGACCTGCTGCCCATTGTCCGGGATGATGCTTCTCGGCCAGGGAGGGGTTGTGTCGACAGAGATTTCGCAGTAGCTGCAGCCACTCCTCACGTTCAGACTCGGTCTTGGCCTGGACATACAGGAGGACCTGCTTCCGCTGGCCATTCCCTTTGCCGCGATGGTCCTTGAAGGCTAGCTGGAAAGCCAGGGGCCGAGTGTCGTCGCGCAGGTTCACGCGCTCGATCAAGCGCACGTCCCGTAGCAACACCCGTCCTTTTTCGCGCCGGCGAGTTCCTCCCGCTCGACTGGCTGAGGTGTCCGTGGAGCCGTCGTAATACAGGAGGGCTGTGCGGGTGAGCACGAACCACCGCTCCTTGCTTCCATTGCCAGCGAGTGAGAATCGCGATCGCGGCGGAGATCGCTTCGTCAGCCAGCTCGACTTGAGCGCCTCTCCGCCATCCGAAGACGACGACGTCGCCGCCGCCGCCGCCTCCGAAGAGGCCTTGCCCATGATTCACTCCGTCGGCTCCATCTGGCACGTCTGCTACAGCAGGAAAGATGCAACAGGTCGCCGTTGCGACTTTCTCCTTCACGTCTATGCGACCTGAAGGCCCAGTCAACAATCCGTCCGGGGTCCGAGTCCGGGAGGGGGACCCTGTGGGCGGGTAGATGGACGGAGGAGGGGGGAGTAGCAGTGAAAAGATCAAGAACGAAGAGGGCAGCTGAAGACAAGGACGGGATCAAGTCAATCTACCTGTTAACCTGTTCCTCGCCCCATTCAGGCGGACGCCGACACGCCGAGCCGAGCGGAGGGGAGGTGCAGGATCAGGTGAGCGCAGGTGGGCACTTTCTGTTCCCGGCCGAAGAACCTCGCTGCATCGCTCCTGCCTGTTGTCGCCGGCCGCAGGAACCACCGAAGGAGCGAAAGAACGTCTTCATTTCCTTTGAGCAGCGGTTTTCAAGCATTGCAGTTGCCAAATTTTCACGCAAGGATTTCACGAAAAGCCAGACTAGGCCTTAGTAGGCCCTGAGTGGTACACTAGATGAATACTTAAGAGGGAAAGAGCACCTGAGCACTATGGACATCGTTATGGAGATGGATCATCCACCAGAGAGAGTTTAGCGCCCCATTGAAGATTTAGGGGTTCATTTGACATCCAAAGTGTCCGGTGATTGTAGGGAAGGTCAGGTTTTTCGTCAAATGAAGCAGATGATCAAGGACAACTGAAAGTGTTTGATATGGATTACTGCTAGGGGCTGTTCAAGAAGGAGAAGACAAATTCCAGGATGGCTGCAGATGGAGGTATTGAATTTCTTAACCACTGAGTTGCTGAGAGTCAAACCTTTGAGTTAGGGTATGGGACATCAACATTGTAACCTTCATTGCTGCACTAACGGCAAATATATCTTTTCCCGAATTTTTCCACTCACATGTTACTTCAAGAATTGCGGACAAACCTCCTTTCTGTCGTGCCTCTTAGAGTCATCAATTTCATCTGCTCCTACAGCTAAGGGGTCGCAACAAGAGTCAACCTCGATCCCCGTATATCACCTTTAGAGAGCAAAAAGTTAACATTGTAACAATTCAGTGATTTATAACGTCAAGAGTCGTACAATCTCTTTTTTTATTTCCTTATATAGGGTCGTCCCTTTGTTTTGAGCCTTACTGCACCGCATTCAGTGCAGCTGTTCATCTACTGCAACAGTAGCCATCTGTGCTTTCGCGCAGCTACAGAAAAATAAGGGAAATCAACACGTCATTTTCAGGTGTTAGGGCAAAGCTGTTTCGTTAGGTCGGGTGTTTGTCGACCTTCACGGTGATGGCAGAGGCCGCCGAGGTCGGGGAGGAGCCTCGGAGGACTCGCAGGGCCCTACTGGCCCAGTACTACAAGGAAGAAGAGGGCCAACTGCCAGCTTCCTCGTCGTCGCGCCACCCTATGGACATGGACGGGTCCGCCTTCGACGCCGAGACCTACTCGCAGAGGCTGATTAAGGAGGCCTCACTGTCGCAGCTCATGGCGCACGAGTCCGAAGTGGTACGCCAGATCGGTGCGCTCGACTCGGACATGCAGACACTCGTCTACGAGAACTATAATAAGTTCATCGCCGCCACCGACACCATCAGGAAGATGCGCGTCGACTTTCGAGCCATGGAAGACGAGATGGACCGGCTGGCTGACAAGATGCAAAACATTTCAGTCTTCTCGGGTCAGGTATGTGCCGTACTGTGTTGTAGAACCACCCTTGGCTATATTCGCTTGACCCTCAATTGCCTTCGTCTATTGACCAGATCACTGCGGCGCTACAGGATCGCCGCCAGCGCATCGGCCAGCTCTCGAGCACTCACGCGCTCCTCAAGAAGCTTCAGTTCCTGTTCGAGTTGCCGAACCGCCTGAAGGAGTGTATGGATGGATCAGATGGGGAGGACGAGCATCAGCAGCTGGCGACAGGGGTGCGCTACTACCTGCGTGCCCAGCGGGTTCTTGACCAGTACAAGCACATGGCGTCCTTTAGGGGAATCAAGGCCGACTGCGATCAGATCATGGTCAAACTGAGGGAGAAGTTGTTTGCACGTCTTCGTGATCCAGAAACTGCTCCAGAAGACATCTCCCTTTACGTCGACCTTCTGTTAGATCTGAAAGAAGCGCCTGAAGAGCTCTGCGACATCTATCTTTCCACGGCCCGGATGAGACTGACAGAGTCACTTGATTTCCTTGAGGACCAAATTAACATGTTTTCTGGCCAAGGGATTCCCATGACTGAAGCAGAAAGGCCCTCCGACGCCTATAAGGCCCCCTTAGACGTCCTCGGCTTTGTTGATCACGGCTGCAACGCCTTCGTCAGCGATCTGTGTCTCGTCATCGCCTCCTATTCCGACACGTTCATCAACAAGAAGCGACAAGAACACCCACTAGACGAGAAGATGGCCAACGAGAAGTTGGTGACGTTCGTCGAGGACTTGAACAATGTCTTCATGTCACACCTGCGAGCCAGGCTTCGTTTGGAACGACAGCTGGAGGACACAGCGCTGCGTGTGCGAGCTCTAGACCGCTTCCACCGCCGCACCCAGGCCATGAGTAGACTGCTGCCCACCGTCGACTTCTCCAGGGCCAGCCTCGATCTGGTGTTGGAGGCTGCGGAGATGCACTGCGCCCTGGCGTTAACCGAACTCAAGCGTGGCCTGGACGACAGTCTAATGGCCGCCCGCCAGGTGCTCGTTGCTCCTCGGAGGCTCAGCTCGGACGGCGACGGTGATATCGACTTGGCGGAGCTCAATTCGAAGCTGCTCAAGGCTCTCGTGGACAATGTGAAGACGCAACTGGCGACGCTGCGCTTCTTTGTCGACCCAGAGCTCACTTTTGCCGTCAAGACTTACTTCCGGGCCAAATTTGGCCGCTTCTACGTTCGCGAAGGCGTTCTCGTCGCCTTCCTGGCGCACCTCATCGAGACGGCGCAGGTGTTCTGCGGCGGAGGGAGTTCGGACGGCGCCAAGTCCCCTCCGCCCCCATTGTTGCTTTTGTTGCTATCTCGATGCTGCTACGACATGCAGAAGGCGAGCAGCAGCACTCAGTATCTGTTGGCGTTGGCCGACGAGCAGTTCTTCATCGACGACTCCTCCGGTTTGACAAGCGCTGCCAAGGTGAACGACTTGCTGCGCCACGTCTCGCAGATGTTGCTGGACGCTTACGTCAAGTGCCAAGGCGGCCTCCTCTCCCAGATGTTGAGCAAGTCGGTCGCGGCGCGTGACTGGCTAAACGCAGTTGAACCTCGTACCGTCCGCGCCGTCATGAAGCGAGTCGTCGAGGAGACCACGACCATCGACAGGCAGGTGGGCGGTCTGTACGAGGAAGGAGCACGTAAGGCTCGGTCATCAGACTCGTCCAGAAGAATGGCTGTACCAGGTAGAGGAGGGGGTCGTTCCACTACAGCTTCAGGCTGGTCTGCCCAGGTATTGCTGTGCTGTGGAGATGTCATGTACCCAGTACACTTGATCCTGACCCCACCTTTTGACCTTGTTGCAGATAAGCCATCACCACTCCTCACAGTTGGACACTAGCCTGGCGTCCAACATCCAGAAGATGTTCAACGAGCGGATCGAAATCTTCTCGCCGGTGGAGTTCTCGCGGGTATCCGTGCTCACGGGCATTGTCAAGATAGCGCTGAAGACTCTCCTGGAGTGCGTGCGTACGAGAACGTTTAGCAGATATGGATTTCAGCAGATCCAGGTGGACGTCCATTACCTGCAACTCTACCTGTGGAGATTCGTCTCCGACGAGAACCTAGTACGTATACATTAACCAGTCCTTTCCTAAGGAGGTGTCGCTAGTCTGTCTACCTCTTCCCCTAGGTCACGTTCTTGCTGGACGAGGTCATGACGAGCGCCGTCCGTCGCTGCGCGGACCCCGTGCCCATGGAGGGCAGCGTGGTTGAAATGATTTGCGATAGAGGTTGATAAGGCAAATAAAAACAAGCTATGGTACACATACAACATGCACGTGTTCTGGTTGATGACAAGGAAAATTAGAGATATATTCTCTAGAACATTTTCTTCTCCAGTACTTAATCCTTGTCCTGGTTCTTCTTTCCTCCCCTGATCCTTCCTGTTCTCCTGGCGGCGATGAGGCCGACCTTCCTGCCAGCGCTCGTGCCCCTCTTCACTGTGGAGGCCTTGCCAATGTGCTGGTGGTTACCACCTCCATGAGGATGCTCAACGGGGTTCATGGCCACACCACGCACCTTAGGCCAGCTGTTACGCTTAGCCTTGTACTTGTGGTACGCACGTCCGGCCTTCAGCATAGGCTTGTCGATACGACCACCGCCGGCGATGATGCCCACCATGGCCCTGTTGGCAGAAGGAATCGACTTCTTGCTGCCGGACGGCAGCTTCACCCTGGTGCGCTTGGTGTCAGCGTTGTGCGCAATCACGGTGGCGTAGTTACCAGAGGCGCGCGCCAGCTTCCCGCGGTCGCCGGTCTTCTCCTCCAGGTTGGAGATGATGGTACCCTCCGGCATCTGCCCGATTTGCATCACATTGCCGACCGTCAGGTGCGCCTTCTTGCCACAGTAGACGAACTGGCCAGTGTACATGCCCTCGCATGCCACGAACAACTCCTTGCGGATCTTGTAGCGGTAGGGGTCCCTGAAGTGGACGACGGCGAGAGGAGCGCCGCGGCCGGGATCGTGGATGATGTCGCGAACGACGCCCTTGATGTATCCATTGCGCTCACTGTAGTCGACGGGACGCAGCCTCGGGGCGCCCTTGCGGTGCTTGGTGTGGGACCGGAACACGGAGCCGGCGCCCTTGCGCTGGGCACGAATCACACGTCCCATCTTGAAGAGTGACTTCGCGTCGTGCACCCTAGAAAGGCCGCCAGCGGAAAAGGAAGAGCTCGAGCACAGCGGATGCACAGTTGAGCCACCGCGAGAAGAGGAAGCCACTACAGAGCAGCCGGAGCAGCCGGAGCAAGCGGAGCGAGCGAAGTTGGCGGAGCTGCTGTTGCAGCAGCTGAGACATGCCGAAGGTAAACAGTGGATCAAGGCGTCATCTGGCGGCGAGACTTTGAACAGACACCATGATGTGCTGATGAACAATCGAAGCTGAGTCTACATGGAGATCCCATGCAGCCAGTGCATGAGGCGCGATACGCAGCCGAGCAGGAATTGCCGGACCACCTGGCGCAGGTAATGATGACGGTCGCCCCGTCGGAGCTGCCCAGCAGGTCAAAGTCGAGGAAGAAGAGCAAGGAATTTTGAAGCTATGTCCAGAAGCGCCGGAGAAACCAGCAGACATCGCGGCCCTCAATTTCATCACTTTGCGTCATCATCAAGCCTCCCCGAACCCCATAGCGTCCCCGGGCGCCCTGAAGGCCCCGGTGTCTCGTCCGATGTCATTGTTGTTTTCTTTCGAAGGCTATCTCCAGACGTCTCGGCTGCCGTCGCCAGAGTGGGCTCTGGGCATGTTGGTAACGCTGAGGGCGACATCCTGCCAGTGCACGGAACTGGCTGTGGCTCCCCTCCCTTCTTTACGTCCTTGTTCATGGCGTCAATCGCCAGCGACGTGTGCATGTGGAACAGCTCCAGCTTCGAGACGGTCTCAAGATGAGCGCGGTAAATTTGAAGTTGAACCATACCGCGGTTCAACTGCCCTTTGACACCCTCTAGCGGCGAGAGTTCGAAGAAGCAAGACTACAGTACTGGACCTGGATGGACGACCGTCGACGATTAGGAGGACGATCTGGACAGCAACGTTTGCTGCGACAATGATCTGCCCAAGTCTCAACAGTCCGGAGGAGGCTCGACCTTGACGGTCCGGAGGAGCTAAGAGAGTGGACGAATCTCACCAGATTTCACTGCACTTCCATTCATGCAATAAGAAGCAATGATCAGTGGAGGCAGTGGAGTCGTTATTCTCTCACTCTAGATGACACTCAAGTTTGCATGTCCAGATCGTCGTCCTCAGCAGTGGCAAACGTGACAATCCAGATCTTACTCAGCAGTGAATCGGAGTCGAGGTCGGGATGTCACAACTGTCGAGGTCGATGCGTTCTGATTGCACGTCAAAGTGTCATCCTGTCACTCTCTTTTTGAACCTTCACAGCACCCGGCTTCTCTTACCCCGAACCTATGGGTTTAGCGCGCTTGTGTGCGACGCCGGGGGCCCCCAGGGAGGGACTCCCCGTGGAGATGGTACGCCTGAGGGACAGGACTCCCCCCATGAAAGTTTCAGCCAATTTCACCAAGGTTTACCCCCTGAAACAGCCAAATCTCAAGCCTCCCTCTCCAGATGGCCTCTTCAGTGCACTCTAGCACCGAAATGGGCAGCTTTAACATTGAACCTCTCTGCTCAACATTATGCCCAAGAATCATATCTATGTGTTTCTCATCAAAATTCCACGTGAACACGTTTGAGGACAGCGTATGAGGTGATGTCATGCTCGACGCAATCACTTTACGTGACCTATAGTACTTAATGTTGTTGGCCGCCAGATGGCGCTGTGAACCAGTTGGGAACAGCACAGTTCTCTATGGGACTCAGCCTGGCCTGCCTGTGTTGTCCACTCGATTCCTTCCTACTCACTGCTTGAGTCCCACTTGGCCAGGATTGTCTCGGGCCGGATCAAAACAGAGAAAGCCAGTGACTTGGAGGAGACGTCCTGCAAGGTCGAGCTCATCTCCTCGCCTGGGTGCGTTACCGCCTCTCCCGTGTGGGGTCCGGACAGGTGCCCGACACGATTGACAACTGAGAGAAACACCTGATTCACAGTGAAGGTTGCCGTGACGATTGTTGAGTTGTGAATGGAGAGGCAACGTTACTCTAGTCGCTCTTGACGACGGCCAACTGATTCTTCGTCGGTGCCATCACATTGCTACCTCATGGAAGACGACGACCACGCGGCCAATTCCGCGGCAGCCGCAGCTGCGGCGGGACCGGCTCAGGAGCTGTCGTCCTCGGCCTTCTACAGCGGCGGCGCCGCCTTTTCCTTAGCGCTGCTTTACGTTCTGTCCATGTACGTGTGGCGTTCGGAACACGACCGCGACCATCCCAGCACAATCAAGCGACGGTTTGTCTCCGCCGGCGGCATGATCCTGGTGTCACTGGCATTCTCCCACTGCTTCGTCAGCTCGCGACATCTGCTCGAACACGACATGTGGTCTCTAATAGGCGTGAGACGCGCCGGGCTAGAGCTGGCGCTGGCGCTACCCACATTGCTGACTGTCCTCCTCTTCCTGGGCCCGCTGGCGACGCTCGTGTGTTGCGACCGAGCCCGATTACTGTCACACCCCTACTACTGGCGGCGGTCCCTCTCGGATTTGATCTGGTGGCGAAACCACGTAGTGGCGCCCTTCACCGAAGAGTTCACCTTCCGAGCATGCATGGTGCCCATCCTCCTCGGCCACTTCTCAGAGCGCGGCGCAGTCGTGCTGTCACCGTTGCTCTTTGGTGTGGCGCATCTTCATCACATGGTGGAGCGCGTGCGTAGGGGTCAGGACTTACGCACCGCAGCCCTCATCTCTCTATTCCAGATGGTCTACACCAGTGTGTTCGGAGCCTACTCCGCTTTCTTGTTCCTGCGCACCGGCCACTTGGCTGCGCCCGTCGTTATTCACGGCTTCTGCAACTTCATGGGCTTCCCGGACTTTTCTGAACTGCTCACCCAACCACCGAAGAGGCGGACCCTGCTTCTGGGAGCCTACATGCTGGGCGCGGGGCTCTTCTCGCTATTGTTGTTTCCCCTTACAGAGCCTCATATATACCACAATGACATGTATTACAGGTGACGTCCCTAACCACGAAGAAATCACCTGGCTAACAAGTACTGTATGTTGTTATGCTACTGTATGAGAAATGCACTTGTTTCCTCGTATTCACTTAACTTTATGCTCGTATCGTGGATGCAATAGACATTCAAGAATATGTTCACAAAATCTCTTGATGATTCCGTCCTACAAAATTTTGTCATTGTCATCGACTCTTCAGTCTCAGAACTAACGTGCTATTCGCTCATCTCTACGTCGTCTATCTCTTCGGACTGGGTAATGTTGCCATCTGTCTCTTCACCGAGATTCTGTCGGCTCATGACGCACTGAAGGAAGTCTTTCTGTGGCTGGTACGGCACGAGCGCCGTCAGCTTGTTCTCGGCTGGCGACGGCATGGGCATGCGGAGAAGGCACTCAGGGACGGGGGCTGCGGGTGAGTAGTCTGACAGCTCCTTTGACAGCGTCACCTTCGTCACCTTGATCACGGGAGACCTGAAAGGAGCAACATCAGGTTCAGTGGTCAGCCACACTGTGTCGGTGCTCCTCTCACCTCTTCTGGGCAGTCTTCCGCTGTCTTCTGCCTTCCTGAGGAGCGACCGCGTCCCTCGCGCTGTCGTCCAACAGCCGGGCCCTCTTAGGGGCGCAGGGCCCGAGGCTCAGATCTTGGATGCTTTCTGCCACCTTCAGGGTGGAATCACCTTCTGACTTGGTGTTCAGTAGCGGATTCGTGAAGTCCGCCTTTGACAAGCCCCGAGTCCGCGACCTCCCCGATGCCGGCGACGGCCGACTTGGGCCGCCGTACCACGAGTTCGTCATGCCTCGGATCCACCAATGTGAAGCAGGAGTCGGTGTTGTCTGTCAATGCGTAGGAGAGGGACAACTCAGAGCTGAGAGAAGTCTCTACGGTGATCTAGAAACAACACGGCATTTAAGCAGCTTCCATGCTGCCTGGGCCGGACACCTGCGGGCAGCCTCGTCAGCTGTCAGGTTCAGGCTTTGGTTCAGCCTGAATATTTTTCGGACATACTATAAAAAGTTGGGCTCGGACTCGGGCTAGACCCGGTTTTACTACCCTACCCCGAGCCAACACAACATAGAAAGGCTGGATTGGCACGCTGAGGGAGTCCACGGACGAGAAGGCGGCCGACAACGTCAGCTCGTCCGTCCGCGCCAGTTCAAATTTCTTCGACCGAAATTTGACGATGGAGGAGGTAAATCCGGACTTGGTCGCGGCCTCGGCGCTGTCCTCTGCTCTCCGCTCGCTGCCGCCGTCGGCTGAGGTCCTGCAGTTCTACAGAGAGCGACTCCGTTCTTTTGAGGGCGAGGAGCGGCGGTGGCTCCGCAAACTCTCGGCCGCCAGAGGGTTGGCGAGGAAGACCGTCGACCTGGAGGTGGCCAAGAATCGTCGTCACTTCTTCAGGCACGCCTTTTGCTTGATCAGGATGCATTTTCTTCCAGACTGAACTGGACGCGAAGGAGTCGGAGTCGCGCGCACTTCGCCGCGCCGTTGTGGACATGCAATCGGCTCTGCAGCAGGAGAGGCGCCGCGCGGCCGCCGCAGAAGCCGAGAAAGCGAGGGCACAGGTGAGCGTTGCGTCCTGGCCTTGTTCTGTAGTACTCCCAAGGAGTGCGTCACCGACGGTCAGCTCCAAGTTGATCGCCAACTATGAAGCAATGTTCGTTCTTTCATTTGTCAGTTCTCCAAGTCCGAGCTGGCCGACCAAGTATCGGTTCTGCTGGACTTGTGCGGAAAGACGGAAAAGGACCTACCCGCCCTGATGGTGTCAAAGGAAGGAGGAAAAGGACTAAAAAGAAGGGACAAGAGAAAAGAAGACGAGGATTTGGTACTGGAGCGTCAGCTAGCCGAGCAAGAGCAATGTCACCTGGAGCAAGTTGCAGCCCTCGACAACGAGCGTAGAGGTCTCCACGATGAACTTGACGCCGCCAGAGGCAAGTACTGCAAGAGGCTGCGGGAGCTAGCGGAGCAGTAAGTCGGCTTACACCATAACTCATCGCTCGCACTCTTCATCTTCACATGCTTACGCGTTGTGTTCATGGTTACATCTTTCCAACTCTCCAGCATCCGAAGCGTGGACGAAGAGCAAGAGTCCCTTGCCCACGAGCTCGTGGACTCCCGCTCTCGCTTCCGCCGGAGTGAGCGCGAGTGGGCCGCCGAACGGGAGACTCTCCTCAGGAAGCTCCAGTTCTGCCAAGAGTTCGGCGCGTTGCCCACTCAAGTGGCGGACGACGCCTTCTTCACGAGTCAGAGGTCAGCCATGCGCCTTGCGGGTGAGGGCAGGCTAAAGAAACAGATTCAGCGGTTACACGTGAGGTTTAAAACTATCGAGTACGGTGACTTGCTGCGCTAACAAGTCCTCTTGCAGGCCGAGCTCGCCGAACAGAAGGCCGTGTCGGAGCAGTACCGAAACAAGACGGTCACAATGGAGGCTGAAATGGAACTATTAAGAGATCAGAACAGCAGCGGGAAAAAAGCCCTGGAGGTATGTGTTCCGCTTGACGTGGAAAACTGTCGTACTTGAGCTGTCTCATTTCCAGCGCAGAACCAAAGCCATGATGGACCAGGTTGACAAACTCAAGGAGCGGTATGAGGACCTGGAGAAGCGGAAGAGGAATGAGGCTCAGGGATATCAGAGCGACGTGAAGTTGCTGAACCAGAAGATCAGGCACGTGGAAAATCAACTCATGAGGGCGTCCTTGACCAAAAGCAAAGGTGACCATGAGTACGAACTTGGATTACCGAAGTTCTTGTTGACAGCGACTTTTGTGCTTCAGAACACGATTACATCAAGGCCATCCGAGCATACGAAAGAGAGCTGGAGGAAGTTCGCCGGTCCCTCAGAAGGTCCCCGCAGTGGTTGTCGTAACCCAGGATGAATCGTCTCCGCGCACCAGACTTACTGCAGTGATATATCTCATAGATATAAAGAATAAAGTTGACGCGACGTTTCTTGCATGAAATCAGTCGATCCTTAACGTTCGAGTCAATGTTGGAGTTGTCCCACACGCGCAGTTCTTGTCTCAGTCGTGACTGATACGCATGCAAATTTCTCCTTGGCTTCGTGGCCCTCAATGCCGAACTCGTAGCGTCCAATGAGCCACAGCTTCGCTATTAACTCTGCTGCGGAACGTCGCTCGGGATCGCGGCGATTACGGCTGGCGAGACGAGGTCGAAGCTGGCCGTTCAGGAGATGACGAGACTGCCCGATGTTGGCGATACCCATGCTGCGCCGACTCAATCCATACGACGTCTCCTTGGCGGTAAAGGACACTCGACGCCCGTGGCACGATCTTCCGTCAGAAGACTGGTACCGGTGTGAGTCGAAGTCGGTTTCCACTCCTTCCAGACAGACCTGATCCACGGGCGCGTGATCCACGTCTTCTGCCTGTGCAATACAGTTAGGTCCAGCCGCATAAGGCCCATTATACTTACATTATTTTTATTCGATTCCCATCCGTTCTCAAACTAGGGAAAGTCCACGCGGAGGAAGTTGGCAACCCTCTCTGTTCTGTCATTCGCTCGCTGCTTTCTTTTGTGCTCTCTGCTGCTGCTGCTGCTGCTGCTGGTGCTTCGTTTCTCCGCTCAACTCGGCTGCCTTGGTGCCGTTCGCCACCGCCGACGACGCAGAGCAGACTGAGCAGCCTAGAGGCGACACCAGGAAGATCGGTGGGCTGTGCTTGGCGCAGTAGCAAGAGTTCTTCAGTTGCTCGTCAAACTTTACGTTAATCGTGGCGGTGTTCCTCTTGGCGGGTCCCTTCACTCCTCCCGCTGAGGTTTCGTCGCTTCGGCGCCCCAGACCTCTCCGTGGCATGATCTGACAACGTCGACGCAGCCATGGCCGGCAGGAAGAAAGTGCAGGTGAGGAAAGAAGCAGAGGAGCACCGAGGTTTGCAGCCTCTTAGAAAGCTTCTCGTGCAGGTCTCGTTCGTGATTCGCGACGAGGGCGAGCGCTGTCACCGCGCCGGCATCAACTCGCTGCAGTACGACCCCTTCCTTCGCCGTCTTTACACCGCTGGTAGAGACTCCATCATCCGGATATGGAACGTGCAAAATCCCAGAGATCCCTACCTGCAGTCCATGGAGCACCACACGGACTGGGTAGGACGACTTGCCATCAGCGCATACTTCGGCCTGTCCGACTAATTTTGTGTTCCTCTGTCATAGGTGAACGACGTGCAGTTGTGTTGCGGCGGCAAGAACCTCATCTCTGCATCCTCAGACACAACGGTGAAAGTGTGGAATGCCCACAAGGGATTCTGCATGTCCACTTTGAGGACTCACAAGGACTATGTCAAAGCCTTGGCGTACGCCAAAGACCGCGAGCAGGTGAGTGCAGAGCAGACGTGGTGTTACATCATGCACGCCTACACTCGTCGGTCTTCTTGTTCAGGTGGCCTCTGCCGGATTGGACAAGGCTATCTTCCTGTGGGACGTCAACACGCTGACGGCCCTCACGGCATCAAACAACACTGTCACGACATCAAGTTTAAACGGCAACCGCGACTCCATCTACAGCCTGGCCATGAATTCCACCGGCACTGTCATAGTCAGTGGTTCCACAGAGAAGGTCCTGCGCGTCTGGGATCCCAGAAATTGCGCCAAGCTCATGAAACTCAAAGGACACACCGACAATGTCAAGGCCCTTCTGCTCAGCAGAGACGGAACGCAGGTACTGTTGTTGCTGTCCACGAACACCATGAACTAGGCTATAGCAGTCGCCACTTCTTCCAGTGCATCTCCGGCAGCTCGGACGGAACGATCAAGCTCTGGTCTCTTGGCCAGCAGCGTTGCATAACGACGCTCTGCCATCACAAGGAGGGTGTTTGGGCCCTGCAGGCCAACGACGCCTTCACGCACCTCTTCTCAGCCGGGCGCGATAAAAATGTGTGGTGGACGGAGTTGTGTAATCCGGACTCTCACAGGACGCTTGTGTGTACTGAGACGGCCCCTGTGCTCAAGATGATCCTTAACCCGGATCATAGCGGACTCTGGACTGCGACGTCCGAGTCCAACGTCAAGTACTGGGACGTCAGTAGGGTGGAAATGCAGCCTCACAGAGGTGGTATGGGCAACCCCAAACCCCTACTGTCGTCTCCCGACTGGGTGATTCGCGGAGGCAGCTCCATCAAGCAGTACCACGTGCTAAACGATAAGCGACACATCCTCACCAAGGACACAGACGCCAACGTGGCCCTGTACGACGTGCTGAAGGCCCACAAGGTGGAAGAGCTCGGCAAGGTCGACTTTGACGAGGAGGTCAAGAAGCGATTAGAGGTGACAAGTGCAATAGTTTCCAACAGTCAGCTACGGTACTGGAATCGTTGTTTTGCTCTCAGGTGATCTACGTGCCAAATTGGTTCACAGTGGACTTGAAGACCGGCATGTTGACGATCCACCTGGGGCAGGACGAAAATGACTGCTTGTCCGCTTGGGTCTCTGCCAAAGAGGCTGGACTCATGCCGGAAGACTCGGTCGATCAAAAAGTCAACTGTGGCGGACTTTTACTTCAGGCTTTGCTTGAGCACTGGCCAAGGCCCTACGCAGTAGAGGAAGAGGCCGACTTAGACGTGAGTGATCGTGACGGGCAGCTGGATCATCGTGCCCAACGTGCGTTTAGAGTATGATGCTGATTTGTACGTATCTTTTGTCTGTGCGTTCCAGAGTGGCTTGGGCACCAACGGGATGGGGCGCGGCAACTGCGGCAACGACTACTTCTCAGTCCCTGGCCACACTCCCGTCATATTCTCCGAGGTAGGGGGACGCACTCTCTACCGCCTACTGGCCCGCGACGCCGGTGGAGAAACCGAGGGAGTCCTGCTGAACGAGACCGTCCCAGCCTGGGTCATCGATATCGTCGTGGAGAAGAAGCTGCCAAAGTTCATCAAGGTCACCTTCTACGTTCTGCCCCACAAAGACCTCGGCTTCAAGACGTACAAGCGCGAGCGTCTCATCGCCAACGACTTCCTACAGATAAGGAAGGTGATCGAGCACGTCTACGAGAAGGTCATCTGCGGGGGCGCCAACGCGGAGACGTCGTCGTCCGGCGGTGGCAACAGTCCCACCGGGTGTGACCAGCAACAACAACAGCAACAGCAGCAGCGGAGCGGCAGCAGCAACGAGGTGGATCCCGAAGAACACGTGGAGTTGTACTGCAACGACAAGCCGCTTGACCCCAATCTAGACCTCCGAACCGTCAAGCATTTCATCTGGAAGTCGTCCAGCGACCTCGTACTGAACTACAAGCCGCTGAGATGATGAAAGACATCTTGGTAAGTGTCATGAACGATTAGCTCCATTCCTAAACTCGTGATTGCTGAGAAGCAAGTATCTACGCTTGGACATCAAGACGACGACGAATGAGAAGTGGCGATGTTTCCAAAAGAAGATCTATCAACTGTTTTAGACTTCTGACGTATGTATTAGATTGCATCTACGTGCAAGAGTTCTATTATATATAGATTAGTCACTTAACCTCGTAACTGAGTGCTGCTCAGTAGAGAAGGCTTTCTCTTCAAGTCTGTCAAGAGTAAATGTTAGTTCAAACAGTACACGTAGGGTATAGGAGATCATAAAGAGCGCATTTCGGACATGCCACTGATTGTACTTGTGCCGTTATGACTGCATGCAGTCAGTTGCCACAGTGAGTAGCAAGGTCCTTGGTACAAAGGCATGAGCTGCGCGGAGCCCGACATGGACACTGAATTGCTGTTTCTCCTGGACGTCCTTTACCGCGTGTTTGACTTCGATGCTACCTTCATCTCACATCCAATTGGCAACGTCAACACACCGGTCCAGATCACGTCAGTTTTTGGCGTCATCTCCTACTGGAAGGGAGCCTCAGTCGTCAGAGTGATGGAGTCTTTCCTGGCGCCTGAAGTCTTCTGCTTGGGTATCTCGAATTTCCTCAGGAAGTTCGAGTTCAATAATGCTGTCACACAAGACGTTCTGGATGAGCTGGCCAAGGTGTCCGGAGAGGCAATCGACGTTGTCCAGGCAAGTACAGACTTCTTGGAACGAGAGGCAGAAACAATGCATCATGATGGGCACGTGTCAAAAGACTTGACTATGCTTGGTCTACCATGCAGGTGATCAACGCCTGGACGAGACAGAAGGGCTATAGTGACGGACTCCGCCTGGGCCACGACTTCGTCACTTCCGTATGCATGTATTACTTGATTGAACCATGGTATGGAAATGGTACAAATTCAACGGTACTATAGTAGGGTCATGTCTTCGATGAGTATTTGTGGACAGCCCTGAGGAAGACCTCCAGCTTTTCGGGATCAACATCCGGATAAATTCCGTGCCCCAGATTGGCGATCCACCGCTCGGTGCCGAAAGACTCGCACAACTCCTTTGTCATCTTTTCAAGGTCGACCTGTTTACATTGATATGTATAAAAATCTACAAGTTGCTGATAATACAAGCATAAGGTTCACCTCTGATGCGTACAGAGCACAGGGATCAAGGTTGCCCTGGAGGGAAGCTTGACCACTCACTTTCGTCCTGGCTTCCTTCGGGTCCATGGTCCAGTCCAGGCTTACAACGTCATAGGTGGAAGACAAAGAAGAGATAGCGTAGTGAGCACCCTTGGCAAACACGGTCTGAAATATGGGCAAAGCTCATCAAGATCTCAGTGCGCGAAAAGATGTTCAGGTTTCTAACCATAGGCACAGGGTCAATGCCCTTTTTGAGCAAGACTGACTTCACCCTTGTCACAATTTGATTCAGATAAGGAAGAGCAAATGTTGAGAACAGTGCTGGTCCAAGAAATTCGGCATGAGATTCGAAGACTTGAAGTAGTTGAGCGCCAGCCTCCACCTGGCCCACCAGATAGTCCACATTCAGGTCGGTGATGATCTAGTTGTGAGATTGTTCACATGGAAGGCATTTACTTCATGTAATGGTCAGGCGTACCCCTAAGAGTTTGTGCGATTCATCTGGATATTGATACAACCATCGCTTGGCCTTGCTCTGGGTCCTGGAGCCACTGCCTTCAATCATGTAACTTGTGAGAGTCCACTAGAAAAAACCGTCATGAAGCCAGACATGACCAACCATTGGAAAAAAATCGACACTCTCAGGGGCTCCCGTGAAGCCAATAAGTGGCACTTTTCCCTTCAGCTCCTTCCTCGTCAGGGTGATGGCCTGGAACACGTAGTCAAGGTGGGGGAGGGCCTCCGAGGGCGGCAGCAGGGAGCTAACATTGCCAGGATCGCTGAGGGGCTTGGGGAATACTGGGCCCTGAAAAAGCAAGGTCTTGCTACCTGTCAAGCACCATATGTTTTTACTTACCACTCCCTTCTGCATTTGGACCTCCATCCCGAGCGCCTGTGGCACCACCAGGATGTCTGAGAAGATGATTGCCGCATCCAGCAGTCCCTCGTATCTGCGTATTGGTTGCAGGGTGACCTCGCATGCTAATTCCGGAGTGCGACACAGCTTGAAGAAGTCGTGCTTGGCCCTGAGGTCTCTGAACTCAGGCAAGTATCTGCCTGCCTGACGCATCACCCACACGGGCACTCTCTGCATCGGCTGCCCGGTGGCCGCCCGGAGGAGGAGGTCATTGCTCAAGGGAGGAAACTGAAAAAATCGGATATCCTCAACCAACTCGTCTCCGGTGAAAAATCCTTGCCGGTGACAACGAATCACTTGTATCATACAGTAGAATTAGAATAATCGGGATCTGGATTATTGAGATGTCTTTGTGTTATTGATGCTCTGTAAAACACAGAAGACAAAACTTAAATCTAATAGGATCAATGGGTTTGTCTGAGCCTGCCAATCTTGGCAGTTGGTACATTTCTGCAATAACATAGATTTTGGCCAGAATTTTGAAACAAAACTAAATCTGCCACATGTGCAACATAACAAATCAAGATCCCACAGCGATCTCTCCTTATCCAAAAAAAACCCTATGAGTACGTGTCAGGTGTCATATTATGCCTCCAATGTTTCTCTGGTCAGGTAGAACTGAATAAAGTCACCACAGGCACTCAAGACTCTATGACGCCTCAATTTGCTGGTCCACATTATGAGATTTTTCCCCTTGCAAGGAGTGGTCCACTTTATCCGGATTCCACTGTAGTGCCATGGACATGATCCGAGATGGCCATTGCACAAGCATCAGGAGGAAAACAGTGGTGAAAAAGCTTCGTCCAAGACAGGCCAGGACATTGAACATGGCGATCAGCGTCCACTCACCTTGTTCTTCACGGACTTGTCCATGTGGCCGAAGAATGAGGCCGCCTCTTGGCTCCCTTCGAGTTAGCTGTTGTTCCCGCTACTATCCTCAGGTGTCGTTGATCCTCACTCAGAAGTAGTGGTGTCGCGGGCCCAAACCTGTTTAATGTTATGACCTCGAGGCGGTTGTATTCGGAGGCCATGGTGACGGTAGCAGACAATAACTGGTACCTACAAGGGCCGATCCCAGCCAGGCAGTGGTGCCCGGGGTCGATAGCAGCGTTCCAAGCGATCAAGCGGATAAAGCACAGATACCCCAACTAGTGGCAACTTCCAGGACCCGAGACGTCGCGCAAGATGGGGCTACACGAACGCGCGATGGCTCTTGTTATTCTGTGGTAGGACCGGCGTGCGTCGAACGTCATCATCATGGCCTCCGAACAGGACCACCTCGCGGCCATTGTCGTGAGCCTCCAGACTGGCCGCACGCCCAAGGAAATATCTGAGTTCTTGAAACTCAATGACAGAACGGTCTACAGAGTCGGAAAAGCTCTTGGAGACCAGAAACGTGATTGAGACGACGCAGCAACACCTACACCAGCTAGGAAGGCTCATGATCGCAGTGGAGTCAAGCAAAGAAGCAGGCTGCAGGACATCATCAACGACGACCCCAGCATCTACATCAGGGACATGGCAGAGAAGATGAAGAGCGGCACCCTCACTATCTGGTGCTATTCATGGAGACCTTCAGTATAATAGTATATAATTTTGTCACTGAACAGTTCACTGACAACTTAAATATAATACTCTGCACATAATACGCATTTACGTGTACTAGCACGCAGACTTCGAGCCTGATGGAGGAGTCGTTCGCTGACACGGACCCGTCGCCAGCCTCTGTCGGCTCTTTGACGGGCCTGCAGCGGTTCAGCTGCTATAAGCACGCACAGGAAACAAGACCACGAGATTTCCGCCCCTGTAGGTCCACTTTTATTTAACAACGACACACCCAACCTGATCAATTTCGGAAGTTCCCTCCTCCGGTGGACCTGGTGTTTGTGAGCTGCAGCCCTGGGATGCTTTGGAAGTCCATCATCTTTAGCATCTCCTTGGTATCTGCGTCCACCTCGATGATGTCTTGTTCAAGGGCAGACACGTCTGGCACGTAGTTGTCCCTTCGCTCGCGCTCCTCCTCCTGCAACTTGATGGAGATTCCACGGACCGTGGAGCGTTGAAGGCGCTTCATCAGATGAGTGATGAAGCCGGCGATCTTGTTGCGCAGAGGCTTGGAAGGGATCAGGGCGACCTACGGGATGGGAGAAATGGAGCAAGTGAATCTGCCTATCCTGCAACAGGAAATCACTCACCTCTTCGATGATGCGCTTGTTCGTGTCGAAGTCGAGAGTCAGCTTGGGGTAGTACTTCTCGATGATGACTCTGGCGGCCTTCTTGACCGTCTTGGTGCGGACGCGACCCATGGCGACAGCCGGGAAGAGAGCGGAGAACCTCTCGACGTCCTTCTCGGCACAAGGCGGCAGGAAAAAGAAGGAAACAAACAGCTGAAAGTCGCAGCTGCAGTCAGCTGACGCAAGTCCAGAGGCACCAGATCATGGTCACGGATCGTGTTCTACTCGTACTAGAAATGACTCAGACGCTTCAATAGTGTCCACGTAGTATTTATTTATTCGCTTAATCGTTATAACCATTGATTCATGAACATTCCGCGCCGGAAATCTCGCAGGCCAATGACGAGCGGTATCTGTAAGAGCAGAGAGGTCACTTGGTTGAGGCCCACAGGGAATCTCGAAGGAACTTGTAGCAGGATGACTGACAGCAACTTCTTGAGGGACAACAGAAGGCTGCTAATTATCATGCAGACGCTTTCAGCCTCTGGGAAGAGCTCGGAGCAACGGTCGAACAAGCTCCAAACTGACAAATATGAGGCTACGTGGACCAGAACAGGTAGCGCAGGTTCTCACCTCAACTGCTGCATTGAAGGCTTCCTGAGCAATTCGTGGATCAGGGACCTGGAAGAGAGTGAGACAGTTGTTATTGTCAGAGGCGTGACGGAGTTTCAGCTTCCACTAGTACCCAAAGAAAGCCAACACGGTTAACGCCCACGTGGTTGCTCTGCCTGTTTGTATCGACCCAAGGCCACAAAAAGGGTGGACGGCGGGCCTCTAAGAACAGGCTTAACATGAACAAGTCCTACGGAAACGTGTACTTTACCTGGCTTTCGGTGAGAAGCAGCTCCAGCAGTGGTCCAAGAGTACCTGGAAGGAGACATCAAGTTGTGAAAGAAGTAAGCAATGTGGCTGCACTTCCTACTTCCAAAGCCTGAATTTAAATCAGTGCTACACTGAAGAAAGAAATCTTCACGGAAATCTGTTACATCGCTAGTGTCATCACCTTAGGTAGCATCACTTTCTCTAGACTCTATCGTACCTGACGAAGATGTTTCCGCTCACTGCACCCGATTGGCCGGGATCTCCCCTGAAAGACAAAAGAATAGAATGTACTCGGCGGTCAAGCAGGAGCAGACGAACTAGTTCTCAGGGAAGCTTTTCAGAACGCTGTGGGATGGTATATGTGTCTTCACGGCTACATTTCAGTAGCAGAACTGGTTAAAGGAATCATCACGGATTTGGCAGTTCTGGATAAGGGTTTGCGAAGATGGAAAGACTTCTTACCGGTGACAGTCAAGTCCACGCCGCCAGTCGGAGGTCATCGGCCCCGCCAAAGACCTGCAAGAAACAAGACTGCGTGAACAGAATGGAATATAATCAACGATGGAGTGGACAAACTTGTCCAAGAGGAAGCTTTTCAGAACGCTGTGGGATGGTATATGTGTCTTCACAGCTACATTTCAGTAGCAGAACTGGTTAAAGGAATCATCACGGATTTGGCAGTTCAGATAGGGTTTGCGAAGATGGAAAGACTTCTTACCGGTGACAGTCAAGTCCACGCCGCCAGCTGGAGGTCATCGGAGCCCCGCCAAAAAGTCTGCAAGAAACAAGACTGCATGAAATAACGGCCTAACTTTGCGCCATTGGAGTGATGCATTGTGTGTCAGAGTTAAAAAGCTCATTGTTTTAGACATCAAGAGTTTGATCAGCGTTGGATCTAGATTCATCACAGTAATGGAGGTACAGTTGGCATAAAGAATAACTCATACCTGGCCGTTCATCGATGTCTGAGAGGAGTTGTCGTGGCCGACGTCAGCCTGGAAAAAAAAGTAAGGATTTCCTGTCAGTTACGTTAACAACGTCATTGGCAATGGACTCTTGTCCTGGCAACTTTCAGGCCTGTTGAGTTTAACATTTGTGAAACCTTCATCCATCAATCAAGTTCGAGTGTTCTCATCATCGTACACAAAGTGTGCTCACAAAGATCTGTGACTTGAGCAATCTGATCGTGTCAGCACCAGGATCGCAAGAATGAACTGATGTACGTACCTTCAGCCGACACAAGCGCCAACTCGGTGGTCGATGAGCTCCGACGGACAAGTTGGGCTGGAAAGAGAAGTGCTCTGATTAGTCTCGGCACTCTGATTATTCTACAATGTTCCTCACGGTTAATTTTCAGTTCTAGGTTTAAATCACTAACTGTTAAGCTTCAAGCAGTACGGGGCTAATTTTTCATCAGTGATTCTAAAGCTTATCTTACTACCAACGTTTGTTCTTACCTCATCGGGTCAACCGGAGCGCGATGATGACGAGATCCGCCAGCTGGAACGAAAAGAGGACCTCGTTAGCGCTGACGTAGCAGACGATCACGTCGTCGGCGTTTCAGCCGTTTCAGCCCAAACCTTAACGTCATCCATCAATCAGAGACTCTAGTCTAGTAAGGAATTTTCATCACGCTACTGAGGAGAAGCAAAGTGGCCAGAAAGCAAAAATGTACCTTGTGCAGTTCGTCCCGTCCCCATGGGCAGCCAGCCCCATCCTCCTCGGCTTGGGAACGTTGCACACGTGGTTAGAGCTGAAAGCAAACTTCGAGGTGAACCTGAAGCGAGAGAAGAATTAGTGTCTACACTGACTTAAAGGCTATAAAGAGAAATTTTGCACTCACCTGACTGTTGTCACTCTTTCTAAATTGTACTACAGTAATAACGTTAGACCAAGGGAAAAAAAAAAAGATTCTATCACAAAAAAGGCTAAGCCTTGATTAGACCCTTTATTATCTCCTGCTATCTGCACAGGTTCAAGACGATCAAGCTCAAGAGGTCGCGGAGACCATGACGGCGGCCGCGGCCTGCTGCTGCTGCCTCTCCTTGTCTTTCTTGAGCGGTCCCATAAAGGCCATCTTGTCCTGCGGTGTCTGGAAGCGGCCGTGACCAAACTTGGAGCTGGTGTCGATGAACTTCAGCTTGATCTCCTCAAGCGCCTTCCTCTTGGTATGCGTAAGGAGCGACTTACGCAAGGTGATAACACGCTTCTTCGGTCCAATGCAGCAGCCCTTGATCATGACGAAGTCCTGCTTCACCTCGCCGTAATGAGGGAAGCCACCCATGGGGTTGATGGACTTGTCCGCCAGATCGTAGTCGGTGGACGCGTTGTTCTTGATCAGCTGTAAAAGAGAAGTCAAGTTTCCAGGGCCCTTGTGAGAAACTCTTGCCGTTCACCTTTCCGTCCTTCTTGTGGAAGCCGTCGCGGATATCGTAGATCTTCTTGTTGATCTCGGTCCTGTGGTGGTAGCCCTTCTGACCGGCGCGCGCCACGGTGTACTGGATTCGAGAAGGATGCCAGGCGCCGATACAAGCAACCTTGCGAAGACCCTTGTGGGTCTTGCGCGGGAGCTTCTTGGTGTGCCAGCGGGAAGTCACACCTAAGACAAAAAGGAATGTCTGAATCCGCTCAAGGACCTGGAGCCTCCCCAGAGGAAGCACTTATTGCTCAGGATAAAGAGCCGCAAGTTTTTCTCATGCTTTTCAAGTGGTAATTCCATTGTGTTATATCATCATGAAGTCCATGGCATGAAGGGTGATAACGGAGTGACTAACGTACCCTTGAATCCCTTGCCCTTGGTCACACCGATGCAGTCAATCATCTCGTCGCGAGCAAAGACGCTCTTGATGGGAACGGGCTTCTCGAAGTGCTCTTTAGCGAAATCGACCTTATCGGCCACAGTGCCGCCGTTCAACTGGATCTCCATGATGTGGGCCTTCTTTTGCCTGCGGCGCAGAAGCTTCTGCTGAGTGTGGCAGATGACGCGCACCACCGAGCAGTACTTCTTGATCTGGTTGAGGTCCTTGTCGATCTCCTTGCGGCCCAGATCGTCCTCCCACTTCTTGCACGACTTTGTGAAGGCCTTCTTTTTGGACTTGGACCTGATGGCAGAGAGAAATAACTGAAGCGGAGGGCGGCGGACGCTGGTCCGCCACCCCACGTTCTCCCAGGACCTCATCCTCAAGAGGAGCGGAGGTCCCGAGAAACTGACACCTCATCGACAGGAGACCTGCGAGAGGAAGTGCCTTTACATCGAGACGCGCCAAGCAGTCAACGCGGGCGAGAACGAGTGGTAAGTCTCGGCGCGCTTCAAGCACTTGGTCGCTGTCTCTAAGGGCTCTGATAAGTGGAAGAGCCAGAAAGAAATGAATATCGACCTGGGAGCCATTACCAGTTCTTGTAGAATCGACGCTTGCACTCCTCAGAGATGTGGGCCGTCCACACCGTCTTGAGGGCTCTCAAGCCACGAGGGGTCTCGATGTAGCCGACCACGCCGACGCACATCAGTGGTGGCGTCTCAATGATGGTCACGGCTTCCACGATCTCCTTCTTGTGAACCTTGGACCCAGCGCGGTTGGCCTCACGCACGATGTGAGTCATGCCGGCCTTGAAGCCCAAGAAGCACGTCAGGTGCACGGGCTTGCTCGGATCGTCCTTAGGGAACGCCTTAACCTTGCCGCGGTGGCGCTTGGAGCGCTTCTTGGGGTAGAACCCCATGGAGCCGTGGCGCGGGGCGCTAAACTTGCGATGAGACTACGCAAGGGAGATAAAAGAACCATTTTAGAGAACAGAAAAGTCCAACCTCAGAGGATTGACCAAGTTTTTTTGGATTATTTTTGAGGACTGCGAGGAGACCCAACTCACCATGACGGCGGCCGAGCAGGAAAAGGAAGATCACAGCGACGAGAGCGACGAGGAAGAAGAGGAAGACGGTAAACAACTGATAAGAGTTACCACCTGACCGGTGGTCGCAAGCGTTGGCGCACGCCAACAGACCAAGATTTACGCCAATAATATTTGGACATGAAAACAATTTTCTGTCAAATGTGGGTTGCAGTAAGTAAGCAATTTTCCATGAAAATACTTGGTTCGGTTTTTGACCTGGAATGGAATCGGATGTGCGGTCTTTGGCAACCTGGACCGGGAGAAGCGATCGGCTGTCGTCGCTTCCACCGTCGCGTGGAACGAGCTGAGCGCGAGCGGCTCACGCACGCTTTTCCCTCCGCCCAAGCTGCACTGCTTGCAGGTCTTAGGGCCGATCGAACCGGGATCTGATTCTGGACGATTTCAACTTCGATCTCTTGACCTCTATTTCTCTGTTTTGCCTCGGTTAGCGTCTCAGAAGCTACTTTTGCCGGTCTTTCAAAATGGCCAAGAAGGTGCAGCTCACTGGGGACGGAGACATTGATCGCCGGTCCGACGAAGAGGCGGGAGGTTTTGACGATGAAGAAGACTACGACAACCAGGAGGAGCCGGACTTCAGCGACCCAGAGGACTTCGTAGACAACATTACGGACGAGAAGCTTCTCCCCGACCTCCTGGCCTCCCGTCCCAAGGAGGCCGATGGCGTTGACTCGGTTATTGTTGTCTACGGAGTGCCGAATGTGGGCGCGGACCGCCTGGAGAAGCTCAAGACGGTCATCAAGAAGATTTTCAACAAGGTGTGCAAGCATGGACTTTGTGATCACTAATCTTTTAGCGTGTCAGTTTTCTCATTTTTTTCCCCGCTGACTTGCAGTTTGGCAAGGTGGTGCACGAGCACTACCCGTTGGACGAGGAAGGCAAGACAAAGGGGTACATTTTCTTGGAGTTCGCCAATCACAACAGCGCCATCGAGGCCGTCAAGATGACCAACAATTACAAGCTGGATAAGCAACACACCTTCCTCGTGAACCTATTCTCTGACTTTGACAAGTACCTCGACATTCCGGACCAGTGGGAGACGCCGACGGAAGAGGAATACAAAGATCAGGGCAACTTGAAAGCGTGGCTGCAGGACCCCAAGGCCAACGATCAGTTTAGCGTGGTTTTCGACGGCGGCGACAAAGTGGCCGTCTACGCTAACGCTAAACCAGACCCCGTCAAGCTGGAGGAGCGGCCTCGCTGGACTGAGACCTACGTGCGCTGGTCGCCGCTAGGGACCTATCTGGCCACCTTCCACGCTCGTGGCATCGCGCTCTGGGGAGGTCAGGACTTCCACCAAGTGCAGAAGTTCAGCCACCCGGGCGTGCAGTTCATCGACTTCTCTCCGTGCGAGAAGTACTTGGTTACGTTTGCTCCCGGCCCTGCCGGCCGCGGTGGGGGAAGCTCAGACAACGACCCCAGTGCCATCGTCGTCTGGGAGGCGCGCACTGGCGTGAAGAAGCGAGCGTTCCACGCGGACGGCCCGCCAGTCTGGCCTGTCTTCAAGTGGTCGAGCGACGATCGCTTCTTTGCCCGGATGTCGGCCGAAAGCACCCTGAGCATTTACGAGACGCCGTCATTTGGGATGCTTGACAAGAAGAGCATCAAGGTGGCGGGCATGAAGGACTTTTCCTGGTCTCCCACAGAGAACGTCCTAGGTATTCTTGGCCTTTTCCTGCCACATAGGTCAGCTCGTCTAACTTAATGTGCTCTATTTCAGCATACTGGGTGGCCGAGGACAAAGACGTCCCCGCGAGGGTCACGTTGGTGGAGATCCCGTCCCGGAATGAGGTGCGCGTCAAGAATCTGTTCAGTGTTGCTGACTGCAAGATGCACTGGCAGAAGAGTGGAGACTACCTCTGTGTCAAGGTGGATCGGTATAATAAGTTGCTTAAGCGGGAGAAGGATGGAGATATGCAGAAGTACGCGGGGCTCTACTACAACTTCGAGGTGTTCCACATGCGAGAAAAGCAGATTCCAGTGGACAGCGTAGAGATAAAGGAGAACGTGCACGCCTTCGGTTGGGAGCCCGTGGGCTCCAAGTTTGCTATCATCCACGGGGAGAGTCAGTCTCTAAGCGTGAGCTTCTACGGTGTCAAGACCGGACAGACGCCCACACTCCTGAAGCGTTACGACCGCAAGTCCGCCAACCATCTATTCTGGAGTCCAGCCGGTCAGTTCATCGTCCTCGCCGGGCTACGTGGCATGAACGGTGTCCTGGAGTTCATTGACACGGCTGACTTCACTACCATGAATGCGGGCGAGCACTTTATGTGCACCGACGTCGAGTGGGATCCCACTGGTCGGTACCTTATGACGGGCGTGTCTTGGTGGGGGCACAAGGTGGACAACGCCTACTGGATGTGGTCCTTCCAGGGTAAAATTCTCAAGCGGTTCCAGTTGGAGAAGTTTTGCCAGTTCCTGTGGCGGCCGCGGCCGCCGACTCTTCTCTCGAAGAAACAGATCAAGGATATCAAGAAGAACCTGAAGAAGTACAGCGTGGTGTTCGACGCTGAGGACGTTATCTGGACGACCAAGGCGTCCGAGGAGCTGATCGAGAAGCGCCGGGCCAAGCTTACCGACTATCGCAAGTACCGAGAGCTAAAGGACGAAGAGTTCCGTGCGCAGAAGCAGGTGCGGCTGCAACTGCGAGGTGGCGTTGACACCGACTTCGACTGCGCGGCCGACGAGCAGAAGAACGAAACTGACGACATGGAGGAGGAGGTGGTCGAGTTCCTGGTCAAGGAGGAGGAGACCGTAGTAGAGTGAGAGAGATTGCCACGTGAACTAGATTTACTATTATTGATTGAGTTATAATAAACCTCTCTGTATGTCTCATACTGGAACTCGGTTGTCCTTGGCCCACTTTTTCATGACCTTGACGATTTGATCGACTTGCGGATTGGACGTGTTCTTGAGCATCTGGACGACGTCGGCCAGAGTTTGTCGCTCTTCTCGTCCTGCTATGATCATTTGGAAGAGGCCGACGGACGCCCCGCGCTTGCCCTCCCAGTACTCGGGGTTTGGGTCCAACCGCTCGAGCATGTCGAACGCTTTAGCGGCGTAGTAGAAGTGCCCCATCTGCAACGCGAAACATCCAAGGTCCGTTCAGTTACACCCGATCCTTTTGACTCGTACGCACCTTGTAGCAGTCGTTGGCAATGAGTTGTAGGAGCGAGAACGATTCTCCGCTCGTTTCCATCTTGAGGTACAACTCCCAGGCCAACCTCGCCTTCCCGGTCATGACGTAGCATCTGGAGAGCCAAGAGAGGTAAGCGTAGTCATTCTGGATCTTGTCGCTCTGGATTTGTAGAAAGATCTCCTCGGCTTCCCGATAGTTTCCTGGAAGATCATGGAACAGTGAGAGGAGTGAGGCAGAAGCGCCAGTCAGGACTTACCCACGGCGGCCTTTGCCTGCGCGTAATTGAAGTTGAATGTGTCGTCGTTGTAGTAGTAGGACTTGATGGAGTTTAGGTACAGAAGGACGTCGTCGAACTGTTTGAGGAGGAAGAAGCACGCGGCCATGCACTGCCTCCCGGGAATGGTGTCACACTCGCTCGCGGATCCGCCCACCAGCTGGAAGTACTGCTGGGCAATCTTTAAGTGGTCCCGAGACCCATTCTCCTGACCCACGGCGGCATTCACCACTCCCTTTAGGATGTATTCCTGCGGAACCGTTGGCTCCAGGTCCTTGATCAGCGCGTATGCCTCGCTGACGTCGTCCTGCAATGGTCGTCTCGTCCTTGTCATTTGAAGTTTAGCGTGTCGTCAGCGACACGTATACCTTGGGCAACGCCGCCACGGACAGAGCAGCTGCGGAGCCCGAGAAGCGACTAGCGCAACTTGCACGTGCCCCTTTACCCGTCCTTGCGCCTCACCTGTCTCAGGTAGTAGATGACGAGGTTTAACCTAGCCTCAGGGATGACGTCTACCAGGGGCGGGAGGACCTGCAAGGCACCATCGCCGTTGCGGAAGACCACCAGGTTGTGGTCGATGAGATCTTTGCCGAAGCGGAACGACGACGACGTCTAGATGACGGAGAAGTTTCAAGAGGATTTATAAAGTTGTACGTCCGGGTCCGCATACCTGGTCTTGCAACGACTTGAGCTCCTGCTCTGCCGCCTTGCCGTTGTACAGCCTGAAGTTGTTGCACGCCTTCAGGTTGAGTGCAATGGTTGAGTCCGGAAAGTGCTGCAAATACACTGCCAGCACTTCGTGCGAGACGTCATAGTAATCCAACTTGTAGTAGCACAGCGCCACGTACACGTTGAGGGCCAAGTGATCGCGATTGTCCAACAAGATGCGCTTATAGATGTCGATGGCCTCCTGGTAGTGCGAGCGCAAGTAGTGAATGGAGGCCAGCGACAGTTGGTCCTCGATCACATCTTCCAATTCCTGGTGGAAAGTCATCAGTTTCTTCTCATCCCCGAACTTGTGGGCCAAATGGAACCTGTAGATCATGATGAAGGCGATGAAGCACACGTGAAACGAGGATTACCATGAACGATGTACATTACTTGAGCCTGGTCCTCAGCTGGCTCTTGTCAGCCTTGTCGGCCATTTTGTCGGCCTCGTGGTACATGCCGAGGTAGAAGAACACGATGGCCAGATTGATGAAGGCGTCCTTCAGAGGCTTCTCTTTCTCTTTCTTCTTTTTGTCTTGGTGCTGGCTGTGCGTGAGCGCCTCGTACTCCAGCATAGCGCGCTTGTAGTCTCCCGCGTGGAAGGCGCAGTATCCGAGCCACATGTCCACTGTGTCGCTGCCCTTGCCGGAGTTGCGGTGGAACTCCAACAGACTCATGGCGCCAACGTAGTCGCGATTCGAAAGGAATTCCTCCAGCTTGGGTAGCTGCTTCGAGGACTGCTCCTTGACGCCGCGAGCGCCCCCGGCGCCGTCTGCCGGCGCCAGCGCGGGCTTGGCGCGTGACAAGATCATGACGACGGAATCGTGCTTGGAGTCGTCGACCAAATGCGCCAGCGGTATGTGCCAGGCACTCGAGGAAGAAAGCAGGCAGGTATGCAAGGCTGCGACTTTCGGCATTCACCCCTACCCACTCTAGTGATGATGTATGACAAAACAAATATTTACTTTTTTTCTTATACAAATCAACTTTTTGATGCATTTTTCATAAAAAGTGGCTGCGTAATAACTATTTGAGTCACGACTAGAAAAGACACCTTTTTTGTCGGCCCTCTCAGAGGAGCAAGAGATGCAACACAAATGTTGCATCTGTGCAAAATGTTGCATCTTTTGCTCGGAGGTGTCAGGACAAAAAAAAGGTGGCTCGAAACGAGTCGTTTCAGGAGTGGCTGAAGAGGTTTTCTTGTTGCTTCCCATTTTTTTCTCTGTCGTGAATTTATGGACAAAAAAGCAAAGTGCAGACGAATGTTTAGAAAATGCGCAGGAAAAAGACTTTTTATGGGTACACAAGCGACGTTTTAAGGGAAAAGAAAATCCCGCTTTCGAAAAAACTTCAGCATTCTTTCACTTACAGCAGAATCCGTCAAAAATGATGGATGGGCAATTTTTTTTCGAACAGACAGTCTTTTTTGTAGCATTTAACATCAGCTCGAGCTTTTTTTGCGCTCACAAATTGCATTAGCATGCAACACGTGTGGAACTGGCTGAAGATCTGAGTGACCAAGGCCTCCAGGGTGTCGTCGAAGAGAGGCCCGAGCAGCCTCCAGAACAGCAATACTGTGCTGACAGACGGTTCGGACGGTACTCCTAAGTCCAAGGACGCGTGACTGAGTCTCAGCACTTAGTACATATGCTGTATTTGTGCACCTTACGAGAACAACCTGGTTTACTTTTTGTTCGGGCACCTCCTAGCGCAACCAGCGACGCAAGCGCCGAAGATTCGAGCAGTGAAGGAGGGACACACGTCGATGCACACTTCTAGGGCCTCTCCGGGACAGCGGCTCCCGGACGGCGCGTTCGACGAGGAGCTGGAGGGCGGGGGGCTGAATCGGGGAGAGGTGAAGGCCTTGTTAGAGGTGCTGCTGCTTCCGAAGCTGGCGAAGCCGTTGTTGGCAGGCTGCTGCGGCGGCGGCCTGGGCGGGAAGGACGCGGCAACGTTGTTCCTGGGCTTCGAGGGGAACGGCGAGGAAGCAGGAGGCGGGGGATTATTGATGGTACGGGGCCTCTTGTTGCGAGAGTTAAAAGCGGAAGCTGGTCTGGGTGCCGAGCTGAAGCCGCTCTGTCGGGCGGGCTGGATCACTGCAGGTGCGCCGCTGCTCTTGTTGTTGTTCCTGTTGCCGTTGTTCTTCCTCGGGTTGGCCCTGCGGTTGCTCTGCTGTCGAGGTCTGGCCGCGGGCTGAACGGGGTTAGAAAAGCGTCTTTCGTTGGAAGCCGGCGCCGGCGCCGCCGCCGGCGAGGATGCGGGCGCGACTACCGGCGACGTGGACGCCGCTCTCTCGGCAGAGCGATCTCGAGGCCCACCAAAAGGCCCCGGACATGGATCGCAACCGTCTTTAGTCTCCCTGGCGAAGGAATTTATGAGGAATACAATTTATTATTATCAATTAAGGAATTAGCAAGGCCTAATTACTTCTTCATACAAGCCAGCCAAATGTCAGTGGGCGACAAATCAAAAATGTCCATAAAGAAGAAACAGTTGTTTCAGGCCTTCAACTACCTTTCCTCAACATGTAGACTTTTGACACAACTGCTATTGTAACACAGGTGTGTTAGTTGCACCTTGGACGACTCCTTTGGCCGATCTGCTTTAATCAGTCATATCTTTTAACTGCATTGAGCTACAGAAGTGGTTCTGGAGCTGAGACTCTGGTCTGAAGCTAGACTGAAGTTGGCTTTTGCTCTAAGTCCGCAATACCGACATTTCCAGGGTGAATCAAGGCTTCTGCGCCTCCACAAAGTGTCTTTCTGGAACGTTGTTGGCCTTTTCAACTTGCAGTCGAACTGACAACCCAATGATCCAAAACCACTGCCATTACTCCCCGGGAAGTGACTACTGCAGGTCCAGGACTTGGGCAGGTACTGTTCCAGTCCTCTGTCAAGGACACTTTTTTTTTCGATCGTGACGTCGCCCATGTCTTGCCTGATGTCTCCGTCGCAGGTGGGATAGGGATCCCAGGTTCCGTCGGGCGTGCAGAATGACCTGATGTCGGGTCCGGATGCGCACTGGAACTCGCAGAGTCCTCCCGAGTACTCGAGGGAGCAGTATCCGGGGATTCCCGGACAGATGCCGGGGACCTGCTCTGGAATCCCCGGCTCGTGCTCGATGCACCGCGGCAGGTCCGTCCAGGTGCCGTCGGCCTGCGGTTGCAACAGTTGTGGCTTGACCAGTGACATGCATGACTGGAGTGGACACGTACCTGGCACTCGGGCACGTTGTTCCTCCCGAAGGCGCACACCACCAGGCAGGTGTCTCCGGGCAGCGACTCCGAGCAGAAGCCGGCGATGCCGGGGCAAGTGACGAGTTGACGAGCCTTCCTGTCCGCGGGGCTGGCTAAGTGAGAATAAAAAGGCCAAGCAAGTCCTTGCCTATTTGAAGAAATTGCTGCGCGCGTTAGAATTAATATGTCAAAGCGTCGTCGACCTTGGCGCAATGGAACAAAGGTGAGCGTCCACTCGACCTGAAAGGATCTCCCCCGCCGAGAAGATTGCCAAGGGAGAAAAAGGCATTTCCGATGCAAGGTGCGCTCTGCTAATGAGCCTCTGGTTCGATTTAATTACTCCATGACTGCGTCTGCACGCGCTTCGGCTCCCTCCGAGAAGATGGCTTTGATAAGCGCGGTCGCGCACTCCTGACAAAGAACGCTAATATTCATGGATCTACAAATCGGGCAGCGGACGGATACAAGGTTACGGACGTGCGCAGCCGGGAGCGGCGGCAGCGACTTGATCAACTTCTTCGCAAGGATGAAAACTCTCGGAGCGTAATGCATCCCACCATCTTTCTTATGCTCAAGGACACCCGATGATTTAAGTCTGCCAGGATACAGCCAGCGTGATACAGACAGAATCCAGTGGCGCGATTGAAAAAGCAGATCAAGTTTAATCCGCAAATGAAATGCCAGTCATGGATGGGATTTGCACGCGCCCGCACGACTCATGACGTTGTACTCCGTGCGGTTGAAGAAGTGACCTAAGCCGAGTGTTACCCCCACTGTGTATTCCGCGCTCCCTGCGTGTAGTTCAAGGACGCGTCATAACAATAAAAGTCGAGACTCCACTCGCCGACAACAGAAGAGGTAATTGCTGAGAAAATGAAGACACGCCAGGCAGCGTCCAAGAGAGCTGCAAAATGCTGCGCTTTACCTGCCACCATCCCGAACGCAAGGATCCCGATGAAGAGCCGCACCATGGTTGTGGCTGCCGCTGCTCTGGCTGCTCTTGCCGCTGCTGCTGCTGCTGCTGCCGCACACACACCCAGAGTCTCGGCCCTAATTTTGTTTCAGATCTCACGTCCGCGCCGTTGGAACTCCAAGCAGCAACTGAGATTGGCTGAATGTGTCGTCGGTCGACCCCGCATGCCTGGGATGAATAAATTGGCACGGAGGTGGCACAGAAAGACACAGGATAGTGTGCTTTTGGCACCTCACCATGCCTGATGTGTAGGTGACAGACGCGGAGGGGGAAGACGAGCGCAGTCGTGACGTCGTCGTGCGCTCACGTAGTTGACCTGTTCAGGTGTCCGCCAGAGAGAAACACTTTTAAGTCGTTAGGTTTGTAAGGACTGGCATTTCCTGATGGCACGGACGATTTCGGGGAATCTCTTCGGCCACACAAATGGTGTTCCTTGATCAAGACTTATATGGAGATGTTTACAGCTTGCTTAACTTTATGACTCACGCGCAGCACATAAAGGGGGCCGTCAGGTTGTGTCTGATTGCCAGGGCGGACATGTGCACGTATTTGGGTGACGGTGGAAAAGTGGAGCAAGTGCCAACCTTCAGACGCGCCACGAAAGCCGTCACGAGGGTGGATCAGGCGCCTGCACCTCTAGCTACTCGGTCGCGCTCTCCACCAAACCCAAGAGCACGCAGCTGCTGGCCAGGATGGTCTCGAGGATGCACCTCCTGCCGCGGCGCTGAACGTGGGCAAGAGTGGGGAGGACGCGTCCCCTATGTCCGTCCGCCAGGGACACGGACTTCTTTCTCACGAGGATATCCGTGCGGCAGACGTGATCGGCTCACTCTCACCTTAGCTTGGGACTACGCGGATTGACAATCTGTATTTCTAAAACTGTACGGCATTCAGTACAGCATGATAAGAGCACGCATGTAGAAAGAAAATCACCCGAGGATCACTTGGTACTGAGCCAACATCGGCAACTGCTCCATGTCCTTGACCCCACTCTGCATCGTCTTGTAGTACGAGAGACAGAAGAGCCCTCACACCACGTCGGCAAAGACCTCGCTCGTTGCGTCACTGAACAGCTATGGGTTCTTGCTCTCTTCTGATTCTTTCTCTTTGTCATCGCGACCGTTATCCGTGTCTTCATCCGCCTTGGAGTCGGTCTGATCGCTTGCGCCAGCTTCAGCCCCGTTATCTCGATTCGCTTCTTCCTGCTGCTCCTCCCTAAGCTGCTTCTCTTGGTCTCTCTTGAGCTGGAATTTGTTCTTCTCGTACTTGTTGGTGTCTCCACCGACCAATCGCAGGTAATGGATGCGTTCATTCTTAGGCACGTAGGCTCTGAGAGAGGACTTGCCCTTCCAGCCTACCAACTCCAGCTTCATGTCTGCACCGTCTGAAAGAAGAAGAAGAAGAAGAAAAGAATTGATAGTTGTCCTCACTCAAGCCTTTGCTGGCATACACTAACTGTCGGTACCTTCGTTCTTTCCCACGTAGACGAGCGCGACGCTTCCGGTAGGCAAGTCTCTCAGACGCTCTTGAGTCTTCTCGTCTAATTCCACAATTTGCGTTGGAAGCTCCGTGTCGTTGATGAGCAGCAGTTTCTTCAAGTCGACCAGGGTGGGCCTGATCACTCGGACTTCGCCCATGAACGGGATCGTCATCAGGGATCCCTCCTGGGCCAGTCTGGGGAGAGAGGGGGGGACGCAGAGTAAAAACTCACGTCATGACGAACGTGATTAAAGGGGCCTCACCTGAAGGTGCAAGTTGTGCCCTTGTTCTCGCACTTGGTGAAACCCTTGACGCCTGTGTTGATGATTTTGACCCTGCCGATGTTTTCCTCCAGGATTCTTCTCACCAGAAGAGTGGAGAAGTATAGATTGTTCCTCTTAGTCTCGTCGCTGCACCGAGTGAAGAACATGTCCTGATCCAACTTCTGGAAAAGACCAAGGGATGTGGACCAATGGATGGAAAGACGGGTAAATGGCAGAGTTCTACCTGTATCTGAAAGTATTGTCTGATCTCTTCAAAAATGGGCTCTTCTTTACCCTTGGGGAAGTAGACGAAAGGGTCTTCTCTGAATCCTTGGAAGCGGCCCTTCTTCTTCTTTCCGCCGCCGCCAGACTCCGACTTCCTCTTGCGGTGCTGCTGGTCATCAGGAGCGTCACCATTGTCTGCAATGACTCTGGAGTCGGCACGAGCCTTCTACTAGTGCTGTGCAAAGATAGAATCTCACTTGTTGACTGGTCTCCCTCGTCCTTCACCTGGGAGTCGTTCTTCGGGCTCTCCCATGGACACAGCGTTCGCTTCTCCAACACAGCCACGAAGAAGCCACCGGTGTCTTGGTGGTGAGGCAACACGCGAATGCACCTGAGTCAACTACTGTAAACTACGGCCGACGCCTCACATCTTACTATATACCTGTCCAAGTTGTACTTCTGGCGCATCTCCGGGCTGGGAGGGAACATGAACGGTCTGATGAGAGAATGGTGTACCGGAGGAACCTCTTCCCAAGATTCGTAGAAGCTGTTGTCTTTGGCGGCCACCACCCAACTGGAAAGCCCTGGCTGGTACAGCAGCCCGGGCACCATGGGGGAGGGATCCACCAGCTCGATGGAACCGTCCGCATCTTTCAGCAGTCTGCAGATAGGAGTCACGAATAACTGACACTACTTTGCTCGCTTCCCTGCGAAGAGTACACACACAGTACTACACACCATACCTATGAATCACGGCTTCATCTTCTACCGGATTGAGTGAGCACGTCGAGTAGACGAGTCTCCCCCCGACCTCCAGAAGCTCGATTCCTCGTTTCAGAACGCGAAACTGGATCCCGTGCAGGTTGCACGAGTTGGCTGCGTTCCACTTCTGCAAGTTGCACTTGTTTTTGCACGTTCTCGCTCAAAAAAGCAGTCGCTTAATGATAATCTATACCGGCCAGATGTCCTTGTTCTTCCTCAGGGTGCCGTCTCCAGTGCATGGAACATCACACAAGATGCGGTCAAACTTGAGCCAGGAGCCACCTCCAAGGTAAAGCTTGGGCATGACTGTTGCGTCATGATTCGTAATGATGACATTGGGACTCTGAAGACGCTTTGCTTGGTGGACCAGCATGTAGCAGCGACTGTTGTCGGCGTCGTTGGCCACCACCAAACCCGAAGGAATGACCGTTTCGTCCGCGTGGATGGCCTCGATCAGCTGAGCTGTCTTAGAGCCCGGAGCGGCGCACATGTCGAGCACTTTGTGATGAGGTTTCACGTCAAGGACCACCGGGGGAATCATGGACACCGTCTCCTGCCTACTGATGTTGCCTTCACGTGTAGATAACGGAGTTAACGCCACATACAGCGCGTTTATGGTTAAAACCTCTCACCGGACTCGGTCTCAGAAATGAGGAAGTTGTGCAACTTGAAGTACGCCTCCACTCGTCGGATGTCCCTCCTGGTGAGGTTGAGCTGCCAACCCATTCGATCGGGATACCAAGGCAGACACTTGGGACTCACTTTCGCCACAGGCTCCTCGCCAGTCTGCTCTGGGCCATCAAGCTTGACTTCGGACAGGTCCTTGAAGTACTTACTCTCGATGAGGTTGCGCACAGCCGTCGCCTACAAAAAAGGTCATGTCGACGTGGCCAAGGTCCGAAAGTTGCTCAACAGCTCTACCAACACACTGACCTGAGACCTAAACCCGGTGACTCTGAAGGAGGCGGGCAGGTCCCTCCTGAACGCCTCCATCATCTCGGCGAACTCTTTTTCGTCACGACAAAAGCCCTGGCGGCGGTAGAAGGACTCGAACAGTGTGTTCTCCAAGACGGTGTCAGCGTATCCGGCGCCACGCTGGGCAGGATCGCTCGCGCCACGTTTGGGTTTGGGCTTCTTCGACTTGGACTTTCCCCTGATCCCTCCCATCCTTGCTACAGCCCAGAGCCCGGATTGAAGCTGAGAGTTTGGCTAACGGCTATAAAGTGTTCCTCAGACTTCGGTTCGGACGTCAGAACGTGGACGAAGGCGATGAACGAGAACCTCTTCCTGTCCGCGCACTGCAAGACCCGGTCAAGGAGCTCAACCCACGCACGCGAAAAATTCACAACAAAATATGGACTGGAGCCGTCGGAATTTTTAAGATCACATGAAAAGCAACCTCTCACATCAATCTTCACCATGTAGGGTGACTTTCGTACTTTGCGCCCCATTCTCTTCCTTCTTCTGCTTTTCCTCCTGCTCCTTGGCCTTCCTCTTGTCCAAGTCCTGAATGCTCGGTCGTCCTCGCTTCTTCTCGAACGTCTGCTTCTTTCGGAGGACCTCGTCCTGGGTGATCTGGTGCTTCCGCGCCTTGTGTTGGCTCTCGTGATCTCTCAAGTTCGTGCCCTGGCTGAACATCTTTCCGCAGTAGCCACACTGGCATCCGAGGCCCAAGTGGATCTTCTCGTGCGAACGCAGGTTGTGCGGCAGCCCGAAGGCTTTGCCACAATACCCGCACACATGCCGCTTCTCGCCGCTGTGGATGATCATGTGACGGCGGAGCTTCTGCGGCTCTTTGAAACCTGTGAGGAGAAGCGAGTGTCTTTCTTGATACATTGGATAGGATAACGTATGCTCACCTCTGCCACATTGTTCGCACTTGTACGGCCGCAAGTTCGTGTGGTCCATCATGTGGAGGTGCAGGACCTTCCAAGATGACGCCGTCTTCCCACACACGCGACACTTCATGTCGTCGTGCTTCTCCTGCTCGCGTTTCTGTGTGCACGAGGGAGAGATGGACGTGATACATGCACCTGACCTAGACGATATGCTCAAAAAGCTCACCAGTTTCAGCGCTGCCTTACTCAATGCCCTGTCTGTGTCTGCCGTGGACATGACCGTGGCGGGCCTAACCAGAGATGCTGGAGGCGCCTTTCTATGGCACAACCACTTGTGCGCTTTCAAATTGATCTCGAGAACGAATGACTTTTTGCACACGTTGCACTCGTAGTGCTTGACCCTTGTGACCTCGGTGTCGCTGTGAAGCTTAGCACGATGCCTTCGGAGGCTTTCCTCGTCCGTTAACCACCGCTGGCACGTCTCGCACTTGACGGGGTTCGGGCAGATGGCGGCGGCGAGCGTCGCTGAGGAATGGATGTTGCGGTTGCGATTGCTCTCCGTTTGGGCAGACACGTCATATCCGAGCGAGCGCAGCACCATCCTTTCCTCCTCACAGTTCTCCTTGAAGAGCCGATAGTCCACCTCTGGCAAGGGGTCGTCGTTGCCGGCAAAGTCCGTGGTGAGGCTCTGCAATTACATGACAGAAATCCTTCTTGCTAGTGGTACTGTTGTGGTAGGCCGACTCGGTTTACTCACGATTTCAGCCCCGAGGGTCTCGGCCACCTTGATGAGAGTGATAAAGTCGAGAGCGATGTCGCCTTCCTTGGCAAACACTGCTTTCTGGAAGGTGATGAACTCGGCCCTAGTCAGCTCAGGTATCACTAAACAGGAGTCGGTCGTTCCCTGAAACTCTGACAGGATCCCCTTCATCATGGGGCTTGCGGCGGCGAGAAGGACTCGGCTGGAGAAGGCAGGGCCGTCACTGCAAAACACTGGCAGGTCAAAGAGAGTCTCGCCGCAGTCGGCAGACATGGCCTGCAGCAGGTCCAGCTTGTAGTTGGGATGCGATTGCAACAAGTAATGCTCTTCCTCCTTCCGCTCAGATACTTCAACCGTCAGTGTGGTCACGGAGGGGGACGGCTCTGGCTTGTCTGTCTCTCCTTTACTCTCGTCCTCTTCGCCGCCCATGGCCTTGAGCAGAGTGGCAGCCATCTCAGATTCCTCGACCTGGATGTAGGTGACAGCAGAATCTTCTTCATTTTCATGTACTGCGGACGCGGACGACATGGAGAGCAGCTGGAAGCCCCCGCCGGCCGATTCGGGCGCCACGACGTCAGAGGCGTCTTCGCCATGCTCAGGCTCCAGCACGATTTGGTAGACCTGGAATAGAGCAGATGGTCCTGACAAGGAAATTTGAGACGACCTACCCCTGGTCATATAATTCCGACCTCTTGCGTCTCATTCCCCTTGGGGACCGCCGGCACCACCTCCGCCGTGTCCATCTCTGTATTGTGCTCGATGCCAGAAGCCGCTAGTGGAGAAAGACTCGCTTCCGTGCAAATTTTCCGGGATGAGATCCCAGAGAAAAATGCAACAATTCTCCGGGAGCCTTTGGGATGTCACCGGGTCGTCTGACCGGTCGACGAAGCACTCGGGGTCGTTGCAAATTGAGATTTTGCATCAATAACCTCAAGCAAGGAACTCCATGGCGCAGCTGTTTCACCACGAATCAGATTCTCGTCCTTTTTGGCGCGTGCGCGACCGCCCAGGAGTCCAGTCAGAGTTAGCAGATAACATTAGATCTACAGCAGAAAAGAGCTTTCGGACCAGATCATCACTGATGTATCAACAGAGAAGGCAGCAAAGTCTCTCTGGTCTTTAGGGACTCATACTTCCCTCCATCAAGGCAACACAGCTAAAGAACACTGAAACTCTGTTTTCCGGTGGAGGACAAGACCGAGTGTCGAGTATGACAACTCTGCTTTTTGTCAGGGTTGCGCACGGTTGCGCATCATTGAAACAAAGTTAAAATTGTGTTTAGTTCGTGTGTTGTTCTAAAGAGACATTAAAAAAACTTCCGCTATCACTTTGCTGCCATTTTTGCCTGCAAAAGTGGCATTCTTGCAACAATTGCATTGGAGTAAAGTCACTTTGTTTTTTTTTTTTTGAAATACAAGCGTTTAAAAATTGAAAAAAAAATGCGTTGAAAACCTTCGGAAAATGAACTTTAAAGAAATCCGGGATGATATATCCCTTAATAACAGTAATTTCACTGATTGTATACCAAAGTGCTACTAAAATGCCGCTCCCACCGTCAAGGAGGCCGAGCAGTCGGTTATCTCCTCGTTGGTACCTTGGTGATAATCATAGATATCATCTGAAGGGTATCTTTGAAGATGTCCACGATGACGATGAACACCGGCAAGCACAGCTATGGCCAACCTCCTGGCCCCATTCGATTCTTGGGGACATTAGACAGGAAACTCTTCCAGCTTCAGGGAGTCGGGGTCCATACGAATCCACGTGAAAAATCACAACTGTACAGTGTTGCATCGTTTCAATGCATGGAGAGCCCTGGGTTGTTCCGAAATGAGCCAAAAGCTTTCTAAAAGAACTCCAACAGTGGAGATCACATTGACTTCAGTCCTGGCACTGCATACTCAGCATTAGGGCTGTACTTCCGGCGTGTCAGCACCAGAGGCGATCATTGGCCTCTCTGCTCCACTCTTCAAGGAGGGTAGCAGCAGGACTTTCTCTCCGAATCGTAGCATCTTTGCCGAGCATCTCTCTTGAACAAAGATCAAGTCTTGGCTCCAAGACATGAAGAATGCACAACAGCGCTACTTAGCTGCGGTTGCATCATGTTGGATGATATCTGGGCTACGCCAGTCCTATGTGACCCTGACACTCAAATCGCAACTGTTGCCTAAGAACCTTGACTTCCTCTTGACCGTTCCAGGCATGGCTTGTGGAGCTGTACAAGGACTTGGGGCTACAATTTTATTTAACGTTCCTCACCAGTCACGACTTTGAAGGTGTGTTTGCAAAGACACAGCATTGCTAATTTGTGTAAGTACAGATCAGTGTGCAAATCGGTACACATTTATCTAAAAGAATAAGTGGCAGAAAAATAACGAATCAGGTATTAACTTCCTCACCCTCTCACACACACATGAACACCCAAAATCAACAATTCCTTGCTATCAGGGGCCTAAATAACAAGGCCATTTGTCGTCTACAAGACATCTTTCTGCTTGAATTTCGCCTGCTGAAGTCGTCTTCTTTAGTATCCTCGGAGGATCCTTCCTTTGTCCCTCCATGGAATCCATGGATCTCCAGTCAGTCTGCTCCGAATGCGCTGGCTTTGTCCTTCGGGGGGTCCGCGTCGCCGGTCGTCGACGGTTCAGACTCCTTCAAGGACTGCGAGAGACGTCATCCTTAGCAATGACACCGACTTGAGCTACTGTAACTGTGACCCCACCTGTTCCTCACACTTGGTCCCAACGTAGTGGTACGTGAGGGCAGCCTTGCCCAAGACAGCCTCTTCAGTCACCTGAGAGTTAAAGGGCGTCAAGTGAACAAGTAGGATGAGACGGAACTAATCCACTCACCTCAACAGCGACGATATCTGACCCCGGTATGTCGAACATGGCGTCGAGGAGCAGCTTCTCAAGGATCGCTCTCAGTCCTCGGGCGCCTGTCTTTTTCTTGATGGCCTGCCTGGCGATGGTCTTGAGCGCGGACTCGTTGAACGTGAGGTCAACCTTAAGTCAGACGCACGTTGGCGACTTTAAACCGCTTGCAATCTTTTTTTTTTCTTTTTCGCAAACCTTGTCCATGCCAAAGAGCATCTGGTACTGCGGGACGAGCGCGTTGTTCGGTTCGGTGAGGATCCTCACCAGCATCTCCTCGTTGAGCGAGTGAAACGGGACGAGGGCGGGGAAGCGGCCGACGAACTCGGGAATCATACCGAATTCAATCAGGTCGCCAGCTTCAACTTCGCCGAGGTATCGGTCTCGTTCCACCTGAAATACATACATGCACTTACTACGGAAGTAAGAGGACCCTAAGGCCTTTTCTATCACAACTGCTCGATCCTTGCCCTGTGTAGTCACACCTGCTGTTCGTTTATGATGGTTTTACATGGACGAGTGTGCATAAGAGATGTGTACACAGTACATATATACCGCATACAATGGCGGTAAATACACACTCACGTGTTTTGTACACAGTTTGGCACCCTGTAGATGTAAACTATCAGAACTATAGCGTACTTAAATGAACTACAATGTACTTAAACGTAATCATAACACACCTGGTCCTCTAGCTCGTCCGATGAGCTCCCCTCGATCTGCGCCGACTGCGCCGCCGCTCGCCGGCCTTGAGATTGGTTGCTTTGCATTCCAAAACCTAACAAGTATTTTAGGGGAATAAATGACGGTGAGTAAACTAACTCAACTTAGCACTCACCTAGGTACTTCTCGTTCTTCCTCCTGGACACGATCTTGTCCAGGCCGTTGAAGGCACCCGACGAGACAAAGAGGATGTTGGTCGTGTCCACCTACGCCAAGAAAGAAAACAATGCAGACGTAGCTTAAAGACTTGCGCTCGTACGAATTACCTGCACAACGTCCCCCCTCGTCTTTCTGGCCGCATTCTTCTCCGGAACGTTGACGATGGTTCCCTCAACCATCTTAAGCATGCCTTGCTGCACGCCCTCGCCCCCCACGTCGCGCAGTTGGTGGATGCCAGGGACGGCGCCAATTTTATCAACCTGTATGATGGTGCCGGAAAAAAACATGTACCTCTGGCTGTCCTTGCATGCAGTCCTGTACTTTGCTTACCTCGTCCAAAAAGATTATTCCCATCTGAGCCTTTTCCACGTTGTAGTTCGCGTCCTGCAACAGCTTTGCGACGACGCTCTCAATGTCATCACCGACGTACCCGGCCATGGTAAGGGTAGTGCAGTCGCAGATGGCGAACGGGACATCCAGACACCGAGCGATCGTCTGAGCAAGCAACGTCTTGCCGGAGCCAGTGGAACCGAACATCATGATGTTGGACTTCTCTAATCTGAGATCATGCTTTTTGGCGTCCAGAATGTCGCTACCGATGGCGTTGGCACTGGTACCACTGCCGCCGCCGGCGGCGTCTCTGTGGCGCATGTAAGCAGCGTAATCACCCCCGGCGCCATCGTCATATTGGCTATGCTGCATTGGGTTTTGCGGGTAGAATCCTGGGGGATGCGCGCCCTTGTTCATGTGGTGGCCCATACCGGCGAGGTACAGCTAGCGAATTACGAAAGGCCTGTAGGTCATGTCAATCGTGTACCGGTGGTTGTCATTCTTACCAAATCCTTGTTGGTCGAGAGCTGATCCAGGGGCGACAACGGCCTTCCCCCCATCTTTCCAGAAATCCTGTCCTTGTCTTCCGCCTCCTTAAAGAAACAAGTTCTCGTACTCGCAGTCCATCATAGGTGAAGTGTAACTTTCACTAACATTATAGGTCTCTTTCTTCTGCACCGGAATATTGTGGTAGATGCGCTTGTAGTGGTTGTACACGGCCACAGACAAGGCCTTCTTGGCACGTTCCTGACCAATGATGTGCTGAAACGTCAAGTCTCGACATTAGCATAATCTCAACACGTTAGCCCGAGACTAATGTTACCTTGTTAAGGTACTCGTAGATCTTTTTAGGCGGCGGCGGCGGCTTTTTCCCCGCGGCAGTCCTGGCCGCCGCGGCTGCAGCCTCGCTATCGGTGCCAAGAAGCCGCTCCTTAGCCGAGCGGGTCTTGGTGTCTGCGTCGGACAGGACGACAAAGAAGTGGGAGCACTTCTCGCACTTGACAAACCTCGTGGACGAGACGAAAGTGCTGACATGGTCGCAGGGATCGCCGCACTTGGGGCAGTAGGGTCTGCTGCCGCCGTTCTTGCCGCCCTTATCTCCAGATCCACCCAATCCGGACGGGGTCTTGCCATCGCCCGAAGACCTCCCTCCGAACTTGCCCCTGATGGTATCGTCCTTGCACAGGACGGCAAAGGTGGAGAAGCGAAGGCTGTTGTTCTTCAGGCCGGCGGAGGAATCGTGGCGGCATAGTAGAGGAGTGGTGGACGTGACACAGAACAATGTGGAAGGATGCTACAGTACAAAAATAGGCACATTGTGTTCGTTAGATGAGTTAAACACTCAATCTGTGGATTGTCAAGAGAGTTCCTCACCTGTCCCTGCAACGCCCTCCTGACACTCCTGTGGAGCTGTGACACCTTGAGTCGTGACATGGCTGTCGTGGTGACGACGCGAGATTAACTATACCTAAGAAAATGAATAAAACACATTTAAGTGTGTAGGACACGTCCGACCAGGCAGAACTGAAGGCGTGGGACAAGTGCATATTCTGCATGAGTGGCAAAAGACACGCATTCAATAGAGATTTGAAGCCCATTTTTGGCTCCTACTGCCCGTAATCCCCCTTCCCTTGTGATTGTCCAAGGCCATCAGCATGAAGAGCGCCTTTGATATCTCGGAAGAGGAAGGAGGAGTGACAAAAAGAGGCCGCCAAGATGACTCAGGACAGTGTGTGACCGGACTGGCTTTGCGGAAGGAGGAGAGGTGAGCGCACTTCAATCAATGGCGTTGCCTGCGTTGCCTGCGTGCACGCACTCGCAGCCGCAAAAATGCATCTACGTCCCAACGAGTATGGCACAGTGGATGAGCAACGAGTTGTGCGCCACGGGGTTGATCAGGATCGTGGCGATGAACGATGCAGGCCAAGAAGGTCACCTTGAACGTTACTTGCCGAAGGTTGAAAGACAATGTTAACATCTTTCCTCAGCTGGTCAGTGATTCCAAGCCAGATCTCCTGTGACTCATCCATGAAGTTCTGTCGATACTTCTTGTTCACGCTCGAGACGTCCAGGCTTCGACGTCCCTCCGCCGTCGTAAGTTGACGCATACAAGCTGCACCCACATGCAACGCTACTCAAGGGGTGACGCGACTTTGTTGTGGGCGAAGATCTCTTTCCTCATAGTCCAAGGGTCATGTTCATATTATAAGTATTCGTATGCATTGATATTCCATGCTTGTGACGTCGTCCACAGCTTATACTCGGCGCTTGAAGCGCTAAAATGTTTCTGTTAAGACTCAAAATGCTGCAATGCTCCGAGTTGAAGCGATCTGGTCCGTGCATCTCCCCAAGGAGGGGTGAATCAGGGCTACCGACCAACATTGGGATGCGACGGGTGGAAGAGAGCAGGTAGGGGCTCGTACTCCCGTACGTCTTGGAACGCGTGTTGCAAGACGTGGTCTGGATTTGATCTAGTCCAGTCCCCACATCCCTGAAGGGTGACTGATGCTCCAAGCACTACTTCTCTGAGTGAGTGAGAGAGGAGGTTGAGACTGAAGGTTTGGTACTGAAGCTGCATGAGTACGAGCTGTGCCTGAACTAGTTTCAGCAGGGAGTAAAAACGCCGTCTAGCCAAGACCAGCTTCTTGAAGGCGAATTCTCCTAGAAGAGGAGTGCCATCATGTACATTTTGCCCTCCGCAGAACGGGCGTGAACAAGGAGGTGGACCTCAGTTGGCGCGGGTCCTGATCCCACCACCACGACCATCCTGAGCTCCGCTTGACCTCCAAACCCAAAACTTACCTCTGATGGGACGAAGGCTCTCCCCAGTTAGGTTTTCTTCACCACTTTGTCCCCCCCAAGGGACTTTGCGAGGTTTCTCAGTTCGTTCTCCTTGTTTTTTTTCACTGGTCCAGGACGTGGGCCGCTTTCTGCTGTCTGTCCAATATCTCCGACTTTTTCTTCGCTAACCTCACAGCAACAGAAAAAGTAACGCAACTAGTATTTCGCGACCCGACTGTCGAGCTAGATCGAGTCGCAATTCTGCATCATCATCTGAGCCACTTTTGCACTAGCTCTCGCCAGCCCGAGCTTAGACCAGATCTCGATCAGCTGCTGTTTGCTCCTGCAGCTGCAGCTGTAGTCACAGAGCAAGGGAGCCACGAACCTGCACTGGTGACCTAGAGAGCGGAATGTGCTCGTGGCTGTCAGAGGCAGTCTAGAGGTCTGGAGGCTCCCCATGGACTCTGCGGAACGAACCCAAAACAAGAGCAAAGTGAGTCACCGTCATGGTCAAGTCACGATCATGGCAATCTCAGGAGCCTACAAATGCTCAACAAGGATTGCATCTCTTTTTACAACCTGACGACTTATCTTTAGGTTCTTGTGCACAGTGTATGTGCACAGTGGTCTCTTCTTTTTGAGTGTATTCTACAGCTGACTTGCCCTTTGTCATCGGTCCCTTCCCGTCCGCTATCTAGGTAGATTGTACAAGCTCATGGGAGGAACGCAGATCCTGGAGGATTCCTATGAGGAGCAACGACAAAAAGCAGGCGAGAGAATGACAGAGGTGCGACGAAGCAGTGCTGCTGTTGCCCTGGGCCGCCTGCGCTGCACCCGACCCGTACCGGCTGCTATTCAAGCCAAGCAGCACGCGCTAGTTTGCGCAAATACGCACCAAAGTGACTAGCGTTAGCACTGCAAGTCCTGACACCCAAGTGGGACTTAGGAACACAATCTTCCGTCTCAGGGTGTGAATGAATGAGCGATTTCAGGCTCTGGTTCCACAGCAGAAGTTACAAGTGCGGCGTATGCAGCCCAGTGACCTATACCAAGGACTGCTTGACAGTAAATAAAACAGCTATTGGAGGACGTTTTTGCTGTCATCTTGCGCAGAACATCAGATGAGAGGCTAAAGACAGACTCACAGGTTTGTGATCCACTTTTGCAGCAATTTTCCGCTGTTTTCTTAGTTGCGTTGTAGTAGCCAAAGCATTAAATGAACTGAAGGAGGATCGATTCTTTCACAAGCTTACACCATCTTCTGACGTGAACGACAAAGATGCTGACTATACTAAAACATACCCATTTTGTTTGGTGACAGCACCAGAAATGACAACACAACCACCCAAGCCAGAAATTCCATGAGAAGAGCTCTGAACAAAAATGAATGAGGGAAAGTAGGACGGGTGAAATGATGAACCATAAACCTCGTTCTGGTAGGAGTCGCCCTTTATCGCCCACTTTTGGCTTGGCAGGGGTCGTCAACGACCCCCAAGGCTGTAAGGTCAAAAGCTGTCCCCCCGCAGCTGAGATGTGCCAGTGCAATGGTTGAGACCTCCATCCACAGCTGAGATAAAACGCTCTAGCAAAGTGGGAAGGCAGTCCCATAAGGTCCAATACAACACTTCAGTTAAGTGGACCTAAAAGAGATCAAGAGAAATGACGTTTAGAAAAAGAGAAGTCATCATCATACTTTCCACGCTATTAAGATCAGATCGAAGGTCGATGTGGCCTTATTTGCGGGCCATCATTGAGTCTAAAAGGCCTTGTTGACTTGAGTTCGGCATGAAAAGCACCTCAGTGAGGCACATTATCTGTACTCTCAGATTGTAAAGCAACATGAAGCAACCTGTAGTAAACATTCTTGGTCTTACAACTGATGGTGGAGAAGTCTCAATCTCCAGCATGAGGTCACCCCTGCTGCTGTTCTTTGTGGTCGTGCAATCCCCAATGCTGATCTTGTTTCAGGGCAGCGCCTGATTGGGTACCCTGTGGACGGCAAGTGTATGAGGTTGTATTTTAATGAAATCTCCACACCACAGGGATGGCTGCACTGTCAGGCATGCTGCACAGCTGTTGAAGGCAGGAAAATCAGGAGATTCTGTTAGTACGGTTAAACTTTTCCTTCGAAAAAAGTCTTCTTACTGAATATCTCACTGGCAGTACTGTTTGTGCAAATTGTTTTGAGCTGAGAGCTTCACAGAGCCCCAGTCGCATCTCTGGTGACATCCCCTGTCCTGGTGTTGAGCACTTGGTTCCTCGTGCTGGGTAAATGCTTAAACATGGAATATTCGTATCTGTGAATGCTGCCACTGATGCTCATGAATGTACTGAGACGTGCAGATGGTTTACTTATAACAGAGGGATCAATCTTGAGTCCTCACAGAAAACACGCAGTTCCCCTCTGACTCTGCATACGGACATGATGACTCATGAAGGATCCTTCGGTAGGATATTGCTATGCAATGGCCCTTCACAAACACGGCCTTTCCGTCCTCCTCCTACTGTCGATTATCTGTTCACAAGTTCATTTTTGTTGGCAGTGATCCAAGCTTCCTTGGTTTCCCTAGGTGAATTCCCCTTAATATTTATGTTTGCTTTCCTGCCCATTGGAAGTCTCCCAGAATCCTACTTTGCTTGAAGTCTGTTAGCAGCGCTCCTGCTTCCAGGAATCAACCTTCTTGGAGAGCTGTGATCAAAATGAGATGGAATTTTTCGATGCATCTTCAACACTGTTGTTCTTTCCCAGACTTGTGAAAGATAAGAATTTAAATGACAGTGGGAAAGTGCAGAATATGGGAAGCGACGCAGTCACGAGTAAAGAGCAGCGATTGAGTTAGAGGAATTGACCAAAAATTTCGATTTGACGCACCAAAACACCCGAGTGTGACCTTCCCACATCTTGTCATGCAAAATCAGTGCAGTTCACAGCACAGATTTTGCACACATCCGTTGAATGAAATTTTCAATCAATTTTTTCCTGCCTTCGCCTGTATCTCCATTCTCATGTGCCAACATGGAGAACAAGTACATAGAGAGCAGCCCCAATCACCTCTGCTCATTGTGGTCAAAGTCGATGGAAAATCCATTGTTATGAAGCCAAATGGAACATCTTCATAATGAATGGATTGCAGGTCAGTTATGCAAGAAGGGCTTTGGACGTTCATGACTCTGCTCATAAGACGACTGGCCAGAATCAGACTCGTGCCAAAGCAAAGAGCAGAACACCAACCACATTCGTCGTTCTCGTCACTTTACACTACACACTGTACTTACTGTACTTACACTACTTACTGTACACACCGCACTCGCTTTACAATCTCTGATAAAGAATCAACAGTTGTGATTTTAAGGCTCATGAAAATTCTCTGCACTTTCAAAACAGCACTTTCTTCAATAACTATGTGATATGACTTTCTTTTTTGCCAAAAAGGGTGGATAAGATAATGTTTTGGCATCCTGTTTGGACCTCTTCCACCTCAGCCCCAGCTGCATAATTTGGAGTGAGATGTTGTGGTCAAAACAGAACGTTCAGAGAGGAGGATAAAACATTCTTGTAGATTTTTATGGCACGCACATGTAAAAAAAGACCAAAAAATGTCTTTATGTTGTTAGCATTGTCTGCTGATCTCATTGAGGCCTTTGTTCTCTTACCTATTGAGGCCTCATAAAGGTTGGTAGGCAATACTTCCAAAATGAAGTCATTTTTCGTGCATTGGTCTTTGTTCACTCCCCTAACAGGTTTGACATTGTTGTGGCTGGAGGAGCCTCCTGTTGGAATGGACCTGATTCATACTTGAGTCGCAGTCAGACTTATAAAACAGAGAGGGTTACACAATGGACGGTGGCCCAGCTCTTGTACGGCGTGGACGGCAAGACCTCGAGGTCCACCCTCAATACCTCCACGTGGGAGGGATCGGGGATGGTCTTCAAGTAATCAAAGCCACGCAAAGTATCTACGTACAGATCACTTGACGTCCCTGACCAATGAGGGACTCGCCAGTGCTGCCTGAAAAACACCCTTTTGTCCCAAAATGGAAGAAAATGGCGTCAATTGCTGAAGCTTCAAGCTTTCTAACGGGGTCAAGACAGATTCTGCTGCCATAACATCATACAAGTTACATTGCATCTCACCACACATTGGCCTCGGAGCCCGGTCCAGTTGAAGCGGACAAGACATTGCCTGTCAGGAGCTCTCGTGAAGGGTAAAATCGTCATACGTTGTTATTGTATACTTCTCATACTTGTTGAAAGCGACATGAGTTCATTGAGCAATGAAGCCTCATTGTACTTGACTTCTGGTCAGGGATTAAGGCGTTTCCAGGCTCTGATATCGTCGAAAAGTGGGCACAAAGGTGGATGGTGATGCATCAAGTAGCGAGTAGAGAGCAAGGACTTGATTCTCGCTACTTCTGAAGTCTCAGAGAGGGTGATCGTAGCGTTTCACCCGAGTTAGTAGGGTGAAGTGCAAACTGATTGAAACAAAGGACCAAGATATAGCGACATGGTGAGGTCTGAGTCGGCCGAGGTCAATAGCCGAGCTAGATAACAAGCTCATAACAGAGAATCCACCACCCTACAGGTTTCCACCTTGCTGTCATTTTGTATTTGTAACCCTGTAGATGAAGAGAATCACGTCCTCAAGTAATTTTGGTCTTGCACACGTAGCTGTGACTGAGATGGATGCTCCACAACTTTCCTGGCCTTTTCTTTTCACTGCCGCTTCAAGAGGTTCCGTCCCTGTCTTCCAGCGCCCATTTGGGCTTGACGATTTCCACGAATTCGACCGCGAGGTCGGCGAGGTAGAGAATGAGCTCCTCCAGGCCCAATCCAAGAGCCAGGAGAGCCATGGAATCGGTCTGGCAACCCTGTGCGTGTCAATCCCACTCATTGACAAGATCAGGACCAGAGCCAGGAAAAGAAGGGGAGGGAAGGGAAAAGGTATCGCGTGACTTGATCGAGCATAGGTACACTAACGACTGGACTAGGTTGGACAGATCGTGCCAATGAGTTCCCTGGTCTCTCTTAGGTGCTTTGGCCTCTCGAGGAACTTGGTCCTTCTGAGATGCCGCAGAGGCAGTGATGATGCTCTGATCAATGTGGCGGCGTCTGGCGCGCACTTCTTCCAGCTTCTCGTCGACTTCGGTCTCTTCCCAGTCCAGCATGTGGAGTTTTCTTCGAAGATCTTCCATCTCGGAGTGGGATGCCTTTGAAGAGGGAGCGGTGTCTTTGTGGGATGTTGAGCTGGTCTTAAATCTTACCTTTGTTTCCGCCGCGTCCTCCTTGTTCAGCACATTCAGGCCCTCTAGTCTGTCCACTTCCACCATGAGAACCTTGAGCTTGGCCAAGCTTTTACGAATTTGACGTCTGGAAACCTTGCTGGTCTCCAAGACTTTTTCTGCTCTGTCTTTCAGTTCATCCTGACGACTCCAGGCTGAGTCCAAGGACTTTCTGAAGGCGGACCAGCGATTATCAAGCTTCAAGAAATACGATGAGGCGTGAAACGTAAGGCATCAGCCATAACTGACAGAAAGAATTGGCTCACGTGAATCCTGTCGACATTCGCCATTGTCATATCCTTATTCTTCTGAAGGTCATTCTTCCTGTCCTCCGCTTCCTTTCTCGTCCTGAGGACCTGGAGCGAGACCTCGGCTGACTCCGCGCGAAGGGATGAGGCCTCCGCCTCAGATAACTCGGCCAGGGCTTGGAGCCCCGACATACGGCGAGACTCCTGACGTCCGACCTCACAGGACAAAGACAGCTTAGCCGAGAGGAGTTGGACCTGGACATGCGCAGAAATCGACAGTGTCAATGGGCGATACATTTTGCAAAGTTTCGCACGGCATCCATTTAGAGAGGCTAAGAAGGTTGAGGACCAAATGCAGCCTTAAAGACTAGACCTGGAGACATTCTCTATGGCAATTAGACACATGGTGACGTCTTGTCTGCACAGGGCCAATCGCTTTCCACATGACACAAGTGTCACTTACGAGCAAGGCTTGGACGCTGCAGACTAAATACGGCCTCTAAGGCTAGAACTGACCTTTTCTAAGACATTCCACCTCCTGCCCAAAACATACATTCTGACCTAGAATAATATTTTCCTCATCATCTCGACTGAACTGCTAACAGAAATAAAATTGCCGACACTGGGGCTTTACTTTGAGAGCGTCCATCTTCTCCCTGGCGGCCTTCTTCACCTCTGCCATTTGCTCTTGGAAGTCTATCCCCTCCTCCTCCTTCTGCTCTTCCTTCCCCTTCTCCTCCTTACTCCCGTCGTTGTCTTCGTGATCCAGCGCAGCAAATTCATCGATTCGATCAGACTTTTGTCGACGACGGGCAACAACCCTCCGAACCAGGGCGCAAACTTCGACCTCATCGCTGGCCTCCATGTTCTTCCCTTGTCTCCTATTCCTAATCGGTCAAGTGTCATTTCGCAGACTTTTGAAATTGCAAAATCAGAGTTACCAGGAAGTTTGATGCGACGCGATGAGTACTCGAAGTACTTGAATACTTCGCCGTCAGGCTCGACACGCAACCTCCACTCCGTATGCCAGACAACAAGGGTTGCGACGCGAGTGTCGGCGGCGCCGCTGGAGCGAACAGAAGGAGAATATTGCCAACCCTTCAGCTCGAGCCTCTCCTCACCGTCAACAAACAGAGTCCCGGCCCAAGTCGTCCTGCTCCAGTCCCCAGGCAATGGCTTCTTCTTCCTCTTCGACGTCGCCCACGTTGGTGACTGAGTTGGAGTCTGCGTACGCCTCACTGGTGTCCACCTTAACGGCCGAGGACTTTCTGCACGAGAAGAGCCCGGACGTGCTCAAGGCTGAGGAGGAAAAGTTTCAACGCTTCCTGTCGTTGGCACGCGCGGTCGAGACTTGGTAGGTGTCGCAATTTCAAGACCAGGCAGTACTCAGTCCTTGATTAATAATAGGTACTGCCCCTAGACCGTTGTCGTGCGGTACTTGCTGAACTAAGTGATGCCCACTTTCAGGTTCTTGCAACGCAGGCAGCTCATTTATGGGCACAAACCAGAGTTAATGCTGAAAGAGGAGACGCAGGACCTCAAGCAAGAGCTGGCCAAGAAGGACGAGCTACTCAGGAGGCACCTGGACAAGCTGGCGCAATGGCAGGGGTTACTACAAGACGTGCCCGTTGGGGCCCAACCTTCACAGAGCCATCAACAGCAAGGTGAAGGAGCATCAGAGTTGCTTTTTCACGCGACAGCGCTACAATTTCTCTGTTTCTAGCTGCTTCGCGACTAGCACCATCCGCGACCGTAGTGGCGCCAGGCGCGCCCATGCAACCCGGCGTCGGCGCGCCCCAAGGAGGGTTCGTTCCCGGCAACAACTACCGCTCGCCCCACATGATCGGTCCAGGAGCTATGGGAGGTCAAGGAGGTGGCGCCCACCAGCAGCACATCATGATGCAGCAAGACCATCTCTCCTACCTAGAGAAGAGCGCGGCTAACGTCGGGGGCGGCGGCCCAATGGGACGGTGAATGGAGTCACGATGCAGTAGCTTTCAGAATAGTTATATCCATGAACTGGTACGTAAGCCGGACTAAATCTAGACCACCGCACAAGCCACGTTTATAGTTGTCTAGACACTCGCTTTGATTGACCTCGCAGCAGAGACCATGTTCTTAAGCTTTGCCTCGATCATTTCGTCTGTCAGAAATCCGAGTCCGCAGTCGGGGGCCAAGATGAGCCTGTTTGAACCAAAGGAGGGTCTTGAGGACCAACTGAGTCGTTCTTAGTGTCTGGGCTACTTGTACCGCTCGGCCTGGATGTAGCGCAAGGCCTCTTTGACTCTCGCCGCGATATCTTCTCCAGACTCCACGAGGCTTCGGGCAATTCTGACTGATCCAAGAATCACTGTCATCCGCTGGAAAAGCGGTAGCAGAGCGGCCAGGTCGTTTCGGGTCTCCGCGTCTTCCAGAGAGACCTGTAATGCTTGTACAGTGGTATTCATGACAAGTTATGTCTCTAGATGGCCTGGTCCACCCCGACCTGTTTGATGCTTGTCTTGTCCAGCAAAGGCGCAAGTCTGATGTAGCCACGTTTGTCCGCCTTAGCGTAGTTCTCCTGGTCCAAGTAGCCTGGATATCCACAGCAAAGGTGGACGATAGATGTCACACTGTCATCCACGCCTGCAAAAGTGGATAGGTACCAAAGCCGGGATCCCGTTTAGTTTTTCGTCCCTGCCTTGGAAGCACTTGTCCACGTTGTCCACGCCATATGCCTCTGCCTCGTCCGGGTACCGCATGAGGGCGGGTTCGTCCACCTGGATGAACTTGCATCCAGCTTGGGCCAAGTATTGAATCTCCTACGGTACATAATACAGTACAGCAAGTGCCAGTTAGTTAAAGCAAAAGGCGGACGCCAACCTCGTTGATGGCTTTGACGAGATCTCTGCGCATCACCGCTCTTTCCGCCTCGCCGTAGTACTCGTTGTAGAGCCCATCGACCATGGTCATCGGACCCGGCAGTGTGTACTTCAGGTCGGGCTTTCTCTTAGTGGAAGAGCTCACCACCATGTTGTTGGTGTGGATCCATTCCCTCGCACACCATCCAGGCGAGAGCGAGGTGAGGCGGCCAGTCACCATGGGGGCGTTCAGGAAGCAAGCACCTGATACAACGGAATCGATGGACGTACAATGAGACAAGTTGTATCTACTCAGTTGTTCTTTTGCCTGCTCTGATCAGTTTCTTCCTATAGTGATCCATGTCGACGCCGCCCAGATGTCTGCAAGTGAATGGAATCGCGCGTCATTGTGACGTTGCCGTGGCCGCCAGGATGGCGCGTCTACGTCGTGCACGAACTCAGCCTAGGACTGCTTGTAGGATGCAAATTCCGACTTGTGTCGTCGCTCATGCGCTATTGAATACTCTGCTTGAATGTGACTGGCCTAAGGAAGTGGAAGAAGTAATTCTCTCGAGTGATCTCTCCATCCGTGATGACGTCGAGCCCCAGGACGGCCTGCTTCTCGAGTACTTCCTTCAGACCCTTGTCCACCTGGTGGCCACTCGAGCAACCACCAACTGTGTCCTTGCTCACGGGCAGGAAGTCTGTTAAACTTTAGTCTAGTGGGCGGGCACGGCATGTAAAGTGTGCGACTAACTGACCCGCCGAGTTCTGGAGGTTGAACCAGTCGTCCATCTTGATGTAGGCTGGCTTCGGCCACGCGCCCACGACCGTCGTCTTCAAGAGCGCCATGGCGGGATGAACAGTCTGCCACGTGGCCCTGCTCTCGTCCGACTGATGGAACTCGTGTACTACACCAAACGTGTTTCTCCGCTGTCATGATCACCAATTGTGACCTCGTCTCACGAAACTGCATGTCAAGTGTCACCGACCGTGACGTGACACTCGTCAACTTCCCCACCATCACCGCACTGGCAGTCGTGGGCTGTGTTCTGGACTCTACAGACGTTATTGATGGAGCTGTGATCATGATACTAGGCAGATGCTCTATGTGAGCACCCATGGATTGCAGTCTGTTCTCTTAGTCTTTTATCTTAGAACAAAAGTAACGTTGCTAGCGAAGGATGTAGATCATTCTTGTACAACAGGAAATGCCCACCATTCCCTCCTCTTTCGGATAATGAATCCCTCAAACTCTGGCGGGCCGTTCTTCGAGCGGAACACGAACATCACGGGCTGCTTCTTCGTCCTTTCGTTCTTGTGAGTGACGCACCAATTGGCGTCTCCTTCTTCATTCTCCTGTGATGAGGATGACAGAGGCTTAGTCTTGAACAGCTCCGGATGCATCGTCCGACAGCTCGCTCTTACATCCGTACGTACGTACCTTGGCTTGGAAATTCCTGCTCCACCGGGCAAACTCGCCGAAGGTGCCTGCCTTGGGTTTGATGACAAGGCCCTTGATGGGCGCGTCGTCCATGCGCTGCAAGGTAACGTTGAAAAGGCGGGGTTCACCCTCGATGGGCGTCACGGTCACGTCAAGATTCAACATTGTCCTGCAACAAGAAGATGAGGACGGTTCAGCGTCTGACCTCACTCAGTATCTCACTCATCCTCACGAGTCGCTGCTTTTCCCGTGGAAGTTCGGGTGGGGGATGGACTCGCACTTGGGCGGGCCATCGGGGAAGCCTGCGACGATGCCGAACACGGACAAGACGGAAATAGCTCCGACGAGCATGACTGTCTTTGTCGTTCTGAACCTGCCCAGTGCCAGTTGTCGGACAAAGAGAGGAGTTGGCGACGTAAAAGGCGATGCTCTCGGAGTGCCTCAGACCAGTTTTTGCGAGGGAATGCTCAAGCCAGGCAGGTACAGGTAGTTGCATCACTTGTGGGCCTATGCAGTAGAGCAGAGTCAACGAGTGCCTGTTGGTAGTGGCGACTCTAGAACAAAGTACTGGAAGATGCTACAAATCCAGGTTTGAGATTGATCCCTAGCTTTGGGTAGGACTGTCAAGATATGTTGAGCCGTTGAGAGTCCATCCCAGCCTGAGGTGCTGGAGTGACAATTTGTCTGTTGGCGACCCGAGAATTCAATGTGAATGCCAAGATCCCGTTGAACAGGGCCAGGGAGCACCTCAGCCTCCGTCCGAGGCAAGAAGCAGCCGCCAGAAGCGCTGTAGACGTCTCTGCGATCAGATATTAACGTGACTGGCGGCTAGCACAACGAGGAGGGACAGAGAGCCTGGACACGAACATGCCCATGGACGCGCCCATGTAGAAGTCGTCGTTGCCGATCTTGTCGTACGACTCAGCACTCTAGTACAAGTTGGGGAGCTGCTCCCCCTTTTCCATGCAGAAAAAATCAAACAAAGCTGTAAAAGCTTGATTAAAGAGCTAAAATACGTATGATTAATAAAAGCTTTAATAGTACATCCACGCCAGGATACGTACATAAGTTCCGGTCCAGCTAAGTCCTACAAGTTGAATTTGCCGCCATGTTTCTCTTTCTCCTGCTCCGTGCCACTGGCTAGGTTTGTAAACAAGAAAGGTGCCGGAGGACTTGGCCATGTCGGACTCGAAGGTCTCCGCGGAGTCTTCCTCGCCGGGGGAGCCTAAGAAGCAGAGCTTGTTTGAAGAGGACGATGAGTTCGAGGAGTTTCCGGCGCAAGGTGTGACTACGTTAGTTCGATTCTGGATGGCTTCAACTCTCTCTCTCTCTCTGTCTCTCCAGACTGGTCCTCCAAGGATGAGGATCCCAGCGACACCAACGTGTGGGAAGACAACTGGGATGACGCCGCCGTCGAGGACGACTTCTCTGTCCAGCTAAAGTGAGAAGTGTCTTTTTGTTAAAGTGTTAAAACTAAAAACTGTGTTGTGTTATTGCAAATGTGTTTTAGAACCGAGTTGACCAACAAAGGTATTCCAGTGACTGGAAACAGCGGGACAACAGGGACAAATGAGGCCGGATGAAGCTCTGACCTGAAAATGAGGCATTTTTATTGGCGTTAGCTGTGTCCACTAAAAAAATTCCTAATAAACTATTATTGTACTGAAGGGTCTATCTTGAGCAGCACTACAAGTACATTACTGCACCTCTATATAGATTGTGTGACATTTACTCATCAAGACTGTGAAGGGTCAATCGTGCTGACCTTAGAACAACTATGACATTATAGCAGAGCTATTTTAGTAGTGTAGCAGTGTTA
>JAAUXU010074059.1_pt1 | contig 67537 bp, 48 predicted proteins | sample 7278151 | NCBI WGS metagenome assembly JAAUXU01 (sample SAMN14350113, study PRJNA611818) | marine sediment metagenome | isolation source: surface marine sediment (1.8m) | place: French Polynesia: Moorea | collected 2018-08
AAAGGTGGTGAGTGAGGAAAAACAAGAAGTGTCCACTCCTCCTGAGCCTCCAAAGGAGCTTGAGACAGCCCCATCAGAGGGTGCCACAGATCTGAAAGAGGTGGTCAGTGACAAAACTGTTCCTGAAATTCTAACACAGGTTGAAGTGGCAGTCAGTGAGGAAACACAAGAGGTTCTCACTCTTAAGGAGCCTCCAACGGAGCTTGTTTAAGCCCCAACAGAGGTTGCCACATAGCTGAAAAAGGTGGTGAGTGAGGAAAAACAAGAAGTGTCCACTCCTCCTGAGCCTCCAAAGGAGCTTGAGACAGCCCCATCAGAGGGTGCCACAGATCTGAAAGAGCTGGTCAGTGACAAAACTGTTCCTGAAATTCTAACGCAGGTTGAAGTGGCAGTCAGTGAGGAAACACGAGAGGTGCGCCCTCTTCCTGAGCCTCCAAAGGAGCTTGAGACAGCACTGTCAGAGGGTGTCACAGAGGTGAAAAAGGTGGTCACTGAGAAAGTACGAGAAGTGCCCACTCCTCTGGTGACTCCAATGGAAACTGAAGAAGAGGAACAGGAAATCCCCACTGTTCGTGATGCTCCCAAAGATCTTGCTGAAGATACCAGTCAGGAAGGACTGGAGGAAGAAGTACATCATGAGTCTCAAAAAGAGCTGCAAGAAAATGTCAGTATTAAAGAACAAGGAGTACCCACCCTTTCTGTGGCTGCCACTGAGCTTGAAAAGGAGGTTACAGAGAAAAAGCAAGTAGTGCCCACTCCTGCTGCGGCTCCTGTGGAGCTTGAAGAGGAGGTTCCTAACGCAGGATACAAAATGCCCTCCGTTCCTGATGTTATGAAAGATGTTGACGAATCCCCGTGTCATGATGCCACAGAGCAGAAAAAGGTGGTCAGTGAGGAAAAACAGGAAGTTCGTGTGCTCCATGAGGAGTGTAAAGAGCTTGAAGCAGCAACGAGTTATGAAACACCAGGACCTATCATCCTTCCCCCGACCACTAAAGTACTTGAGGAGGTGGTTAGCCGGGAAAGACAGGAAGTGCCCACTCTTCATGAGCTTCCCAAAGAGCTTGAACAGGCGGTCAGGAAGGAAGTACAAGAAGTACGTTTTTATGAGGCCGCCGATGTGGTTGAAGAGGTGGTCAGTAAGGATAGACAAGAAGTTCTTTCTCATCTTGAAGCCTATGAAGTGGGAGGAGGAAAAATGAAAGAGTTGGAGAAACAGCAGGAGATCCTTTCTGGCGTGGAGCAGGTTGGCGTGGTGGAACCGTGTGAGATTTCGGAAGCCGTTGAAGGTGACGTGGGGCAAGGGCAGGAAGTTCCTACCTTGACTCTACTAGCGCAAACTTTGTTTTCAACGGGAAGTATTCATTCTCCTGATGCCGAACATGGGGACCCTTCAGAGGTTCCTTTAAAAGCTGATACAAGCAACAGGGAAGGGCAGGAAGATGAAAAAGTCGAGACTGTGGAATTTTCTGAGGTAGACCTTGCAAAGCAGGGTTTGCTTGAGTCTGCTGAGAAGCAGCAGCCATCTGATGAGCTACAGCAAGCTGTTGTCAAAGGTGATGGGGCTACAGTCACCGAAGCAGCAGAAGAAATTTATCAAGAAACTGTTTCTGGACAAACTCCGCCTAGTCAAATCAAGACGGGCAGTGAAGAGGAGCCTGTTGAATCTCTTAATCGGGATCATGTGGAAATCGCCATGAAACAACAGGAGGTCCCTTCCGCAGCACTTCTTGAGCAGAGTTTGGCTCAAACAGGGGCAGTTGAAATCGTTGAAGAAGGTTTCTCGGTTGATGACCAGGAAAGTGAAGAAGACCTTTATGCTAAAGCTTCGCCTGTCCAAACTTTCATTGAAACTACAACTGATGAAGCATCAGCAATAAAAGATATCTTCCTTGAGTCACGGGTTGTAACTGATGAGCATCTTCCTGACGTTAGTAACTTGAAAACTGAGGAAGACTCAAGTGTAGGCAAAGGAGACTCGGAAAAAGCTGACGTAGAAGAGCTGCATGATGTCCAAGTTCTGAAGCATGTGATTGAACAGGCAACGATTGACATGGATTATGGTGATGTCACAGAGAAATATTTTGAACTGCAAGAGTCTCAGGAAGAACTCGAGCCGACGATATCTAGCGACTTCAAGCTCCTGACCAGCTTCCGCACCCATTTTGTCACTGATTTTGACCCTGATTTTGACCAAGAACAGGTCGAGGTCGAATCTGATGACCGACACTTTACTATGGAAAGACGTGATGAGTACATAACTGAGCCAGACTTTGACAAAGGAGATGAAGAACAGGAGAGCGGCCTCGAGACGTTCTCACGGGAGGGCAAGAGTTTGGAGGACTCCACAATGGATCAAGGCACTGACAACCTTTTAAGTGATAGAACAGACTCACTTCTGAGAGAGTCAGCCATGCATGAATCTTTTGCCTCAGATAGGACGCTCTCTGAGCCCACTCTTGCTGCTGAGCTGACAACCGACAATGACATCACTCTAGAAGTTGCCACAGTAAATGAACCGGAAGTCAAGGAATCGGTGACTGAGGCACAGGCGCAGCAGCAAGAGCAAAGTTCTGATGGAGAGACGAAAGTGCAGTCTCCAGTCTCTCCTCCACGCCAAAAAGAGGACGTGAACCCTGAAGAGGTTAAAAAGACCGTCGAGGACGTTGCGAAAGAAGAAGACGTGTCTGCAGAAGGGTTTGTTGAAATACAAGAAGTTGAGGCTAAAGATTATTCAGTGATGGTTGAGGTTACGCCTATTCTGACCTGGGTAGGTCACAAAGCAGAGACATCAGAACCGCCAGTTTTGAGTCGCCATGTTGTTGAAGCTCAAGACGTCGCTACCTTGCACTGGCTTCAGGAAGAATCGACAAGTTCCTCTGACGGTTCAAGGATTGCACATTCCGATTCTTCTCAGCAGCAGTTCTCGTCGTCCCCTGGTCAGTCAGGCGCAAGTACTTCATCGTCTTATGCGAGAAGTGGGACGCAGTCTTCAATTGAATCCCACACAACTTCCCGGTCAAGTGACCAGCAAAAGTCTTCAGTACCAGAAATGACAGAGTCCAGCTCAGAAGATCCAAGGCCTGAAGGTCCGCCCGAATCGACGGGCAGCAGTGACTCAAGGCCTGCGACCACCGACCCCAGTGATGATTATGACGGAGCTACAAAATATTCTGTTGACGATTCTTCTCAATCAAGTCACGATAAGAAGTCACCCGTGTCGCAGGTGAGAGATTCAGAAATCTCTTCACATTCTTTGCCATCCAGCCCGCGCAGATCCAAACCCACTGGCACCACGCAGATCGCAGTCACGTCTGAGCTTTTCTCCACGGATTCGGACTTATCAAGGAGTCTGGACATAGTTTACACTGAGCCTGAGGAAGATGCTATCCAGAAGATGTCAGAAAAGTATCGGAAGACCAGCAGCAGCGGCAGCTCTGACAGCTCCACGACGAAGCTGAAGAAGCGAAAGCCATCAGTGACGCAGTTGGGCAGGAGATCCCAAGATGATCATAGCTCCTCTGCTTCTCCAGGGTCAGTTTCTGACCATGACCAGGAAGAAGAGATTCATGTTCAGCGCCTCCAAGACAAGACTCCTTCTCCTCCCACTGGGAAGAAGTCTCCTTCTCCCACCAAAATTTGCCACCCACCCTGTGTGAGCGAGACCCAGGAACAGGTCAGCGAGGAGGTGATCTCTCCTGTCTTGGAGGTCAGTGTGCAGACGCCCGAGAAGCCTAAGTATGCGCAAAGAGAAGGTGAGTAAGGGTGAGTTTGCACTGGCATTGCTGTCACATATCTGGAGTTATGGCATGCTAACCTTTAAAAACTTCAACTATACGTGACCAGCTTCAGCAAGTGCAAAAACAACCCTTTCGAGTCATTGACATGTATATTTTGTTAATTCTTCCCCTCAACTTGTTTCTATCCTCTCAACACTCACCAGATAAGCTTTTATATGTCCTTCTTGTTCAGTCATGTGGAACATTGATTAAGCTATATGCGTTCGCAAGCGTTTTTGTCTACTAAAGACGGATGTGGTGTGTGTGTGTGCGTGTGTGAAATAGTTTTGAAGTGGGTGAATCTAAATTGGGTAGGGCAGAGGGGAATTGCTGGTTAACCATTGATGAGCTGGTATTGGTCTGGTAAGTAGATTCTCCGCGTCACAGTGGATCGTGTCAAAATGAGCGATTTGCTAGCTAAGGAAAAAGACGATGACGAGAGTGAATATGTCACCGAGTCGGAAGACGACGACGAAGATTTTAGCTTGCCGGAGGCTGTGTTAAAGAGGCCAGCTTCAAACGATGGTGCTGATGCTTGGAAACTCAACCAGACTAACAAAACTGAGGAAGAAGATGCTTCCACCGACGACTCTGAGCTGGAAGACTTTAATGAAGAGGCTACAACTGGAAGAGTTGATGCCTGCCGCGCTGATCCTGTTGACCTCTCAATTTACGTCGACAATGCGATGGTCAATTTGACCAGCAGTGATCAGAGAAACAATCCAATGGCGGCCCAAAAGGTTCTACCTTGCGTTGCTGGAGATGAGTCGGATAACGAATCTGGTTCTCAGAGCACTCTTCCTGACGATATTGACTTAAGTGAGGCTGAGTATAAACAAATCATTACGGAGGAACTTCCCAACCGAGAAGAAAATCTCGAACTCCAGACATATGAGGCATGCATTTGCGCTAACAGCTCCATAATTAGCAAGAAGGGACCTGAAAACGCCGAAGTTCCTGATGACTGTGATGATGATACTAGTGAGAACGACTTATCGGATATTGCCCCCAAGCCCGTGGAAGAGAAGTCAGCGCCGACAAAGAAGGATGAAGATGATTCTGGTGACAAATCTGGTCATGGACGCCACATGGAGGAAAATGAAGTCGATCGTGACAACGTTACCCTCCTGAGTGATGTTGGCCGCCCAAACCGTCGGCTGTCACTTCAGGAAGCCTTGGCAGAGATCAAAACGCCCTTCTTTAGCTGTCCTGAAACAGACGAAGACTCGCTCGATGAAGAAGACGACGAAGAAGAAAAAGAGGAGGAAGGAGGCGAAGAAGACAGTTGCGAAAGTGACGTCACCTCTACTACTGTGCTAGCAGTTTCCATGAAAGATTATTACAGTATTCGCCACGAGACCTCTTGCAAGAGTGAGGGCATGCACGAGTTCATACTGGAGTTTAATCAAGTGGAAAGTGTCCTTGACGTTGCCAATAAGGCCGTTAGCGACAGCGACGGTGATGACGGCGATGACACAGAAGATGAGGTGCTGCAGATAGACCCAAATGAAGATAGAGCTCCCCTAGAGCGAAGGGCAATACCTGCCATCAAAGTGTCAGCTGCTAAGCCAGAGCATCCTAAGGCAAAGAACGAAGAAAGTGACACGGACAATGAAGAAATGTTGATCTCCAAAGAAGAAGACTCCAGGCCATTGGACCTGGCGGCAAGGCAAGACTTGCAGAAAACCACAGAGAAACTCACGGTCGACAACAATAAAGAGGAGTCGTCTGAGGAAGAAGACATATCTTGCATAGAATCTGACCTCATGACGGAGAAGGAATTTGACAGGGCTTTTAGGAATGACTTTGAGATGAGCACATTCTATGAACCTGACACAACCAGACTGAATCCGAAGAGCACTGGTGCTAATGCCAGTGAGTCTGATGATGAGGGCGATCTCAATGTCGAGACCGATAGTTGTGAAGAAGGTGATGGTGTTGACACACCTGTGAAGTCTGCAGCCACTGATCACGATGTAGTCCACGATTCTGCTTCCTTAGATGATTTTTCTTACGACGTTCACCCCAAACCAAGGCCAACATTCATGCCAGTGATCCGTCTGGTGGAGATGGACTGCCTCTCTGGCACTGTTGGTATCCTCTGTCCGGATCCGAGATCTCCAGTACGCGACGAGGTCTTTGGAATCAAGTTCAATGAACCCAACGTTTCTCCGGACAACACAGAGGAGATCTCGAACGTTTCTGACCTCAACGCCGACCAGGAGCTGGTCGAGAGCGGCCGCCAGACGCCGGCTACCGAGGACGAGGTTGTGTCTGACCTGGAACGCGACAATCCTCACATGCTGCTGGAATCCTTCCACTGTGGATACACACTGCCCTCCCCCATGAAGAAGATCGTCTGCCACAAGGTGGACAAAGACGGATCAAGCAAGATGAACGAGTTCGAGACGAAGACTCCGATCACAGAAGATATCTCCAAAGAGAGTGAAGTCAAATCCGAGACTGACGAGATTCCTGTCACGGATGATGAGCATTTGACGGTTTCACAGGCTGGACAAAATGTTGGTGAGAAGCAGCATAAGTCCAATGTTTCCTTGAAACCAGCAGTAAAACCAGGAGGAGCCAAAGCCAAGAAGAAAAGGAGGAGAAAGAGCACCGCTCAAAAAAAGGACTCCCTTGGGATTCCCCAACCTTCCCCTTCAAGAAGTGTGACCAACTAGAATAAGTGACAATGGTAATGCAATAGTCATCGTCAGTGCCGCAAAACTTGCACAAAGAGATGATCTTTCCTTGATGCACTGTACAGTTCGTTGCATAGGTCGACTGTTAGGATGGCCTAAGTTTCACTCAAGACGGTCGTTTTCGGGGATCCAGTGATTCTTCACAGTCATTATCAAGGGTTATCTTAGAGTTGGTAACTTTCCCAGGGATGTCTTGCCATGACGTCACCAGTTTGGTGTCAAGGAGCCCGGAAAAAAATGCTTCATGAGTTTGACTATGGCGGCATGGGGTAGGGAGACTACTTACCAGGCTAGGTCGAAAATTGGGTTTCCCTGTGGGTGTCCAAAATTTGTAACTGCATATCATATGAAGACTTTGTAGTCAAATGAAAATGAAAAAAGAGTTTTATGCGTGCCCAAATGCATTTAAAGTTGTATAATATTGTAAAGTAAGTTGTAACTCCTTTTTACAGGACCTGCGGAAAAAAATTCTAACAAATTGGAGTCGGTCAGCATTTGAATGTGATTTTCACCCAGCTGAGCAGCTTCTTACAGCCACAAGTGCTGAAATATACTTTCACAGCAAATTGACTACAGCAGCTCATGGCATAAATGTCAAATCAAGTGAGGTATCAATAGGTAAAGGCAACTCTTTTATAAAATCATTTGACTACATCTTCATCATTTGTCCTTAGGTAAAAAAAAAACCCCAGACCCCATCAGTACATTTCCGAAATTGACCCCATTTCGACCTAGCCTACTGCTCACATATCGAGTTAGTTGGGTTTTTAAATTGGTCTAACTGGTCTTTTGGAAAATACGATTCGCACGTACTGTATAAATACGCATTAGGCCAGACCCAAAAAATCCATCTTTCTGGGTGCTGCATTCGTTGCAAGACTCCATTTGAAGACATTCCAGTCAAATTATCAGGTTTGGTGTCTCCGCCTTTAAAGCTTTGTTCAGACAATGCTTAAGGATGTTAGGGTAAATTAGACCTGCCACAGTGGTCCCAGATGGTGTAATTGGTAGTATTGAGTACCTGCCTGACACTTGGTCCCCTGTAAAATATGTATATTGCTGTCCCGTATGATAAATTGTATGTCTTTTGGAGGGCAGGATACTTACTTATTGTTATCCTTAATGATGAGGTCCAAGAAATCAATTCCTCAAGAGAAGAAATTGCTGTGCCATGGATCCAAAAACAAATGAGGATGACCTGACCAATTTTGTCCAATATGAATATGACCCTAAAATGTTTTGGTCTTGATCCCTTTCATGTTGCAAACCAGAGAAAAGGGTGCTTCCTTTAGTTTCTGGAATTTGCAATGTAAAATCACTCAATGTTGTACACTAAACTGTAGGTCCTGGCGGAAGATTTGCAGCTGTAGACGAAGGGTTTTTTTGTAACAGTAGACAAAGCTTTGTAGCTGAACACGAACTGTAGGTCCTGGCGGACAATTTGTAGCTGTCGACAATGTAGGATGATGACTTGGTTAATTCTTTCTTTCTGTGGATAAGGTTGAAAACGTAATCTTACGGGATCATAGTCAACCCTGGCTTGAGATTGAAGCGCTTTCCTCAGTCAATGAGTGTTAAATAATGCCTAATAATAAATAATGTCCCTCCCCCCCAGAGAAGCATCACATATGTGCTAGGCTTGAAACATCAATTGCACTATGATCAGCATTTTGGGACTACTGTGCCAGCTTAGTTACTTTCCAGACGCTCAACTGCAGCCAGTGCAACATGCACCTAAGATGCACTCACGCAAAATTTCGAAATGTTCGATTTTGGGTCTATCCTACTCTTCACATATATACAAACACTTCTCTTAAGCTCTAAGATTTGGTGTTGTGCTCGGTACTCTACACACAGCTGATTTAACTTGACCTAGATGTAGCTTGGGTACATGCGCTTATACTCAATCGTGTCGATACGATCAATGCATTAGAATGGAATTGCCTTAAACGTTTTGTAGAAAGAGTTGTTTCTTTTTCAGAAGAATCGAGGGACGAAGTCGACGACGCGAAAGCAGAACCGCAGCAAGAAATCCGTGAGACCATAGGTAAGCATGCCTCTGATTACACGTAACGTCCTGTCAGAAAGTGAATGTTGTACCCCTTTTTAGAATCACAGAGTCCTCCAGTAGACGAGAAAACGCAAGAAACACAGGATATCACAGGTAAGCAGCACCAGCAGTGCAAGACACATTTTAGTGTACAGTAGTACTAGCTTCTTACAGTGACACGTATTTTCACTTTCCATCCTTTTCATTTTTTGAAATTTAGCTTCATATGCGTAGTTGTTTATTGTATTAGCACATACCTTCTTCTTCGCACACTGCTTACCCATTGTAGAATCTATAGACATAAAACGACACTGAAGTCTTAAACTCAGCATCAATCAAACCCAGAATCTTTTTCCGCTTCCCCTGTTCCACTTGCAATGGGAGTTGTAGCACTTCATGCAGCAGTTATAAATGACTGGCATCTATTGCTGCAGGACTTCGCATTTGGCGTGAAATAGCCTCTGTAACAAGTTTTTCACCGCAGTGCCGAGTACAATTAACCTGTCTTCCTCTGCTAGAAGTGCATATGTTGCATCATGCCATGAGTCCTCAAGTCTTAAAAAGTAGAAGTTGCGTCCTAACAAAGTGCAGTAGCATGTGTGTGGTGCCAAAAAAAAAGCAACCAACGAAGAGTGTGGACTTGTTCGACCGAGAAGAAGATATTTTTATCAGAACCTTCCAGCTGGTGTGAGGACAAGAGATCAAAATCAGCCAAACGAAGACGAAGAAGCAGGTACTGTTTGTTTGCCTTGAGAGCTCTCTAACCGATGACGCTTAAAACCTTTTCTAACCGGAAGGATGGAAAGGAATCACCCGACACAGAATAACCATACAGCTCTGGCCAGGATGGACCTTCGTAGTACACATTTGAGAGGATTTTGTAATTTGCTTTTGGATTTGGGTCGTTACATTGTGACAACATTGCAGAACTTCTGCAATGCATACAAGCTGGTCTTATTGATACCAGTAAGCAGCAAGGAAAGTAGAACTTTGAAGTAGGACATTACTCTTCACTCTTCGACCTGCTATCCCGTGAAGAGCAAAATTCTATCCTTTTTTCCTTAACTTTTATCCGTAACTAAGCAGGAAAAAGATGGAATCCAAAAGTAAATGTACGTAAAATGTTGGTCTTTGTATCTTAACGTGATGACTTTATTCATTTGCAACCAGTGCACCTTGAAGATACCCACTCAGATGTCGAAGCAAAGGTAAAATTAGAGTCAATCCCGGACCTCACAGTCAAGTTGAACGAAGCTGTTGAAAGGCTGGAGAAACTAAAGTCCGACGATGACCACGATGGTTTCGGTAAGAGATCGGAGAGTTTGGATGAAGCTGAGGACATCTTGCAATGTCTTGACGACATAAGACTTTCCATGAAGCATTTGCAACTGTCAGATTTAGGCCTTTCACTTGGTCTGGACAAAGCAACTGACGACGTCGATCAATTCGTACAAGGAATCACGATAAGATCACACAGGCTGGAGATTCCATGTACTGTGGGCATTGTAGAAATGCCAATTACTCCGCCAGTCTTGACCATGTCAGACCTTGCGTCCTCGGACGTTCCATCTGGAGACATAATTGAAGTTACTGATCCTGATTGCGGTGAAGTTGTTGACGAGGAAGTGAAGTATTCTATCACCGTTCCTGAAACTCCTAAGCTTAGACATGCAGCTCCTGACTTTGTAGTACAACTTGTAGAGGCTGAAAAAGAAGATTTTTATTCCAAGGTAGAAGAAGGCTTTAGCCGACTCAGTCCACAGCTGAGTGATGATGAAGATAACCTCAAGATTGTCCAGGATCAAGGTGCTCAAGACCTTAGCATCCATTCATTTGGCGAAGAGAAGGGAAGTCTTATTAATGATGTTGAGCTGACGACTCAACTTTCAGTAGACGATTCTGACAAAGAAGCCATTATTTCGTCTACGCCAGAAGCTGAAAAGTATTTCAAAAATATTGCCTTCGCTCAAGGATCTGAAGATCAAGAAATTGAAGTAACTGAAGAAGAGATTGAGAAGAGTCCTGCAACACTGGAGGTCATGCCCCTTTCGTTGCCCTCCGACCAAACTTTTAGCGAGATGCAAGTCTTTGACCTTGAAGAGGAGCCAACTTTAATTGTCAGACCTTATGCTGAGTTCGAAGCAGAAGCTAGTGATAAAATCAAAAACAATAACAAATCTCATGCAGCCGTGGAAGATCACCTTTCAAGCTATGAAGCTCTTTACGATCACGCTCAGACGGAGCCTGCAGTCGGTCCACCTGGGACAGAAGCTCAAAGATTGCTTGGTCAAGTAGGCGATCGATACAGAGGAACAACAGATCAGATCATGGAGCATCAAGCCTTGAGCAGCTTTGAGAATATTTACGCATTTGACACTTCCCAAGAGTTCCCAGTTCCTCCTGGAGGAGGACAAGTGCAAAATCTGCCAGATGTCAGGTGGTCGGCGCCAGTGGATTCAGTGGAGCCGCCGATTTTACAGCCAGAAGATTTCAATGAAAGACTTGGTGCTGTAAGCAGAAGGATCGAATCTCACTGGCAAGACATTGAAGGCATGATTGGAGGGGTCAAAGATGATAAAGGTTAGAAACTGTGTATTGACTGTGATGTCATTTGGACTCAATAAACAATAATTTAACCTAGTGTGCAACTTTTTTTCTAATTGTTCTAATATTCAGTGTCAGAGGAACTAATGTTTTACGAGCAATAATTGGTAGGCGGTATTGCCTCAGTGAACGACTCAAATTATAAATGTTTGACAGCATGTACTCCTTAATACTTTAGGATGTCAATCACTGCACATGACTTGACCTGATTCCTTGGATGCGACCTTAGGTTTTAGACTGTATTTGTTGTAACCTCCTTCCTCCACCTCTCACTTCCGTACAGGACAAATCTCCTCACCCCATTCATCCCCCCAAAGTTCATCGTCATCTGCCTCCTCAAAGCAGTCATCCAAGCACAGCTCACGCGTCAGCTCAGAACAGGATGTGTCTGCCGATGGCCATGACAGCAGCCTTCCACATGATGACCAGGAAGACCTACGCGAGGAAGACAAAGATCTCGATGAGGAAATGATTGTCAAGGAAGTGTCCGAAGATCAGGAGTCGTCAACTGATCCGGCCATGGTCTACGCAGAGCAGATGTCCAAGGAGCAGGTCTCGATGACAATAGAAGAAGAGGAGGACATTGAACAAGCTGTGTCCGACAACGTCAGCCAACGGGTATTAGCGTCCTCTTCTCCTCCTTCTACAGTCAGGGGAGAAGGTGATCCACTAGCTCATTCCACTCCAGCCAAGGGAATGCCACAGTCACTTTTATCCTCGTCATCGTCGTCAAGATCTTCTTCGCGACCGGAGTCCCCACTGCCAAAATCTTCTCTCCCAGAAGGCGACGAACAAGTGGGACTACAAGCCTTCCTGAATCCCCATGTGACCTCTCAGTTAATGGCTCCACATCACACACCTTCGACTGCGTCTATGGAGGTCAATGTTGCCTCGTGTGCTCAGTTTGAGGTGGAGGAAGAATCCTCCACATCTGCGGACGACAAAGTCATGGAGGATGCATCATCTGAGCACGAAGCTGGCGGCATTCAGATGGTCATTGGCAGCAGCGATCCACTTGCAGAGGTGCCTGACGATGAAGAAGACGAAGCAGCTGAGGTCAGAAGAGCAGCTGAAGCTATCGACGTCTCGGCGAACGAGGAAGATTTGGAGGCAGATGGCAATGATGGGGCTGTAACAGCACCTGGTGTCGATGAATCTTCCTCCTCTTCGTTATCCAGTCGAAATAGCCCAACCCCAGATTCCCAGCACCAGGCAACAGCAGATGTAGCGCAAAGCTCTGATTCAGGTATAAAAAATTCATTTTGTATAGTAAAGGTGGGGGTTAAGCAGTAGAAAAAAATGTGTATCACTTCTGGGAACTTATGATAGTACATATTAGAAAATAATCAGAGCTAATGTTCACACAGACTTCGATATCTCCTTTGCATTTCCTCTGCATGAAACAGTGCGATTTTGCATGCTTGAGCACATCACTGTAGTACGTACGTACATTAACTCAGGACTAATCACGTATCATTTCTCTTGTCTTCTCTTCCTTTCACTAATCACATGCTTACGTAAAGATGGCAAAATGGAATCGGCCGCTGCCAGGCGAGTTCAGCCGCCCCCTGATCCTGTAGAGGCCGCTACAGCAGAATCTCCTTTGCCACTCCCACAGACCCTTTGCCACTCCTCCATTCCGAGCAGCACTGAAAAGGAACTGATTCCTGAGGAAGAACAACTCTCATATGACGAAAAGCGCAAGTTTTGGGAGCGAGTTTCTTCCACAGAGTCTGGAGCTTCGTCTACGACTACGACCACGTCAGAGAGAAGGTCAATGAGTAGGTCAGGGTCTTCTTCGGCCAAGGAGTCCATGAAGAGGCGATCAACGGAGGTACAAGAGTCTTCTGTCGAGTCGAGCAGCTCATATTCCCGTGGGTTCTCAATGGACTCTGCAAAAGTTGACAGAGAAGAGGCTGTGACTGCGAGCAGCTCTGATTATTCAATGGAAAGGGAGTTGCTTGGATCCGGACAAGCGGAGAAGCCACAGCAGCCTCATGTTCTTCCTGCTGTGGTGCCTTGTGAACTCTCGGAAGAAGAGATACTCCAGCAAATCTCCCCAGAGAAAAAGGAACACTTTGACACATTCGTGGCTCCCAGTCTCCAGGATGAGGATAGCAAGGACGAGGCCCTGGAGGAGAAAGCCATTCCTCTTACCAGGCAAGATGTCACCATTGACAAAGAAAGACTTGTAACCAGACAGATCAAGGGCGACATCTTCGACTCTGAGCTAGAGCAGCATGAGGACAGCGTCATGACCAGTGATAGTATTCTCCAAGAACCTACGACCCTAGAGCCTGAGGAAGAATCGTTTTCTAAGGTGCTATTTGTAACAGCTCCCTCCGAGGAGGACGTGGGAGAAGAGTTTCAAGAAGATTATGAAACTCACATGAGACAGATTGAACAGACATTCGAAGAATCTGCTGCGGAACTTGGACAAAAAGTTACAACAACTCACGAAGAAGTGATCCGAGTTGATTTAGGTCGATTTGAAGGAACGATTGATAACGACAAGGTTCGTCCACGACAAGGATCTCTTCTAGCTTCTGATCCAGTCACTGGCGAAGTCAAAACTGAAGAGCTCATTCAAACAAGGAGACTTTCCCGTGAAGAGGCTACTGTGATTGCTCAAGGATTACTCACAGATCTCGAGACCAAAGCTATCGATCAGGTCAAGAGTCTGATGTCAACTGGCGAAGATGACCTCAATACTTGCTCCGACGAAGAGATGGAGTTCTACAGCACTGTCAAGAAAGTTGCTCAATCATTTGTGGTGGACTTGGGCAAGAAAGCGAGCGAGATCGCTGAACAAATATCTTCCAGCAGTGGCTCCAGGGAAGGTCTGCTTGATTTGGAGGACAAAGACGCTCAAGATGAGGAAGAAAAGAAGGTCATGGTACAGTTTTCTGCGGAGATCTCCGACAGCGACCTCCAGACTGACCTGACAGAGATGAGGGCCGAATTGGAGCACTTCCGCGAGTCTGAAGTGATCGTTTCCGAGGATATCTCTGATGCCGATATGAAGGCCGACGTGCATGAGTCGTACTTTGAGCTGATGCAACAGCTCGATGATATGAGAGAAGAGCAACGTGATAGAGACACCTTCGACGAGATTTCCAGTGCCTTCAGGGGCCTCCAGTTTTACTTCACCTCTTCCTTCCGAGCTCACTTTGTCGACTGGTTCGATCACGATCAAGATTCTCAGGGCCTGGGCCTTGCTCAAGGTACTGGACAAGAGATTGGCCCTAGTGACGACGTTGACTGTAATGAACACGATGAGACAAATTTTGGAAGTGGTCCAGAGCCCCAACATAAAGATCATGCCGATTTTTCGAGTCAAGAGAGACAGAAAGCGCAAGACGAGGACATATGGGCTTCAGAAGAGGCCAAGGTAGTACTTAGACGGGATACTGTTGGATTTGGGAAGAAGTCGGACGACTCTCCATCGTCCAAGCTATCTGGCGGAGAGAACAGGAGGTCTGGAGTCGACTTTGACGTCGGTCTCAGCAGCTCTGGAGACAACTATTGTACTGCTGGAGAAGGAGGCTCAAGCAGTAGGCCCAGCTCTTCGGACGTAGAGGCCATGTACTCAGCTAGGAGTGGCAAAACCTTGACCACCACGGAATACGACACGGCGAACTCTCAGGTCACCACGTTGACCTCAGACGAGTACCACACTGCCGTCAGTTCGCTCACCTCCAAGGAGTCTCTTCATTCTCTCGATACCTCTGAGAGTTCAGGGAACTTGGGCAGCGTTGAAGTCTCGGAAGGAATATCTGAAGGAGATTCGCTCCTGGATGCAGTACTCGACCCTGATAGGGACATGATCACTCCTACGGGACCTCCACCCAATGAGCAGGGCCAAGCTTTTCCGGGAAGCATTGTCTTGGGAGACAACTCCTCGGCTACTGAAGTAGATACTGATGACGGCAACAATGAAGACGGCTCAGTTTCTCCGGCCATCGTCCCAAACATGAAGAGAAGTCAAGAGATGGTGTTCCAGCCCGAAATGACGGTGATTTACTGTCAGCCTAGCAGTGATGAAGTCTTTGCAGAGGAGGAGCAACTGAGTGGAAGCATACTCACCATATCGAGTGCGTCTGACGCGACCATTGTCACTGCTGACAAAAAGCCTGAAGATGATCGTAATACCGTTGTTCCCCGTGAAATTGAGAAATTAAAAGAAGAGTCGCAACCTTCGCTGAAGACAGAATCAGCTCCATTGCCGCGTGTGGTCAGCTTTGAGGCCACAGTGGCCTTTGACATCCCTGATGACCATTATTCTGACTTCAGGGGACAGAAATCTTTCGACTCTGAGTTCGGTTCTAGGCCAGAATCTGAGCTAAAGGACCTGGAGAGCAGACCACAGTCACTGAGTGAGGCGATGCTTAGCAGGTCATCTTCGGAGGATCCTCCGAGACCAATGTCCAAAGAGGATCTCTCCGATTCAGAGGTGCCCATTATGCTCAAAACTCACAATGAACCCTTCGATCGACCTGTTTCTCCAGAACCCCCACGAGATGACGATGATCTGGCAAAAGAAGCATCTGCAGCTGCTTTTTCAGCCCATTTTTCCCAGGTGGTGGAAGAAACCACCATGGGTGAAGACTTTGAAGGCCACGAGTGTGGAATTGTTCCTGAAGTGCAAATTTTTCAGGCAGTTGAACAAACCAAGGGGGACGCGGAGGAGTCCCCAGCAACTGTGTTGACCAAGCCCATTGGTGTCAAGTACTGGCCTGCTCCAGACGATACTGACGTGAAGGAGACGCAAGATGGTGACAACGCAAAGAGCACAAACAACGAATCTTCACAGGAAAAGGAGATTCAAGACGGCACTAAGTGGTTGGAGAAACAGTTCGATAATGCATCAGCAAATGTTGCCTCTGAGGAGAGTGGAGAAGAATTCTTTTATAGTCAACCTCTTGACCAAATTGCCGAAGAAGAAGAAACTGACAATAATGAGAGAGAGCTTGAAAAGCTAAAGGAATCCCTGAGCCAAGCTGGAGGAGATTTTGATGGAAAGAAAAATTTCATATTCAGGAGCGATAAGGATGACATTAGCATGTCGTCTCTGCAAGAGTTTGAGAAGCTGGAGAAAGATCTGGCATCTGCTGGCAGCAGAGGCTCCATGAGCTCCCAGGACTCCCTTGAGGCTGGTCCCATCAAGGTGGCCCAGATGAAGCTCATTTCAAAATCTGGCGTGGGAGATGATGTGTCGGTAGACTCGTCCGCCTCGCTTATTGAGTTTGAGAAACTCGAACATGCTTGCAAAGAAGCTGCTCTAATAGAGAAGATCGCCAAGGAGCAAGAAGATGTTTTGAGCGAGATTGAAGAGGGCCACGAATCACAAGTATCTGAGGCTACCGACAGTGGAGAGACGCTTTCCGATGCTGGACAATCTGACAACAACTCTGACGACTTTGAGGAGAGAATGTTTCAAATTGACGAGATCATAAAGCAAGCTCAGACTAACGTGGAGCGTTTCAATGAAGGCGATGCTAAATCTTCAACTCAACCGGCGGCTGAAATGCTGCCTCTGGAGGACATCTTGGGAAGACACGACTCCTGGACGGAGAGCACAGGACTGGACAGAACAGCAAGCGCAGGATCGCCCAACAGTGACTCCCTAGAAGACAACGTCCTGGTTCCTGAACTTCCTCCAGAAGCCGGTCGCAAGAAACTTCAGGAAAGCGACTTAATGCAGAAAAGTGCCGATAGCCTAGAGCTGAACAAGAAAATGCAGACTTCGACTGACTCCCTGGAGGCAAGATCAGGCAAATCTAATAACAACGTTATGATAATAAGTAGTGACTCCATAGAGCAGGAGCAGAAGAAGGAAGGAGTGATGGCGGAGAGCACAGACAGTCTCGAAGGTCGATCCGTGGTTCCTATGGATACCAGCTCTCAATCTTTCCACCAGCAGCAGAGGGTCGTCCCAATGGAAAAGATGGCTGCAAGCACTGACTCACTGGAAGAATCATGTTCGACCAGAGCAACAGCAAGCATGCAGTCGTCAGGAGCTTCTGGAACCATGGTAGTAGCGGACCTTGAACATGACGGAAGCAAGAAATCGAAGGACACCACCATGAATGTTGTCCATTCCCAAGTGTCCTTTGGCCACCACGTTACGGAAGTGGTGCAGTCCTGCGACGATGACAACTTCCACCATGTGGTGGAGAGGACAGTGGAGCTGCCGGCCAGCCTCTCCAGAGTGAGCTTCACCGGCCCTAACGCTGAGGAGAAGATGAAAAAGTACATGGCAGAGCACCTGGGGGGGAACAATGTGGTGCAGGAGACCGAATATGTAGACGATCGCGGCAACGTGGTCAAGAAGAAGATTATCCAGCAGAAGAGGATCACCAAGGAGGATGACAAGTACTGCGAAGCGGTTCTGGACGAGCACGGCAATCGGCTGGTCAAGGGTGAGCCTGAAGATATCCTCGAAATGGGCGGCAACATCAGCACCATTGAAGTGATTGCTGAGCGAAGACTTCAACAGGGTGTGACCAATCCCTGTGAACAGAGCATTTTTAAGACCTCCGATTCCATTTTTCCCAGTCCTCCCCCCACTAACCCTTCCTCTGTGTCGGCCACGCCTCCTACGGGTCAGAGTGGCTCAGCGGCAGCAGGGGCACTCCCGACAAGGGCAAAGTTCACAGGTATTTTGGATGTTTACACTCATGAAACACAACACTGAAATTGCGGCAAAAAGAAGTGATTGTCTTTGCTGTTGTGTCGTTGTGTTATCCCTTTGTTGAAACACTCCGCCTTGAGGGAGGGCTGAGCTTCAGTCAAGTTGTTTTACAGATAAGAAAATACGGTATAAGCTGTGTTCTTCTTAGGTTAAAGTCTTGCAGTGTTTCATTCATCTTTTCGTTCTTGTAGACAGTTGGCCATGGTTGTTGAGTATCGTTATTGGTTGCTGACAAATCAGTTGTCCTGTGACGGACTTGACTTTGCCCATGTGTTCACATATCACACACACATGCTGAAACAACCCTGCCCCTCCCCCAAAGCATCAGTGCAATTATCAAATCAGTTAGTTGATTTCGTATTTAATCATAGCGCACTCTTTGCAGGTGTTGCACAAACATCCGAAACTTGGCGGCAGACTGGTCAGACTAAAGGTTTCGATATTCTCTCTTTTCATAGTGATAATGCTATATACCCCTTAAATTTTCCCTGGTAAATAGTAAAGGATACGTATACTGTACGTTCCCACAAATGTGACTGTCCAAACCTAAGTTGGATTTGCACACGTGCTATGTTCAGTTACGTAGTTGCACCTCGATATGGACTGCCATGGATGACGCGTTAGTTAAATACTCAAAAAAGCGTTTTCTGTATGTGGGTCTACCTCTTTAGAGCTTATATTAGGCACAATTTTTTATACTTCATCCTTCCCCTTATGTTGCTTTTGCCGCGTATTATAAGCGTTGTGTTCTGCCCGGAATATCACGTAAACAAGTGAAATCCCTGCCCTTGACTGTTGCCTACTCGGCCAGACAGAAAAAAATGAAGTCGCAACTGCTACCTTGAGGTGCTCGTCAGCCTTCCTGCTTCCAGGCTGCAACGAGCAACTTAAAGAGCAGCAGGAAAGCCTCCGCTGTCTGATTGATTCCCAAGCTTTGATACGGGAGACTGAGCTTTGATAAAGTTCCATTTTGAGTGTGACATCCAAAATTAACTGTGCTTCCCCCTGTCCCTTTCCCATATATGCAAACATCAATGTGAACCCTCAATCTCTCCATTTTCCTCATGTGGAAAGGTCTTGTTGATTTGCGTAGACCTGGTTTGCTTGCATGGTTGTCTCATTTTGTGGGGACTCTTCTTTTTTTTTTTTATTTGGTTGGTTGCCAGAAAAATGTGTGGGCATGTCTCCAGCTTTCTGGTGCAACTCTGAGACAAAGTCTCTTTTTCCTCTTTCAGGCCTGGCCACTGGCTTCTTAAGCGCCAAGGCCGTGGCTATGGCCGCCATGACCCTCGCCACCGCCACTGGAATAATGATTTTTATGGCAAATTGCATGAGTCAGCGCCAGCAGCCAAGCCAACATGAGTACATGTTTGTGTATCTCCTGTACTGGCAAACTATCCTCTTTGCTCTTTCGTAGCAGGCTCAGCCAGACCTCCAACTTGTTTGAAGCCGCTGCTGTAATTTGTCTGGTTGAGGATGCTCTTCTTCTGACTCTCTTACTTTTGCGGGGAGACTCTGTTTGCTTGGTTTGCGCGGGAAGCTCCGTTTATGATGAGTTATGCCTTGCTTCAACATGCCTACTGCGTATTATTGTTGCCATACTGTGCTGACAATGTGGGAATCGAGGCAACTCCTCTGGTTTGTCGGGGACTAGAAATTTGGTGGTGTCCAGTCCTCTTTTTTTGGCATTCATGCTTACATATGCATGAAAGTCTCACAGTGCTTTATTTTTCAGATCTGGAGAGTGACAGGAAGTAACGACATCGACATCAGGTCTTGGACGAAGGAGAAAAAAGAAGAGAAAATATGTAAAAAAAAAAAAAAAAAAAAAACTGAGTGCATATGCCCAAGCGAAAAAAGGTCTTTGCTGCATGTAGAATGTACTTTTTTAGGGCATGGGTGTCACAGGATACCACGCAATATTTCGGTGTAATGACTACATGATGATTAGTCCGACCGTTGCTGTCTTGCATCCCATAATCCCGATAGCTTAACCAAGAGAGGCCTAGAGGTGAAGAAAGCAGCTGGTATTTTACGTGAAAAGAGCGAGAGATGTTTAAAGCACGTGGTCAAAACAGCAAGCAAGCAGCGGAATCTACGTTTTAAGAAACTTATTAATCAATATATCCGCCTTTTTGCAGTTGATGTGAGGCAGCTGTGTTTTTCCCCTTAAAAATTATGCAGAGCTTTAAAGCGCACGATAACGTGAGTCAACCAATGTCGCTAATGTAACCCTGATCCCCCCAAAAAAAGTCAATTTTTTCTGCTTTCTAATGGCTTCTTGCGATAGCTGAGCGTGACGTTGACATTTTTGCTGCATTAATTTGCGGCTCACGCTGAAGTGGTGACTGTGAGACATGAAGCAGTCTCATTTGTATGTGGCTCACGCTGTATTTTATCTCTGAAGCCTGTGAGGAAATCATTTTCATTAATGGAATGCGAAAACTTTTGTAGTAATGCCTCAATGATATCACGCGTTTCAGCTATACTTTTACTCTAGTTTGAGCTAGAAGAAAGTTGGTCATTTTCTTAATGACTATCACGTTCTGCTACTGTATTCACTTTCGAGACGCCAGCTCGGTCCATATAGGATTTAAAAAAAAAAAGCAGCGTTTATGTCTTTGAAGACTGTTGCAACTAAGGAAAGAGCTATGTATAAATAATAAACTTTATGTGGGTGGAAGCTAACTTCATTTCCATTTGAGCAGGTTTGACTTGTATAGGCGTGGTGTTAGAGAAGCTGCATTGTAAAGGAAAAAACGATAACTCGAGTTAAAACTGTGTAAAGAAGTGTAAAAAATCGATGTGTGTCTTCTACACACAAACACGTTACTGTCGTATTACTTCCCACATACCATATACGGTACACGACACATACACACACATATACACACAAAGGTGTTTTATTTCCCTATATTTTAAGGCTTAAATAAACTCACGCAGATTTGCACCTGATTAACATTACGTCTACTTCATTTCACTGCTCGTCGTGATGCTGAATCTGTGACTGAAATTATTGACTCTTACGATGGCAGCATGACCGCAGGACCTCCAGCAATACTGGTGTAGGTCTCTGCAGTTTCATTCGTATCACAGGCGTCATATCCTAAGAGTTCCACATAGACCTAGGTTACGTGAGACTAAAATTTAAAACTCATAACTTTGTGAGGTCAAAATTGTATTGACCCAATCTCTTGAACTCTGAAGCTAGTGAACATTACATATACAGAATTGGTATCTTTCAGTGGTGGCCCCCAGAACAAATTTCACGCTGGTCGTTGTATTTTCGGTCCACGTTGCAAGATTGTGAGGAGGCTTTTTGAATGACTTCAAGGGCGTCATAACTTACTTTTGGTTTGACTTCTGTTCGGATTCCTCGTCGGAGTGAACAATTTCATGTGGAACTCCAATATTTTTGACTATCCCTGCTCAGGGGAAAAGCAGAAGAACTTATGAGGGTGTAAAAAAGTGACTGCATTCTAGACTTGATAGTTGGGCAGTTAGGACTATTTAGTGCAGAAAATCGAAATGTTTGTGTGTGAGTCCTTTTTGTGTACCGGTATTCATTCAAAAATAGTTTTAGTACCACGACTGCTCCAAGCAGCATAAAGTTGAGTTTTCTTTTGCAAAGGGAATGGGCCAAAACGACATGGAGGAAGGTCTCTAGTGGTAACCTCTGTTTCTCATGTGGAGTGGAAGGCCGTTGCTATCGCAGGGGGGGGGGGCTTTTTTTTTACTCTGGCACTTGTCCAAGGTCCTCTCCAGCCTCATCCGAAGACTGACGGTGGCCAAAAACCCCTCCGGGTAAAAAGAAACCAAGCGCGGACAAGGAGAAACTTGTTGCCTGCAGTTTTCATGTTTGTTAATGCGCTATTTTCTGATCTGTTGACAAGGCTATCGTGGCTCCTGCTGCAAAAAATACTCACAGAATGCTGGCCAAAAAGGCCAAACCCTTGAGGATTCAAGCAAGCCTGAAGCTGCCGCCTACTGTCAAGTCTGTCCCGCGGTGGACTGCAAGCTGATCAGAAATAAGGCCTTATTCTTCGAGAGCCACGACATGTGAGCCATCATCCACTCCAGCCAGGACTGTCATCTTCTTCGTCCCCAGACGAAGCCAAGGGCATGTTAAACTTCTGGTCTCGAGCCTCCTGACGTTGTTCGGGCACTTCGTCTCCTCAGCCCTCAGCCTTGGGAAGCTTGGCAACTCTTTCTCAGCACTGCCAACTGTCTTGGCCTTCTTGGGGAAGATTTTTTTTTCATTGTCATGTCATTCATTGTCATCCTCCTCCTCTTACTGGTGGGTCTGCGGGTCAGCCCCATTGTTAGCAGCCTTCATGGCCACTAGGATGAGTTCTGGGGCCTTTTCCTTCTCCTCATAGTCCTCATGCCAATTGCCAATCCAGTTTGAATTGAAAGATATAACTTGGAGCAAAAATCACTTCCTTCGATTCCAACTGGGCATGGAATGTTTCATCGAACCCATCCTTTAGGGCTTGGATCAGTGGCCTGCAGGAAAAGACTTTCTCCTCCTTGCACGTGAACGTCTGCATGAGCAGGGTGAGTGTGGTATCCTGCAGAGACATCCTTTTCCCCTTGCAGAATGTCAAAAGCTTGTGCAAATGGGAGGTGGACATCCACAAGCTCCTTCATAAACTTCCTTTCACCCACAGTCAAAGCCGCCAAGTTGATTCCAGCCAAGAGGCTGCCGAATCGGGAGAGGCTGACGGCTGGATGGTCCAAAGAAGCTGGACAGCTTGGGCACCTTGGTTGCTTTTAATGGCTTGTCCATCAGCGCCAGCTCGTAGTCAGCCGTTCTGGTCGGATGCAGGGACGTAATGTGGCGCTTGAGACTCCCCTCGTACTTTGCGCACTCACGAGAACTCGCTCTTTGCCTCACGAGAACTCGTCCACGTTTCGCCGGACGAAGACGAAAGAAGCTGGCTGGCCGTGGGAGTCGACCCCGACAAGGCCAGCGAGGGTCAGAGCTACAATGGCTCTTTGAGACATTTTGCCTCGCCAGCAAGCAATGCATACCACAGACGATGGCATTGGAAGCAGCCATCGCAGTCCTCCTAAAGTTCTGGGGCCTCCTCGCGCATGATGGCTAATACAGTCACACTCACCACTGCAACGACGTACCCTTATCCCCAATAGAATGCCAATCCAGACCGACCGACCCAATGCTGGAGCCAGCCCTGAGGGATCACCTCGATAAACGGTTGAAGCATGTCATCGAACCGACAGCCAGCCAGTGGAGCTTCAACTTCGGCACTGCCAAGAAAAAGGACATGGTGTGTAGACTGGAGAAAGCTCAACGAGGTCACAGAGATGGACAGCTGGCCCATGCCCACGGTGCAGGACACCATTACCCGACTAGCCGGCAGTGACATATTCGACATGGCAGGAGCCTTCCACTGCAACAACATCCACCACAACAATAGAGATGTGCATTTCAACAGAAATGCACAGGGTTGGGAGTGACCCACAGACCAGCAACCTTCTGTCGGCTGGTGGATAAGGTCCTGACAGACTACTCTGACAGTTAGTTAGTCATTAAACAGACTCTGACAGTTAGTTAGTCATTGAACAGACTCTGACAGTTAGTTAGTCATTGAACAGACTCTGACAGTTAGTTAGTCATTAAACAGACTCTGACAGTGCACTTCGGACATCCCTACCTCCGCCGATTCTGCTTGACTTCCGTTTTCACGCCTGTACTAGCTGTAAAAAGAAGCTGGAGAAGTCTCTCAGATCAGCTTCAGCCTCTCTAAAAAAAAGGACTTGAAAATTTTAAAAATTCATACATTCATGTTTTGCAAGTTCCAACAAATATGAGATCTCTATTTGCTGCTCAAGTTGACCTTGCTGCAATGGTGCTCGTTTCATCAATGCTGGAAACAGTTGAAGAAGCACACGTCGACAGCCAGCTAATTCTTACGTCTCTCTCAGTTGGAGAAGAGGTTGCATTCCATGCACGGCAGCCAGTACCCACCCTGTTGGCGGAACAAGAATGTCCCGCCGCGGCCGCCCGGTCAGCCCAACAACCCCAGCTACAGCACCTGGAGTAGGAGAGCTACTGCATCCATTTTCAGAAAATAATAATGCGATGCCACAGGACTGTTGCTTTTTATCGTATTTGTACTTTATCGCTTGGAACTTCAGTTTCTTAAGCTCATACCTGCTACCGGTCTCAGCATGCAAAGCATGATTTTCCCCACTTTCCCAGTATGAGAGTTCTCCAGTCACTGTGGTGTGTTCGTCTTGCAACGGCTGCTTGGATTCGTCGTGTCCCACAAACAAACTCTCCCACTGCATACAGATCGGTGTCCCTCTCCTACGAAGCAGAAGCTGAAAAACCTGGTCAGAAGATCCTAATCTAAGCCAGGTGTATCAACTTTTGATCGCACTTCACTGGAGAAGTCAACGAGCAGTTGTCGATTGGCGATCAGAGAGGTCACGTCTCTGTCTCTGGCTTTGTGAAATATAGTCGAATCTCGGTGTAACTGATTTTGTGGTCAGCACCAAGATTTCTGGCTGTAGCCAGTACTTCAGTTATAGTGAGAGTGGAGCACAAATGTGGTGAAAGTGGCGTCATCGCGAAAAGTCCTCTTTATCGAGAATTTCCGTGATAACCGACAAGTTTCGTTGTATCGAGATCCGTGACAACCACATTTGCCTGTATTTCTTAAAGCTTATTCGGACAATGTCATTTGAAGGAATATTTCCCCCAAGTTGAATGTGTCTTCTGACTGTGCATTATCTCTTTCATTTTTGGGTGTCAGTGAAACTTTTTTGCTCTTTCCACAAGCAATTGAGGCAATTTCTTCCCAAGGTCAGTCAATTGAACAGAAATTCATCATCCCGTGGAATGAAATAAGAAAGCAGAAATGTCTGAAAAATGTTCGACTATTCATTGTTCGAATAAACTCTCTACGACAGGGCAGAAGCAATAAGAATGATGTCAGCTCTGGTAATCATCTTGCTGGCAATTTCGCTCCTCCTCATCTTGCTCGACTACTTCAAGTGCCAGATACGAACCTTTGGGTGCCGCCTGCCTCCGGGTCCGCCTCGTCTGCCCATAGTGGGTGCTCTCCTGTTCCTGGACGCAAAAGCCCCGTACCTGACGTTTTCGCAGTGGGCTCAAAAGTATGGCAAAGTCTACTTTCTGTGGATGGGAGGAGTTCCAGTGCTTGTTCTGGCTGACGCCGATGTCATCAAGAACTGCTTTGCCAGGAAGGTCTTCTCAGGCCGAGCACCTCTGCAGCTGGTCAGAGCAGTATACAATCATTAACAAATAACAACACGGGTTTTTAAGTTTTTGACAGAATGACTCAATTTGCATTCGGCAAACCTGAGACAAAATTAAACAATGAGTAACAACTTCATTTTTACGTAATTTTCAATGAGCAACATGTGTGTGCATTGCATTCCAGGTCCATGGGATCATGGAGGGGAAGGGTCTGATCTGCGCTGAGGGCGACCTTTGGCAGAGCCAGAGGAAGTTCACCACCAACTACATGCGTGAGAATGGAATGTCCAATACGGCGCAGGCAGCGCTCAAGGATGCCAGAGAGGACCGAATGCTAGTGCACGTGGAGGAGTTCCTGCAAGGTTTCGTGTGAAAGTGTTTTTTCCTTCACTTCTAGAATTGTCACAGATGCACGGGTTTTGTCATTCGCAGAGCTGCAACCGAAGAACAACTCATTGGACTCGTTGCTCTCTCACGTGGTGGGAAACATGATGAACGAGATCATCTTTGGCATGAGCTACGAAAAGAAGGATCCCTTGTGGCTCAGGTTGCAACACCTGAGAGAAGAGGGTGAGGGAGAAGTTTCACTGGCTATGCTGGCTGTATTTTGCTCACGTTACGTCATGTATGTGTGTGCGTGCGTGAGTGTGTGTGTGTGTCTGTCTGTCTCCCACCTCTGGACCGATCATTCCCAAACTTGCCATCCACGCCCGTGCTTACAGTCGCCCTGGAAGTCGTGGCGTCGATTGTCTGCGCCCTCGACCTCTCCCTTACCCTCATCCTCACCATCGCCTTCGCTCTTTGATCATCTTCAAAGTTGCCCTCGAAGTCATTGCTACAATCTATGACTTAGGGAGCCAATATAAGTTGACACAGTCTACGCGTGTGGCGCTGTCCACGCGAGCAGTCCACACACTGAGCTCGCGGAGACACGTGCAGTCGTACATACGGCCCTTGCGCAAAACCTGGGCAGGCAGACACCCGGACACACTCACTGACTGACGTACATACGGCCCTCGCGCTTTATATATCAGATGTTCACAGGTGTGAAGCACCTAAATGTGAATGGCGCTCTCAACTTCCTGCCGTGGCTGGAGAAATTGCCATTCTTGGCCAGTCCCAGGTCCTGGATCAAGGCTGGCCAGATCCAGACACACAGAGAATATGAGAGGATCATCAACGAAATCAAGATGAAAAATGACGACCCTGAAGACTCCTCAGATGGTTTCAGGAGCTTGACCAAGGCCTTCCTGGAGACGAGGAAGGATCCCAACCTGAAGAAAAGGGAGCACTTCAGGCACACCAAAAGTCCTATATGATTCTTTTCCTGTCTTTTGACCCGTTTTAATGCAGCAATGACCAACTCCACTACTTGCAAGCTGACATCTTTGGGGCGGGCTCCGACACCGCGGCTGTGACCTTCAAGTGGGTTGTCTTGTACCTTTCCAAGTTCCCTTCGTGGCAGGAAAGAATCCTGGCAGAGATGGGCAAAGACTGCGGAAAGGTGGTCAAGCTGAAGGACTACAACAACCTCAACCTGCTAAATGTGAGCGTTTAAGGTGCAGTTTCAATTTTACGTACTTGTGACACACTCAGGGGTTATACTGACAATTTGCACTCACGTAAGTCTCCAGACAAGTTGCACCAGTCCCATCTGCAGTTTGGGACACACTTAGATGAAAATATCCTACTTGGACCTCATCGCATCGTCCTGCCGTTCCACTTCTTTCTGCAGGCTTTCGTCAGTGAGGTTCAGCGGCTCCGACCTGTGGTTCCTCTCGGAGTCCCTCATGGCACCTCCGACCGCACCCAGATATTGGGCAAGTGGACGCTGCCAGCCGGCTGCATGGTGGTCCCGCTGCAGTGGCACATAAACAGGGACAAGCAAGTCTGGGGAGAAGATGCAGACGAGTTCAGACCACAGAGATTCATTGACAGCGAAGGCAAATTTTACCTGCCTAAAGAGTTCATGCCATTCCAGGTGAGCTTAGGTTGCATCTTCGTCATCATACAGGGTGTGTGGAAAGTCAGTGTGTATGAACGTCACACTGATAAATCTCTCCTCATTATTACATAAACTGGCTTTACACTCACCCTCTGTATATTTGCCGTGCATTACAGCTTTCGGACTCATTGAACGATCTTCCGAGGTGACGTTAGTACAATATAGGAATACAATAAGGAAACATTACATAGTCGCAACACTTGCCTGTATACTTGCATGCAGACTGGCCGTAGAAAGTGCGTGGGCGAAACTTTCGGTCGCCACCTGGTGTTCTTGCTGACGTCGAACTTGGTCCGTCGCTTCAAAGTCACCCTATCCAAGGAGTTCCAGAACTACAAGCTAGATCAAGTCCACGACCACGGATTCACGCTCACACCCAAGAAGTTTGCAGTCGACGTCAACAAGAGACGGGATTAAATGCTTATCTTTTTGTAACGAATCCTTGTATATATTTGTATAATGGCCCGAGGAGTCGCTCAGGTCTCCAAGACTTTTGTCAACCATCCTGTACTGTTAGGAAGGGCTGTCAGTAAATAAAAAAACACATGCAGAAGAACAGTGAGACTTATATAACCACATCATGCAAAAAAGAAGAATCCTTGGGTGGAATTGCAGGACAAAGGGTCGAGAATCCTGTTGCAGGCAAATGGGCAGCCCAAGAAGGGACGAACGGGCAGACAAAGATCCTTTTTTTTCTTTAGAGGGTGCCCGAACAAGGCCCATCTGGATTACGTAACTCATGCCCATACATAAGAGGCCTGACTTTATTTCTTGTCACTTTGCAGCAACGGCTTTGGTTTCCCTTTTTGCGACGGCCACGCGAGTTAGCAGAAATTATGGGAAAGCGAATTTCTAATAATAAGCTTACGCGCACTGGGCGTGCATGACTGACCCGGCACGGCGGCTGCGCAGTCAGCTGACGCTTGCGAAGCTTCGCTCTCTTCTGTCAGAGACGCCAAGGTAACAAAGGGACGCCCTTTAAAGAGAACACCACAGCAGGATGGTCATGTTCGCGGGCCCCCTCAAGCTCGGCATCCAGGATTGAGGGGGGGGGCTTGAGCTGCTACAGTAGACAATAGATGTAGCCATCACCCTTTGGTGCAACCCTGTCCCCTGTTTTACAGTGGACGTCTTTGGGGCCTTGGGTTGTGATCATGACATCCACCTGATCGTTGTCCACAGTACAGTGCAGTGCTGCATTGAACATGGTGTGCAAAACGAAGTCAAGTTCTCTCTCAGCCAGGCAGAGCTGAAGAGAATCGAGTGAAGAAAAGTGCTGCGATGCAAAGACGACTCAATCATCCATCTTCTTTGTAATTTACTTCACTTGACCAAATGTTACATGGTTTGCTAATCTAGATACTTGAGGCCAAATGGGATGCCAAAAGTCGAGAAAGATGACACACGTAGGAATGTGATTGGTGCGTGAAGGTCGGGCTCAGCCCGTCAGGCCACCATCGCAGCCCATGAACATCACTACCTCATTCCTAGCTCTGGGCTCTGTCAGACGAGTGCTAAAATTTGTGGAAACAAAGGCCTCGATTTCGGACCGTCCTCGAAAAGACGAACATCGAAGCTCGACCTCCTGAATTTCGACAACGGGGGACATTTTTCGGGGGGGGTAAGCGAAAACTTTAAACTTCTCCCTACTTTGCAAGTGTTGGTGGCCAGTGCGAAACTGCGCAGTTTTGTGGAGCACTCTTGTTGGCCCTTTTGCTTGCAGAAGGGCCAAACATCGCAGATTTGGTCGCAGATTCGCCCAAGGTCGGTGGTTTCTTTGCCCTCAGCGATTTTCTTAACGTCCTTGATGAGGTTGCAGTGGCAGCTGAAGTGCATAGGACCTCCTTGGTCGGCGATGACTCGTGAGTCATCGGCGATCATGGGTGAAACCATGGCAAGCCCCATGTGTGACTATGGCAGCCACTCCTGGCTTTTGCGGTACGCACATCGCAAAAGAAGCTGCTTTATGTGTCATGATCCTTGAAGCATTGTCGTCGTCTACATATTGAGATCATTTTGGTCAAGCTGCCACATGGAGCAGCGGAAGCGTAGTGGCACTTTGAAGACTGGAATCGATTTTCTGCATTGAACCGTGCTGGGTTAATCGGAGACCATTGCGTGCAATCTCTACCTTGGCCGATCACTGTAACGATCAAACTATGACTGTCCCCAGTCTGAGACAGGTCTGCTGTAAGTGTGTTGATGCGGACGTGAGCTTAGGATAGATTAGGTTAGGTCTGGTCTGGTCAGCCACCACAGGATCGAAAGCCTCTATAGCAAGGTTTTCATTTCGCAGAGAAGTGAGCTCAAATTCGACATGGAACAGAAGAAAGATTCTGCGCCGGCGCCGGGAGCGCCAAGTGCGATGGCGCTGCCTCCGACGCGAAAGGGCAATAAGCGCCGGCGCACCCGGAGTCACAACTCTTCGCCATCGCCGGGAAGGGGATTTTTCGTCCCAGGATTCGGAATAGACAATCAAGTAAGTGCGCAATTAAGTCAGGTTTGTGAAAATAGTTTGTTTAATTTCTTTTCTTCCTAACAGATGATGTCTCTCTCTGACGTGATGGACGCCGCCAAGGGCCTGACCAACATGTACTTGGCGCACGAAATCGCCGTGGACAAGAACTTCATGCTACAAGATCTCAGGGATCGATCCAGGTACTCACCTATTCCGAACTAGCCACGCCAAAACTCGACTACAGGAAACACGACCGTTGTTTCTGGTTTTCGCTACGTCGTGCAAGAGCATTATGTTCAACATGTTCTTCCACCAGCAGCGCCAATCCTCTTGAGACGGAGGTGAGGAGGGTAGTGGAGCGCGCATTCTGGGACCTCCTAGAGGAGGAACTGAAGGAGGACCCACCCGTGTTCACACAAGCTTTGACGTTGCTGGGCGACGTGAAGAAGGCGCTGCTGTCGCTCTTAATGCCGCAACAGAAGCGAATCATCGACAGCATCAACGGCAAGTTGGACCTCGAGCTGATCGCGCAGCAGGCTGAGAATGGCGTCCTCGACTTCAATGGCTACGCCCAATATGTCATCAATCTCATGGAGCAACTGTGCGCGCCCGTCAGGGACGATGCTGTCGCCGCGCTCAGGTACAAGGAGAATTACCTGAAAAAAAAAGACTTCTTTATTTCCACAATGCATTTAATAACAGAGAATGGAACATAGGTGCTTCCTCCCCTATAAGTCGTGTTTCGTTTCTTACCCAGATCCCTGGAAGGGGTGACTCCGTTGTTCAAGGGGATTCTGGAGACGCTGGACACGATGAAGATGGATACGGCCAACTTCCATTTGCAGCAGGCGCGCCCACTGATCGTCTCCCAGTCAGTCGAGTATGAGAAGACCAAGTTCAAGGAGTTTCTCAAGACTCAAGAGGATGGACTGGCGAACACTAGGGAGTGGCTCAAGAGACACGCCCCTCAGGAGGAAGATTTGCGGGATCCCAGGTAAACAGACTTGTTTGAGAATTTGCATTGATTAACACACACACACACATAACCTCAGGTACCGGCGCCTGCTGAAGCAACGCATCGTCACTGACGCGTTCCTGGAGCTCCTGGAGTGGGACGACTACAACGCTCTCCCAGAGACTCTGGTCATGGACGCCAGGAGGGTCAGTATGAAGTCATACAGCAATGTACGTGGTGTCGAATGCTAGCACTGAATTATTCCAGGTTGCTTCCATCCGGGATGCCTCCGAACGCGCTGCTGTCTCCACTGCAGTCATCTTGGTTGCCTTCAGCAACATCTCCTCATTCGTCATTCCGTCGGACGCACAGAAGTTAAAGGAAAAGGTAAAGTGTGCGCGGGTGGGTCTTATTTTTTTGAGCATTTAGCAAATTTCTACCTGGCAATGAATGGCTATCTCAGGTGAAAAAGCACGTGGACATTTTGCTGGAGGAGTTCGAGTCCGATGATGACCTCTTAAGGATCCTTCCTTCGGTCGCTGCCCAGGTCGTAAAGGATGTCAGTGATTACTTGACTGAGAAGGAGAAACCAACGCTGCCAGAGGTAATGGGAGATTTGGTCCCAGTCAATTATCTAGGTATAAATTTACCAACACTTGAGAGGTTTAAAGAGTCTTGCGGGAAGACTTTTAGAGCTGCCGACTCTACCGAAAGCCTTTGAAAGTTCCAGAAACACTTGAAGCACTAAAAGCGTCTCGAAAATAATGCTTAAGAAAGATTTAGACAAGTTTGCAGTTGCTGAAACATCTGAACCTCCCTGGTTTTGCTAGGACTAGGCTGAATGGCAGTTCTAGTCACGATTGCTGTGGTGACCTCCGAGGAATGTCCCCCATTGGTGATGTCAGTGAATATCACTATTCATCAATTTCTTTCTCTAGGCTGTAACTAAAAATCTGAGTGATCAAATCTGTGACATGGAAGACCCGAATCACCGCATCCGTGACCTAGTCCAGAGGAGGATCGTGGAGTTCAACAAGCTGGCACTCTCAGCTTCCAGGACGGCACCACTGCAGGTACAACCAGAAATTAGCCCCAGAATACAGAGTCCGTGAAACCTGTTTGATTTGTCAGATTCCTCCTGGCCTGACCATTTGCCAGAGGGAGCTAGCCAGCATCGCCGGCAACTTCGTGCGTCTGGTCAATTACAACAAGTCGGTCTTTGGCGAATTCTATGACGAGATCATCGAGAATCACGTGCTCTTCAAGACTCCTCAAGAAGAGGCCAAGGCCAGAGAGGCATGAGAAAATCATCAGCATTTTACATAGTCAATGCTTGTACAGAAGATACACGTTCACCAATATGTAAAAAGAAAACACTGACAAAAAATGAGGCTTCTGCCAACAGATTAGGTCGCACTTATGTTCCAATGCGACTCTCAGTGAGACAGTCAAATAAAGGTGTTTTGGGATAAATTGCTCGCTTCAGCTCGAAGGCATAGACAATTCTCTTGGTCACTCCTATCCCAAGACGACTGGACAAGCGACGCCGCAGCGACGCCGGAGGAGTCCGTGGCGACCAGTGAGAGAAGCATATCACTGATGGCGACGCCCTCAACCGCTCACTTCTACGGTTGGTCAGAGCTGCCATCAAGGACTCGTCGTACTCGTTAAAAGATGTGGTCATTAAATACATCTCAGTTGGTACCACGGACACGAGGCGTTGACACTGATGTGTTGGGGAGGCTGTTGACCGTTGAGTAGCTGTGAGATTAATCAAGTCTCCGACCTCCGGAAGCCTCTCCCTGTTGGCAGTATTCTTCAAAAATTTCTCTGCTCTAAGAGCAACGGCTGTCGGCCGGCCTGGCTGCAGCCTGGCCGTAGGCCAGCCGCAGCGTGACGGCCGCCGCCGCCTGTGCCGCGTGGGACAGGGAGGGCAGGAGCAGCAGGAGCAGCAGGAGCAGCAGGAGCAGCAGGAGCAGCAGGAGCAGCAGGAGCAGCAGGAGCAGCAGGAGCAGCAGGAGCAGCAGGAGCAGCAGGAGGACCAGGAGCAGCAGCAGCAGCAGCAGCAGCAGCAGCTGGAGCAGGGCCATAGTGAACACAAGGACCACGGCCACGGGCAGGGTCAGCCGCAGCCGCAGCAGTGGGAAACTCCATCGAATCCAACTAAAGCCAGTTTGTCCCACTGAGAAGCTGCTGCAGGGAGAACTCGGGGAAAACTTAACAAAAGAAAGAAAAGTGAACTTCCTTAAGGTCTTCAGGGTCTGTGCTGCTAAGTGAGGATTGGTCAAACTTGAAGCAGACTTGACTGACTAGGTGAGGTTCTTCTTTGGAACTAAATTTCTAAAGAAAGTCATGCATAAAAGCGATTTCTTTAAACTAAGCGATTTGAAGGCGTCCAAACAATGCCTGTCTGTCTTGACTCTGGAAAAGCCAGAGCCGCATTGAGACTTCATGTACGGCTGCGTATTTGCATGCAGTTTTTCTCTTCGCAGAACCGTCAAAATGTACTCAACGTTCGGCGGCTTCTCATCGTACTTCAAGCGGAAGGCGTCGGTGATTGACAACACCACCTTCCGCCTCCACTACAGAGTCACCTTCGCCTTTCTCATGATCGGCTCGCTCCTCGTCACCCTCGGACAGTTCTTTGGCGCCCCTATCCAGTGCATCGTAGATGGAATTCCTGGAGGTACTGTAGTTGAGCAGTGTTTGCGTCGAAAAAAGAGTACCCCTCTACACCCTTTAACTTCTCTCCTGATGGACCATCCTATTTCTTCCCAACTTCAAATTGTGACCAGAACTCCTGGCTTTTGCAGGCATCATGAACACTTACTGCTGGATCCACGGGACCTTCACGATTCCGTCACAGCTGACGAAGCGTGTGGGCGCCCAGGTTGCCCATCCGGGCGTCGCCCCTCTCTATAATCCGGACTCCGAGCAAGGTCACGTTCGGTAAGTTTAGTTTCCCGGGCACCCTAGATGCCTGTAAGGGAACCAGTCATTTGGACCTCTCTCGATAAGCACAGCAGTTCCCAAAGCTTGTCTCAGTCTTGCTCCAAATCTAGTCAGTTAATACCTGTCACTGTCCGGATCTCTGCGCCCCGAAGAACTCCGACGAACCGCAGGAAAGATTCTGCCCTTTCGATTTTGCCGCGCCATCCACAAGACTATTAGCGAATCTCGAAATGTGAGCTCTTAAACATGTCAACCTTTTTTCATTGTTTTGCATATCAGTTGGACCGAGCATGGCGATGAGATCAGGCACGCGTGGTACCAGTGGGTCTGCTTCGCCCTCTTCATCCAGGGGATCATGTGCTACTTCCCCCACTACCTGTGGAAGTCCTGGGAGGGTAAGAAAGCCAGAGCTAAGAGGTCCAACACCTCGTGCGTAATGTGCTCCTATTGCTTACAGGAGGCAAGCTCAGCATGCTCGTCCAAGGACTGGACGGCCCCATGCTTGATGGCCCCGAGGCTCATCGCGAACGACGCGCCTCCATCGTCAACTACTTCGTTCGGACCTTCCGCCTGCATGACTCTTACGTCTACAAGTTCATCTTTTGCGAGATGCTCAATATCGTCAACGTCTTAACCCAGGTAAAAAGAAAATCATCCTGTCTCGGGCGAAACAATATTAAAGACTATGCATATTGTACATTGCTAGATCTGGTTGATGGACTGGTTTTTTGGCGGCCAGTTCACGACCTACGGGGCCAAGGTTATGTCCATCTCAGAGGAGCCCATCGAAGACCGCGTGGACCCAATGAACAGGGTGTTTCCAAAGGTGCGGTCGGCTGACTCTCTCTCTAGTTTCAGGATATGATCTAGTATGTATATGATTTTGTCACTTAGGTGACCAAGTGCACGTTCCATAAGTATGGTGCCTCCGGAACGGTGGAACTTCACGATGGCCTTTGCGTCCTCGCCATGAATATCATCAATGAGAAGATCTATGTTTTCCTGTGGCTTTGGTAAAAATAATGGACTAGAGCGAAACAACCAGACAGACTTGATGATTCCTTTTTTCATAGGTACATTGTCTTGACCGTCTGGACCGCCATCCACCTCATGTTCAGGGTGGTGTCAATTGCCAGCAGGTAAGATTCATCATGATAAGCTAAATTTTAGGGAAGTCATGCACAGGGTGAGCATGATCTAGGTGAGAGTGGGAGCACAGATCCAAGTGACTCAGCTAGCCACACAACGCATAGTTTTGCTTCCAAAGCAACATGTCAGACAGTAGAAACATGATTCTCAACTCGTAAGAAGTTTCATTTCCGAACTTTGGCATTGTATCAGTTAAAAGCACAATATGAAGCTAAATTGGAATCTGTGCAACCGCTCTTTTTCGAGCTGGTACAGTAGTCTCTGGTTATAGTCATCACCTTGGGACCTAAAGTTTTGATGATTGTAAAAACTCATTTACTTTTAGCTCCTTGCCTCTTCTTAACATTAGAAGATAAGCCAAATGATACCTTCATACATAGTTGCCAACTGAACATTTGTCTTGGTTAAATCTCAAAACTTTTGTGGGTAATTAAGTTTTCTGCAGATAGTTTGATGACTGTAAGTGGAGTTTGATGACTTTGTTCAATGAAAATTCCTATATTTAAAGTAGAAAACTATGAAGTAAAAAATCAGGACCAGGAAGAGTGATGACTGTAACCGGAGATTACTGTACAAACATACATTTCATAAAAAGCAGCATGAACTGACAGTTGACAATGAAAACATATGTCAGGGACTGTCTGAAGTCCCTGAGAAATTATTATTGAGGAAATTTTAAAATGCCATGCTTCATTTTTTTTTGGGGGGGGGAGGTGGTTCCTTGCAATGAGCTTCGACCACCCCATAATTAGGAGTGACAGTGGGAGCAACCCCTTGCTGGATATTTTCCCTGACCCTAGGTGGCAAGTAAGTATGAGCCAACAAACATCGACCCTAGGGATTCCCCTTTTCCCCTGATCATAGGGGGATAAGGGGGGCCTAGGATACTTACTGTATCCTCCATCCCAAGACCCTTCCAATGCGGTCAACCCAAAAGAACCTGACAAGGCCTGCAACGTTCGGGTAGACATTTATTAGGCTAAAGCTCCCAGAAAGATTCCAGTTGCTCCTGTGTGAGTGCTGGGCACTCGGATGCCAGGTTAATAAACTCCCCACATCCCTCCCCACAGAACCTACAGTACTGATTGGGGTAACCATCTACCTCATATCTATGATAGTTAAGATGGGTGTGTCCTGTTAGGGCCTGCATTACAAGACTAAGCATGTCTTGGGTTAGGTCTCTCAGTGATCTACTGACCATACCGGGGACTGAGACCCAGTACTTCATTTGCCTGCAAGTGGTCAGCTGTTTCCCGCGCGTGATCCACCTACAGAAGAAGCAATTGTGGATGAGTGTTCCCTCTTGGGGAACACTCATCCACAGAGAGAGAGACTTAGTTTTTTAGGGGTTTAGAGGAGGGGAGAAACATGTGCCCACCTCTGCACCCCTCTTTGCCAGGGAGTCTGCCATTTTGTTTAGGAAGTGACCAACATGAGCCTTTACCCAACACGACTCAACCTGATTGTGGTCTGCTAGCCTATTCAGAAAGTTCATACAATCTGTGACTAAATAAAAGTTGGACTCTACACTTTCAAGAGCTAGGAGTGCCACTTGCTTGTCCACAAAGAAGTTTATGTCCCTGTTTCTGTCCAGTTTCAACCTTCTGGCTGTCTGCCTAATTGCCATGATTTCAGATTGTAAGACAGCCAGAGGCCAGTGGGGGAGGGACTTGTTCCTCATCCCCCTGATACCTGCCTCGACACTTAAATTGTCAAAGGCACCCTTGATGTCAAGGAAGGTCTCAAGGGCAAAATGTCCACAGAGGATGGAGCTCTCTACTTCATCCACCATGTCAGACAAGGCTGAGTCACAACTAGAGCTCTTCTGAAAGGCATACTGATTGACATTTAGCCTATCATAGATACTGCATGTATCTTCAAAATAGCCTTTATAAAACCACCCCTTTCAGTGTCTTAAAGACAAAGGAGGTCAGTGTAATGTGGTGAAAAGATTTCGCTTTAGAGTAGTCCTCCTTCCCTGGCTTGGGAATGAAGACCTCCTTAGCCCTCCTCCAGCATTCAGGCACATAGCCCAAGAACATGGAGGAAGCATAAGTTATATACAGGCTTTTGATAAAGGCTTGCGGTAGATTTTTAAGGACAACTGGTTTGATGCAATCAGGACCAGCAGCCTTGGTGCTGCCAAAGTGACTGATGGCCCATCTGATCTTAGCTGGGGTGACAAAGACTACCCTGTCCCTTACCCATCCTATGGGTGCTACCGGGGAAGTGAATCTCCATCAGGTAGTGTACTTGATGAGGTAGTCTACAGTACCCTCAGGTCCATGTGAGAGGGTATCACTTAGCAAACCAATGCTCCTATTCTCATTGCCCTGCATACATTTGAGAAGACGTGAGGCCATCGTGGGATCCGTCAGACTCTTAGCAGAACTCCTCCAGGAGCTTCTCTTGGCCCTCCTGACCCCACTAGGGAAAATCCCTTAGCACTCAAGATATGGAGACCAATAGATCTCTGACCATTCCCTGATGTACGGCCTCCATACCCGCCAAGTCTCCCTCCTTAACCCTTCCACCTCCTATCCCAAGAGAAAGGTCTCCTGGGGCCTCATTTTTGGAGAAGGCGTATTAACTAAAGTAATGAAGTCTTTTGTCATTCGGAAGTCCAGAATGCGACCTTTCATGTGAGTAGTAGAAGCTGGAAGTGGTAAAGTACTTTTGTTGGAAAATTACTTCGAGGATCCATTGTTGGAAAAGCTATGGGGGAGACTCGTCTTTGAGAGGTTCTCCTTTTTGAGCCTTTGTCTGTGGTCCACAAGATGGATTAAAGCATGCTCAAAGTTCTTTCTGCTGTTCACTCCCGGTGAAGCTCAGGTTTGCAACGTCAGATAAGTACAGACCACTTAGTGAGCTGTCCTACTCCTGTTCCATAGCTCACCTACCTCCTTAAAGAGGTGAAGGCCAGAGTCCAACTTGGCCTTCATCTTGGCATCCTTGGTCTGTGGTGTCCTCCAAGCTTAACCGTCCGGTCATAATGAGGACTAGGAAAAGTTGTAAAACCAAACTTACAGATTACCAAGAAGCATTGAGACAAGTTCCCAAGTCCTAAATTACTGTAAGCACAATGAAAATTACGAGGGTGAGTGCAAGACAGTGAGTGGCACAACAGCCAGAGGTTTTAGAACAAGGGGAGCAACGGGCGGAGGGACAAGTGCAAGAGGCACAACAGCAAAGGGTACTAGAACAAGAGGAGCAACAGCCAGAAGAACAAGTGCGAGAGGAACAGGTACTGGAACAAGAGGGACAACCACTAGAGGGGCATTAGCCAGAGGGGCAACAGCAAAAGACATCACAGTGATATGACACTCGTTCCCGGCGAAACTCCGTCTTTCAAGGCTCACTTGAGAATCAGTTTAATTTGCTAGTGAGAATAACTTCACTCCGGTTTTTTTCATACTAATAGTCTTATCTAATGACGACTAATTATAGGACAAAAACATTAATTAGTCGCTTATATGTTTATTAAGTATTATTCGGCAAAAATGCCTAAATATTTAAAACATATTTGTAGATCCTTCGTACTTTTTATTGTGCACCATTGTCAACTACTGATTTCTCCGCCTATCTAACCAAGTTTTTCTTCCCTAGCCATGTCCGCTTCTTGCTGTTCTGCAACCGCGTCCGCTCCGTGAACAGGAATGACATCTCTAGCGTGTTGCGCAAGTGTCACTACGGCGACTGGTTCCTCCTTATGCAGATGAGCAAGCACATCAACCCCGCGCTCTACCGGGATGTCGTCCTCGACATCAGGGACCGACTCGACCTCAAGAGGGCCGACAACATCAGCGAGGACGAACGCTAGAGCAACGGCCACAACATTGCTTTCACCTCCCATGGCCAATCCTCAATGTATAATTGCCACAGCATTGCAAAAATAGTAGTTTTAGGTACCCTCACTGAATTAACTGCAGATCTGAACAAGAATCTCTGCAATTTTTGGAAAGCTCAATTTTAAACACCAAGTGACGATAAAACATGAGGAGATGGAAAGAAACTTGAAGGCAAGGCTGAAGATCTCTTTATTAGGGGCAAGAAGCAAAATTTTGTGTAGATCTTAAGAATATGGACAGCAATGAATGAAATGGATGCATTTATTTGTTTAACGTCCCTTCTTTGTAATCTATTTACCATTGGCAAGAACGATATTTTTACAAAGATTTTTGACAAAGTGTGCCGGAAAAAACTTCCAGAAACCGCTACCTTTCCCATAATCGCTGATGTGTGTTCAAATATGCCTTTTTTGTACAGAATAGTGACGACAATGGAAAATACACTGAAATAGAAAAAAATGTTCATCTTGTCCAGAGACCTGCAAGACTGTAGCATGCATAGAGACATTCTGGGTTCAACTTTGATTGGAATTGCGGACGAACGATATTTTGGGACTCTGCTCAGCAGAGGCCGGATTCTTAGTTGAATCGCTCTTTTCCGGTCTCGAACAACAAAGCGCCTTGAGAAGCATTTGTCGCATGCTTCAAGAATGTCTCTTGCGCAAGTGAATCGGGCCGAGCTCGACCCCGAGAGTCCGACGAGCCCTTCCCGAGCCCCGTTCCATCTGAAGCCATCGGGGATGGCATCAAAGTGGCCACGAGCCCCGAGTCGGGGCTCGTGTCTGAGCGAGTGCCCCAAGTCGGGCGCCATCCTTTTTTGTGTCCCCGACAAGCTCAAAGCTCGATTCTTGAGAGTTTGCGCCATCCCGAATGTAGAGGAGCGCACGCGGAGTAGACATTTTGGAAAAAAGAAGGTCAAAACCCCATTGGCCACTGTCCAAGCAAGAAAAAGCTTGTCTGAGTGAGTCGTGCGACGATGTCGTACCGTGTGAGGCACCAAAAACACTCTTTGGTGATGGGGATGTGATGGGGGAAGGAAGAGGAGCAAAGAGTGCAGTATGAGTCCTTTCGTCCTGGACTTGTACCTGTCAGAGTTTTTACTTGCTGTTTGTTTGCTTTGTTTAACTCACGCGGTACTGAAGGGGTTAAAGCGCTGCATGTGTGTTTTCCAGCAAGCCAAACTGTAACGAGGTGAAATTTTAAGATATCACGACAAAAGTCCTGGTTATTTATCTAGGTCGAACGCCATCCTGAAGCTTTTTTACCCTCTCCTCGATACAGTTGTACTATTTCTGCTGATCAATGCATGAGTCTTTTTCAAACGAAGAAGTGAAAGAAGTCAGTTTTTACAGCCACTTTTTTGGGGCGAATGCAGGTCTTGCATTTTGAAGCTTGTTTTTCCTGCACAGAATGTTCACAAGGACGTTCTTTGAACTTGTATCTGTAGCAGATTTCCCGCTGTGACTGGACAAACAGCTGTTCGGCCAAAAGGCTCAACTTAGCTTTGACTAAGCCCTCTCAGTCTCTCATTCCCCTTCTTGGATGAATGAAGCTCATTCAGACTGTCTCATTTCTTGCGTTATGCCAAATACGCAGCATGATGATTCAACTACTTGTCCTACATGCAGTACACAAGTTGTTCTTTACTTGTCAAATGTGTAATGTGCTTCCCCTTGCCCCTGGTATTGTTCTGTACAATATAAGAGAAAGCACATTAGTGACTTATAGCAATTTCTTCTCCTAGACGACCAGACTCACTGGGTCATTCAAAAGTCTTAGTGCGCCAGATTGACACGGTACCAATTCACAGATGTTGAGGATATGCAGGGTGCCCAGAAATTGGCTAAAATCAACCCGTCAAAGCCTGACATGGTCGATATGAACAGGGGGAAGAGGGGAAGCTACTGATCTAGTATGAGATGCATTGCAACAATGAAATTACATCGTTCTGGAGCCCACCTGTTTAAATTTCTAAAATTTTCTACCAATTTCACAGAAACTTTCTCAGAGAGAGTTTCTTGAGAAACTTAAACAACAAAAACACAACTGTGAAGACTCAGTCCTCGGGAAGAACCTTGTCAAGCTCGGGACTCCATCACTGCTGAAGAGGTCCAAGTCTGTGTCTCCTCTGCCCTCAAAAAGTATCAAACAGCTGTAAAGGCCAAGGGTGGATATATTGAGATTTAATTTTATAGGTCTGTCAAGGACATCCAAGGTATCGGAATTTATGTAGAATTGATCAATTAAGAAAATGAATATCGGCATTTATGAATCCAAATGTCCGTCTCAATTGAGCTGGACCAGGCTGTACATCGATTTTGGGATACCACCCAGGGTGACCATTAGGGCACCCACCCATCCAGCGTATGTCTGTTGCGCGTCTCATCGCCATTGGCGCTTCTCCTCTTCTTGGCAATGGAGACGCCCGTGGTCTGTTGACCTTCAGGAGGTCCTCAATCTGCTGCCTCTTGACCTTTGACAAGGTTTCGGCCGTGAGGGCCACTTGTACACCTAGACGAGTTCCGAGTTGATCAATGTGGGATGGCAGTGACGAAGCCAACTTTTCCTTTCTTGGCAAAAGCGTGGAAACCAACGTGCTGGGACATACGCGTATACTTTTCAGTGACGTAACGCCCTTGTACTTTGGCTAATCCCCGGTGGATTATCTGCACCGCACATTTTACTTTTTTGCTCATTCACCAGCCATTTCAAAAATAATTCCCCCTGGCATGTAAACAGGACTGAATGGGACAAGTTGGGTTGTCACCGAGCCAAAAAAAGTTCTACTGTCTATCTACGTACATCCTACGTGTCCCCTCATGTGCTCATGCCTCAGGAGGGCTTGGTGAGTCATCTTAGGAGGCTTCACCAGCTTGGGCGCGACTCGGACACCGGTCTTCAACATCGTACAGTATTGAGCAAAGTATATTTCATGCATTTGTGCACTGCCAAAATGTTCAAAATGAGGCAATTGTAACTATAAATAAGTATTGAGAGAGCAAAGAAGGGATAGATTTGTCTAGGCCACTTTTCTTGCTCTCAGCTCATCTGTTGTACGAGTGCGTTTCTCTGTTCCTTCGACGTCTTCACGTAACTCTCCAGCGTTCTTGTCTGTGCGATGTCCATCTAGGCCAAGAAGAAGTGGGAGGGGTCAGGCGGCAAAGGCCTACCCTGGTGCAGCCGCCGACAGGTGAAACACGTACAGTACTCGATTTCCCCCACCCGCGCGCGCGCCTTCGTGTCCTCCACATGTGTTCTGGCATCGTCCGGAAAGAGAAAGCTGAAAAACGCTTTTCGCTTTTACAGGGTGTAGCCACACTTTGGGAGCAGTCACGATAGAAGCACAGTGAAATGCAGTATTTAGGTTAGGCAGCTTGCGCACATCATATGCGTGAACACACACAGTACTGTGTCGACTGAGGTGAGGTGATTCAAGGCTCTCCCGACTTAAGACACCCTGTAATAGAGAGGCTATAAACAGAGGCTGTTTTAGGCAGAAGTTTCATCACCTGGACATAAATATCCCAAAGTCGCTCACCAACCTTGGACAGGGACAACTGAAGCAGCTACCATTGAAAGAGGTAAGGCAAGAAAAAGTTACACGAGAGAAAGTGAAGTTGATATTTTCCTTCACGCCTCCCATGTTTTTTTTCCCTCTTGCTACTTCAAGGTTAAGCGGATTGAGGCAGAAACACGACCGAGTAAACATCGTGAAAGTCTTATAATAAACGTGTGAGGTGTTCTGGTTGCTTAAACCCGTTTAGAACAAGGCTGCATTCAGTCCAAAAATATGCACGAGCTAAGAAACAGCGGTTACACATTCAAAAGTTGATGGTTTCCTAAAGAAAAAGAGTTGATTTTCTAGGTTTTTCCAGATAGTATGGATCAAAACATCCCGTCTGCCCTTGTGGGCTCAATGGGGCGTGAGAAGAAGCCGTTCACCTACTTGCCAGGCGGCCTCGACTTCTCAGAGATCAGGAGTCCCAAGATGGCCAAGAGGCTGGCCAGGCACCAGGCAGCAATTCTAAAGGTAACAAACAGCACGTGGTCAAAAAATCCTTGTTGGGTCTTAACGGTGTAGTACCTGAAACAAATGATTTGACACTTCAGCCCGAACAAGTACCGGCGGGTCCACCGCGCAGGAATGCCAGCCAGCCTCAGTACAGCTGCGTCGTCCCCAAGGCAAACGGATCGATTGAACAAAATGACAGTTCATTCAGTAACACCAAGAATGGAGCAAGACCAACGTTCCAGAAGCAGAGGAGCATAAGCGAGCTACTATCCTTCTCAGAACCAGACTCTGGACTTTGCAGCATGCCACAGAAAGAAGAGAAGCCCTTGTACAATCCTTATGCTTCCAAGCCAGATAAAGAGAGGAGACAACCTCCTTCTCCTCTAGTTGCATCGGCCACAGCGCTACCACTGCTGTCTTCCAGTCCGATGGCTTCTCCGGGACCTCCTTTTCACGTGACCAAGATCAGACCACCTTCACAACATAGTGAACAGCAGGTGACCTCTTCATCTTCCAGGCCACTCCCACCTGCGCCGCCCCCTCCGCCCCCTCAGCCGTCGTTTCCCCATGAAGAGCCTCCACCATTCCACATTGGCACCAAATCAACGTCCAGCCTGGTCAGCCACGCGCATGAGTCACTACAACGAGAACGCCAAGAGAAACTCAAGGAGCAGGCTGAAGAGATGAGAAAGATGGCGGACTCTCATGAAAATGATCCGCATCTGCATAGACAAGGTAGTGCTGAGTTGGCCAGGCTGAGACACGAGCAAGAAGAGTTCATAAGGAGGCAGAGAGAGACGGCAGAAAATGAGGAACGACTACTGCAAAAGGCCAAGCAGGAGGTTGAACGTGGGCCTGACGAAGGACTGCTGAGACAAGAAAGTTTTGAAGAAGCTCGACTTCGACATGAGCAGGAAGAGTTCATTAGAACACAGAGAGAGGCTGCAGAGAATGAAGAGCGACAGCGTCGACAGGAGGCAGACCAACTAGCAAATGAGGAAAACAGTAAGGAACGCGCAGAGGGAGCGCAAGAGGAGGAAACCCTCATGAGGACCCACGAGGAGGATAAAGCGGGAAGGCTGGACAAGGATACAGTGGGTGAGCAACATGGAGTAACAGACAGTAGTGACGATCAAGGAGGTCCTGAGGAAAAAACGCCGGGCGAGAAGACAGATGAAGTTTTCACGGAAAATGATGCATCCGTGAATCCCAGCTACCAAGTTAATAAAGAAGAGGAATCAATGCAGTTTGAAGAGTGGCATAATGCTGAATGCAATAACGAAGAATCCGTGAAGGTACCAGACTCACTTATCCAGATTCTGCCTGAGACTCTCGAGGAGTTCAACAAGGCCGTGGATGACATGACTTCATCTACTGCCGCAAGACCTCCCTTGCCACCTCTGGTGATGCCAGCTTCCGGTAACCAAGAGGGAAAGTTCACACCTAGCAGGGGAGCAGCTGACCAAGACCATGGTGAAGACTTATATGACGACTTTGATGATCCCATTGTGCTTGAGAGCATGGACGAGAATGAGATCAAGCCCAACGTAGTCGAACAAGGCGTCGGTTCACTGAGGCTTGATCCCAAAGACATACTTCATACTGAAACCGCGGCGAAAGCTAGAAAGAACAGGAAAGCTATTGATGAAGCCATGACCAGGCAGAGAGCGAGTCTTTCACCGTCGCCAATGCCTAAGCTGGAGATCTCAGCATCGAAACTGCAAATGATGAACACTGAAAAACGCAAGGAAATGAGAAAGGAAAGCCCGGTCATCAACAATGGGTCTCCTGGTCTCCGTCCGCCCTTAAAGTCCTTACCATCCAATGACAGCCAGGCAAGCCAGAACACCGGGGAATGGTCACCAATGACCAAGCCTGCAACGCCTTATAGTCCTTTACCAGATCCAAGTCAAATCCTCTTTGGGAGACAAACAACTCAATCTGCTGGTACTGCCAATCAAAGGCAGCCCCACGAGCAAGGAGTGGCAGAACAGCAATACTCGGCACCATCGTCGGAATCTCGACGGAAAATCCCCATCAAGGTGACGGCGCCTTTGAGCTCGAATGCGTCACTGTCGCATGTTCCACCAGCCTATCAAAGAAGACCAGAGCCTCTGACCCCTTCCCCAGCCGCCCACCCCGTCAGCAGACCAACTTTTCCAAGTTCACGGGGCCAAAGGGTGGTCTCGACGGATGCAGCGGGTCATGACTTGAATTTGAGGACGGATATGAACAAGCAGCAAGAAGGAAAAACTATACATGTGAGAATCTTGCCCGCATCAGAATCAAAAGCTCCACAGTATGCACATGCACCTCCCCGCAAAGTCTCACCTGGGAGTGCTTCCTCCAGTCAAGTCAGCTCGAAACCAGATGAGAAAATCTCTGTGCCAATTAACGTTCATCCACCCATCCCGCAATTTCAATCCAAGCCACCCGGTCCCAAGGCACCAGCAGCGCCACCACCAGCACCACCAGCACCACCAGCACCACAAGCACCACAAGCACCACAAGCACCACCAGCACCAGCACCACCAGCACTGGCACAGGGGAAGGAGTCAAGAACCGTGCCCATAAGTGTTCAAGTAGGAGGAACACATCCGACTCACCAGGAAAAGCCAACTGATCGCGGCTACGCAACCCTGCCGAGTCCATCCTCTTCAAGAGGCGTTCCCATCTCTGCTGGGCCACTGACCTTGGGAAGGCAGAGACAAAGCGCACAAACTCCACCTCCAGTGCCTTCTAACACGCCTCATCCGCTGATAAGCAGGCGATTGGTGGCAACTCCTCCACCTAGACTTGGACACGGCCAAGCACATTCATTCTTTGGAGACAGTTTCGGCTTCCTCGGTCCCCAGCCAATGAAAAGTATGATTGCATAATCCTCTTCGTGATAGATTTTTCGTTCATGTCACCCCTTTAGGCGTGTTTGACCCACTTGACCCATCATCGCCCTCATCAGCAGAGCCAATGTCACCTCACACCGTGTTTTTTGGTGAGCCGGGATCGTGGAACAGAGCGAACACGTCTCCAGGGCTGCAGAGGATAATTCCGATCCAGATTGAGCAGAGAAAGCGGGTAAGGTTGACTCTCCCATCTGGTTAGTTCGACCAACGTCTTGGTAGCTACTGAATTGTCAGGGACAAGACATTCTGCACTGCCCTACGACGCAGCAACCACCTACAGCAGTCAGAAGTCCAGCCAACAGCTTCAACAGGGCGCCAACAACTTCAGCTCCAGCTCAATCTCCCAGTATGAGGCTGCTCAGCCAAATATACCCGGACGTCAATCCAGAAGGTAACTTTTGAGGGCTTTTTTCCAATGAAAAAAACCTCCAACTTTTGTTTACTATAACATAACCTTGTCAGAGCCCATGGAAGAACACTTTGTGAGTGCAAAAGAGTACAGTGGCGACCGAGGAAGGTTCCTTCCGCCGCAGACCAAAGCTTCACAAGTCTATGGGACATTTAAGGGACCAGGTAGACAACTTTTGGGCTTGGATTTTTTGTACGTGACATCACACAACAAAGGCACGCACGTGTGTGAGGAGTAGGAACCTTGTCAGTAGTGCACACGAAGCAGTCAACAGTGACTTCATCTTTGACACGTTAGGGCAATAATTCACCTAACCTTATAGCTACGTAGATAGGGGCTAAAAAACCAGCTGTAGCGAAAGACGGTCACCCAAGGACTTGACCTCAACTGAGCTTTATTGAGAAATGTCGTAACAGCTAAGTTTTATCTCTGGCTGTGGTCTAACTTTTCTCCTGTCTCCTTAGATTACACTGACCTTTGAGGAGGAGGATTGTGGGAGAAGATGAACGTGCTGCTGTTATGTACTAACTTGACAGAACTTTTGTCGAATAAAGTACGTCCAAATCCTTATTAGGTACACTGTCACACTGTGTGATCCACTATCAGCGTCCACAGCGGGGTGTGTGTGTGTCAATGGCGACAGTTGACAATACAAGTCTGGATCCCACGGTTGCTCATGGCAGGCCAGGCCTACCAGGGGTTGTCCAAGGTCCCGGACTTTCCTGGCTTTGTCAGCTTGATCGTGGAGCCAATGACTTCAATCTGAAGGCAGTTGATAACCTTGTGTTCATTTCTCCAATATTCTGGTACTTTCACTTCAAGCGATCAGAGTTGCCACATTGCCTGAGGCAGTCGGAAATCAGTGAGGATACTAAAGGAATCAGTGATGATGCTAACGGATCACACGGTACGTGCAGCGCGACTACGTATTGTCAATGCATAGAACTAATTGCAGAATGTTTATTACCACGTTTCAGTAATGCAAAGTTCATTTCTCCAAACTTGAGTGGCTTCTTTCATTTAATTCATACACACAATTTTTCGTACACTCTCTCAACAAACTTATTCTGTAAGTAACTCCAGAGTGGTTGCGAGGGAGGTTGTATAGGTTAGTGATTGTCTATTATGGAACATCTTTTGCAAAGTCTGAGGATGATTGTCTGGTAGAGGAAAAGAGAAGTAGGCCAACAGTTAAAGGAAAACGTGAGCACTGACTGCGGAGCAGTAAGAAACAAAGAGTCAAAGCTATTGCCTAATACTGACTGATCATCATGTTGCATCGAGTAAAAGGATGCTGAGATGCGCGATTGCTTGCATGATTGAGCTCAATGTTGATAACTTTGGTGTTCGGCCAAAAATATCCCTTGGTAACAATAACAAAACAAAACAGAGGTAGGGAAGAGAGAAGTTGACCAATCCTGCTAAATACTGTGTGAGTCAAGAAGAAAGTCTGATTTCTTTTATGATCCCCAGTCACTCAGACATTGTCGATGACTTACACGGTACATTTGTGCCAGTCTCACTTCCCAGATCCCAACTTCTGTCACCTCTTCTCAGTCAGGTGGCAAGAAATGTCCTATCTAAATGTGTCTCAACAACAACAGCTCCAACTTCCATTATCCAGACCTCGGTAAGGCATTCTTCGTTCTCAGTTCTCCGGCGATCCGTTTGTATCTATCTATCACTGGGTGTCTCGGTCTCGGGTGTCTTCTTTTTCTCTTCTGTCCTCTCTCCTAGGCCACCACATAATTAACAGATTGAGCATATAACTAGGATAATGATGATGATGCACTTTTTGATAAGCTATATCACAAGTTTGGCAAAAATCTTCCTTATCCGCAAGCCCAATTTGGGGGCTCTTCCATTATTGATTGTCGTTTTGCCGCGCTCTCCGCGACCCTAAGTAGTCGGCAGTTATTATTCTGGGAGAAATCATGCCACTCGGTCAGACTAATGGAAGGCTTTGAGTGCGTCAGATCAGAAAAGTAACTCAAGTTCAAAGTTTCGGGGCGAGGGCATCGCTTTTGAAACCGAGGGGGGAAAAACTCAGCTTGATCCACAAGCCAATGCTGACAAGGAAGAGAAATTTGCCAGATTTTTATTAAAATTCACCACAGACCTTAAAAGCCGCGGTTCAACTAAGGAACTTCGTTTGTGTCAAGACTTCGAAATGTATACAGGATGTCCTTGCAAAGTATGTCATTTGTCTGACCAAGTGGGCTCTACCATAGTGGCGATTCGCCCTTATTAAGATGTTTGAAATTGTCTGGCGGAGTATAAAGTCTTAGCAAAATTGTTCTATAGGCGGTTCGTTCATATCCAGTCGGTCCTGTAGTCGTTGTCGTCCTCGAACGTCCTCCTCCGCACGAGGCGGCGCGTGGGTGGCTTGCTCGGGATGGGCGGCAGGTTGCGGCCGAGGCTGTTGGACCGACCGAAGTTAGCCAGGGAAGGCAGCTTTCGGCGGACGACCGCGGAAGTAGGCGCGGGAGGCGGGGGCGGCTGGTGGTGGCGCCCAAAGCGGTCGAGAATGGTGTCGACAGGTGTGGTGACGACGCTGGAGGTGATACCGCCGAAGTTGGAGGCCAGGCTGGCGAAGAACCCGCTACTCTGCGGCTGTTGCTGTTGTTGTTGCAGTTGCTGTTGCTGGGCGCCTTCTCCTCCAAGTGCTCTGCAAGAAGGAGTTGGAGACGTTGCCAGCTTTGGCAGGTGGAAGAGGTTGGGTGTGTGGAGGTGCTCAGCCTTGTTGTTGTCGTGGGTGTCACTGTACTCGTCATGCGTGGGCTCTCTAGAAAGATCATGGTATACTAGTGTAGGTGCCGTGTTTAGCGTGCAGGTGTCAACAGACCCTTTATCGTATGGACCGAGAAATACTTGCTGGCGTAACACAAAATAGCTTTTCTTTCTCCGTTGTCGCTAGATGGCGGGTGCTTTCTGTATGATCTCTAACTGAAGGTGACTGACCGGAAGCAACTTTACCGCCATCCAGCGGTCAAGTTGACCGGTGACAAACTAATGTGAGCAGCTCTCATTGGGAATAACTACTTCATTCAGGTAGTGCTAGATGACGGAAACGTCGTGGCCGACTTGACCATGCAGGAAACCAGGCCCATAGAAAACTAGACCCAGAGAGCTGGGCCCATCAATTAGACAAGGTAAGCTTACTTAAGACTTTTCAGCTACGCTGCCTCTTCTTGCTAACTTCCCTGGGATCTCCATTCTTGTCTGTGGACTCCAGGAACACAGTTCCCTGTGGGTCCATTTGGCTGAGACCCACTTCTGCGACACGAGTCCTCCGTAGCTCCCCTCATGTCATGGAAACAAGTCTAGCAGTAGCTTTTTGCCACTGTCACCTAGCATTTGTCTGGGTTGGACTAGGTCTCTAGTCGATGCCTTCAATGGTTCAACTGAATGTCGGCACCGTGAGTGCCCTCAACAGAATAAGAATGCACATGCACAGCTGACATATAAAATAAGGTGTTCCTTAAAGGCTCTCCTGGCGTTACGAGAAAATATGCACAGTGAGAGCAGAACAAAGTCCCACGGTGGACTTTTTTCAATTTTAACACTGTACATTTAAAATGAGAAAATAAAGCTCAGCGTTGCCAAGTTTACAAGTAAGTATGACAGGATATAAGCTGGAAAAAGTAAGGTTTGCGCAGTTGGATGGCGAAAAGGTTTTTACTTGTGCATTTTGACTCCCCTTTTTCACATTTCTTTCACTAAAAGTGGGCATATTTTTGTCCTTTCTGGCCGAGCGAGCAGCAAAAGACTGGGATAGACATAAAGTTATTTTATCGCAATGTGGGTTTTTTTTGCCTTTTCCCTAATCCCAAAGTAAGGAAATAGTGTTTGTTGCCTTGGTCGGTCCACAATTATGGACTATTTTATTCGGTCTCTGCATGTTTCTACTGGGGGTTCCACATGAAATTGTCCACTCAGACCAGGAGTCAGACCAGGTCGACTCCAAAAGTAACAAACAGTGACAACGATTTATTGTTGAAGGTTTTCTCTCTCCATGGTAACACTCCTCGCAATCGTGCAATCACCGAAAATACCACAAGAGTGTACAACTTGATGTGGAAGCCACTACACTGGCAGTGAAAACATGTATGTAGTGAATTTAAGTTGCTTCAACATCGTTACTCATATGTAGAAGGGAGGGGGGGGGCTACACTGCATACCTGAATGACAACGAAGACGGCTTCGTAAATCTCTCCGAGAAATTGGCCAGGGTCGACGTCTTGTTCTGCAGCAAGGCCGACGGCTTGTTCGGCGTCGCCGGCAGCTTCCGCCCGGTGCCGCCCACGTGGTTGATCAGCACTTCGCTCGCTGGCGTGTTCAGGTTAGGCTGGCTCCTGCACCAATCATGAAAAAGAGAGGATTAGAGGAAGAACTCTTCAAAGGCCAGAGACTGGACGTAGTTACTTTGCTACATCACTTTATCTAGTGATCTCCCAGCCTTTGTTGATGCTTTGAAGGTCAGGATTGACCTTATCTGCATCTGAGGATGCTTCACAAAATTAATTTACAGACGTGGTTCTGGCTTGCACGGAGAAGCTAAAGGTGACATCGAAGTCATCCGGCGTAAGACGTGATTTGTCCTCGCTCCTAAAGTTGCCAAAAGTCTCACCGACTAAGATCCGTTGCAACCTTTCTCTTACCCGAAGGTGACGCAGTTGGCTCCCGCGACGGCGGCCGAGGCGATGGCCGACGGCGTCTTGGGCGTCTGCGGCAGCTTCCGGCCGACGCCATTGGGCCTGGTGGCACCAAAGGGATAAGTGGGATGGTGGTGGCGACCGTAGCGATGCCAGGCGACCTCGCCCTCGTACTGATGGTGTCGGTGCTGGGAGGAGAGGAGGAATAAGAAACTTAGGGTACTTCATTCAAAGCAATCGGATCAGGAAGTAGAGGTGTTGTCAGGCCGGGCCGGCAAGGACCGACTGAGCCGGCCAATTCAAACTTTTAAACCCATTGACACCACCTAGACAAAGGCAGCAGCTGGCGAGAGAATGGCCTTAAGAGATATGGCATTCTTTTTGCATTCTAGGGCGGACAGCGTGAGTCAAAAAAAGTCCTGGTGGCCTCTTGCTCACGAGTCCTTTTTATATCCTCCCGCTGTACTCCTTGTACGCCTCACACGCCACATCTGAGCATGATTGAGGGGAAAATTCCTGTGAGGACGTCCACTCCAAGCAAAATTGTACAACGCCGTTAGTGCATGGGCGCCTTGAGTGCACCTACCTGAGCGTAGCCCTCATCCTCACGGTAAGGATCGCGATACCAAGAGGATCCGTAGTAGTCTTCATATCTGCCGGCCCAATGCTGCGGCTGTTGCCGGACGTCGTCGTGGTGCCGGTGGTGTTGCTGTTGGCGGTAGCGGTCCCAGCCGTCGCGCTCGTTCCAGCCGCGGTCATCGTAGTGGTGACGTCGAGCGTCGTGGTAGTCGTAGTCACCCTCGGGGATGGGCGGCATGCGACTGGGGAAGAGAAAGAAAAAAAGCGGACAATTTTAGCATAATTTAGTTATACGTGTACCACATCAGTGTGCAGTGTGAGGCACAAAAAGTTCCAACGCAGGGCGAGTACCAAAAACGCTCCGGAACGGAGTTGCAAGGAAGGGAAACGTGATGATTTTTTTTGGGCACGCACGATGCATTCTTGCTTTACTTTTTAGAGGAGACAAAATCTGTGCTTTTACCTCCCCCTTATCCTGTTGTCGTAGCCCGGATATCGGTGGTCTCCTCCTTCGTCGTACTCGTCGTTGTCATATCGCTCTATGTCATCTTGATGACGTCTTTCCTCACCCTGATTCTCAGCGTCTCCTTCGCCTTCTTCCTCATCGGTGGTGAAGACGATAGCGTCGGGATCTTCGCCCCGGTCAATAGCCTCTTGCCTGTACAATCAAGGGTGCATTTCAGATATTCCTTCCGGTGCTCCGGTGCTGCCATGTTTACCTTCTTTTGGCCCTATCTGCCTCCTTGGCCGCCCTCTCCAACTCCATGAGCTCTGCCTCCTGCTGCCTCAGGACCTCGATCTGGCCGAACTTGGTCTTCTTCCAGCAGTCGTAAATCAGGATGCCGCCGTACAACTTGCCCACCGTCAACTTGCCAGTGCCAGTCTCTATAAAGGAGGGTTTGCAAATATCTGTGAAGTCAGTGCTTTAATTACACTGAGCATCTCAAAGTGGTTTTTTTTTCTCCTTTATGTCAGTACTGTGCAGGGTAAGACTCATCTCACGTTTATGCGTGGGTACGAGGAGGTCGATCTTGTCTCTCTTGGTGTGGGGCCAGCACTTAATGATGGTGGTCCTCAGCTCGATGTCAGCCTGGTCCATCTCGCTGCTCTCGCGCACGTTGATCTTCAGATTGTCGCGGATGAGGGCGAACAGGGTGGTCGTGAAGTGCACCTGTGTTTATTCATCTATTTTAATGCCGGTTCGAGTTCAACGTGTCGGATGAAAATTTCCCTTTGTCTCGTTGAGTGGGTGAGTGCACCCCAAAAACATTTTATACGAACAACTTCTACTTAAAGCTAACGATCAAGTCATTGCGGTAAATATAAGAACATCCTAAGCATTTAGAGAATTTTTAACGGCCACTTTCTTGTTTAGATGGAAGAAGCATTAGAAAGCTATTTATACAATAACACTGCTTAAGGAGGATGAGAAAGACCTATCTACTACTGGTACTTTCTGGCTGGCTGACACTTTGTTCACCTTGCTACCACCACAAACGCGGGATCGAAAAATAGACACTCAGCATCATATGTACAGCCTTCGATATGTACAATTGTACATCTATGCCGCAAATGTTCCGGCTGAATATCCTCTGTCCCAGTCAGGGCAAGTAAATGGCAGACAAGTGAGAGCAGAAACTTACGTATTAATTTAAACAACCACTGATAACACATCACCTTGTAAGCGTCCTTATTTTTCCCAGAAGGAAAATTGGACAGGATTATTATAAGTTGTAGAGGGACTTCCATAATAAAACCTAGTTGGACAGTGACCAAGGGTGCATCCACACTAGCTCACAGTGTACCTGCAATTGCTTCAACGTGGGAAAGAACGTGAGCAAGTGAAGGATTTGAGGAAGAAATAGCGCCTCTCCTGAGCAACATTGCTGGCCGTAAAAGCAAATAGTCGACTGGCCAGGAGGAAAAACGTGGAGAGGCTGCGGGAGACGTCTGACAAGTCGTGGCCTCAGGTCAGGACAGTGACGCGGGACCTCATGGAGAAGGAGAACATCCAGCCGCTTCCCCATGTAGTCTGCAGCTCCGACCTTGTTCCACTGGAGGACCTTTAGGGGCTTCCACAGTGACGAAAATCCAGCTCGCCGGATGCAGACTTGACAGGGAGCAGGAACTGATCAACATCATCCACAGGCGAACAAGAGAGCTGTCAATGGAGGGATTTCTCTACGTGCGTACATCTTTCAGAAGACGGGACAATAGCTGGGCTTCGTGCACTGCAGTCAGTCGGCACTGATGCGCAAGACGGATTGAACGATCACTGAAAGAGGGTACGAGGATCACTGTCGAGGCATGTCAGCTTCTTTGACATGCCTTCAAATAAACGGTTGTGCCCATGAAACAATATTGTGCGGCAACCACATAACGGCGCGCGGACGCCACATGACTTGTGGCCAGTGTGGATGCCGATTGTGCGCATCCACGGCATGGACGCATATCTATCATGCGCACTGGATGCGATTTATTTAGCTTCAACATATCCGCCATTGATGTGCTACGTCCTAGGGGAGCCGCCATAGAGGAGGCCTCAATGTTCGTAAGAGCTCTGGAAAGTCTGCTGAGTGAATCTTCCGTAGTTGGGCATGTTCAGCAAACTTTTTCAAGGTCTTTGGCTCAGTGGCTGCATCACAATCAGGCCCACATAGGCCTAACATTGATAGTCTGAATAACAATGAACTTGCGCGGGACGGCAAAATATCTGCTTAGATGCCACTTAAAAGAATCTCGTTGTCTGTCTCGCCGACACATTCTCAATGTGGATTCGCCAACTCAGGGCTCCAAAAGCTGACTGAAGCTAAATAAATCACACTGACATGTGGTACAGGGTGACCCATTGAGTTTTAGTTCAGATTAAGTGAGTGCAGCACAGTAGGCATTGATGGCACAGAAAATGTTACTTAAGCGGACAAGAATCAAGACATTCCACACTACTAAAAAAAAGTTTTTAACGGTAACTATCCTTGGCCTTCGCAACTGCCTTCAAGTGATTTACAACTGATTCTGCATTACTCCTGTGACAAATCACATTTCTAGGGTCATCACTGCAGCCTTTAAGGCTTTCTTGTGACTGGTGTGACTCTTAAGGCCCACCTTCCACTTCAGAATTATGCCATAGCCACTGAGTGTGAAAGTCAAGGCCAGTGATCGAAAGCAAAGAAAGACTATTTGTTTGAAGAAGTAAGCCTTACTTTATTCACGCATTTTCACGAGGTCCAGATACATTGAGTTCTGCAACTAGTGAGGAGCACGAGTTGGGTCTGGGTCTCGACACAGAGCAAATATGCCAAAAAAGTGCTTATTTTTTTTTTCTAACATGGGACTTTCATTTGCACAGTCACTTTTTTCACGCATTCTGAAGAATTCGTGAAGAACAGTGAAAAAATGCATGGTAAAAAGTGAAAAAAAAGGAAAATACTCTTTTGTGACAGGCATGGATTTTTTTGTTTGTAACTATGCTTTTCTTTTTTAGACAAAACTGCAGTTAAAGCAAAAATAGGGAGGACAAAAGTAAGCTCACCCTACTGAGCCTAACTTATTAGTGAAGCTCTTACTACATGATCACAGACATCTTCTGAGACAGCATCCCAGGTTCTCAGAGGCCAGGTACACCTTTATATGGTAGCTGTTAGAGAGGTTAATAGTAAATGAGGTTACAAAATACGAAGGCCATCTAATGGTCCAGCCGTCGTTGTGCTACTAAAATAGGCTTTTTAGGCTAAGAAGGCCTACAATCAGGCAGACTTCAAAAAGGAATCCGCGCAATTCATTTTGGCTTCTCCATTAAGGCCATAGATGTAATCTGTCTAGGCAGCGAAATTATCTTCCACCGATATAAGCCGCTTACTTGATCAAGAAGTAAGGGCGCTGCCCTGTCCGGACCAGACCTAACCCCGTTAACCCGATATAACCTAGGCTAGCGTGCAGGAGGCCAACGTTACTCCTCTTTCATGGTTTACCTTCTGATCAAACAAGTGGCAACCCTGATCACTGTTACTGTGCTCGCTTAAACCTTCTTTTACCAATTGAAACATTTTTCAAAACCATGGCCCATGGGAAATCCGTACGCAGCAGTATTTTCAAGCCTTTTTTGTCCTGTTGGCCTCATTTTCCTTTTTGAACCGCGCGAGAGATTCAAGTTTTGTTTGAATTAGAGTTAACTAATTTGAGAGTAATTTGTTTGCTTCTACTACCGATAAACAACTAATTTGGAAACTTTACCCATTAAAAGCTTTACTTCCAGTGGCATTCACTGTCTTCCCAGCCTTTTCTCTCTTCTTTGGTGAGGTCGAGGTCTACATCCTGAGGTCCCGATGCACGGTCCTGCCCGAGCATATCCCAGCTTCAGCAGTCATCCTCCTGATTGAAATCCATCTCGACCTCTCAACCATCTGGGCAACAGCCTCTGATTACTCTAGGGGTCCGGATGGTTCTCGGACGTCCTTTGTCTATCCTCAATGCTGTTCGTCTCCGAACCTCAAGTACCGAGTGCGTCATGTTTGCTTGTGGGTATTTAACATTGCCTAAAATCCTTGGGTTTTCGTTAACATTGAATAACATAGAGATGGGTGAGAGTAGTCTAAACTTTGCAGTAAAGCACACCTCTGTAGAGCAAACAAACGTAAATAGACTTACAGCAAAATGTCCGAGCTGAGGAAAAAAGCTTAAGCGCGTTTTTAGGGCGTGGCGCCTTTTTTGTCAGTAAAGTCATGTAAAACTTCATCAAGATCAAGATCGATTAGCCCGCTTCTAACCTCAAAAAAAAACGTACGCGACCTTGAACTTTGCCCCCTGTGCACCCTTTCAAGAACCACTGGCTTTTGTCAACAACTGCTCACTTATTGTTGAGACCTCAAAGTTGGAATGTAGGTAGAAAATTTATCGAGGACCAATTGACACTGAGTAACCATAAGTCTATCTTTGTTCTAAACACCACGGCTGGTGTAGTTTCGGAGACAAAAATACTCTCAAGGATATATTAGACACCCAGCAGAAGCGTGTGAAATTGTCTGAACTTAAACTTAACGGTCACCCTTGGACATTGTATGATGGTGTGGATGCACCCTAATCTCGTAACTTAATCATATTATTATTGGGGTAGCAATAATTTGTTACTGTGAGTGTGGTGAAGAACAGTCGAGTCGAAGGCTTTATCCGAAATTTATGATTGACTTGGCGGTACTGTTTCTCACCTTTCCCTCGGGATCCATGGGCATATTCATGCGAATAAGCTTCTTGTAGGCCATGCGCTCGGGGCACTTCTGGCCGAAGCCCAGGGGCGGGTCTATGTCTTGAAGCATCTTGAACACATCTGTGTATGGTATCTTGCCTCTACATACAGAGAACCAACATAATTTATGTGACAACAGACAGGAGGACAAAGAACTCACGTTCCACTGGGATCATAGTTGGACCACACATTAATGAACTCGCCCAAGTGGTGAGAACCCAGGATGGAGGAGTCCCTGAAGAGCAAACACAAATACGGTCCACCTTCCACTAATCCAAACGTAGCGAATTTTTGTATTAGGTATAAAGATTTGGTGATCCAGCGGAATGGCAAATATTGCGGACGTAGCAAAGTCGTACGTAAAAGGACGTCGTCTGCGGCTGCTTTCTCAAAGGTTTTTACATATTAACTCTTTGTTCAGTAGGGCAGCATTACTAAAGTAAAGTTAGGTGTGAAAATTCGAAACAGTTGGTCGGCTTATTTTTGTCTGACCTGGTCAAATAGTCAAAGTTGTCCATGATGACCGCCACGAAGAGGTTGAGCATGATGAAGGAGCATAGAAAGATGAAAGTCACGAAGTAGACATAGGTCAGGGAGGAACCGCACTCCTGATAAGGGATTATTTCCCCTGGAATAGCAAAAATTAGTTGATGCTATATGTCTATACTTATAGTACTTATATAGGCATTTTTCCTGAGTATGTAGCCAATGGACATCTTCACGTACCAGTAGTCTTGTTCTTCTCCAAGGAGAGCGGATCACAGGGCTTCCCCGCGGCCGCGTCCAGCATGATGTCTGGCCATGCCTCGCCCGTGGCGCACCTGAAAAGTAGCATCAGGGACTGGAAGATGTGCCTGAAGTTGTTGTGCGACTCGATGGAGCTGGAGGGATTGAGGGCGAGCGATCCGAACAGCTGCATGCCGATGATGGCGTAGATGAAGAAGAGCATTCCCATGAGCATGCAGACGTAGGGCAGCGCCTTGAACGACTGTACGAACGTGTACAGGAGAATCCGGACGCTGACGCTCCTCCGAAGGAGCTTAATCAGTCTGGCAGCGCGGAACAGCTTAAGGAAGTTGACAGAGACCATCCGCGTGGCGTCCACGATAGATCCGACCACTGTGATGAAGTCGAACGTGTTCCAGGAATCTTTGAAGTAGTTCTGCAAGGAGGACAAAAAATCATTACTTCTCGCTACCCCTCCAGACAGCTGTTACTACAGCAGAATGCTCAATTTTGCAAGTGTTTGAGCATTTACTTTCATTATGACTTCTGAAACATTGTTGTGATGGACAAGCACTGAGAGAGGGGACTCTAGGAAGGACACTGGGAAACGTAGGAGGACACTCGTGACATTACTACAGCAACACGACTATGACATAAATACCTACTACTAATACACACTATAAATATAGCAGGCTATCCCTAGTGAGGCCCCAAGTGATATTTCTCCCTTTAGAACTAATTTCCATCCCTATTGAGACTGTCAAACACATGCACAAATCTTCTCCAACGAGCTCAGGTCTGTATATGTTGTGACAATGTTCATGATCTTTTAAAATATATAATCTTACAATTTATACTGTATACCACAACACATTTAATAACCGATGTCGGGGGTTTGAATGACCACGTGTGACTGAAGTAAATGTGTGTGTCGTGTTGTGTACACAATACATGAGACACTGGCTGGGTTTCTTTTTTTTTGGGGGGGGGGACTACTACGTACATGAAAGGCACATACAGCTATGTTTTTTTGGCACTGAAGATGTAGAGGAATGAATGCATGCTGAGGTCACTTCACACACCTTGCTTGCCTTACAATTCTACCAGACAGAAGTACAGGAAAGAGGAAAGATTATCACACTATACTTAAATCTAAAGTTGTACTATCAAGTACTCCTTGTGTGTCTTGTCTGGGGGAGTGACAGCTAAAGGTAACACTGTGGATGTTGAATCCTACATGAAAGTTGACCTTGCCTTGTTGTTTTTTATGCGTAATGGATCAGCATTGAGCACACCACCTAATGGACAAGCTGTAGGACAGCACGTCTGCCGATTTCTGTGTAGTGGTATCTGGCAGATTGTCTGTTAGGTAATACTCTGCACTATGCAAAAGAGACACGACGACATGAACAATATCATAGGGGAAACTACAGAAGGTAGAGACAGTTTATATGAATGAGTTTTGCATCTGCATGCAAAATCTTTCAGTCATCATAGATAGACTAAACATGGATTTCTCGGTTGGGTTTCTAGGCACATCTAACCCTTCTTCGAAATGAGTAGCAAGCTTGAGTAGACAGCAATGTTGACTGGGCAAAGCTGCATGCAAAGTTTCATCCTGACCATGTGTCTTGAGACTGAGCCACAGGTTCTGCTTTTTAAGGGTGACTCAGCATGCCCACTCAAGCTCGCCTGCTGCTACTTCAATGTACCTTGCGAAAATATCAGCTTCCTCTTCAATGCCACCTGTGAGGGAAAGAAAACTTCATCTTGGAGATCAACTCTAGCCGAAATCTGCACTCAACGTATGGGTAATTGCCAATTGAGAACCCTGGAGCCAAGAAGCTCATCCTCATTTCCTACCCTTGGTCCGAAGGAAAGGAGCTTGAAAGCACACTCGATGGTGAAGAGCAAGGTAAAGACGAGGTTGAAGCTGCTGAGGATGTCCACGAAGTAGAGGGGAGCCCCATGAAACTGCAACATCAAAGTGATGGTGAGTGATGATGCTCTTGTGTAGAGAAGAGTGAATCTATGCCAACCTTGAGCATCAGGAGAATAGTGTTGAACACGATGAGCAATAGGATAAAGTTCTCGAAAGGCTGCGATGTGACGAGACGCCAGATGTGGTACCGGATGCCCGTAGTCTCTTCCGGCACATACAACTCCAACGGCACCGCTTGAATCGCAAAATCGATGCAAGATTTCTACGATTTTTTTAATTACTGTTAATGACAGTGTTCAAGCTATTGTACTCAAGTGCCCTTCTTACTTGATTCTTGTCCATGTCGTCCTGCAGCTCGGCCTCGCCGAGCTCGTTGAAAGTGACGATGATGAGGGCGACAAAGATGTTGACAAAGAAGAAGGGAAAGACGACGAAAAATACGATGTAGAAGATGGACATCTCGACCCTGAACCATGGCAGCGGCCCCTCGTCCTCGTATGTGGACGACATCGAGTCTTGCAGGATCCTGAGGGGCGTGATTGTTCATATAACAAGGATCGATCGGCACTTTTTCAAAAGAACGATGTTTTGCAAAGCCTTTTTTGACTTAGGCGACATCTTGGAGAACTTACGCGACCCATCCCTCTGATGTCTGCACTGCAAACAGGGTTAGCATGGCCATGAAGCAGTTGTCGTAGTGAAAGGGCTTGCGTTGCCACTCCCTGGTGGCCACCTCGGGCGGGAGGCCGTCGTCAGGACCGATCACAAAGAATTCACCCCTGGGAAAAGAAAAATGGCCAAAAACTCTTAACGGCCAAGAGCGTAATTGATACTCACTGGCATTCAGCGGCCGTGCGCTTGCTCATGTCCGTGCAGTAGAAGAACTTGCCATTGAACAGCTGCACGCCGACCACGGCGAAGATGAACTGCAAGGAAGTAAACGAGCTAATGAGACGAGTGCCAAGTTAGTCGTACGGGTGGAGGTGTCCATCACTCCCTCCGGCTGGAGCCAAACAGCTACGACACCCACACGCCTACAACGCTGTTTGCCTTGTTAAGCTTTGTGTTATGTGGTGCTGCTGACCTGAAAGAGTATGTAAACGATGAGAATGTTGAACACATTCTTGAGCGAGATGACGACGCAGTCGAAGACAGCCTTGAGCTTGGGAACGCGGTTGATTGTCTTGAGCGGTCGAAGCACGCGAAGGAGCTTCAAGGACTTGAGTTTCTGACCAGTTGGGGTCCCACTAAGGGCGTAAAGGTTCATCCAATAAAGTTCAAATTTCATTTTCATACTGTATGGAGTTTGTTCACTCACGCCAGAGTGTGGTAAAATGAGACGAGGGCGCAGGTGACGACCGTGATGTCCATGAAGTTCCAGAAGTCCCTCAAATAAGCCCCCGGATGAAGCACCATCCCAAGGTCGATGACCTGCAAGGGAAGTTGCCGTCGTCGTTGCTTCAATTGCCGTTTGCCATTACCTTGAGCGTGCACTCCAGGGTGAAGATTGCGGTGAATCCGTAATCTGCCAGGCCGAGATAGTGATTGCGCAGAGACTCCTCGTGCACGGGGTCCTCGGAGGCCAGCGCGATCGAGCTCAGCACGATCACAAACATGATGAACCAATCAAACACCTTCTTCGTCACCAGCCAGTGAACTCCCACTCGGATCCTGCAGAAACCGCGTCAGTCACCCATGAACATAGAGGGCGCGGCAATAATAACTGGCAGACTTGGGTCAGTAATCGTCATTCAATATAGAGATTTACCATTATAGGAAGAGGAAGGAAAACACCTCAACCCTAACCCAAAGACTTCTTGAGCCTGGCCAAGCTCTTATACAGTGCAAGTAGCTGTTTGATGCTCAAGTTGCTGATGCGGAAGGAGCCTCCAAACCTTAGTCTTAGGGAGGGGTTCCGTTTCGGTGCACGTCAAATAGGTGCGCAACCTTCAAATTTGGAACACTAACGTGTTCTTCCCTCAAAAATTGAATTGAACGTCCAGGGTGATTCTGAGTGAGAGAACTGTATTGAGAGCATATGACGAGTCTCTTTCCGCAATTTGCCCTCGAAAGGGCCTCCATTGAGAATATGGCAGAGCTTTGCTCTTTTGCAAGCTGATTTGCATGCTGTACAAGTCATGCCTTCATCGATCGAGTCCAAGATTTGCTCCACATCTGCTCAAGAGCTCAGAAAGTGATAAGAAACTCGCCGCGTTGCAGAGCGTTTGCCAGCGGAGCTTTTTAAAGTCTTTTTTTTTTTAAAAAAAAAAATGTGTATAGTTCAGCAGAAACTAGCAAGATTGGCATTTTGAAAAGTGACAACTTACGGGTTCGTGGAGGACAAGATGAAAAATGAGGAGTAGGGCAAGATGGGCTTCTCCTCCTCCTCCTCCTCTTCCTCCTCGCCTTGCAGCGCCGCCCTCGCGGCCGCCTCGGCCGCCCTCTCGAAGGCCATCTCCGCCGCTCTGATCGGGTCGCTGATCGGGAAAAATATGCTCAATAAGCAGTTTTTAGTGGGTCGAAAAGCATGTTTGCACTCTTACATCTCCTCCTCGGGCTCCTTCGCCACATCGGGCTCGCCGTCCTTGTTCAAGAGGTTCTCCGCTGCTTGCTTCGCCCGCTGGAAAACAATAGTAGAAAATCGCATTAAAAGCGATGTCTATAATGATGCTTCAAGAACTGCCGAGTTGTGTGTAGCTCTCCACTAATAACGTGCAGGTGAATAAACCCTGAAATATCAAATCTTTATCACAATAAAACTGCAAACGAGCAAGCCCAAAAAAAACATCCTTTTCCTCATCAACTCATTGATGCAAGGTTCACCTTTTTACGGACTTCACCGCTTTTATCGTCTCCCTTCTTTTGCACGGCTTCATTTTTAGACTCTTCTGTAATAGCTTTGCTTTCTGCTTCCTCACCCTCGCCTTCTTCACGACGCATCAGCTGTTATTTTTTTTTCCATACGCATTATACATGTCCAAAAAAATTCCTACATTTATGACGTAGTCTATTACATACCTCTTTGGCAGCCTCTTCTTGCTCGGTGAGCGCGGCCGCCTGGTCCAGGGAGTCACAGGCGATGGCCAAGAAGACATTGAGCAAGGTGTAGTCGCCACAGAGCGTCAGCATGACGAAGTACAGGGCGTATAGGGCGCCACCGCAGCAGCGGCCCCCCTTCGAGTTGATGGCCGTATACATCACCTGGTTCCAGTCCTCGCCAGTCAAGATCTAAAATTAGTACAAAAGTAGACGAAAATTGTTTAAACAGACGACGTTCGACCAGCCAAGGAGCACATGCTCCATGGACACGCCATATACAGTGTACCTGGAAGACGGTGAGCAAAGCGGCCACGATGGTGTTGAAATTTGAGGTTGGTGTCCCGTCGGGAAAGTTAAAGGAGCCTCCGAACAGCTGCATACCAAGGAGGGCAAAGATGAAGATGAACAGGAAGAGCAGGAAGAGGAGGGACAAGATGGAGGAGATTGCGTTCATCAGCGCGATCACCAGGTTGCGCAAGGAGGACCAGTGACTAAACACAGTGGAAGGTCTGGTATAACTTGCCAAGTTTTGGTCGGCTCTCATACGAGGACTTACACTGTGACCTTGAAGACCCTGAGCAGCCGGAGGGCCCTGAGAGCCGAGAGACCGAAGCTACCAGCCCTCTCGTGGAAGTTCACCCAGAAGACCTCAAACACAGACCTGCAGGTGGTGCACAATCACCATCAGTAAGTACCAGAGGCTGGGCTTTGTGGCTATTAACTGTTTACCCTGTTATGACAATGCAGTCAAAGCGGTTGAAGGACGAGCGGAAGAAATCCGCCACCCCCAGGGCGTAGATCCTGATGGTCATCTCGAAGATAAACAAGCCAAGGAAAAGGAACTCGGCGTAACCTAAGTACATCAAGTGGCAGCCTCAAGTGAGGAAAAATGTGATCTTGTTGAGCGTTGAGTTGCTTACGCAAGAACTCTGTGAGCCACATGGGCTGTGCGTAGTGCTCGACGGCTACGGTGCAAGTGTTGAAGAAGACGAGCGTGATGACGAACCAGAACCAGTAGGGAGTCTTGCAGGCGCGACGCACGAAGAAGCGGAAGCGCTTCTCCGAGTTCCCGATGTTGCGATTGGAGGCTGCAGACCTGTTGGAAGCGTGGCCGCCTGTCGAAGTTGGGAGGGTACAGAAGTCGAGTTTGTAACAAACGAGAGCGGGTCGTATCTGCTCACCTTCCTCGTCCTCAATGGAGTTGGTCTCAACACTATCGTTCTTGTTCGATGCCACCATCATCTTCTTGAGCTTTTTCTCCGACTTCTTCCTTGCTTCCATGATCTTGACCCTGTCCGCCTCTGTGGTCCTCTCCTCGGCCAGGACGAGGTCCTCGGCCTTGCAGATCCAATCCACATAGCTGAAGGTGACATGTTGTTGTGACTTAACCAGACGAAGCAAGCACTTGACTGCTACAGCCACTAACTACAATGTTGTTACCCATTAATTTCCCTGTCAATCTTCTCCCTCTCTCTGATCTTCCTGAAGCTGTCGCCCTTCTCCACGCGCTCTTTTTCCTTGGCGAACTCTCTGGGGGGATTAAATGCCCATTTATACGCACAGTTCTCAAAAAGAGTACCCTACCGAGGGACCCGTTTTCACTCGTTCTTACCCACTGAGAACACCAAGGACGAGATTAAGCATGAAGAAGGACCCAACAACGATGAGTGGGATGAAGAATATCCAATTGAACATGCTACCCAGGGCGTCATTGGTCTAATGATTGTAAGATCACAAATAAGATAGTCGTGACAAAATACGCGCGTACGTAAACGGATTATTGTTTTTACGCTCACCCAGTACAGAATTGGCGTCCACCCCTCCATGGTGACGCACTGGAAGACTGTGAGCATGGCGAGCCCGATGTTGTCGAAGGAGGTGATGCCCGAGTTTGGTCCTTCCCACTTTTCCAGGCAAATGGACACGTTGGCGTCGCATGTGAATGCCCCGATGGGCGCACTCTCAGCCGTCCCGTCGTGGCAAGGGTTACCAGAAGCACTGGCGTGGACAACTCGATCTACGAGAAGAAGGAATTCGCAAGATCTTGTGACAGACGTATTATTGCTAGAGTGTTGTTTCTTCTCGTCTCACCGAGGTCAGAGATGTCGTAGCAGGTGGAGTTGAGGGCTCCGGCGTAGAACTCGAGCCCGATGATGGCGAAAATGATGATGGCGAAGAGGAGGAGCAAGGCGATGTTGACCAGTGGGCCGATAGCTTTGCCGATAGCAGACATCACCACTTGCAAGCCTAGATAAGTTAGAATGAGGGGGTTGAGAAAAACGCAACCCTTGAGTTTAACTCCAAGGACTCACTTGGAACTCCGGAGACAAGTTTAAGAGGCCTTAGAACCCTGAACGTTCTGAGGGTGGTGAGATCCGGCCCGCCCTCCTCGCCGGCCTTGCCTGGTAGTTCCTTGGACAGGGGAATCAGGTCCAACAGGTAGGGTAGGAATCTAGGGGTGAGAGTGACAGATCCTCGAGAAGGAGTCCCCACGTAGTTCAGAAGAGTTTCTGCTCACCCTGAGACTACAACGATGAAGTCCATGATGTTCCAGGGATTCCTGAGGTACGAGTCCTTATGGAGAATGAACCCGTCGGCCATGATCTTGACGCACATCTCCAGAGTGAAGATGCCCATGAACCAGGGCTCCAGCTCTTCCTGCAATGATGCAAACCGATACTACAATGCACCTTCTGTTTTTGCGACCTAATCCTGGCCAGATGCTCACCAGTTGTTTGGCCAATGTGGTCTTGTCTCTGTGTGGCAGATGCTCGTCCAGCGCCATCACCACGCAATTGGCTAAAACACGTACGAATCTGTAGTAAGCTTAAGGTATACAAAGCGTTAGGTATTGTCTGCTTGAACAGTCCTGTTCTGGGCTTGGGGCCGAAGCAAAAAGTTAAACTATGACTAGAACGAGCTTGGACCCACCTGCTGAGGTCCAATTTAGATCTCGTTATGTCTTTTTGCGGATCTATGATACATGCCTATGATTGTGAGGATGATGAGCCACTCGAAAGCCGTCCACCTGACGAACCACATGGCCGCCCTCCTGATGGGATTCGTCCCCTTGAGGATGAAGAGCGAGCTGGGCAGCTCCGCGCTGCGCTCCACTCCGGGCATCGGACGGTTCATACGCACCATGATGATTCCTAACGAGTGCAGTCTGTGGTAGGAGGAACAGGTGAGGCATGGACGACTTGGTATGATTACCAACGTGTTCCTCCCCCTAATCCTAACCACTGAAATCCTTAGGTTGTCGGGGTCCGGTTGACTCACAACTTTCCTCATTTTCCAACTTGCCTCCCCCTAATAATGGAGTCCATTTGCTCATTTTTTACCGCAAACTTCCTCACGTCTGCGCTACGTACGGATATTAATGAGGAGTAATTAAGTACACTCTTGGTCTTACCTTCAGCTCTGAGGATTGGAAATTATTGATGAACCGTCTGACACATTTTCTTTGCGTTTACGTAGGCACTTTTCCTGTTTTCAATTTTATCCCTAGGTCCCAGCTACTCAGGAGAGGCCTTTCAGAGGGGAGGCACTCTTAAGGCCTATTTCTTCCTCACTTGTGCGCTACATTTCGATATTTTGCGGTTTTGTAGAGCGTGAATTTGCCAAGAAATGAATCTTTTAAAGGAGTGAAGAAAAGGCTTCTGTGCTATGTACGTGGCCTTTCTACTTATGGCCTTTTCTAGCTGAATGAAAGGGGGGCCCAGGCAAGGCTCTACAACTACTACTCGGCCAGGCAAAACCAGGGGAAGGAGGAGAGAGGAAAAGAGAGCTCATGAGCTGAATGTCCCAACCAGGGAGAGAGCGCGCGCGGAAGCATGCAGAAGAATTGCTGCTGCTCCTGCTGCTTGGACCACTTTCAACCAGTCATTTATCGTATGAGCCACAAAGAGGGACCTCCACAGACCTGACTGAGCTGTGCAAGCTGATTGTCGGATCAGGTGCGGAGAGACAATAATCTAATCCACTCTCCCTTAAGAGGACATGATGGCGTCGGGAGTGGCAGCTGTGACTGCATCAGACGAGGCCACAACCTGGGCAAGACTCAGGAGATCTACAGTATGAGGGAAAAAGTCAGACATCGCTGGGGGCCGTTTGGCGTGTTCATTGTCAGCCACACGGCAGGAAAAATTCGGCTGACTGTCCCAAGAAAAGAGAGCTGAAGCGTGCACCAAGATCTCTCCGCTCTCTCTCACACACACATGCACGCACGCACACACGGAGAGAGATGAGGTGTCCCAAGAAAAGAGTGAGCACAAAAGCGCCCAAAAACGCGCACGCAGGCGGAAAGGAGTCCGCGCGCGTGCTGCTGTGTAACCAGAGATAGTCCCCAGAAACTGCAAAGTTGTCCCCCCTCCAGTGCGCGCACACCAGGAAGAACCCCCTTCAGACCTCTTCCTCCTCCTTCGCCCCCCCCCCCCCCCATCACAAGGACGAATGGAGCTGCAAACTTTCTCTCCGCAGCGCGCGCCTTCTGTCCTGGCGGGCTTTCCTCCCTCCTCCTCCTCCCCGGAGCTCTCTCTCCAGTGCATGACGTTCGGTGGTTTCATTCTGGCGAAAAATCACCCAAAAATTGGCGAAAAAAGCAACTCGAATGAAACTGTTTTAATGTGCAGTGCGTACGCACGTCTGCTTTCTCTTTCAGTGCAGCTTCTGTGCGATGACTCACGCACGCACTGGCTGGAAGTTATTCGCATGCAAATTTTCATCCGATGAACGTGATTGGACTGGGGGGAAATCCCACCTCGGGGCTCTGTTTATTGACAGATTGGCTTCTTCTCCCCACAATATCTGTCAGGCAGGACCATTTGTCTGGCGGGGAGGATGGAGGAAAAACGCCTTCATATATCTTTATTTGTGTCTGTACTCGTTATGGCGCGATGGCCGCGGGGTCGAGGAAGAACAGTGAAGTAACTGCAAAGTTACAGCTTCAATGCGCTGTCACTAACGCAGTAGCGGTGACGGTTCCCTGGCCAGCCTGGAGGGGGTATTTTAGAGCTGATTTGAGGTACGGTTCTGGCGGGGTCATTGCCGATCTCGACAAACAGTTGCAAAACGAGTGGATCCTCCGCTTGTAAACAATTGTTACGAGCAAAAAAACACACAAATTTTCCAATAGCGGGGCGGATTTTTAGGTGACATTTCTGGGTCATCAGTTGTTCCCAGGTAAAGAATAGTCGGTCAAAGTATGTGGAAAAAAGTGTCCAAGGTGTGTGACGTACGTAGTTTTTGAAAGAAGTGCCAAAAAAGGAGGATTATGTGAATCACCTTAAACTCTGATCTCTAGTTATGATTACTGTAGCCATGCAAATGGAGACTGCAAATACAGTCAGTGCTGTACGTACAGGGGCGACTCCGCGAGGGCGGCGACGTCTCTGGTCGTCGTGACTTCAGTCGACACTTCCTGTGAAGGCTTTGACCTCATCTGTTAAGCTGTCATTCTTAAAAAACCTATGACGCTGACCTCCTCAGTGTTGACACACTGCGCTACTAACGTTGTGACTAAGCGTGAATTCGTATGTGTAAGCTTTTATTCATAGGAAAGGGCTTGTGTGACACAGACGTTAGAG